>JACXTT010001669.1_pt1 | contig 36520 bp, 25 predicted proteins | sample 9270951 | NCBI WGS metagenome assembly JACXTT01 (sample SAMN15532306, study PRJNA645909) | rock metagenome | isolation source: weathered quartz diorite | place: Puerto Rico | collected 2017-06-21 | reverse complement strand
GGTGTTCGTTGTCAGTGAAGGGGTGGGCGAACAGGCTTATCGTGACCAATGTAAACGAAAACTTCGAAGCGTTTCGCCAGTCGTTTGCGATTCTCGATCAGCCTGAACCGCAAGTCGAAATCGAAACACGCATCGTCATTGCGCAGCACAACTTCAGCCGCGACCTTGGCGCGCAACTCGCGCTGACAGCCCGCGGGCTCCGTGGCGGTCAGCTGTCGTTCAGCACGATTCCGCAACCTTCTGCGCAGGCGGCGACGGCGCCGGCGGCTTCAGGCCCGGTTCCTCCGACGCAGGACACTTTCCATGATGGCAAAGGCATGTTCATGGGTCCGTTCCAACCCAACGGTCGCCTGGGCGCGCTGGCGAACACGGTCATCGGTTTGACGACCGGCATGATTGGTACTTCCGCAATTAGTTCGCTCATCACCGCGGCGGAAACGCGCGGGGAAGTGAAGACCGTGGCGACACCGCGTGTCACGGCCCTGAACAATCGACCGGCGCAAATTGAAAGCGGATCGCAGATTCCGGTGCAGACGACTCAGGCTGCGGGTGGAACAGCGGTGGTAACTACGACATTCGTGTCGGTGCCGTTGCGTCTTTCGATCACGCCGCAGATTACCGACGCCGGTACGGTAGTGCTGCGCGTCACGATCGAAAACAACACGGTCAACACCGGTATCGCGGTTGGTGGCGTTCCCGGCATCGATACTCAGCGCATGCAGTCAGAAGTACTGGTTCCGGATGGTGGCACGACCGTGATGGGTGGTGTGCTGGCCGATTCAGAATCAACGACAAAGCAGCGCACGCCGGGCCTCGCGACCCTGCCCATTCTTGGCAACATGTTCAAGCGAAAGGCCGTGTCGAAGGACTCGACCGAAATCCTGTTCTTCATCACGCCGCACATCTATCGCCCGGACTACTTCGGCAAGCCGATGGCGACGACTCCCAGCAACGGTCCGCGCACGCAGTCAGTGCCGCAGCCGGTGCCTTTGGGTAATCCATCGAGCAACACGCCGACGCCGACTGAGTTGCAGCAGCAGCAAGGCGAGAAGCCGCAAGTAATGCCGGCCCAACCGCAGGTGCTCGGTGCGCCGAGCGGCCCAGCACTGCCAGCGAACAACACGGCGCGACCAAACGCGGTGACCGGCCAACGGCCATAGGGTACGCACGCGTCTCGCGTTGTCGTTCGAAACAAACCCCGGTGGTCGGCGCGTATGCATCGACCACCGGACTTATTTAAGGGTAAACTGCTCACCACTCACTAAACGTAATGTTCAAAGAAGCTCTGCAAACCATCGTTGAGAAAACTGACGGCAGTCTGGGCCCGTGCATCATGGGCGCGGACTGTTTGTCGGGAGAAAAGTTCTTCAGCGAAGAAGGCACGAACGCGAACCTCGATGTGGCCGCCGCGGAATTCACCTCACTGGTTCGCAGCGCTGGTCGGTCAGCGAGCGAGTTGGATCTCGGCGAATTGCGCGAAATGGTCGTGACGCTTGGCAAGGTTACTTTTGCCATGCGGCTCTTCAACAAAGACTACTTCGTGGTGTTAGCGCTGAAGCCGGAAGGGAATCTCGGTCGCGCGCGTTACGAATTGAGAAAAGCTGAATTGGTTCTCGCCCAGGAATTCGCGCTTTAACTCTCGACAGTCCCTGCCCCTCAGATCTTTCCTCTTCAAGTTTATCGGAGAACAAATATGCTTCGAGCTTCCACGTTCAAGTTTCTCGCGACGTTTTCGCTCTTGCTGTGTTCCGCTGTGGCGGTATCCTCTGCCACGCTGCAGGCCAAAGTCGTCGAAGTGCGTGCCGGCAACATACTCATAGTCAGCAACATTAATCGCGCGGTTACGGTGCGTCTGAAAGCGATCGCTCCGCCCGAAGTCGGACAGCCCTTTAATGACGTGGCGCGCGAACACCTGAAGGCGCTGGTGCTCGAAAAGAGTGTAATTGTCGAGTACACGCACTTTGCCGAAAACTATCTCGAAGCTCGCGTTCTTTCCAACGGAATCGATATCGGATCGCAGATGCTGCGTGATGGTGTCGTGTGGTACGACCACGCGTTCGACTATGAATTGAATCAAGCCGATCGCGACTTGTACTCGCAGTGTGAAGCGGCCGCTCGTTCAGAGAAGCGAGGTCTTTGGCAGGACGCTTCGCCGTTGGCGCCATGGGAGTATCGACGGATTCAGCAAGAGAAACTCGCGCAGCGAACGAACCCGGTTCCGCTCCGCGTTTCATCGCAACTGCGCAAGCCAAAGGCCAGCGGTCTTTCGAATGATGAAGTGATGAAGCTTGTCATGGGTTCGGGTTCATCACCGCTGGGAATGTCCGGGCTGAAGCCGATTTCGCAAAACGGAAGTCCAAATCGTTGGGTGAAATACAGTTCCGCCACTGGTCATTTTTCAGTAACGCTGCCGAGCAACGCGGTCGAAGGTTCTGACGTTATCCCTGATCCCAGCAGCGGTGGCTCGGTCGCGATTAATTTCGTCACCGGTGGCAGTAATCTGGGGTTCTATGTGGCGCTCTCAGCCAAAGGTCCTAACGACTCGTACGACGACGCAACGATCCGCGATCAATTCATCAGCAGCCTGATCGCCGGCATGAACCATGGCGCTGCGCAGGACGGTCACCCCATGGTCACTCTCAAGCCGGATCATGCCATCAGTCTTAGCGGTTACAGTGGCATGCAGTATAGGTTGAGCAGCAGCGATATGGTGGGCGCCGCGCGCGTTCTCACAAAGCAGGTCGGCGACGATCGAGAAATCTATGTGCTGTTTGCGATGAGCAAACCCGGCAGCGAAGATCTAGGCAATCAATTCCTTAAGTCGTTTGCAATTCAGCGGTAGCGCGACTGCGGGTCATCCCGTCCCTTGCGGCATCCTCACGGTTGGCATCAGACGCAGAATAATTCTTTGCCGCCGCGCCACGCGTTTAGGATTCACTTGCGGGTTGAAGACGGTGCGCGGGTTGGGAATCATCGCTGAAAGAAACGCTGCTTCGCGCGCGTTCAACTGTGACGCAGGTTTATGAAAATAATACTGCGACGCGGCCTCCGCGCCATAAATCCCATCGCCCCACTCAATCACGTTTAGATACAACTCAAGAATGCGTCGCTTCGACAGGTTGCGCTCCATGAAGTAAGTGATGATTGCTTCCTGTCCCTTACGAAAGAATGAGCGCTCGCTCGAGAGATACAAATTCTTCGCAAGCTGCTGCGAAATCGTCGACGCGCCACGCTTAAAGTCCGGTAAGTTCGGCAACCACGAATCGTTCTCGCCTTCCTGCTTCGCTTCCTTGTCAGCTTCTTTCTGCGCCTGGTCCCACGCCCGCTGGATCGCGTCGTAATCGAATCCGTGATGCGTCGCAAAGTTTGAGTCTTCTCCGGCGAGCACCGCGCGCTGAAGCTGCGGCGAAATTTTGTCCAGAGAAACCCAGATTTGCACGCGCTTCGGTGGTTGGCCGCTCTCCTGGGCCTGGCGAATGCGCGTCTCAATCATTGAGGTGGTCGCCGGATTTTCGGTCGCGAGCGTGCCGGTACGGGGCAGGGTTGCCGCCTCGAAAATCAGTCCGCCGAGGATGATTCCACTGATGGTGTAAAGGGCGTAGCGGAGGATGCGAAACATAGCGACAGGTTAAGGGGAAATGGTGAAAGGGTAAAGGGAAACCTAAGCCCTTTCGTCGTTTTCAGTACTCGTAATCTGAATCAAAGGCCTTCGAAAGTATCGCAGTTAATCATTATGCGTCGACTTATCGCCCCATTTTTGCTGCTCTTAGTTTCAGCTACCGCATCTGACACCCTCGCGCAGTCCACCGATCGTCGGGGACGGCCGCCAGTTTTGAAATCCGGGGGCACTTATCGAGGCGAAGACAGTGCGCCTCGAACGACGACGACTGAGTCAACGGCGCCCGCCACGAATCGCAATAGCGGCAGTCCTTCGTTGGTAACGGTTCCCGCCGTCGTAATGGACCGAAATGGACGATACATCGCGAATCTCAAGCGAGATGACTTTCAAATCTATGAAGACGGTGTTGAGCAATCGCTGGTTTACTTCAACTCGATCGAGAAACCTTTCACCGTTATGTTGATGTTGGATGTCAGCGGCTCGACGCAATATCAGCTGGCGCAGATTCGTGAGGCCGCCAACACCTTCGTCGGACGTTTGCGATCGAACGATCGGTTGATGGTGATCACGTTCGATGGCCAGATTCACTTGCTGACTGAAGCGACCAGCGTCGCAGCCATTCGCCAGACGAAACTTCATATTCCCGCGGTGACTGATGGCACAGTGCTGTATGACGCAGTCGATTTCGCGACAAAGAAGATGACCGAGGTTTCTGGTCGCAAGGCGATCGTGCTGATGACAGATGGCGTCGATCAAAGTAGCAAGTCAGCCACGCTGCAAAGCACGATCGATGCGATGACTGAGCAGGATGTGCTCGTTTACACCGTGCAATACAACACGCTTCCGCAACTGCCGCAGCGAATGGCTGTGATCAAGAACGAGAAGGCCAGACGAAAGATTCAGGAGAGATTGTTGCGGGGTTACGCGGCAAGCGAACCTTACCTGCGCGCCCTGGCCGATAAGACCGGTGGACGATTTTACAAAGCAGATGATTTACGCGAGGTTGCGCCCGCGTTCGAAGCCATCACTGCAGAGCTCGGCGTGCAGTACACGCTCGGCTACTATCCCAAAGAGAATTCGGGGACGGGAGAACGCTCGCTCAAAGTTCGAGTGCGCTATCCAAATCTGGTAGTGCGCGCGCGTGATAGCTATGCGACCACGCCCGCGATTGCTGCGAAAGAGTAGTTGCAGATAAGCAGAGCCCTAAGTCTCTTCAGTACCGAATCAAACTACCGGGAGCTTCTTCAATCGCAAAAATGGAACAGGATAGACCTTCGCAAGACGGTCAACCGTGATGATGCGTCCGCTGGTTTTCATTGCTAACGTCGCCGTTGGCGCGGATCGAGATAATCGCGCAGGCCGTCACCAATGAAATTGAATGCGAGCACTGTGAGCGCGATCGCCACACCCGGGAAAATGAGCGCGTGCGGGGCGGCTTGCAAGGTGGAAAGATCGCGCGCCTCTTCGATCATGACTCCCCATGACGGCGCGGGTGGGGGAACTCCCAAGCCGAGAAACGAGAGCGAAGCTTCCGACAAAACTGCGCCCGCCATTCCCAAACTCGCCTGCACAATTAAAGGTTGAATCGCATTTGGCAGGATGTGAAAAAAGAGGATACGAAAGTCGCCGGCGCCCAGGGCGCGCGCCGCCTGCACAAAATCATACTCACGAACTTTCAGCACCTGGGCCCGAATCAACCGTGCATAGCCGACCCAGCCGATGATGCACAGCGCAAAGATCAGTTTATTCAAGCCGGCGCCCAGAAAAGCGACCAGCGCGATCGCCAGAAGTAATCCTGGAAATGCGAGGAACACGTTGAAGATGTAGCCGGAAAGAAGCGAATCAACCCAGCCACTGTAGTAGCCCGCAATCGCGCCGATGATTGTTCCGACGAACGCAGAGACCATGACGACGATCACTCCCACTTCGAGTGAAATGCGCGCTCCGAACACAACCCGCGAAAAGATGTCGCGTCCGGTTGAGTCGGTTCCGAACCAATGCGCAGCCGAAGGCGAGGCGTAACGTATCGCGAGGTTCGTTGCACCCACATCGTAGTGGGCAATCCACGGCGCGAAGATCGCGACCAGCACGAAGATGATGACGATAGTGATGCCGATGATGGCAAGTCTGTTCATCCTGGTTTGCGCTTCGCGCTCATGCGGGCAAAGATGCCCGCGCTCCGTCATGAAACCCTAATCCTCGGGTCGAGCCACCGATACAACATGTCAGTCAGCGTGTTGGCGACGATGTAAGTCGTGCTAATCGCGAGAACACATCCCTGCACGATCCGATAATCGCGCTTGCCGATTCCGTCTTCGACCAGCAACAAGCCCAGCCCCGGCCAACCGAAGATCTTCTCGGTGATGATGGCCCCGGCCAGCAATACTCCCAATTGCAAGCCGAGCACGGTCACCACCGGAATCAGTCCGTTCTTGAGTACGTGTTTGTAGACAACAGCGCGTTCGCCCAAGCCCTTCGCGCGCGCGGTGCGCACGTAACCTTCTCCCAATTCTTCGATTACGGACGATCGAACCATGCGCGTAAGAATCGCTGATAGCGCTGCGCCCAGCGTCACTGACGGCAAAATAATGTCGCTCCAGTCGAAGCGGCCCGATGGAGCTAGCCAGCGGAGCTTCACGGCAAACAAGTAGACCAGCATCGGACCGATGACGAAGCTCGGCAGACTTATTCCTACCAAAGCAATCACTGAAAGCAAATTGTCGAGAATTGAGCCGCGATTCTTTCCTGCGACCACGCCTAACGGAATCGCGATCGCAACCGCGATCAGCATTGCCGCGATGGCGAGTTCAATCGTGGCTGGATAGCGTTCGAGAATCAGGTTGACGACGGGCTGATCGGTGCGAAAAGACTTACCCAGATCGCCGTGAAGGACAGCGACCCAATAATCGTCGTAACGATTATCCAGGCCATACCAGCGAAAATGTCTCTGACCGTTGGCGTCTGCCGGAAAGCCGAAAAAAAATGGCGGTCGATCCAAGCCATGCTTCACGCGAAACTGGGCGAGCTGCTCTGGAGTGGCTTGTTCGCCGAGCACTGCAATAGCGGGATCGCCGGGGACCAACTCAATCAGAATCGTGACCAACGAGACCACCGTCCACACCACGAGGATAAGTAAGCCCACGCGGCGGATCACTCCAAACAATTTGTGCTTCATCAGTGGTGGTGAACGGAGATGGTACGAGTGCGGATAATAGCAGATGAAAGCTGTGGTGAGGCAAAAAGAAAACGTAGCCGGGGTCCGCTTTCGCCAACCACATCCGGCCCCGACAACCGAATGCAATCAGCCAGGCGAACCCCGAACGCTACGCTGCTTGATTGCGACCGAGGCCGCAATCAAAGCTTGCAGCGCAAGTAGCAACTCGCGCTCCAAGCTATGGCAGCGCGAGACGTTCGTCTCGCGTTACCCGCGGTGGCCCGTGTGCAAAGCTGCGATGCCCCCGCTGAAATTTTCAAACTCAACCTCGACAAAACCGGCGTTGCGCATCATCGACGCTAGCGTTTTCTGATCCGGAAACCGCGAAATCGAATCAGGCAAATACTCATAAGCACTGCGCAAACCGCTAAGTAATCCGCCGATCCACGGCAGCAGGCGCCAATAATAAAATCGCACCAGCTGACGAATCACCGGCACCCGCGGCTGCGAGAACTCGAGGACCGCAACGTGGCCCCCGGGTTTTAGCACGCGTCGAAATTCTGCCAGCCCCTGTTCGACGCTCGCGAGGTTCCGTAAGGCAAAGGCTACTGTCACGCAATCGAACGCTGCGTCCGAAAATGGAAGCCGCAATGCGTCGCCTTCAACGAACCTTAATTGCGGAGCTTTCGCTTGCGCCCGCTCCAACATTGGTCGACAGAAGTCGAGGCCTGTTACCTGCGCGGCGGTTTTTTCAAATAGCTCAATGCTCAAATCCCCGGTGCCGCAACCGATATCGAGAATCTTTGCGTCGGCCCTCAGTTGCGTTTGCAACTTGCGAACCACACGACGTCGCCAGCGCGTGTCTATGTTCGCGGACAGTAGATGATTCAGCAGATCATATCTGGGCGAGATTCGTGCGAACATGTCGCGCACCCGCCGAGCGTGGTCTTGTGCTGAATTATTTTGTCCGGGATCAGTTAAGCCCATGTGCGTGGAGGAATGGTTGCAGGCCGCTTGCGATAGCTTTGTAAATCAAGGCCTCGGCGAAGTTGCTGGAGGAGTTGAACTTTTTAACTCTGCGGTTGCGGCACGCACTTCGATATTCGTTCCGAGTGAGGCCTTGAGATCATCAGCATCGCCGACGACGACAGTTGCGATCGCGGCGTCCTTGAAGAGCCGAGATGCGACGCGTTGCACATCCGCGATAGTGATGCGATAGATGTCATTGATCGGCTGCGCTCCCGGACTCAATTTGTATGTGTCCACGTCGAGCGCGGCATCAGCGATCGCTTCGATCTGATTCATGCGCGGGTTGATTTCTGACATCAGTGCAGCTTTCGCCCGTTCAAGCTCAGCGGCATTCGCGCCGGATTGTGCCAGTGCCTTCATCGTCTCACGGGCGGCAGTAACCGCCTTTGCGGTGGTCGCTTTTGGCGCGCGCCCACTGAACACAAAGATTCCGGGAAGTACATGCTCATCCTCTTTCACGGATGCCGAGGTTAAGTCGGGGACAGACGCGAGCCAGCGTTCGCGAGCGACTCTTGCCAGTACTTGGGCCGTAAGAGAATCGCGGTCGGCGCGCGACAGTCCGCGCACTGCGATGCGCACTTCGCTCGTATTCGCGGGGGATTGGTTCAGAACCAGGACGCGTGCATCGGGCGCTGCCGGTTGCCGAAAAGTGGCCGGCACGGTTCGGTCACTTTTTTGCCAGGGCCCAAGCAATTGACGAAGCGCGCGCATTACGCGTGCCTTCTCGACGCCGCCGGCGACGGCCAATGATGCGTTATCGGCATGCAGAAAACGATCGCTGGCCAACGTTAAATCGGCGCGCTCGATTTTGCCTACCGTTTCGATCGTCCCCACTTCCGATTGCGCATAAGGAAAGGAACCGAACAGTCGTGCGGCGATGGCGCGGTCGGCAATCTCGATCGACGACGAGGACTTCGCGCTAAGTTCTTTGAGCCTGGCTTCTTTGATTTTGGCTACTGCCTCCGGCCCGAGATTGGGAGTGATCACCGCATTCCGCAGTAACTCGATCATTCGTTCCAACTCACTCGCCTTGCCAGAGATGGTCACATAAATCGCATCATAGTCCGTGGCGATTTCCAGTTTCCCGCCGAGCTGTTCTCTAACGTAGTCGCGGGTCTCCGCATCAGGAAACATTGCATCTGCGAGCAGCGCCATCGTGCCCGCTTTGCCGGCGAGGTCGAATGCCGCACCGCTGTTGATCCTTAGCTTCAAAATAACGTTGGGCGCGCCAGGTTGCGGCCAAAACATGATTGAGAGGCCATTCAAGAGTTTTTCGCGCTCGGGTTGGCCAGACTGCGCCGAGAGGTTTGAGCCGTGGGCAAGCAGCACGACCAACGTAAACGACCAAACGTACATGTAACGGACGGTTTTGCTTCTCATCTAGGTATGACTTATCTGGTGTTTGAAATCGCCGGACGACCTTCAACTGGGCTCGCGCCGCCACCGAAAGCCCCGTTGGGATGCGATGAAAAAGAGTTTAGATGCCGTGTGAAAACCCGTCAACCTGAAGCCTTTTTGTGGCATCAAAGCCCTGTGTCAGCGGAGCTTGGAACTGCCTGACCGGCCTGAATCGATAGTATAATTGAGAACGATTCAAGATGACCTCTTCCCGAAAATTTTCCGTAACTTTTTGACGATTAGAAGTAATTAAACAGTAGGAGGCCTGTTCCTACAGGATCGAGCGCTTTGATTGACGACTCAGGAAACAGACGAGCAACTGCTGGAACAGGCAGTCAACGGAGACCCAAAAGCGTTCCAGGTGGTTTACGAGCGCTATCGCGATCCGATTTTTCGATTTGCGTATCGTCTGTTGGGATCGGCGGAAGCCGCCGAAGACGTCGCGCACGATTGCTTCCTGAGTTTGATAGCTGAACCCGGCCGGTTCGATCCGACCAGGGCTTCGTTGCGCACCTACTTATATGGAGCGGCGCGAAACCAGGCGGCGAAACGGTACCAGACCTTCGGGCGCGAATCGGCGATTGAAGACTTAGTCGCGGAACCGCAAATGCACGATCGTCACCAGCCGATCAAACAGGTGCTGGATGACGAGTTGGCGTCCGAGGTCCAAAGCGCGATCGCCAGCTTGCCTCCGCTGCAACGCGAGGCCTTAGTTCTTTTCGAGTATGAAGATCTTTCGCTGGCCGAAATCGGTGCGATTGTGGGCGTCGATTCAAACACGGTGAAAGCGCGGCTGTTCCGGGCGCGCGATAAGCTGCGCGGAAGGCTCGGAAGATATTTCCGAATTGGCCGCGAAGCTGTTACATTTAAGCGGGCGTAATGCGCAGTCCATCGCGCCTGCATGACGCATTAGAGCAATAGTAATGAGTAATTCGGATTCGAAGTTCATGCAGGATGAGGAGCTGCGCAATTTACTTAATAGGTGGAGCGCTCCTGAAGCTCCCAGCTCTTTGGATCAGCGCGTCGCGGCTTCTTACCAGCAGGCCACGAGCGGCATGAACGAGCATCTAAGTTCAGTGATCGATCCCCAGAGGGACAGCGAGGTAGTGAAGATGAAATTTTGCAATACGTGCCAGGAACAATTCGCCGATCGATTTAGTTTCTGCCCAGTTGACGGCACGCCTTTAAGCGCCACTCCAGTCGCGGCGACGCCCGCCGCACCGCCCAACCCGGTGGACATCGAAACTTCATATCCGATGTCTGAAACTGTTAATAGCGGAGCTTCCCAACCAATAACGCCGCCGGCGATGGAGCCGTCTAGTCCAGTCCCGCCAACGGCCCAGATCGAGGCAGCTCCGGCTTCTGGTGTCGCGGCAACGTCCACCAAAGGAGACGAAGATGCAGTGCCGGTTTGGCCTCTGCATGTAGTACCCAAGATAACCGTTCCGGTGGCGGCCCGTTCGAATTCCGCCGCGGTCCACGAAATGTTCGGCGAATACCACCTCACGATGTTGGAAGATCGCGGCTTGATGTCGCGCCTGGCCGATGAGTTGGGTAACGTCGCCCATAACTACCAATTGACCTGGCCCGAGTTCAAACGGGATCCGTTTGGTTTTGTAAAGCGATCGATTCAGGGTTATGGCTCGATGGCGGGTAAGTTCTTTGCGAGCCGTGACGCGGTCATCGCGCTGGGACTCTCGATCGTGGCGATGGCGGCTCTGGTCGGCGCGATCTTCTTCCTCGATCGGAGCGGTTCTGGTGGCCCTTCTCGTCGCACGATGATTATCGTCGCGGTAATTGGCTTCGTGGGATTGGTGGGAATCTTCGCCATCTGGTTGTGTCTTGATCGGGGAGCAGCCGTAATTGGCGTGCGTCCTTCCGATTCACGCAACGTCCTCTCCGGCATCGTCGCGAGCTTTGCCATGCTCTTCATTGTCGTGGGCGGTTTGTTTTTCTGGGACCGTCATCAGCAGGCCAAAGCCGCGGCTAATCCTAATGATGAGGATCTGGAACTCACGCAGATGATTTCCGAGATTCCGAACTCACAGCCGACGCCCGACGAGGGCACGGCGGGCATGGCCAAAGGCAACGGCGGCGGCAGCAAGCCAAAGCAGGAAAAGGCCGGCGGCGGTGGCGGAGGTGGTCGCGAAGAACAGGCTCCGGCTTCGTTCGGCAAATTGCCCCAAGCTGATTTGAGAATTCCGCAGGTCGTCGCGCCTGATCCGCATCCGCCGGTGATCAAGAATCCGGCGCTGCCGATGCCTGCGACGCTCGACGCCGATCCCGCTTTATTTCCACCTGATACTCGCCAACTGAACTATGGCGATCCGAAGTCGAAATCGACGACTCCTTCATCTGGTCCCGGCACCGGCAACGGAATTGGCAGCGGCACCGGTGGCGGCGTTGGTCCGGGCTCAGGCGGTGGATATGGACCAGGCGAAGGCGGGAACACCGGTGGCGGCCCGCGTCGTGAAGGTGGCGGCGGCCCCGGCGGCGGTGGCGGCGGTACCGACTACAGCAAAATCTTCAGCGGCCGGGAAGTCACTTCGAAAGCTCGCGTATTAGAGAAACCCGAGCCGACATACACTGAGGCTGCTCGTAAGAATCAAATCACCGGCACTGTTGTGCTGCGCGCCGTGTTCAGCGCCGGCGGGACCGTGACAAATATTAGTCCGGTATCAAGACTGCCTGATGGACTTACGGAGCGGGCGATCGCCGCTGCGAAACAGATTCGCTTCGTGCCGGCGACCAAGGACGGACGTCCGGTGTCGATGTGGATGGAGTTGCAGTACAACTTCAATCTGTACTAGTCACCGCATCAATCCCAATAAAAAGAGGCGGGCAATTGCCCGCCTCATCTTTTTTATCAGAACTTGTTAATTTGCGAAGTCACGACGCGCAACTTATCAACTTGCGGTACAGACTCGCTTAATTCTCTCCACGCCTTCCTGCAAACGCTCCAGTGACGTTGCATACGAGATTCTAATGAATCCATCAGCCCCAAAACCTGCGCCATCAGTTACGACTGTGTGTTCTTTCTCAAGCAACTCGTTGACAAAGTCTTCGGAAGTCTTCAATCGTCCTTTCAAACATCCACGCACATCCGGGAATGCATAGAACGCGCCTTCCGGTTGGGGACACTTGAGCCCTTCGATTCGATTCAAAGCGTCGAGCAGCCACCCGCGTCGCCGCGTGTATTCAGCCAGCATTGTAGCCACCGAGTCTTGCGGTCCATTCAAGGCCTCAATTGCGGCGGCTTGGGAAATCGAGGTTGCGTTGCTGGTCGAGTGTCCCTGCACCTTGAGCATGGCGCGAGTCCAATCCACATTCGCCAACGCGTAGCCGATGCGCCATCCAGTCATGGCGTAGGTCTTGGAAAATGATCCGGCAATACAGAGACGTTGACGTAAGTCTGCTCTTAATGACGCCGCGCTAAAAACCTTTGCCGGCGGGTACACAAACCGCAAATAGCATTCATCCGATATCACGTAGATGCCCCGCTCTGAGGCGACTTCCATAACCTTTTCGAATTCGTCGGGTGGAATCACTCGACCAGAAGGATTACTTGGCGAGTTAAGAATTATGAGCTTAGTCTTCGGGGTAATCGCGGCGCGCACCATTTCCGCGGTCAGCACAAAGCCGTTCTCTTCGGTTTCAATAAAAACCGATCGACCACCCGCGAAGGTCACAATCTCAGGAAACGTAACCCAGTAAGGTTTCGGGATGAGAACATCGTCGCCCGAATTAATTAGCGAGACGACTGCATTGAAGATCGCCTGCTTGCCGCCCGAAGTCGCCATCACCTCGCTGCGCTGGTAGGACGCGCCAAAATCACGGGCGTACATATCGATGATCGCCTGTTGCAGTTGGCGGGTGCCCGGGGTCGGCGTGTACTTGGTCTTGCCGGCGCGCATTGCTTCAAGGGCGGCGTCTTTGATGTTCTGCGGCGTATCAAAGTCCGGCTCACCGGCGCCGAGATCTACGACGTCGACTCCTTCGGCGCGCATCGCTTCCGCCGCCTGCATCGCGGCCAGCGTTGATGAAGCTTTCATCTCGCCAACGCGATCTGAAACGGAGAATTTGGAAGTCACTGTGGCCGCCATTTGCCCTCGAAAGTGTCACTTGTCGCGCATTCGTTGTTCCACCAACGAAGGCACAAGCCCCTCAATCTTTCCACCGAGGTGAAACACCTCTTTCACCAGGCGCGAACTCACGTACGAATAAGCCTCGGCCGGCATCATGAACACAGTTTCTAAACTCGGCTCAAGCCGGCGATTCATCAGCGCCATTTGCAATTCATACTCATAGTCGGATATTGCACGAATACCGCGGACGATGGCATTCGCCTTACGCTCGGCCGCGTACTGAACCAGCAGGCCTTCAAAACTGTCAACGATAACTTTGCAGCCGCCCTGTTCGATCTCTTTTAGAACCTGAGCCAGGATTTCTTTTCGCTCTGCCACTGAAAAGAAGGGAGTCTTGTCCGGATTGATGAGAATCGCGACGATAATTTCATCGAAGAGCTTGCACCCGCGTTGAATGATGTCGAGGTGCCCGTTGGTCACGGGGTCAAACGAGCCGGGATAGATAGCGCGACGCATCGATTAAGAGCGTAAATGGTAAATCGTAAATGGTAAATAGAAAAGGCGTGCCTTAGGGGCGACCGTACGCTCACCCGTTGACACACCTGAGCGGCAATGTTTCAATAGCGGTTGACAAACGTGGTGAGTTAAGGCGACTTGCGGCCACGTAAAATAAACCGCTAAACAGCTCGGCGAGTCTTTCAAATAGTCGTAGAAAGTTTGACGAAGGCCCCGCGTTGTTAAGCAGCGCGGGGCTTTTGCTTGGTGATATAAGCCGGCGCTTAGGCGGAAAACTTGACCCTTCGCGGTAGGGCTTCTGACACGAATTCTCAATGAGCAGGTTCCTCGACACTCTTAAAGAACGCATCGTCGTCTTTGATGGCGCGATGGGTACCAATCTGCACGCGCAGGATCTCACCGTTGATGACTACGGCGGCCCGCAGTTCGAAGGCTGCCCAGAACATTTGCTGATCAGCAAGCCCGAAGCGGTGGCGAGCGTGCACGCGGGATTCTTTGAAGTTGGCTGCGACGTAGTCGAAACCGACTCATTCGGTGGCGCTTCGATTGTGCTCGCCGAGTACGGCATCGCGCACCTGGCCTATGATCTGAATAAGAAAGCCGCCGAACTGGCAAAACGAATCGCCTCAGATTTTGCGACGAAGGAAAAGCCTCGCTGGGTGGCCGGTTCAATGGGACCGACGACGAAGTTGCCGACGCTCGGCCACATTTCGTTTCTCGACATGAAGGCGTCGTATCGCGAGCAGGCGCGCGGCTTGCTCGATGGCGGCGCTGATTTGCTGATCGTCGAAACGTGCCAGGACATTCTGCAAACGAAGTCTGCACTCAGCGCAATCTTCGAAGAATTCGAATCTTCAAAGCGGCGCGTGCCTGTGATTGCTCAAGTCACCATCGAAGCTTTCGGCACGATGTTGATGGGCACTGAGATCGCGGCAGCGCTCACCGCGCTCGAGCCTTTTCCGATCGATGTCATCGGCATGAATTGCGCGACCGGGCCGCAGCAGATGACTGAGAATGTTCGCTATCTTTGTCAGAACGCGAAATTCTTTGTCTCGGTCATTCCCAACGCAGGTATTCCTGAAAACGTCGGGGGACACGCAGTTTTCAAAGAGACACCTGAGTCTCTGTCGAAAGAACTTGCGCACTTCGTTAAGGATTTCGGCGTGAACATCGTCGGCGGATGTTGTGGTACGACGCCCGCGCATTTGCAAGCCGTCGTCGAAGCGGTGAAGGACGTTGCGCCTTTGGCACGCGATGTTCCGCGCACGCCGGCAAGCTCTTCGATATTTATTCAACAGCCTTATCGACAAGACACTTCGTTTTTGATTATCGGCGAGCGCGTGAATGCCAGCGGATCAAAGAAGATGCGGGATCTGCTGAACGCCGAAGACTGGGACGGCCTCGTGTCGCTGGCGCGCGAACAAGAGCGCGAAGGGGCGCACGTCCTCGATGTCAACGTCGATTTCGTGGGCCGTGACGGCGAAAAAGATATGCACGATCTCGCGTCGCGCTTGGTGACGAACGTCAAGATCCCCCTGATGTTCGACTCGACGGAATGGCAGAAGATGGAAGCCGGCCTGCAACACGCCGGCGGCAAGTCGATTCTCAATTCAACCAACTATGAAGACGGCGAGCCGCGCTTTGCGAAGGTGATCGGGCTGGCGAAGCAGTACGGCGCCGGAGTTGTGATCGGCACGATCGATGAGCAAGGCATGGCGCGAACTGCCGAAGGCAAATTCAACATTGCGAAGCGCGCGTACGAGCAGGCGACGAAGGAACTCGGCATTCCCGCCGACGATATGTTCTTTGATGCGCTGGCGCTCCCGATTTCCACCGGCATCGAAGAAGATCGGCGCAACGCTCTCGAAACGATCGAAGCGATTCGCAGAATCAAGACCGAGCTGCCGGGCGCGTTTACGATCCTGGGAGTCTCGAACATTTCATTTGGATTGAGTCCGGCATCGCGCATCGTTCTCAACTCAGTGTTTCTGCATGAAGCGGTGACGGCGGGCCTGGATTCGGCGATTGTTAATGCCAGCAAGATCGAGCCGCTCAATCGGATCGAAGAACGCCAACTGAAAGTCGCGCTCGACTTGATTTACGACCGGCGTGAATTCGAAGGGGATGTTTGTACGTATGACCCGCTTACCGAATTCACGAAGCTTTTTGAAGGCGTCACGACGAAGTCAAAGAAAAGGGAATCACGCGGCGAGACGATTGAAGAAAAGCTCAAGTTCCATATCATCGACGGCGAGAAGATTGGTCTCGAAGATAATCTGAAGCTCGCGCTCGAAAGCTATTCAGCGCTCGACATCATCAACAACATCCTGCTTGAAGGCATGAAGGTCGTGGGCGATCTGTTTGGCAGCGGCCAGATGCAACTTCCGTTCGTGCTGCAGTCGGCTGAAGCCATGAAGGCGGCGGTGAAGTTTCTCGAACCTTACATGGAGAAGAAGGGTGGCGCGACGTCGAAAGGCACGATGGTGCTGGCGACCGTCAAAGGCGACGTGCACGACATTGGCAAGAACCTGGTCGACATCATCCTGACCAACAATGGCTACAAAGTCATCAATCTCGGTATCAAGCAGACGATCGACGCCATTCTGAATTCATACGAGGAGCACAAAGCTGATGCGATCGGCATGAGTGGTCTGCTCGTGAAATCGACGCTCATCATGAAAGAGAATCTCGAAGTGATGAACGAGCGCGATATCAAGGTGCCGGTGGTGCTTGGCGGCGCCGCGCTCACGCGCCGCTATGTCGAAGACGACCTGAAATCTATCTACAAAGGGACGCTCTTCTATGCGCGAGACGCATTTGCGGGTTTGCACACGATGGACAGGCTGATGTCCGGGAACGGCGCGGCGACAGAGCGCCAATCGGAGCGCCCGCATCCTGCGGGCGGTGCGCAGGCTTCCAGCCTGCTGCCTGACGAAGAAGTGCTGCTCGCCGAAGAAGCCAAGCTGGGAGTTCGTAAGCCAACGCGAATTCGCGCCAACGTCGGCGACACCACGCACACGACTCGCTCACAAGTTGATCCCAACGCTCCGATTCCGAACGTGCCTTTCTTAGGATCGCGCGTGATCGATGATATCCCGTTGCGAGACGTCTTCGCGTATGTCAACGAGACCGCGCTCTTCAAAGGACAGTGGCAATTTAAGCAGGGCCGCAAATCAGCCGATGAGTATCAAACGTTTGTCGCGGAAGATGTGCGTCCTGTTTACGAGGAACTGAAAGCGCGCAGCGAACGTGAGGAATTGCTGACACCGCGTCTCGTATATGGATATTTTCCAGCTCAGTCGCGCGGCAACGACTTAGTCATCTACCGCGATGACGCGAAAACCGAACGCACGCGCTTCACTTTTCCCCGGCAACCATCGGGTAAGCATCTTTGTCTCGCCGACTATTTCGCTTCGGTTGATTCCGGTCGCATGGATGTGGTCGCTTTTCATCTGGTGACCATGGGCCGACGCGCGAGCGAATACTCGCAGGAACTTTTCAAGAGCGACAATTATTCGGACTATCTTTACTTTCACGGGCTGAGCGTTGAGGGAGCTGAGGCGCTGGCCGAGCTGTGGCACAAACGCATTCGCCAGGAACTGGGAATTGCCAATAAAGACGCGAAGAATTTGAATGAATTGTTCCGCCAGGGCTATCAAGGTTCGCGATTTAGTTTTGGCTATCCCGCTTGTCCGAATCTAGAAGACCAGGTGAAGCTGTTTGATTTGCTCGATCCTTCGCGCATCGACGTCGAGCTGACTGAAGAGTTCCAGCTCGATCCTGAACAATCGACTTCTGCTATCATCATTCATCATCCGGAAGCGCGATATTTTTCGATTGACTAATCCGCAGATTACGCAGATTCCACAGATTTCCACATAGAAAAGAAACTCGAGTAACTTATGGTCGATCTGTTTTGGACTAATCTTAGTAATCTGCGTAATCTGCGGATGAATCATGGCTGAGCCCCTCGTCCCGACCTCCGAAGAACTCGCTGTTCTCTCAACCTTCGAACGCTTCGCTTTCCGTCTTACGCATCGGTTGAATCTGGGCCGCTGGAAGCGTTTCTGGACATGGTGTCAGAACGTGTTTGGCGCCGGCTGGATTCAGATCTCCACATACAACTTGATGCGTGTGTACGGTCTCGAGAACGTCGAAGCCGTCGATCACGCAAAGCCCCTCCTGCTGGTGGCCAATCACCGATCATTCTTTGACATGTATGTCGTTTCGACGACGTTGTTTCGCAAAACAACCTGGCGGAAGCAACTCTTCTTTCCGGTTCGCGGTCGGTTCTACTATCAGCACCCGGTGGGCATGTTCGTGAATCTGATCATGGGTTGGTGGTCGATGTATCCGCCCTTCTTTGTGACGGGCAAAGATCCGATGCCGCAGAAACGACTGTTTGATAAGTATTCGATGCGGCGACTCGTTCAGCTAGCCACCGAAGGCGCCGGGAATGTGATCGGTTTTCATCCCGAAGGCACGCGCAACCTGAATGACGATCCGTATTCGTTCTTGCGTCCTCAACCGGGCCTGGGCAAATTGATCAAAGATGCGAACCCGCAGGTCATCCCGGTTTTCATCGCCGGCTTGGGCAACAACCTGCCGAAGCAAGTCCTGGGAAACTGGTTCGGCGGAGCGCCGATTCGGATTCATTTTGGTGCGCGACTCGATTTGTCGGAGTTCATTGCCAAGAAAGATCATGTACGCACCTACAAAGAGATCGGTGATTTCCTAATGAGTAAGATCGCGGAGCTTGGGGAAGCAGACCGCGCGATTTACGGATTAACCACAGAGGACACAGAGAAGAACGACAATTAGACAAATGCTTTTCTTTTTGAGACTGTCCGCCTTGTTGGTTTGTCCTTCTCTGTGTCCTCTGTGGTTAAATTGCTCTGATGTCATTGCCTCTAGTCATAGTTAACCCCGCTTCCGCTGACGGCGCCACGCGTGAAAACTGGGCGAAGGTCGCCAGTGGCTTGCGCAATCATTTTGGCCCGTTCGCAGTGGAATTCACTGAAAGCAGCGGCCACGGGCGCGCGCTCGCGTCGGACGCGGCGGCCAAAGGCGCAAAGCTGATCATTGCCTGTGGCGGCGATGGCACGATTTCAGAAGTCGCGAACGGCATTATTGATTCGAATTCAGAAGCGGAGCTCGGTATCCTGCCAGCCGGGACGGGCAGCGACTTTCGCCGCAGCATCAATATCTCAAACAGCGTTGCTGACGCGGCGCGCGCGTTGCGCGATGGTCGCGTAAGAACGATCGATGCCGTGCGCGTTGCTTTTATCAACGAAAGCGGTGAACGCGAAACTCGGTATTCGATTAACGTCGCCAGTTTTGGCATGAGCACCGAGGTGCTCGATCGCGCGGCGAACGGAAGCGCCAAGAATTGGGTTCCGGCATTCACTCCCCGCAAAGTCACCAGCAAACTTTCGTATGCGGCCGCAACGGTGCAAACAACTTTCACGGCCTCTCCCGCTGATGTGTTCGTGCAAATTGACGACGAGCAGGAAAGACGACTCCGCGTGGCCGAGTTCTGCGTGGCCAACGCGCGCTACTACGGCGGGGCGATGAAGATTGCTCCAGACGCAAAACTTGACGATGGCAAGTTCGATGTCGTGACGATCGGCGACGCCACGTCGTTTCGGCTGTTGACCAATGCGCCGCGGCTCTACTTTGGCGCCCACCTGCGCATGAGCGAAGTCAGTCACCGACTGGCAAAGCAGGTAATCGCGCGCCCGGCGAATAAAGAAAAAGAGGTGCGCGTCGAACTTGACGGCGAGGTGGTGGGCCGCTTGCCTTCCACTTTTGAAGTGGTCGCGCGCGGCTTACGTGTCCGTTGTCCTTGAGTAGATTCAGTTGACCAAGCGTCATAAACATTCCTGGCGAAGTTTAGAAGGGCGTAAGGATCAGCTCGCGCCGGTAGCGGTCTACGTGAAGCGAATTGTCGGATCGCTCGCGATCGCGTTCAGCCTGATTCTCATCGCGTTGTGCGTCGGCATCGCGGGCTATCATTTCCTCGCCGGATTTAATTTGATTGATTCGCTGCTGGAAGCTTCGATGATCCTTGGAGGAATGGGCCCGGTCAGAGAACTGAACAGCGATGGCGCAAAAGTCTTTGCCTCAGTCTATGCGCTTTTTAGCGGCGTGATCTTTATTGCGCTTATGGGCATCATTCTCGCGCCGGTGGCGCATCGCGTGCTGCACAAATTCCACGTCGACGAACAAGATGTTGAATGAGGTCTCGTGAATGACCTTGGATTTCCGTTCGGAGGAACGGCGTCGGCGGACTTTCTTCGAACAACTTTGAGAGCTACTTCCCGCCCAGGAAATTCTTCCTTAGATACTGCACCGTATCGTTGAGCGTGTCACCCGGATCTCGTGGGCTGAATCCGAGTTCGCGGCGGGCTTTGTCGTGTTTGAAGTACCAGAAATATTCGGCCATCTCGACCTCGTCAGCCTGCACCGGTGAAGTGAAGTTCCATTGCCGAAAGAGCGAATCAATCACCTGTGCGCCGGCGACGGCGAACTTTGATGGGAACGCGAGTCGTGGTGAAGCAACCTTGGTGAGTCGCGCCAATCGATCGAAGAACTTAACAAACGTCCAGTTTACGGCGCCCAGCAAGTAACGTTGACCGTGACGGCCTTTTTGCATCGCGCCGCGAAAAGCCTGGGCTGCGTCTCGGGCATCGACAAAGTTCAACCCGCCGTTCGGCACGGCTGAAATCTTGCGCGCCATGAAATCCAGCACCACTTTCGTTGAACTCAGGCGATCGTCTCCGGGCCCAAGCAGCAGACTCGGATTCATAATTACCAATCTCAGCCCTTTGCCACTGAACCGTTCCAGCGCCGCGATCTCCTGGTATGCCTTGCTCGCGTAATAAGGCCAGCGCGCAATGATATCGAGCGGCGGCGGATAGGTTTCATCGTGAATGATATCGCCTTTCTCGCTGACTGCGATTGTGCCGCTGCTCGATGCGAGGACGATGGTCTTGACGCCGGCTTTCTTTGCGGCGTCACAGAGAAGCCGCGTGCCGTCAACGTGCAGTTTATACATCTCGCGCGCATCGTCTTTTTCGCGTGAGACTTTGCCGGCGAGATGATAAATCTCAGTGACGCCGTCGACCGCGCGCTCTACGTCATCTTCGTTCGTAATCGATCCTTCAAATGTATCTACGCCTAAGCCGGTGAGCCATTCAGGAATCGAGGTCGCCATCACCCGCAAGTCTTTTGTGCCCGATTCAACCAGTTGGCGTACGAGGTGCGCGCCGAGGAACCCGGTGCCGCCGGTGATGAGCGTGGTCGGTGGAACTTTCTTGACAATCGCCGCATGCCGTTTCGTGCTCTTCTTCGGCACGATCTCAGCAGTGCGTTTCTTTGGAGTCTTGGTTGGCATCGATCAATTAACCACAGAGGACCCAGAGGAGGGCGAAAAGAAATAGCCACTAAAAGGCACAAGAAGCACAAAAGGGAATCTGATAGAGCAATTGACGAATCCCTTTTCTGTTTTGTGCCTCTTGTGCCTTTTCGTAGCTGTTTTCCCTTTCTGTGTAATCTGCGAAATCTGCGGATTCATCTTCATGCTTCCGCGGTCTGATACTCCTCATCGCTCGCTTCAATTCTCAGCTTGCCGGCGCGACGCTCGGCCTGCCATTCGTCGCGAACGGTCTGCACGTCGAATTTTGTGTTCGTGCGATCGCGCAGGTTGACAACATCGTGACGCACCCGCTCGGCGATTAATCGATAAGCCTCAGCGCGAGACATTCCGCGCGTCATCTCTTCCATCTCGTCGATGGTTATGAAACGACCAATCCGCGCCGCGACGTCACGACTCTTCAACAGCGTCGAGCCCTTCGGAAAAGCATCATAAGTGCCTTCGAGGTACAACGGCAGAATGCCGACGCGCGCAGCCAAAGCGAGATAACCAATCACAGGCTTAAAGTCGGCCATGACGCCGCTCATCGAGCGTGTGCCTTCCGGGAAAATCAGCGCGTTATAACCGCGGTCAAGAAACGATCGCGCGTGCCGAAGCGACTGTCGGAGCGAACCGGTGCGCTCCATCGGCACGAGGTTCGTAAAGTTTTCCATGTAGGCGCGCTTGTACTTCGTGTCGAAGAAGTAGTCCGCAGCCGCCAGCGCGACGAGATCTTCACCAGCATCTTCCAGGGCCATCTTCACCAAACCCATATCGAGGTGTGATGCATGATTCGCCGCGACGATAAAATTCGTGTGCGCCGGAATGTTGTTGCGGCCTTCGTATTTCGTGCGTAGTAGCCTTTCGTATAGCGCTCGTTGCGCGAGCCCCACAACTTTATTGCCGACGATGCGCAGGGCCTCGGGCACGTAAATCTCTTCTTCCTTTTCCGATTCCAGTCGCAGTTTCGCCCGCTCACTGCGCTGTGTTTGACCGCCTTGCCGATTAACGACGGTCAAAAGCTCGCGGACATCCTGCACCTCGTTCAGTCGTTCCGGCGCAGTCAAAGCGCCGCCCGCATTTTCAATCGCCTGCGCCAGTTCGACGAACATCAAACTGTCAAAGCCGAGGTCGGCGAGACGCGAAATGATGAAGACTTCATCGCGCGTCCGGTTCGACACCGACGCGACAATCTCCATCAACCAGGCGGCATCGCTCGAGACTTCTTCCGTCGTCGTGATGGTGGTGGCCGAGCGGGTGCGCTCTTCGATCTTCTGCATTATGCGGATTACGTCGCGGCGCTTTACTTTTCGCGTGGCAGTGCGCGGCAAATCTTCGTCGGCGAAATGCAGGAGCTTCACCCGTTTGTAATAGGGGAGTTTGCCTGAGACCTCGCGGAAATGTTCATCGATCTTCTGTTGCACTTCGGCGCGCGAAAGCGCGATGTCGTATTCGTAGTCGGGATGAACCAGACAGGCGACTTTCTCGCCGATGCCGTCCGGCAGGCCGACCACGCTCAACTCTTTTATGTATGGCGAATCCTGATAAACCTCTTCGACTTCATCCGGATAAACGTTCTTGCCGTTGGTGTCGACGATGATGTCTTTCGATCGGCCGACGAGATAGAGATTGCCTTCGTCGTCGATGCGACCGAGATCGCCCGTGTAAAGCCATCGATCCACCAGCGTCTGCTTGGTCGCTTCTTCATTGCCGAAATATCCAAGCATCACATTTGGTCCGCGCGCGATTACTTCACCAACGCCGCTCGGATCAGGATCGGCGATGCGAATCTCCACGCCGGGAAGCGACTTACCCACGGTGCCCGACAGCATTCGATTTTCAGGTCGCGTTACGGTTAGCACAGGCGAAGCTTCGGTCAAGCCGTAACCTTCGAGAATGGTGAACCCGAGTCCCTGGAAATCGCGCTGCACCTTTTCATTCAAAGCCGAGCCACCGCTAATGAAATAACGAATGCGGCCACCGAGGCCTTCGTGAATCGGATAAAAAATCATTTGGCCCAGGTTGAGCGGCGTCTTGTCGCGCAGCCACGCGTTGATCTTCATCAGAAAGTCCGCGGCGTCGCCGACTAACTTGCTGCGCTCATGCAAACGATTGTGAATGCGGCGATGCAGCAACTCCCAAAGCGCGGGCACGCCCACCATGCCCGTGACGTGACCGTTCTTGATTGCTTTCGCGAGGCTTTCGCTGTTGAGTTCTTCCAGATAGGTAATCTGTGCCCCCCGACTAAGGGGTGTCAGGAATCCTGTCGAGAATTCAAATGTGTGGTGAAGCGGTAGCACGGACAGCACGCCATCGCTGGTGTCCATGTCGAAGACGGACGAGAGCATCGACACCATGCTCGTCAGATTGCGGTGCGAGAGCATGACGCCTTTTGGACGGCCAGTCGTTCCGGACGTGAATATGAGCGATGCGACCGATTGCGGACTGACGCGCTGAGGTAGCAACGCGACGCGCTCCGCTTCAGTCTCTTCGTCCGGCATCGCGAAGACCTCGTCAAATGTCCAGATCTTCACGTCGCTCAGTCCGGCGCTCTTCAGTTGGTCGGGAAGAGACGATCTTTCTTCCTTCAACTTGCTGCTGATTACGATGCCGGATGCTTCACCCGCACGCGCAAAATTCACAACCTCCTCAGTCGAGCTTTCCGGATCGACGGGAATGCAAGTAGCGCCGGCCCGCAGCACACCAAAGTAAGTCATGCCCCACTCCGGCGCGTTGTGACTGAACAGCATCACGCGATTGCCGCCCTTAATTTCGTGACTCGCGAAGAACGCCGCCGCGCGCGTCGACAACTCGCGGAGGTCTGCATACGTGTACTGCTCTTTGTGGCCATCGCGCTCGATCCGCATGGCCACGCGCGTCGCGTGACGCTTGGTCGTGGTTTCAAACATCTCGACCAGATCGCGATAGGTGTAGACGCGCTTGGGTTGCGCTCGCATGTCTTCCTCGAGCGTCGGCAATACCCACTTTTTCAAACCGGGCATGTGAATATTCAGCCAATAGTCATACCAATCGAACTCATCCGGATTCCACGTCAGTAGTTGCCGCTCGTCAGCGCTAATGCGATTGAAAAGCGCGCGCACGTTGTCGGCGCGAAACACGTAAGCATTCTCATAAGTGAACGGATGGAACATCTCGAAGGCGTCTTTCGCTTCGCGCGTTTGCTGTTCCAGGTTATCGACCGTTTCTTTAAACCGCTTGATGACGCCTTCGTAGCGTCCACCGCCCCACTTCGGTTTGGCTTTGTCGAGGAATGACGAAACTTTCTTCGCCGCGTTGCTCATCACCGGTAATGACATCGCATCAAATCGTTCCGGAGAAACTCGGAACGGTTCGAAGCGCGCGGAGAGCTCCCGGAATAGGCGCAAGCCGTCCTTCTTCTCAAGCTCCTGCTGGCGCGTGAATAGCCCCACCAGGCCGACGATGCGTTCCATGTCATTCGGATTTGAATCGCCAGTCGCGGCCTGATAGACAAGCTTTGGCTCTTCAACACATGCCTGCGCCGCGACTGCGAGCATGACTGCCGCGACTTGGTCCACGGGTGTAATGTCGAGAATCAGTTTTGGATTCGCCGGAATCTGACGCTGACCTTTGAGCGTCATAAAGATAATCGGAGCGGTGGTCGTGAAGCCTTCGTTCCAGCCGGGGAAGGGATAATCTTTCGCCGATTCAACGATGCTGGGACGGACAATCGCACGCACGATGTCAGTCTCAGCGGCGACCAGTTGCTCGCCGAGTGACTTGGTATAGGTATAGATATTCGGCCAGCCCCAAAAATCTGCGCGCTCTATTCCCAGTTCAGTGAGACGATTTCGGGTCCAGACTTTTCGTTCGCGGGCGACTGCCAGGCCAAGCGCATCCGGATCGTCACCGTCGCGCATTTCTTCATTAAGTCGTTTGCGGGCAAGCTCGCGGAACTGGGCGAGACGCATCGCATCTTTTGCCTCTTCGCGCGCGCGCTCAGACATCTTCGCGCAGTCCGCAATTTCCTGTTGGACGGAAAACTCAACACCCTTCAATTCGTGCCTTCGCGGGAAGTAACCGACTACTTCATCATCTTCCCAAACCGCGCCGCTGCGATTGCCGGCGACGAAGCAAGTCGAGATATGCACTAATCGGGGTTGCTTCATTCGCTTTACAAACGCGATGACGTTCTGGGTGCCGACGACATTCGTGCGCAGAGCGCTCTCCAAAGTTGGATTGAACGTCACGTTGCCCGCAGAGTTAATAACGACATCGATATCTTTAGCGACCCGCTCAGCTTCTTCTTCCGTGAAGCCGAGATTGTCTTCCGCGATATCGCCACCGACGACGGCCACTTTTTCGCGAATGAATTCATCGAAGGCGGCGCCATATCTCTCGCGCACGGGATCGAATGGCCGAGCGCTGATTACGTTGTTCCAGAAACGCGTTTCGGACTCTTCCTGGGAACGCGCGCGCACGGTCACGTACACGCGGCCAATACCGGGAAAGCGGTGCAGCAGCATGCTGAGCGTCACTTTGCCCAGAAAACCTGTGCCGCCAATTAGAAAAATCTTGCGACCGTCAAAAATTTCAGTCGGTGAAAGTTTGGTAGTCATGATTACCGAATCTCACTCGCTCGTTTAGCGCCGTAATGCTTCAGCAGATCAACTAACGTAGAGTCGTTGCGATTCATGGCAATGTCGAGAGCGGTGCCGTTGGCCGAAAGCGCGTTGACGCTTGCCCCGCGCACCAGCAGCTCTTTTGCCACGGGACTGTGACCATAAAACGTCGCTTCGGTAAGCGCCGTATTGCCGTTGAAGCACGCATTAACATCCGCGCCTTCGTCGAGCAGATAACGCACCGCTTTCAACTTTCCTTCTCCGGCGGCGAGCAGAAGCGGACTCTGATTTGTTCCCATGGCGTTGACGTTGGCGCCGGCGATTTGAAGCAATTGCATGCGCATGACGCTGCCGTTGCTGGCGGCGTCGGAAAAATAGCGCTGTCGCCGTTCTTTGAATTTCGACGAACCGCCAACCAATGCCAACGACATCGCTAAAGTGCTTGCGAAGGCGATGGCTCGTACGCCGATCACTTTGAGGGCAGCGAAACTCATCATTCCATATCGGCGATGCCAATCATCGGTTGATGCAGCATCGTGATTTCTGCCGACGCGCCCATGTATGTGCGTGCCATCGCGATGGCTTCCGTCAAATTGTCAGCCCGCTCCCAGCCCAACATGGCGGGGACGTGCGCATTCTCGGCGCCGGCCGCGATAACTTTTCCGACGTGCTGGCGGCCGTTCTCGCCCCAGTACCACATAAAGAAGGGATGGGCACCGTGATAAGCGTTGCCCCGGCGATACATCTCGACGTAGCTCGGATTGTTAGCGAACTCGCGTTCGTATTTATCGCGCAAGTAATTCGCGTCACGCGATTCCGGCAGCAGCCGATTGAAAAATTCGATGTAGCTTGGGTGATGATTGTGATCGAACTGGTCGTAACACGGGTGATGAATGATTAGCACGCCGCCTTTTTTCAGCAGCGGTTTGTTGCGATAGAAATTGAAGTGATAACCGAGTCCCATCACTTGCACGAGTAGCGGATTCAGAATCGAATAAACGTTGTAAGGCGAAATATCGGGAATGCCGGTGATCAGAATGTCGCATTGACCACGGACTGGAATCGCATACTGCTGAAAACCCTTTTCGATAATCTTCGCGTGAACGGGTTCAGTCTTTCCGGCATAGCATGCAGTCATTTCATATTGTGCCGGTCGCGAGTGAAGCAGTTTGCGACGCGCGGGGCGCGGCAGCTTGCTCATCGTGTAACGCATGGCTTCAAACTTCATGCGGTCGAACGCGGTAAAGTCGTCCTCGTTCTTCAGCAGGAAGTCCATGTCACCTTTGTACATGCGATTATTGATGGCGGTTTCGATGTGAAAGACGTTCAGCTCCTTATCAACAATCTTGCCGAGGCGTTCGCACTTATGCGCAAGTTCGGATCGTGCCGGATCCATATAGCTGTCCGATTCGCGAATGGTTTGCGGCTCGTGATGCGCGCGCAGCGACTCGTAATCACAGAGGCCCACCGCGACGGATTTGTGCCCGCCATCCATCGGCACAAAGTTAATGTTGCAGTAGATCAAAAGATCGCTTTCGGCCGCCCGACGATTCAGCACCAGCGGTTCTTTGTGACGTGTTTCGCCAATCTTGATGAGGCCATCTTTCCACTCCGCATCGTGGTTGTAATAACGATCCGGATAGTAGGCGTCGTAGATCCTCTGACCGACCATCCGTTTCATTTCCCACGGCGTCATTTTCCGGTGCAGGGAGTTGGCGATAATGATGTGCACGTCGTCGATCGCGTTCGCCGCCAACATGTCCAGCACCACTTCGAGCATTGTCTGGCGAATGTCGGGCGTGGCCATCGGCGGAAGCGGCAAGCTAATGTCATCGACGGCGATGGTTACCTTCATGCCCGGTTCGAGTTGCGCGTAGAGCGGATCACAACCAAGCGGATGATTGATCGCATAACGAATCGCGGCTTCGCGGTTCGGCAAACCTTTGAGCGGTGGATTCGGATAAAGGACTCGCGTGCCTACGGGAATGTCTTCAAGAATGAAATCTTCACCTGAAGGCATAATGCGGGGCGCGCTGTCGCTATCGATGTAAACAATTGATTCGTGTGTTTTGCGTCTTAACTGAAGAGCCATAGATTTGTGTGCTACTTCAAATTCAGAATCGGCCAATCGTGATGAAGCGCTGTTTGCCGCAAGCGGAAATCAGGATTCACAGCTGCCGGATGTCCAACAATCGAAAGCATTGGTAGATCGCTCATGCTGTCCGAGTACGCGAAAGACTCGCTCAGGTTGATGCCTTCGCGTTCGGCATACGTTCTGATCCATGATGCTTTGGTGGCGGCGGCCAACACCGGTGGCAGCAGGCGTCCCGTCGCGACGCCCTTCACAAATTCGAGCCGGTTGGCGACCCAGGCATCAATGGCGAGATAATCCATCAGCGGCTTCACTGAAACCTCCAATGCGCCGGTGACGACGACTTGTCGCAAACCGAGGCTGCGCGATTTTTCAATCAGTTCGAACGCGCCGGGATAGACGGCCGGCTTAAGGACCTTTACAAACAACTCGTCTGCAAAGAACCGCATCCGATCTTCACTCTCGCCTTTGTAACGTTTGAAGAAGAGGTCGTTGAATACTTTTCGGCTATACTGGTCGCTGACTGCAAACAGGGGAACGCTCAAAAGAGTCGTGGCGCTCTTGGTAAAACTACGAAGGAGGTTAGGTTGATTCCGCGCGTAGAACCCAAGCGTATGAACAAGGTTCGTGCTGACCAGTGTTCCTTCGAGGTCGTAGAATGCTGCCGCCGCCACCCTGTGTCCCTTTCGAGATCCCGTCTGTTCGCTAGCGGAATATACCTTAGAGGGGGTTATGGCGAAAGACAAATAACCAGTGTATGCGAATGATAGACAATTCATGGGTTGAAACTAAATCAACTACGCCATTCCTCCGAAAACTCGGCGCTTTTGTGACGGTTCTAGCGCTGTCGATTGGTTCGTTTTCGTGCCGTAAAGCCGCGGTAGTGCCGTCGGAAACGGGGGCTGGCCGGCCCGCGTCGGAGGCGATAGGCCAAGCGGATCAGCTCTATGCTGGTCGGGCCGACCTTCTTAAGGTCCGCCAAGCCATCGTGGCGCTGAGGCAGGCGCAGGGCGACCATCCCAGTGATTACGATATTGCGTGGAGGCTCGCGAAATATAACTACTACCTTGGGTCGCATACTTCGGAATCGCAGGAGCAGGAAAAGGCGTTTCGAGATGGCGTCGAGGCTGGAAAGCTCGCCGTGCAAGTGCAGGACGCAAAGCCTGACGGTCATTTTTGGTTAGGCGCAAATTACGGAGGGGCCGCGCAGATTAGCGTACTCGCAGGTCTGGCAGAGATCGAGGAGATCAAGCGCGAGATGGAAACGGTTTTGAAGTTGGACGAGAGATATGAGTCGGGCAGCGCCTACATGGTTCTCGGTCAAGTTTACCTGGAAGCGCCAAAGCTGTTGGGTGGCAATGTCGATAAGGCGATTGGATATCTTGAGAAGGGATCGAAAATTGGGCCGGATAATTCTTTCCTTAAAGTCCGGCTCGCCAGGGCCTATGCAACAGCGCATCGAAATGACGACGCAAATAGAGAGATCGAAACCCTTATGACGATGAAAGTCACGCCGGGCTATGAACCGGAATACAACGAAGCAGTGGCGGAAGCGAAGAAGCTTCAGGAGAGTCTTAAGTGAATTACTGAGGTTTGCCGATCACCTTTCGCAATTCTTCGAGTGTTCGTTTGTGTTCTTCTAGTTTCTTACCTGCCTCGGCCAGTTTACCCTCCGACGTGAGCCGCTGATACTCATTGAACTCCTGCACCGCGCGATTAATTAGTTGCTCCACGTTGGGGGTTCCTGCCGGAGTTGTGGATGGCGATGGCTGCGGCGATGCTGAAGACTTCGTCTCCTCGGCTGACTTTTGTGGAGGAGCTGGGCCCTTCGCGGCTTCGCCAAACAGATTGTTCAATGCTTCATCAAAGTTGGCTCCGTAAGCAAGACGGTCCTGTGTGGCCAGGACCACCAGCCGCAGCTCAGGCATGGGGCTGCGCTCCGCTTTTAAATAGATCGGTTCGACGTATAGCAGCGATTGACCAATTGGAATGACCAGCAGGTGGCCCCGCTGCACGTGGGACCCTTGTTGATTCCAGAGGGTGAATTGCGCGGAGAGCTGCGCGTTCTGATCGATGCGCGCTTCAATTTGCAAAGGCCCATCAACCAAACGTGATTTCGGGAAGTTATAGGCGACGAGCGATCCGTATGCCTCGCCATCGCAGCGACCGGCGATCCATCCGATCATGTTGTTCCGATTTGCGGGACTGAAGGGAAGGATCTCAACAAACTCGAGACCTTTCTGTTCGCCGGGCAACTGCATCATGACAAAGTAGGGCTCGATCGATTGTTCTGGCTGTTTGCCTTCCGCCACGGGCCCGATTTGCCGCGCAACGTTCCAGAGATCTTCGCGTTGGAAAAATGAATTCGCGTCTTGCGTATGATAAAGACCGAAAACTTCAGCCTGCGTCTTAATCAATGTTTCGGGATAGCGGATGTGCTCGCGCAAATCAGCGGGCATATCTTTCGCGTCGCGGAAAAGCACCGGGAAAAGCGCGCGGTAGCTTTGAATCAACGGATCCTGCGGGTCGAACACATAAAAGTTCGTCGTGCCGTTGTAAGCGTCGACCGTTACCTTCACGCTATTGCGGATATAATTGACGTTCTTGTCGCCCGCTTCGTAGTGTCGCGAGTATGGATAGTTTGGCGTCTCGGTAAATGCGTCGATGATCCAGAACAGACGGCCTTGTGAATCAATAACCAGGTAAGGGTCGTTGTCGTAAATCAGAAACGGCGCCACGCCATCGACAATCTCGCGAATGTTTCGATGAATGAGCGCGCGGCTTTCCGAGGTTACGTCATCCGAGAAGGGAAGTTTGGACAGGTCCCCCAGCGCCCAGGCGAGCAGCCAGCGCCTAATCGCGCCGCCCAGTGGAATACCTCCAGTACCGGTATAGGTTGTGAGGTTGTTGGTTTCGCCCTGCGGATAGTTGAACTCCATGCGTTTCGTCTTCACGTAAACGTCGGGGTTCATCTCCTGGCCAAAATAAATTTCGGGCCGCGTGACTTTGATGTCCGGTGAAGTCGATTCAACCGGCATGTTCGACAGGATGAACTTGGGCATGCCTTCGGAATCAAAGCCGTTTGCCGTGTTCATCGTCGCGCCATAACCGTGCGTGTAAATCAGTTTTTCGTTGACCCAATTGCGCGATGAAGCCGGCAATTTTTCAACATTGATCTCGCGTGTGCCGAGCATCATCTGTCGCCGTTCGCCGCTGATGGTGTAGCGATCGACATCGACGTCCGTAAAATCGTAGTAGGTGCGAATCGCCTGAATTTGGGTCAGCGTGTCCTTTAATGCTCGCCAGTCCCATAGTCGAATGTTGTCGATCGTGGGGCGATTGTTGGGGAGATCGAAAGCCCCGACGGAAGTTTGTACGTCGAAGTTGCGTTGCTCAATTCGATCAATTCCGAAGGCGCGGCGTGTCCAGGCAATGTTCTGATTGATGTAGGGAGTTTCGCGACCCAACTCGTTTGGCTTAACGATGAAGTTGGTAACGTAGGCGGGAATAATGACGGTACCAACTACGTAGACCAAAATCGGAATCGCCAGCGCGCCGATTAACACGCGCAGCTTTCGCACCGTGAATGCATTGATCAAGCAGATTGCTGCAGCGATGATTAGCGCGACGGCTACCCAGGTAAGCGCCGGAATCAGATGATTCGCTTCGACGTAACTCACTCCAGAGAACGTCTGATGATCCTCCCAGAGGAATGGATATCGGTCGAGCATAAATCGCCCGGCCAAAATGACCAGCCAGATCGCGAGCGGAATTGAAACAACGGCTAAGCTGAGCTTCCGTGCTCTGGCCGAATCGTCCGCGCCGGACAATCCCTGTTGCGTTATCGCGAGCGCGGCGTAGATCAAGGCGGCGACCAATACAATAAAGGCAAGATAAAGAATCCACTCGCTGACGGCGTCATAAACCGGCAACGTGAAGAGATAGAAGCCGATCGACTTGTTGAAGATCGGATCGGTCACGCTCGTCGGGGCCTGGTGAAAGTAGAGCGCAAAACTGCGCCACGATTCGCGCATCCCCAATCCCGCCACCACTCCAGCGATGGCTGAGACGAGCCAAGCCAAAGGCCGCAGGATTCGCGCCGGCGAGAAATTTACCGGTTGCTGATTTATAAAAACGGTTCGCCGGCCGAATGAGAAAGCGGCAAAGGCTCGTTCGATCAACCACAGCCCGCCTCGCAAAATCGCGAGGGTCGCAATCAGGAAGACGAGAAACAGCTCAAGCTTGACCCTGAAGATAAACCAAAATACGGACGAGTAACCGAGCGATCCAAACCAAAGCGCCGAGAGATAAATCGAGAGACTACGCGAGCCGATGAGAAGAAGGATGAAGATGGCCGCGACTAAAACCCATTTCCAACGACCACGCCTGCGCGGCTTCTTCGAACCAACGTCGATGACGTCGCTGTCGCGATCCGTCCTTATGGGTTGACTCATCGTGCGGTAAGAATACGCTGAAACGAATCTTCGTCAAAGACCATCTAAGCAATTGGATCGTCTAACAAAGATGGGCCGTGTTCCAGCGAAAAATTGAAACCAAATGCGTTGGCCTTGCGTTGGCCAGAGTGATAGACTCGCAATTTCTTACAAGACTTAATGCTTTCAGAAGGAACAACTTTACAGGCACGTTATCGGATCGTGCGCCAGCTCGGCCAAGGCGGCATGGGCGCAGTTTATGAAGCGGTCGACGAGCGTCTTGATACGATTGTCGCACTAAAAGAAACCTTATTTGCCGACGAGAAACTACGGAAGCAGTTCGAGCGCGAAGCGCGTCTGCTGGCTAGACTGCATCATCAGGCGCTGCCGCGCGTCAGCGATCATTTCACCGAAGGCGAGGGCCAGTTTCTCGTCATGCAGTACATCGCCGGTGAAGACCTCGCGGCCATGTTGGCGCAAACTAACGGACCGTTTCCGGAAGAAGAAGTCCTGCGTTGGGCAGATCAACTTTGTGATGCTCTCGATTATCTGCACACACAGGATCCGCAAATTATTCACCGCGACATCAAGCCCCAGAATCTGAAGCTGACTGCGCGCGGACAGATCGTCCTTCTCGATTTCGGTTTAGCGAAGGGATCGGCTGGCCAGATGACGGCGGCGGTCACTACTTCGGCGAGCATCTACGGCTACACGCCAAACTATGCACCGCTGGAACAGATTCAGGGAAAGGGCACGGATCCGCGCAGCGATATCTATGCACTGGGCGCGACGTTGTTTCACCTGCTTACAAATCTGAAGCCGCCCGATGCGTTAAGTCGCGCGGCGGCGGTGGTGAATGGCCAAGCTGATCCTCTGCCACTTGCAAATCAAGTGCGCCCGGGAGTTTCCGCGGCGACCGCGCATGTGCTCGCGAAATCCATGGCGCAGCGGCGCGACGATCGATTTGCGACTGCCACGGCAATGCGCGAAGCGCTGCGTACTGGCGATGCCGAGGCGACAGTTGCTAATGCGCCAATCTTCGTGGCGCCATCAGGATCGAATTACCGGAGCGCCAGCACGGTTGCAAACGAACCGGCGACGCGGCTAATAGGAGATCAGACCGGGCGCGCATCCGCGCTATCTTTCTCGAGCGAAGCAAAGACCCTGGTCGCCGGTGAAGCGACAAATGTCCGAACCGTTTCTGGGACAGGGACCGTCACCGTGGTCCGGCCGTCCGCGAAGGGCAATCTAAAGCCGTGGATCGCCGCGGCGATCTTATTGGTGCTGGGAGGTGGCGGCGCCCTCGGCTTCTACGCCTATCGGAGTCGCCAGGCACAAAACAGCGCGGCCCAACCTCCGCCGACTAGTTCGCCAGAGTTGGGGTCGCAACCGACAAACGCCGCATCGCCTTTACAAGCCGAGATCACAAATCCAAATCCTAACGCGGATCAAAAGTCCAAAACCGCAAAGTCGTCAACTGCCGAGAAACCAAAGACGCAGCCGGGAACAATGAGCACGACGACCAAGCCCGAGCAGAGAACCGCGGAAACAACTCTGCCCATCGTGCCCCGACCTGAGGATCCCGCGCACGATCCAAACCGTGATCCAAATCGCGATCCGAACCGCGATCCGAACCGTGATCCGAATAGGGCCCGTGATCCGAATCGGTTTCCGCGACAGGAGGATTTCGATCCTTTTCGTGGCACGCCTCCGCGCAGCGAGCCGGGAGCACATCCACCGAACATTCGTCGCCTCAGAAACGGCGGGCAAGTAATCAAGAATCCGGACGGTTCATTCGTCATGATCATGCCTAACGGCGAGACTCGGATAATCACGCCGCCGAAGCGACCTGATAAACGACCAAGCCCAAATCCGAACCAGAACAAGCCATAACGATCATCGCGTTTCATCCACCGCACATTTCTGATCGATTAGGAGTTAGTAATGAGAAGAAAGTTATCCACTTATCAACTAATGCCGGCAGTTATTGGCGTAGTCGCGCTCGTTGCCTGCTCGATGCCGATTAATCGAGCAGAAGCCGACACGCCACCTGCAGCGGCCATTCGCACTACGCCACCGGCGCCGGTTTTTAGTGACGCGAAGCGACTCGAAGAGTTGGCGGCGCGGCGCAAGCAAGTGGCCGACACGATCGGTTCGAAGTCGATGTTGGTGCTCTTCAGCGCCGAACCGCGTGTTTACACTAACGACGTCGATTTCCCCTTCAGACAAGAGAACAATCTTTTCTATCTCACCAACTTGAATCAGAAGCGGATCACGCTGGTCCTGATGCCTTCGCAGAATCCTTCCGAGATTCTGTTTGTGCCGCGGCGGAGTCCGGCGGCGGAAACCTGGACCGGCCACATGTACAGTCCGGAAGAGGTTTCGGGGCTTTCAGGCGTGAAAGAGATTTGGGAAGCGAGTGAGTTCGACCCGTTCATTAAGGCCGTTTACAAACACGAGAATTATCAACCGAAGGCTGAAAACGTTCTGCTGTCGGCCGGCTCAAAACAAACTGCCACGGCGGCCGAACCGAGCCCATTGCTTCAAGCCGCGGACGCGAAGCAGGCTTCCGTTTACCTGCTGGCGAATCCGGCGGCGAACGCTCAGTTCGAGAGTCGCGAGTATCGTCAGGAACAACGACTTGCGGCAGCCTGGCCAAAAGAAAGTGGCTTCAACGTCCAGAGCGCTTTCCCCATGTTCGCCCAGATGCGTTTGAAGAAATCGCCGATGGAACTCGACATTCTTCAGCACGCGATCGATATCAGCATCGAAGCCCATCAGCGGGCAGAAGCGTTTTCGAATCAAGCGAAATGGGAATACGAAGTTGATGCGCAGGTGGCGTACACCTTCAAACTGCGTAACGCCGACAACTGGGGTTATCCCGACATCGTTGGGTGCGGCCCGAACGCGACCACATTGCACTACGAAGAATCCCAAGGTCCGGTGAAGACAGGCCAGCTTCTGTTAATGGATGTGGGCGCAGAATATGGTCATTACTCAGCCGACGTGACGCGCACCTTCCCAGTCAACGGTAAGTTCTCTAAGGAGCAGGCTGAGGTTTACCAGGTCGTTTACGACGCGCAGGAAGCGGTCGCGAAAGTTGCCAAGCCCGGCGGGACTTTGTCGGACATCAATCGCGCCGCGACGGAAGTAATAAAAGACGGATTGCTGAAGCTTGGACTAATTACGGATCGAAATGCGGATTGGCAGTACCGAATCTGGTTCATGCATGGGACCGGACACTGGCTCGGCATGAATGTGCATGATGTTGGCGGCGGCGCACCATTTGTTCCGGGCGCGGTCTTTACCAATGAGCCGGGCATTTATGTTCGTCCGGATGCGCTCGATAATTTGCCGAAGACGCCGCAAAACGAACAGTTCATCGCGGCGGTGCACCCCGCATTCGAAAAATACAAAGGCATCGGCGTCCGCATCGAAGATGATATGGTGATCACCGACACCGGCGTGCGCTGGATGACCGCGGCGCTGCCGCGCAGCATTGCGGACATCGAAGCCTTCATGGCGAAAGCCAGACGCTAAGAATTGAAAATGCATTGACGTTTGGTATTTTATGGGCGGCCCATGGGCCGCCCTTATTGCTTGGTTGAGGAGAGTCGAATGAGAAACCTAAAGCGCGTGATTCGGAATTTGTTCGCTGTAGTTGCGGTAATCATTTCGTTGAATTATGGTGCGGCGTTCGCTCAATCGTCGGAACCTGCTGACAAAGAGAACGAAGTCTTCGCCACGCTTTGGGTGCAACAGTCCGGTGAATACCGCGCGCTGTGTTATCAGGCTTACAACCTCGCACACATGCTGCTCGATCGCGACCTGCGCAACCATCGCATCAGAATGCGGCGCGCAATCATCGTGGATCTCGACGAGACGATATGGTCGACGAGTGCGTATGCAGCCAACAACATAAAGCAGCACACTGCCTATCCAGAAGGTTGGGAGCACTGGATGCAGCAGGCGCGAGCTACTGCTTTGCCCGGCGCCGTCGAATTGTTGAACTATGCAAAGTCGCGGGGAGTGAGTGTTTTCTACGTCACGAATCGCAAACCGGTCGGGAAAGAAGGAACGGCAGAGAATCTAAAGCGACTCGGATTTCCTACAGTCAACGACGAAACGCTGTTGATGCGCGATGACCCATCAATTGAAAGCAAAACCAAGCGCCGCAAG
>JACXTT010001668.1_pt1 | contig 36533 bp, 22 predicted proteins | sample 9270951 | NCBI WGS metagenome assembly JACXTT01 (sample SAMN15532306, study PRJNA645909) | rock metagenome | isolation source: weathered quartz diorite | place: Puerto Rico | collected 2017-06-21 | reverse complement strand
GCGGCGGCGCGGAACGCGCCGACACTCCATTGACCTCCAGATCAAAGTTTTGTAAATTCGTTCGGTGATGAGCAGGCTTCCCGTCTTCTCCACCGGTCTGCCGGTTCTCGATCAGATGATCGGGGGTCTGCGGCCGGGGGATACCTTCCTTTCGTTCGTGTCAGCCCCGGACCAGGCGGCTCAACCGGTGGAACCGATTCTTCGGTATTCCGGACGCGCGCGAATCCCGGTAGCATACATTTCCTCAGGCATTCCTCTCTCCGTCGATCCTCAGACCGCGTACAAGGTTGAGTGCTTCGACAGTTCCACGCCTCGCAGGCCTCGCGCCCTTTCCCTCATCGCCGTAAAAAAGTTTGTCCTGAAAAAGGGCAAGAACCGGTACATCCTTCTTGCCGACCTCTCATTCCTGAAGGAAGCGATGAGGAGCGAAGGCCGCGCGGTCGCTCTGTTCAAGATCCTTGCCGACATGGCCCGGCGGCAGCGTTCGGTCTTAGTGGCGACCGCGTTGAAGCCGGCCTTCGGGCTTGAGTCGCTCGGCGAACTGAAGGAGCACGCCTCCGTCTGCCTCGACTTTGTCTCCTATGGCGCGAAGCTCTACTGCTCCGCGATCGCGACCCGGGGGAGGTATGCCCCCCTCGCTTCAATTCCATTTCAGTTCGAGGGAAGGAAGATGGCTTCGAAAGACGGATCTGCCTCGGAGCCGGAAGCCAGGATCGGCGCATTCTCGGAAACGGCCGCGCGATATGCCGGCGCCCGGGATGAATTCTTCCGGCGTTCCGGGGAGCCCATGATCCTCTTCGAGCTTCGGGGCGATTTCCTCGAGGCAAATCCGGCGGCGGCGAAAATGACTGGCTACTCCGAGGAAGAGATCAGGATCGCGAAGCCCGTCGATCTCATCGACGCGCGGTCGAGGCGGAGATTTCTCAGATTTCTCGCGGAGCTTGGGCGTAAACGGCGTGCGCGCGTTTCCGTCGATCTCAGGCAGAAGAACGGCCGGAACTTATCCGTCGATGTGAGCGCAAGCTCTCTGGATCAGGGCCTCTTCCTCGGAACCATCCGCGATGCAGGCGAAAGAAAGAAGAATGAACAGGAGGCGCTTGACCTTCTGACGGGCTCGGTCGAGCTCCAGCGCGAACTCGTTGAACGCTCGACATCTCCTGTTGCCGTCGTCGAGGACGGGAAGTATCTCCTTGTCAACCAGGCATTTGCGGAACTCTTCGGCCTGGGAGGAGCGGGTGAGGCCGTGGGGAGGCACTACGCGTTCATCCAGGCCGACCCTCAGACGGAATGGCTCAAGGAGGGGGGCGCGCGAAAGGAATCGGGCCCCGACAAACCGCGCACAGCATGGTTCCGCAGCGGCGCGACAGAGGGCACGCCAAAGGACATCGAGGCTGCGTTCATCCCCGTCAGGCACCAAAGAGGAAAACTCCTTGTCTACTTTCGCGACGTCACGCGCGAGAAAGGCCTCGACGGCGAGCTGCGCCGGCGCAATGAGGAGCTGGGGCTCCTCCGCAGGATCGTGTCAGAGGGGGCCGGCCCGGGGGATTTTCAGAGGCTGCTCCGCTCCAGTCTCGCCGCAATGATGGATGTGCTGAAGTGGGAGATGGGGGCTCTCTTTGCGTCTCCCGCGCCGGGGCAGGGCACCCTCGAGATGATGTCGCATCGGGGCCTCCCGCAGGCCGTTGTCAGGACCCTTGCAACCCTCGACCGTGATACGGGTCTCGGAGGCTACCTCGCAAAGACCCTCGAGCCGCATGTTCATTCGCTGAGCAGGTATCCGAGCTATCTTCCGCACCGACCGCTCTGGAAGGGCGCGGGGATCTCTACAGTTTGTCTGATCCCGCTCGTGAGCAGGGACCGGCTGGTAGGAATAGCGCTCCTCTGCTCGAAGAGCGAGAGGGACGCCAAGGCGGCTTCCCCCGATCTCCTCGCTTCGATCGGTCATCAGCTCGGGGTCTCGATTGAAGCGACGTTGAGCTATCTCGAGATCAGGGAGAGTGAGGAGCGCTTTGCCCGCCTGGTATCGTCGGTTTCAGGCATTCTCTGGATCGGCTCGCGGGACTGGACCATGGAGTACATCAGTCCGGGAGTCGAGCGCATCCTCGGGCACAAGCCGGCAGAATTCTACAGGAACAAGGCGCTGTGGCTCTCTCTGGTCCATCCCGATGATAAGAAGCTGCTTCTTGAGGCGAAGGTCCGTCGAAGCGACCCGGAGAGGAGCTTCATCCGGGAGTACCGCGTCCGCCCGAAGGGAAAGGCCTCGTTTCGCTGGGTACGGGAAGAGGTTGAACGTGAGCGCGCCGCCGATGGAGGGGACGAGCGCCTCTATGGTGTCGTCAGCGACATTACGGAACACAAAGCCGCCGAGGATCGACTCAGGGAGGAGGCCGCTGCGGGGACCGGTATCCTCTCTTTTCTCCAGGAGGGTGTATCGCTCTTTGACAGGGGGCTCAAATGCCTTCGATGGAATGAGGCGATGGCGCTGATTACCGGGTTGAGCGGCGACGAGGCGCTCGGACGGCATGCTTCGGAGATACTTCCCGGATACGGCGGCAGCGACCTCGCTGCTCTCTTTGGCCGCGCGCTTGAGGGAAAGGCCGAAAGCAGCGGCGAGCTTCACTTCGAGGTCCCCGCGATGGACAAACGCGGGACAGTCCGCGCGAAGTGCGTCCCCATGCGCGGACCGGAAAACGCAGTTACCGGGGTGATGTGCATCGTTTCCGACGTGACATTCCAGAAGAAGCTGACGACTGATCTCCGCGAGGCGGAACAGGTGTTGAGGAATATCATCGATACGATGGCGGATATTCTCATCATCACAGACCTGGAAGGGAAACTCCTTCAGGTGAATAAACCCTTCGTCCAGACGCTCGGGTATGCGAGGACCGAAGCCCTCGGGATCTCGTTCCCGTACCCCTGGCTGATCGAATCGGAGATGGGGCGGTACCTGACATGGATCTCCATGCTCAGGGACCATAACTGGCTTCACGATTTCGATATGACGTGGCGCTCGAAATCGGGGACGGACATCCCTGTAAGCGTGAGCACCACCCTGTTGCGCAATTCGATGGGAGAGCCGGTGGCGATGCTGAATATCGCCCGCGACATCACCGAGCGAGCGCGCCTGGCCAAGGATCTCGAATACCGCAACGCCCAGATCGAGCTCATCAACAGGGTCATCGGCACCGCCAACCAGACGAACGATTTTGAGGCGATTTTTTCCGTCATCGCCCGGGAGATCAACCAGATCGTTGCGTTCGACATGATCAACATCGGCCTGATCAGCGAGCGCGGCGATTCGGTCGTCGTATTCGCATCCGCCGGGGATATTGCAACTCCGAAGGGCGCCCTCATCCCCATTGAGCGCACGATCACGCAGTTCGCCGTGCGCGACCGCCGGCCGGTTGTAGTAAACGATTTTGCGTCCGAGCCGGCGTTCAGGGGGATGGCGTCTGTAGGAAAAGGGATCCGCTCGCAGCTTGCCCTCCCCATCACGCTCAAGGGCAAGGCGCTGGGGGCCCTCAACCTGGGCAGCGCAGAGACGTACGCCTTTTCCGAGGAGCTTGTCAGGATTCTCGAGCCATTGGCACAGGAGCTCGGAAGCGTGATCGAGCGCGTCAGCCTGTTCGACCAGGTGACGGACGACTCGGTCTACGTGCACAGGCTGCTCGACTCGATCGACAGCATCGTGTACACGGTGGACACAAACTGCCGGATCAGGGAGGGGAACAAAGCGTGGCTCGAGTTTCTCAGGGAATCGGGCGCGGAGCCGGGGAGCGACTTCGACGGCGTCCCGCTCTTCGATATCCTCCCCGATCCGGCGCTGAAGTTGAAACTGCAGAATGCGGTGGAACGGCTCCTCGCCGGCGAAACCCGTGTCTTTTCCGAGGAGCACACGTATCATTTTCCCTCGCGCGAGCGCGTCTACCAGCTTACGATCAATCCGATGGTGATCGGCGAGCGGATCACCGGGCTCGTCTTCGTGCACGTGGACATCACCGAGCTCAAGAAAACGGAAGAGGAAGTAAGGAGAAACAACATCCAGCTGCTGGCGCTGAACGAGATTTCGACGCTGGCGGGGAGGTCTCTGAGGATCGAAGACATCCTTGAAGCGGCCGTGCCGGTGCTCAAGCAGACGATGGAGGCAGATGTGGTGGCGGTCTACCTCCGGGAGCCGGAGGGAACAGGCCTGGTTCTCGTGCGCCAGACGGGATTCGACGAGGCGATCGTCCCCGACATCACCAGGATGAACCCGTCAAACTCCGTCACGGGAAGCGTCGTGGAGTCGAACAGGGCGACGTATATTTACGAGAGGGCCTACCTCGACAGCCGCGTGGTCGCGAAGAACAGGGAGCTTCTGAAATCGGCCAGGATCGAATCGATGGCAGTCATTCCGCTTATATCCAAGGGCAGGGCCCTCGGTGCGCTCGACCTCTTCTACCGGAAGCCGCATGATTTCCCCGATCACGAGCGCCGCCTCCTTGCGCTGGTGGGCAATCAGCTGGGGGCGGCAATCGAGAATGCCCAGCTCTACACTCAGCTGCGTGCCCAGATCGACCGGTTGACCGCGCTCTACGAGCTGGGCCAGCAGTTGACGTCGACGCTCGATATCAATGAGATCTTCCAGGTGGTGTGCGAGAACGCTCAGTGGATCGTCCCGTACGGCGAGTTCAGGATCGATATCTACGACCCCGGCTCACGGACCAGGAAGGATTCATACCATGTGCGTGTGATCGACGGAGAACGTGTCGTTTCTCCGCAGGAGGGGCAGCGGGCTCCCGTGCTGGAGGGGAGCCCCGAACAGGCGGTCTTCTCCTCGAGGCGCTCATATCTCGATCCGCAGGGCGCCTCGATGTACATTCCCATGCTCTCGAAGGAGGAAATCATCGGGATCATGTCGATCTCCTCGGCGGGAGGAGCCGCGTATTCGGCCGCCCATGTGCGCGCACTCGAGAGTGTGGCAAATCTTGCGGCAATCGCGTTCGAGAAGGGGAGCCTGTACGAGGAGACCGTGCGCATCTCGACGGAGATCCAGCAGCGCAACAAGGAGCTGGACGATTTCACCTATGTCGTCTCGCACGATCTGAAGGAACCCCTGATCAGCATCGAAGGCTTCAGCCGCATTCTCCAGTCGGATTACTCGAGCGTGATCCAGGCGGAAGGAAAAGAATACCTCGATTCTATGGTGGCGGCGTCCACCCGCATGAAGGGGCTGATCGACGATCTCCTGATGCTCTCCAGGATGAGCCGGCCGATGGAGGCATTCAAGATGGTCGAGGTGAAAGGGGTCATCGACGAAATCGTCACCGACATGGGATTTACGATCCGTCAGAGGGGGATACGGCTGGCGGTGGCTCCCGGGCTCCCGAGCGTGTACGGAAACGAGACGCAGCTCAAGGTGCTCTTCCGCAACCTTATCGGGAATGCGGTTAAATTCAACGACAAGCCCGACCCCGTCATCGAGATCGGATTTCACAATGCGGAAAATAATTCATATCTTTTCACCGTGAAGGACAACGGAATCGGGATCGAACGGGAATTTTACGAGAAAATCTTCGTGATTTTTCAGCGGCTCCATCCGCGCGAGCATTACGAAGGGCACGGAGCCGGGCTCGCGATCGTCAAGAAGATCATCGAGCGGCACGGGGGTAAGATCTGGGTCGAGTCGGAGGTGGGGAAAGGAACCACCTTCTTCCTGACGCTCCCCGCCGCAGAAGCTCAGGGGGCTTAATACCGTGCCGGATTACTCACCACCGCCACCCGCATGAACGACACCGTGGAAGAGAAGAAGATCACCATCCTCCTCGTCGAGGATAACAAGGACTTTGCGAAGCTGGTCCAGGTGTACCTCCAGAGATTCGACAAGGACGCGTTCAGCGTCGTCTGGAGGGAAAACCACACCGAGGCGCTCTCCGAGCTGGCATCGAACAAGGAGATAGATATCGTGCTGATGGACTATTTCCTTCCCGGAAAGAACGGGCTCGAGATCACGAAGGAGATGCGAAAGAATAACATCGGCCTGCCGGTCGTCTTTCTGACCGTCAACAAGGACTTCGACCTGGCCGTCGACGTCATGAAAGTCGGGATCGACGATTACCTGGTCAAGGAGGAGATCACCTCGCCGGCGCTCCCCAGGACGGTGCTTAACGTCATGGAGAAGCGCCGCCTCAAGGACCGCCTGGTCGGGATCGAGATCAGCAAGCAGCGTCTCGGCGCGATCCAGGAAATCTTGGCCGGGGTCATCAAGGATTTCGAGACCCCGCTGGAGCAGATGAGGAAAACCTCTCACGGCCTCAAGGAGGGGATCCCGCCCGAGGTGCAGAAGAATTTCGTCAAGATCATCGAGGAGAACGTTGCCCGGATCTCCGACAAGCTGGAGAAGCTGAAATCGCTCAAGGTGGACCGGACCGTGAAGTACATCAAGGATATCCGGATGATCGATCTCTCCTGACGGACGCGGGTTTCGTTTCGCCCCCCGGCATTAAAATTCCTTCCGACGCTTCTCCGGCAGATCTCTGCCGGCGCGGTTTCGAGCTTCAGAACCTCCGAGTGTGCAACTGGACGAATATCCGAATGACCGCAGCGCCGCTCGCATGAAATTTACCCTCGCCCTCGCCCAGGTAGACAACGTCCTGGGAGATGTCAAGAGAAACGTGAAGAAGCACCTCGAGTTCATCGGGCGGGCCCGGGACGGAGGAGCCGATCTCGTCGTGTTCCCGGAATTGAGTCTGACCGGATACTCAATCAAGGACAGTAACTGGGACGTGACCATCCGGCTGCCGCGGGAAGGAACAGAGGAGGCCGACCGAAGTCCGTTGCGGGAACTGATCGAGGCGAGCACCGGGATCTCCGTCATCCTCGGATGCGTTGAGGAGTCGGAGGAGTTCGGTATTCATAATTCTGCGTTCTTATTCGAACGGGGCAAGGTGAGATCGGTTCACCGTAAGGTCTATCCTCCAACGTATGGAATGTTCGAGGAGATGCGCTATTTTACCCCGGGATCTTCGGTCCGGGCGTTCGACGCCGGCGTAGGGAGGCTCGGAGCGCTCATCTGCGAGGATCTCTGGCACCTGCCGCTCCCCTATCTTCTCGCGAAGGAAGGAGCGCAGGCCATCGTCGGGATCGCCGCAAGCCCCACGCGGCTTGCCGGCGAAGGGGAGAGGATCGCCAACGCCCGCGTCAACACCGAACAGCACAAGGCCTACGCGAGACTCCTGAGCTCGTACATGGTCTTCTGCAACCGCGTGGGAGTCGAAGACGGCGTCAATTTCTGGGGCGGCTCGGAAGTTGTCTCACCCGACGGAGAGGTCGCCGTCCAGGCGAAGCTCTTCGAGGAGGACCTGGTATTCGCGACCATCGACGACAACGAAGTGCGCCGGGCGCGGCGCTTGTCGCGCCATTTCCTCGACGACGATCCCCGCCTCGTCGCGCTGGAGCTGAGGCGGATCCTTGCCTCCTCCAGGCGGTGATCGTTGAAGATCACGCTATTCTTTCTTATATTTTTTTCTTTTTTCCCATATGCCCCGCATCTACGTTGAAGATCTTCCCGAGCACGTCGGAGAGGTCGTATCGGTTCACGGCTGGCTCTACCATAAGCGATCGAGCGGGAAGATCCGCTTCCTTGTCGTTCGCGACGGTACCGGTCTTCTCCAGTGTGTCATGGTGAAGGGGGTGGTCCCGGAGGAGGTCTTCGCACGCTTCGACGGACTCACGCAGGAATCGTCTCTGGTCGTGACCGGAACGGTGAAAAAGGACGACAGGGCGCCCGGCGGGTGCGAGCTTGACCTCTCGGGCCTGGAGCCTCTCCAGACCGCGCTCGAATATCCGATCACGCCGAAGGAGCACGGGGTCGATTTTCTGATGGATCACCGCCATCTCTGGCTGCGCTCGCAGCGGCAGACCGCCATCCTCCGGATTCGCCACCAGATCATATCTTCCATCAGGGAGTTTTTCGACGGCCGGGGATTCATCCTCCTCGATGCGCCGATTTTCACGCCCGCGGCATGCGAAGGTACTTCCACGCTCTTTGAAACCGATTACTTCGACCTGGGGAAGGCGTATCTCACGCAGTCGGGCCAGCTGTACGGCGAAGCGGGCGCCATGGCGCTCGGGAAGGTGTATGTCTTCGGGCCGACCTTTCGCGCGGAAAAATCGAAAACCCGGCGCCATCTGACCGAGTTCTGGATGGTCGAGCCGGAAGTGGCGTTCAACACCCTCGCCGACAACATGGAGCTTGCAGAGGAATTCCTCGAATATATCGTTTCCTCGGTCCTGAAAAAACGCCCGAGAGAGCTTGCGGCGCTCGAGAGGAACACCACCCATCTTGAGCGTGTCAAAAAACCGTTCCCCCGGGTAACGTATGGCGAAGCGATCGAGATCCTGAAGAAAAAAGGGGTGGACGCGGCGTGGGGGATGGACTTCGGCGGGACTGACGAAACGATCATCTCCGCAGAATTCGACCGGCCCGTCATAGTGCACCGGTATCCCGCGAGCATCAAGGCGTTCTACATGAAGCGCGACCCCGAAAACCCCGATCTGGCCCTCGCAATGGACGTCCTCGCGCCCGAGGGGTATGGAGAGATCGTAGGAGGGAGCCAGAGGGAAGACGATCTTGAGACTCTCCGGAACCGGCTCATAGAGCACAACCTTCCGCAATCAGCATTCGAATGGTATCTCGATCTCCGCCGCTATGGATCCGTTCCCCATTCGGGCTTCGGCCTGGGTGTTGAAAGGACCGTATCGTGGATCTGCGGCCTGGAGCACGTCCGTGAGACCATTCCGTTCCCGCGGATGATCTACCGCCTCACCCCCTGAGCAAAAATCCGGTGCTGAAGGTAGAGCACGTCAGTAAGACCTATTCCAGTGTCGTGGCCGTCGACGACGTCTCGCTCGCCGTGGGGCGGGGTGAGGTCATCGGACTTCTGGGCCCTAACGGAGCCGGCAAGACCACCACCATCAGGATGATCCTCAACATCATCATGCCCGACAGAGGATCAATCTCCTTCGACGGGAAGGGATTCGGCGAAGCTACCCGGAATATCGTCGGCTATCTCCCGGAGGAACGGGGTCTCTACCGGAAGAGCAAGGTGCTCAATACGATCCTCTATTTCGCGAGGCTCAAGGGGATCGACGCCGTGGAGGGGAAACGGCGGGCGTACGAATGGCTGAGGCGGTTCGACCTTTTGACCGCCTTCGACCGGAGGGTGGACGAGCTTTCAAAGGGAAACCAGCAAAAGGTGCAGTTTATCATCGCCGTCATACACGATCCCGAATTGCTCATCCTCGATGAGCCCTTCTCGGGGCTCGATCCCGTCAACCAGATCCTCCTCAAGGATATTCTGATGGAATTGAAGGAACGCGGACGGGCGATCGTGTTCTCGACGCACCAAATGGAGCAGGCGGAGAAACTCTGCGAAAGGATGTACCTGATCAACAAGGGGAGAGTAATCCTCGAGGGCGCGATACCGGACGTCAAGAGCCGCTACGGTCGGAACACGCTGCAGGTGGAATTCAGCGGCGACGCATCGTTTCTCCGCGGAATGAGCTGGGTGAAGAGCGCCCAGATCTACGAGAATTACGCGGAAGTCGTGCTCAACGGACATGAAAACCTCCCAGGGGCTCTGCGCGAGCTTGCCGGCCGGCTGGACATCACGAAGTTCGAAGTCACCTCACCATCCCTGAATGCAATATTCCTGGAGGCGGTAGGTGGTGCGGCAGCAGACCCCGCACGGGAGATCGCACCGTGACGAAAACCCCGTGGGTTGCCCGCTGGGAATATCTCGAGAGGATTAAATCGAAGGCGTTCATCGTCTCCCTCTTCCTCATGCCGGTGATCATGTTCGCGGTGGCCGTCCTCCCGGGCATGCTTGCAGTCCGGCCGGATAACACCGCCAAAAGCATCGGGGTGGTGGATCAGGAGGGCACGTTTCTGACGCCTCTCTCGCGCTCCATCGAGAAACAGTACAAGCTCCCGGACGGGACGCCGAACTATCTCCTCCGGGCGATCCCCGTAACCGGGGACCGGCCGCTGGCGCAGACAATCCGCGTGGCCGACTCGCTTGCCCTCTCAGAAGAGATCGAAGGGTATCTCCTGATCCCGGCTTCTCAGGGCGCGGACACCGGTCTCGAGTACCGCTCGGGCAATCTCGGGAATTTCAGGATCACCGAGCGGCTCACCGAGGCGGTCCGGGATATCGTGACGGAGCGAAAGCTCCGTTCGCGAGGCCTCGATCCTTCGCTCGTCAAGGATCTGACAGCACCGGTGGGCCTCAAGACCATCAGGCTTTCCAAGACGGGGGAAGCGCGGGAGTCGGGATTCGAGCAGGTCTTCTTCACCTCCTATGTCTTCATGATGATGCTCTTTTTTCTCGTCGTGACGTCGGGACAGCTTCTGGTGCGCAGCATCCTCGAGGAAAAATCGAACAGAGTCGTTGAGATCCTCCTTTCGTCGTGCTCCGCAAGGGACCTGATGGCCGGGAAAATCCTGGGGTTGAGCGGGCTCGGACTGACGCAGATGGCTCTCTGGGTCGCGATCGGCCTGGCGGTGAGCGCGAAGTTTGCCATCACGCTCATCCCCCTGACGAGCGCACTCGTTCTCGCGCTCTACTTCGCGCTGGGTTACGTCCAATATGCCGCCATATTCGTGGCAGCCGGAGCCCCCGTGTCGACCGAGCAGGAAGCCCAGCAGATCAACAGCTACCTTGTCCTGATCCTGATCGTTCCGATCGCGGTGGCCTTTACGGCCGTACAGGATCCGCATTCGACGCTCATCAGGGTTCTCTCGTTCATACCCCTTCTCACGCCGTCGATGATGGCGCTGAGGATCCCGATACAGATGCCGTCTTTTGTGGAGATCGTGGCGACGATGCTTCTTCTCGTCGCCTCGACCGCGGGCGCCATGTGGCTTGCAGGGAAGATTTTCAGGACAACGATGCTCGCCTACGGCAAACGTCCCTCCCTCGGCGAACTTATGACCCTCATCCGCTCGCGTTGAAACTTGGCCTGGTTGTATCTATCTTCGTTGGATTTTGATGAACACTGACGCCGTGTTCTTTTTCGTAGTCGCGGGACTGGCCGTGATCTCCGGAATCATGATGATCACAAGGGTCAATCCCGTGAAGAGCGTCCTCTTTCTGGTTGTCAACTTCTTCTGTCTCGCCGTTCTCTACCTCACGCTCCATGCCCAGTTCATCGCGGTCATCCAGATCATTGTGTATGCCGGAGCCATCATGGTGCTCTTCCTCTTCGTCATCATGCTCCTCAACCTGGGCGATGAGTCGGGGGTCCGCGACAGGCCGGGCGTGAGGAGCATCCCCGCCTTTGCTCTTGCGGTGGCAGTCCTTGTGGAGGTGCTGGCCGGGATCGGATTCCTCCGGGGCGGGGCGCCGTCCGCTCAGTCGGAGAAAGCCGCCGCCATCGGGACGGTGGAGTTCATCGGGAGGGCGCTGTACACCGAGTACCTCCTCCCGTTCGAGATCACGTCTGTCCTCCTCCTCGCCTCCATGGTGGGGGTCATCGTGCTTGCGAAAAAGAAGATCGGGTAAGCATGGCCGGATTTCCTATCCCGCTCTCATATTACCTCACCCTGAGCGCAGCGCTCTTCACGATCGGCGTGGTGGGAGTGCTGACGAGGAGGAATGCGATCATCGTGTTCATGAGCATCGAGCTGATGCTCAACTCCGTCAACCTCACCCTGGTCGCATTTTCGAGCTTTCTGGGCGACCCGAGGGGGCAGGTGCTTGTTTTCTTCGTCATGGCGGTCGCTGCGGCGGAAGCCGCGGTGGGCCTGGCGATCGTGATAGCGCTCTTCCGCAACAAGCAGACAGTGAATATCGACGAAATAAACATCATGAAGTGGTGACCCGGGTGGCGAGGGACAAACGCGCGCGTTGCGGGCATGCCGGCCGTTGACCTCGGAGGGTATATCGTCCTCTTTCCGCTCGCCGGATTCCTCCTCAACGGGCTGCTCGGAAAGCGATTGGCTTCCGAGAGGGCCAGCGGATTCATCGGCTGCGCGGCAGTGGGTCTCTCATTCGTTCTCTCGGGGTGGATCTTTCTCGAGATGGCCGCCGCGCCGGCGGAGGCGCGTCCGCATGTCGTGACCCTCTTCGGGTGGATATCCGCCGGCGGGTTCTCCGTGCCTCTGGCATACCGCGTCGACCAGCTTTCGATTGTCATGTGCCTGACCGTGACCGGCGTCGGCTTCCTCATCCACGTCTACTCGGCGGGGTACATGCGTGAGGACCCCGGATTCTGGAGGTTCTTCGCCTACCTGAACCTCTTCATCTTCATGATGCTGAATCTCGTTCTCGGCGAAAACTTCCTCGTGATGTTTCTCGGCTGGGAAGGGGTGGGACTCTGCTCGTATCTTTTGATCGGTTTCTGGCACGACCGCCAGTTTGACACAGGGGGGTTTCCGCCCGGGACCTCCACCGCCGCCGATGCGGCCCGCAAGGCGTTCATCGTAAACAGGATCGGCGATTTCGGTTTCCTCATCGCCATCTTTCTTCTCTACCGGACATTCGGCACGATTTCTTTCGCCGACCTCTTACCGCGGGCAGCCGCCGTGACACCGGCGGGGGATCGCACGTTGTTCTGGATAACGCTCCTCCTGTTCCTGGGGGCGACCGGCAAATCGGCGCAGATTCCTCTTTTTGTCTGGCTTCCCGACGCCATGGCGGGCCCCACACCGGTAAGCGCCCTCATTCATGCGGCGACAATGGTCACCGCGGGCGTCTACATGGTTACCCGCTGCGCCGTCCTGTTCGCGCTCGCGCCGGCAACGCTCCACATTGTTGCGGTAATCGGTCTCCTGACCGCATTCACCGCCGCCACCATCGGGCTCGTCCAGAACGATATCAAGAAAGTTCTCGCGTATTCGACGATCAGCCAGCTCGGCTATATGTTTCTTGCGCTCGGAATGGGAGCGTTTGCCTCGGGGATCTTTCATCTTTTGACTCACGCGTTCTTCAAGGCGCTTCTCTTTCTGGGGGCGGGGGCGGTGATCCATGCAATGCACGACGAACAGGATCTTCGCAAGATGGGGGGGCTTCAACGCGCGATGCCCCTGACCGCGCGGACATTTCTGACCGCCGCGCTTGCCATCTCGGGGATTCCTCCTCTCGCAGGATTCTTCAGCAAGGATGAGATCCTCCTCGACGCCTATTCCGGCGGCGGATGGATATTCTGGGGGGTGGGTTGGATCACCGCGGGGGTGACCGCCTTCTACATGTTCCGGCTCTACTACCTGACATTCGGGGGAGAGCCGCGCTGGCCGCACGACAGCCATCCGCACGAGATGCCCCGCGTGATGACCATTCCCCTCATCATTCTCGGCATACTCTCGGTCGGGGGAGGCTTTGTCGGGATCCCGCCGAGCCTCGGAGGCGGAAACACCCTTGAACACTGGCTCGAGCCGCTCTTCGAGCAGGCACATTCGCGGCTTCCATCAGCTGCCGCGACGGGCCGCTCCGCAGAGTATCTGCTGATGGCCGCCTCGGTCCTCATCGCTGCAGGCGGAATCGCCTGCGCGCGCCTCATCTACCTGAGGCGCGCTGAGATCGCGGAAAGGTTTGCTGAGAGATTCGCCCTCGGCTACAAACTCCTGTTTCATAAGTACTACGTCGACGAGGTGTACGAGGCTGCAGTCGTATCGCCGCTCGAGCGCATCTCGCGGGTTATTCTCTGGAAGGGAGTGGACATGGGCGTGATCGACGGACTGGTCAACGGGAGCGGCAAGCTCGTCGAGACGCTGAGCGGCACCGCCCGCCGCATCCAGACCGGCGTGGCGCAGAATTATGCACTCGTATTCGTCGTCGGGATCATCGTCGTGCTCGGCATCCTGGTCCTGAGATGAGCCTGCTCCTCGCTCTGACAGTCGCGCTCCCCGTCGCGGGGGGTCTCATGATCCTCCTCGTTCCCCGGGAACGGGAGGCGCTGGTGAAGGGGCTCGGTCTCGCGGTCAGCGCCGCGGCCTTCGCGCTGGCCGTCGTTCTCTTCATCGGGTTTGATCCGGACGCCCGCGGGATGCAGTTTGCGAGCAGTGTCCTCTGGATCCCCGGACTCAATGTCTCCGCGGCGATCGGGATCGACGGTATTTCCCTGCTCCTCGTTCTGCTGACGGCGTTTCTGACGCCCATCGCGATGCTCTCCTCCTGGAATTCCGTGACGCGAAGCGTGAAGGCGTACACGTTCATGATCCTCTTCCTTGAAACCGGCATGATCGGCGTCTTCTGCGCGACCGACCTCTTTCTATTCTACGTGTTCTGGGAGGCAATGCTTGTCCCAATGTACTTTATCATCGGGATATGGGGGGGAGAGCGCAGGATTTACGCGGCGTTCAAGTTTTTCCTTTACACGATGGCGGGGAGCCTCCTGATGCTTGTGGCGATCATCGTCCTCGGCTACCTCGCTTCCACGCAGCCGCGGGGTTCCTTCTCCACCGATCTCGCGGCCCTCTCCGCTGTCGGTCCTTCTTTGCCGCTTCATACCCAAGTCTGGCTCTTTCTCGCATTCGGATTGAGTTTTGCGATCAAGGTGCCGCTCTTCCCGTTCCACACATGGCTCCCCGACGCGCACGTCGAAGCCCCCACGGCTGGAAGCGTTCTCCTTGCCGGGGTCCTGTTGAAAATGGGGACGTATGGGTTCCTGCGCTTCTGCCTCCCCCTGTTCCCGGGAGCCGCGGCGTCGCTGGCGCCCGGGATTGCGGCGCTCGCAGTCGTGGGGATTCTCTACGGGGCGCTTGTGTCCATGGTCCAGACAGACATGAAGAAGCTCGTCGCGTATTCTTCCGTCAGCCACCTGGGTTTCGTCGTGCTTGGAATCGTCGCCCTGACGGAAGAGAGCATTCAGGGAAGCGTCATCCAGATGGTCAACCACGGATTGTCCACCGGCGCGCTCTTTCTGATCGTTGGGATGATCTACGACCGGCGGCACACACGCGCCATTTCCGACTTCGGGGGACTTGCCAAGGTCATGCCGTTGTTCGCAACACTCTTCCTCGTCGTCTCGCTCTCCTCCATCGGTCTCCCGGGGCTCAACGGTTTCGTCGGCGAGTTCCTGATCCTTCTCGGCTCGTTCCGCTCACCGCTGGTCTCTCAATGGTACACGATAGCCGCCACGGCAGGAGTGATCTTATCCGCCGTGTACCTCTTGACGATGTACCAGAGGGTCTCCCTCGGGAAGCTCTCGAATCCCGATAACCGCGGCCTCGCAGACCTCACCCCGCGTGAAATCGCGGTGCTGGCTCCCGTGGTGCTCTGTATCGTGTGGATCGGAGTCCACCCGGCGACGTTCACGAAAACCAGCGCAGAGTCGACGAGGCATATCATCTCATCTGTGCGACCGGAGGAGCATGGCACAGCGGCGGCTTACCGGGTGGGGGAGCTGCAGCGCCTCCCAAAATGATCTCCCGCGGATTGAGGCATTTCCTGCCGCCGGAGGCGGCAGGACCCCCCGCTGCGGCGCTACCGCTACTTGATTCCAACGTTTCCGCCCCCCAGTCGTGAGCATCCTCGCGATCGCCCCCTTTCTCCTCCTCCTTCTTTCGATTGCGGTCGTTCCGTTCATCGACAGGGCGTGGTGGGAAAAGAGATACCCGTTTGTGGCCATCGGGCTCGGCCTCATCACGGTGCTCTACTACGCTGTCGTTCTCGGTAATCCGGGGCCGATGCTCGGGATGGGGATGGACTATTGCAGCTTCATCATTCTCATTGGTTCTCTCTTCGTGGTTGCAGGAGGAATCCATATCCCGGTGTCGCGAAGTGCCACCCCTCTTGCCAACACGCTCATCCTCACGGCGGGGGCGCTCTCATCGAATCTGCTGGGGACCACAGGAGCCTCGATGATTCTGATAAGGCCGTACCTTCGCGCGAACAAGGAGCGTGTGCGCGCGTATCACGTTGCCTTCTTTATCTTCCTCGTGAGCAACATCGGCGGATCCCTTACGCCAATAGGCGATCCGCCTCTCTTCCTGGGATACCTCCGGGGAGTTCCGTTTTTCTGGGTCCTTGAACAGGCGTGGCCGATATGGCTCTTCGCGGTTGCCGCGCTCGCTCTGCTCTTCTACTGGATCGACGCGCGGCACTTCCGCAAAGGCGGATTCGAGAGTCCCGCGTCCGAGGTCGATCGCCGGGAGAAATGGGGAGGTCTCCACAATCTTTTCTTTATTTCGCTGATTGTTCTTGCCGCGTTCCTGGAGCATCCCAGATTCCTGCGGGAGATCGTCATGCTCCTGGCAGCCGGCCTCTCCTACGTCACGACAGGGAGGGAAATCCATGAGAAGAACGGCTTCGCCTTCGCCCCGGTGAAGGAGGTGGCAATACTTTTCTTCGGGATTTTCGCCACAATGGTGCCTGCACTCGAGTGGCTTGAGGCAAATGCGTCCCGGATGGGACTGGCGACAGCGGGCCAGTTTTACTGGGGAACGGGGGCCCTTTCAAGCGTGCTTGACAACGCTCCCACCTATATGAATTTCCTCAGCGCGGCGGTCGGCCTCTTCTCCGACAGGACTCTCGTCACAGAAGAAGCCAGGATCACGCACCTCATCGCTCAACACGGCATCTACCTAAGGGCAATCTCGATCGGCGCCGTGTTTTTCGGGGCCATGACCTACATTGGGAACGGGCCCAATTTCATGGTAAAACGTATCGCCGAAAGGGAGGGAGCGCCGTGCCCGTCGTTCGGAGGATACATCATGCGATACTCGGGGCCGATTCTGATTCCGCTTTTCGGGCTCGTCTGGTTCTTGTTTTTCAGGTCGTGAAGTATCGATAAGCGCGCCCTTCGGGGTGCGTAACGCCGGCTAAAGCCGGCGCCTACCGACTGCGTTCAGAGGCATATCGGCAACAGGGTAGGCGCACCCTTCAGGGTGCGCGCATCGAGGTTACGGGTGTGGGTGGGAATTAGTAACCCCCTTCTTGATGGTCCAACTGAACCTTTCCGCGGAACGACCTGTAGACATACACAAAGTACGCTGCCGCCCCGATCATGCCAGCGGCCCACCAGCCCAGCCCGATCGAGAGGCCGGATGCATGAGCGGCCGCGTTGTAGATGGTGAGGGAGTACTCCGGGTTGAGCGATGAGGGGAGGACGACGGGGAAGAGGCCGAAGGCGGTACTTGCGAGCATGGCGATGATGAAGAGGGAGGAGGAGAGGAACGCGGCCCGATCGGCGCCCCTTCGCGAGTACAAGCGGGAGCCTGCCAGACCCAGGACGCCCGCCAGAGGAAAGAGATAGCCCCAGGGGTGGCTCGCAAACGTGTCCCAGAGACCGGGCCTGATCCGTGTGACGGCAGCCGCGGATGCGATCGAGCCGGCCAGCGTGATCCACCACCAAAGCCGGCACGCGTTGCGCGAGCGCTGCTGCAATTCGCCCGCAGTTTTCATCGTGAGGAACGCCGCTCCGTGGAGCGCGAGGGTCGAGCATGCTACGATCCCCATCAACAACGTAAACCAATCGAGGATTCCTGAGTCGGGGACCACCGTAAAAGTGGTCCACAGCGGTTCAAAGAAATACCCATCCTTTCCAATCGGAACCCCGCGGACGACGTTGCCGAGGGCCGCGCCCAGAAAAACGGCGAGAAGCATGCTTGAGAGGGAGAATACAACGTCCCATAGGGATCGCCACACAGGGTGCGCCACGTGATGGCGGAATTCAATCCCGAGTCCGCGCAGCATCAAGAGCCAGAGGACGATCATGAGCGGCAGGTAGAAGCCGCTGAAGCTCGAGGAGTAGAGCGTCGGGAAGGCGAAGAACATCGTTCCACCCGCCGCAATCAGCCAGACCTCGTTCCCATCCCACAAAGGCCCGATCGAATTCAGGATTACTCTTCGTTCGTCCTCGGTCCTGGCAAGCGCCAGATGAAGGGTACCCGCGCCCAGATCGAATCCGTCGAGGACCGCGTACATGGAGAGCATGAATGCGAGGAGTGCAAACCAGAGCGTTTCCACAGATCCCTCCCGTTAGCCCCGACCGCCGGCATCGGCAGGCGATGAATCAGGATTTCCCGGGCCCCGATTGATCTGCCTGATGACAAGGAAGAGAAAGAGGACCCCGATCAGAAAGTACATGCCGAGAAACCCGAGGAGAGTGAACATGCCGTTTCCGGCCGAGACGGTGGGTGAATTCCCGTGCGCGGTCCGCATCAGCCCGTAGACGAGCCAGGGCTGTCGTCCGAGCTCCGCGGTCAGCCAGCCCGCCGTGTTCGCGATGTACGGAAACGGAAAGGCGAGCATCAGAATCCACAGCGCCCACCTCGAGGTGTAGAGCCGGCGACGCCAGAGCAGGAATGAGCAGACAAGGAGAACGGCGATGAAGATCGTGCCAAGCCCCACCATGATATGGTAGCTGTAGTAGAGGAGGGGGATATTATCCGGCCACTCGTCGCGCGGGAACGCGTCGAGTCCCTTGACCTCCGCTGACCAGCGGTTGTACGTCAGGAAGCTCAGGAGCTTTGGAACGTGGAGGGGATTATCCATCCGCATCTGTTCCATGTCCGGCTGCCCGACGATCATCAGGGATGCCCCTTCGCTCGTCCGGAAAAGTCCCTCCATCGCGGCAAGCGTCGGAGGCTGGTAGTGAGCGATGTTCTTTCCCTGGCCGTCGCCTGTGGGGAAGAGGAGCGCAATGGAAGCGATTGCCCCGACTACGACCCCGATCCGGACAAAGAGCCTGCCGTATTCGGTTTCTCTCCCTGCAAGGAGATACCACGCGCCCACAGCCGCGACCACAAACGCCCCTGTAACGGCAGCGCCCAACATCGTGTGCGCGTACTGCCACCCGAGCCAGGGGTTCGTGAGGAGATCCCACAGGCTCTCAAGCCGGGCCATTCCTTCGGGGGTAATGGCATGAGCCACAGGGTGCTGCATCCAGGCGTCGGTTGCAACGATAAAGTATCCTGACAACCAGGAGCCGAGGAACAGCAGCACCGCCGAGGCGAAGTGCCTCACCCGGCCAAGTTTCTTCTCTCCGAAGAGGAAGAGGCCGAGCACGCTCGATTCGAGGAAAAAGGCAAACACACCTTCCATCGCAAGAGTCTGGCCGATCACTCCACCCGCAAACTTCGAAAACCTCGCCCAGTTGGTTCCGAATTGAAACTCCATGGGGATGCCCGTGACGACTCCGACGGCAAAGTTGAGGGCGAAGATTGAAGCCCAGAATCTCGCTGCACGGTTATACCGTTCGTCCTTGTTCCAGAGGGCGATCCCCTTGAGGATCACGATGATCAAGCTCAGCCCCATTGTGAGCTGAGGAAAGAGATAGTGATACGAGATCGTAAACGCGAACTGGAGCCGGTCGATCAGGAGCGCATCCGACATCCGATTCCTTCCCCGTGCTTCAAGGGTTGAAGTAGTTTGACACCAGCGTGACGTCGAAAACTCCCGACGTCACCTCGATCTGGACTGTCGTATCGGGGAGGGGTCCCCAGAGAGTCCCGGAGAACGTTCCCTGGGCGCGTTTCGTCGCTGCATCGAAAGAGGAGAGGTGGAATGTCCCGGTTTTGGGAGTATAGACCTCGTGGAATGCGCCTGAGTCCGAGTTGGTGTAGATGTAATACACGTACGCCGCCTGCCCTGCCTGGGCGGCATTCGACGGAGCGAATGGATAATCACCCGTTGCAATCACATTGGCGTTTCCGCGAAGGGCGAGCTGAAGCCACCGTTCACGAATTGTGTCGCCGTGAAGGACGTGAGTGTATGCTGCCAGGAGGAGGTTCACAGTTCGCTGGTACAGTGTTGTGTCGTGCCGGAACCCGCCTGCGCCGGTGCTGAGAGAGTCGGTCGCGAACTGGTCGCTCGGCTTGTACGACCCGCTTACGGAGAATGTGCCCCCCTTAGGCGCAGCGTCGAACGAGAGAGAGCCTGAACCGTAATGCACTACGGTATGGGTTGTGTCGGGTGGTTTCGTGGGGGTCTCTTCGTTCTTGCATCCGTGAGAGGCGATGAGGATGATGAAGAGCAGAGTAACGGGCGGAATGATAGCCGTTCTTGCCTTCCGGCGTCGGTCAGGCTCCTTCGCTTGCTCTCGCGGCGTCATTTCAGAAGAACCATCTTCCTGACGGCGACATGGGGGCCCGCAGTGAGGCGATACACGTAGACTCCGCTCGGAAGACCGGAAGCGTTCCACTCGACGGTATACGTGCCCGGCCCCTGATTCTCATTGACTATTGTCGCAACCTCTCTTCCCAACAGGTCATAGATCTTCAGCCTCACCGGGACCGGGGATGAGGATGGCGCGTTTGCATCAACCGGAATTGAGTAGCTGATGCCGGTCGATGGATTGAACGGGTTCGGGTAGTTCTGTTCCAGCGAGAAGACTGCCGGGATTCCGTACGCGCCGGCCCCGGTCATCATACGGAGAAGAAGAGATGACGAAAGAAGCGTCCGCACGACGACAGAGCCGGTGCTTCCCGAAATGGAGGCGAGATGCCTGAGGGAGCCGCCCTCGAGGAGTTCATAGGTTGCACGGTCGGTGCTCGCTATCGACCATGAAATCGTCAGCGGAAAACCCACGCCTTTGAGCTGAATGGCTGCGGCGGGAGGGGGGACGGATGAGGGAGAGAGCAGCACAGCGTCGCGATCGCCGGCGAACCTGACATCGAAGCATCCGTCGGGCGGCGAAGGAGGCAGGCTTCGATCGCCGGGAATCTTAGCACCGGCGCCTGGGGCGAAATAGAGCGTCTCATGGCCTCCGAAATTGTCGGCGATCTTCAATGAATTAAGCGGACTGATGCTTTCGGGTGCTTCGGCCGGGGCCGAACTGCCTGCCGGAGCAGACGGACGAGGGTGGAATATCAGGTCGCCCGCCTGCGACGCCTTCACCCAGTAACCCCTACCCGGGCCAAGCACGCTCGCCGGCTGATATCCATTATCGTATTGAAAGAATCGGGAGAGTGCGATCCCCGGCGGGTCTGTCGGTGTGCCCGTGGCCAGTACGGTATCACTGATCATGCCGATGAGGTTCCACCCATGGCCGACACCGATCGTATCGTCATGGACTGGTGCGCCTCCTATCCAGACGGTCTGGGGATATGAAAACTTGAGCCAGAATCCCACACCCCAATTAAGCGTTTCAGGAAGAACGTAGGAGCCAATAAAGATAAATGCCGGCGAGATTGCGGTTGGATAGACCAGGCTCCTCCGCGGATCGGATGGGAGAAGCGGGAGAGAGAGAACGTTCCACCCCTGAACCACGGCTAGGGGGAAGGCGCCGGGGGTGTAGTTCCCGAATGAAGCCGAGAATGCCGGTGTGTCGGCAGACAGGGTAAACGTATAGGTAGCTGGGGCCGAAGGGGCGGTCTGAGTCCACGAGGGCCTCGAAGTTTCACTCAGTGTGTACGACCCAAAGGGGAGATTTTGGAGCGTGAAAGAACCATCATTATGCGTGAGCACCGAATCAGTGGAGGCGCCATGGATGATGACCCACCATCCTCCTACGCCGGGCTCGCCTCCGTCTTGTTGTCCGCTCGAATTCAGATCATAGTAAACAGTCCCGCCGATAATTCCGGGGAAGGCATTGATCGTGTTGGCCAGAATCGTGCCGTTGTCTCCGCACGCCCAGAGTGTGCCTGCGCCGGGCGTGGCGATGCCGAAGAGAGGGTTGAGCGTTCGCGTGTACTCGAGATCCCAGTGGGCGCCCGCATCGGTTGTGTGGAGAACGGAGCCCTGCTCCCCGGCGATGTACGCCTCCAGCGAACTGATGTGAGTAATCGAAAAGAGAGGAAATGGCACGCCGCTCGACTGCTGCTGCCAGGATGTCCCGCCGTTCGTCGTGTGAAGCACGACACCCGAGTCGCCCACGGCCCATCCGTTGTTCTGGTTGAGGAATGAACACCAGAAGAGGGCGCGCGAAGTCCCCGAGGTTTGCTGAGACCAGCTGGCGCCCCCGTTCGTCGTGTGGACGACATAGCCCAGCTCGCCGACGGCCCAACCCGCAAGGGCATTTGGAAACGAGGCGCCGTACAGTATGTGAGGGACGTTGTTGAGCTGAATGTGCCAGTTGTTTCCGCCGTCGGATGAGTTGAGGATCACGCCGGTCAACCCCGTTTCCTCACCCCCGACGATCCAGCCCGATGAGGAGTTCCCGAAAGTGATTCCGAAGAGTGAATGCGTAACACCGCTCGGCTGTGTCGCCCAATTCGTCCCGTCGGTGGTACGCAGAATCGTTCCGTTGTCACCGACCGCCCACCCGTGGTTGACATCCGTAAACTTTACACCGTAGCAGGAAACTGCCGGGGCGGGGGAGACCTGAGATGTCCACGTGGATCCCGCGTCAGTCGTCCGGAGAATGAGACCGGTTTGTCCCACTGCCACTCCCGTGCTCCCCGTCGGGGTATCGATCCAGTTTGCACTGAGGCGCGAGCCGTGGTCGAGCGAAACCCACGACGTTCCGCCGTTCGTCGATTGGATGATCGACCCGCTTCCCCCCACGGCACGCAGCGATCCTCCGAATCTGGTCAGGCCGTTATAGTCGAGTCCGTCCCCGATCACAACGGTGGACCACGACAGCCCGCCGTTGATCGTACGGAGAATCTTGCTGCTGTCGCCGGCGATCCAGCCGACGAACGCATTTTGCATGAGAATCTGATTCAGGTTTTGCGCATCGCCTGTGTTGACCGGGGACCAGCCCGATCCCCCGTCGGTAGTTCGGAAAAGCTCGCCGCCCGTGCCGGCCACGAATCCGAGCGTCGAGTCGGCAAACGTGATCGAAAGATACGATGCCGATCCCCCCGCACCCACAATGACCGGGACCCAATTCGCGCCTCCATCGGTGGTGCGATATACCTTTCGGGAAGCCCCGACGGCCCATCCCCTGCCTGGAGTGATGAAGGCGATCGAGTTAAGGACGGCGTTGGGATTGGGGTTCTGGTGCTGGATATTCCAGGTCGCGCCGCCGTCGGTAGTATGAAGAATGGTCTCGTTGTCGCCCGCAGCCCACCCGTTCATGGCGTCGAGAAAGACGACGGAGTTCAGGCCTCCCCCGATACCGCTCGACTGCTCGAGCCAGTCGTCTCCCGCGTCGGTGGTGTGAAGGATAACGCCGTTGTCTCCCACGCACCACCCCTCCGTGTCGGAGACCATCGAGACGGAGAGGAGATTATCCGTGCGGCCAAACTCCTGCTCGTACCACGATGCGCCGCCGTCGATCGTGTGCAGGGCAGTCCCGTACTCGCCCACCGCCCAGCCGTGGAACGCGTCGATGAAGAATGTTGAAACGAGAGTATTCCCCTGCGGTTTAGGCGACTGCCAGTTCCACTCGGAGCGGAGCGATCCGACGAACAGACAGAGCATACCTGCGAGGAGTGCCCGGGTTAGTGCAGTTGGGCGCATCGTGGCAATGGAAGTGATCGATGGTAGCGTAATGCGGGAGTGAGGGAACCCCGAAGGGTTCCGCCTTCAAGAATCTACAAATTAATCGTATCGAATACAAGAAACCGAGGCATCCTGAATGTGTGTGCGGCCGGGCAAGGTTGATTATGGTGGCCAAATAGAGTACTTTTTAAGGGCATGAAGAAACAGTGTTTCCTCGCGGCGTTACTCCTTCTCTCCGTACTCCCATCCCCGGCCCAGACGACATCCCCCATTAAGCGGATACTGATTCTGTTCGAAGGGACCGACGCACCCTCGAATATCGGCAGGGGGGACGCCCGCGAACTCGCGATGCTCCTCGGGCATTTCGACGTCACCTACCAGCTGAAAGGCCTCGATGCGTACTCCTCAGGCGAGCTCAATACCTACGACCTGACGTTCTTCGTGGGGTACAGCAAGAAGTACGACCCGCCCGAGAGATTCATGCGCGACGTGTACGCGACGCGCCGGGAGGTGATCTGGATGAACACCGGGATGGAACGGTTCAGCAGCCAGTATGACATCGAAGCAAAGTTCGGCTTCCGGTTTGAATCCTTCGACACCGTATCGAATTTCGACGTAGTACGTGCGAACAAACGGGCCTTTACGAAAGGGGAGCCAAATCTGAACATCACGAGGATCGTCAAAGCCGATCTCGCCGAGGTCCTTTCGACGGCATATTCGACGGCGACGAGGCGCGAGGTTCCCTACATCATCCGGAGCGGGAGCTTCATGTATATTTCGGATTCGCCGTTCGCCTCGGCCACCGAAACAGACCGCTACATGTATTTCGCAGACCTTCTCCATGAGGTTCTCGGCCAGGATCACCAGCCGATCCATCGCGCGCTTCTCCGGATCGAGGATGTCGATCTCTTCGAGAATCCCGCGCGGCTCCGCGACATCGCCGACCTTCTTTCTTCCAAGCACGTCCCCTTTCTTGTCGGCATCATCCCGTTCTTTGTCGACCCCAATGCCGGAATGAGGCTCGGCCTGACGGACAAGCCGGAGTTCGTCGATGCGATTCATTACATGGTGGCGCACGGGGCGACGATCGTCATGCACGGCGTCACCCACCAGTACGAGGGGATCACCGCGATCGACTACGAATTCTGGGACGGGAGCCTCGACCGCAAGATCAAGAACGATTCGAAGGAGCAGGTCGAGAGAAAGATGAAGATGGGCCTCGATGAGTGCTGGAAGAATAACATCTACCCGCTGATCTGGGAAACTCCCCATTATACGGCGTCTCAGCTCGACTATACGGTCTTTCCGGAGTATTTCAGCACGGCCATGGAGCAGCGGCTGGTCATCGACAATTCGGAGTACAGCATGTACTTCCCGTACATCATCGAGCGCGATCTCTTCGGCCAGCGGATCCTTCCCGAGAACCTGGGCTACATCCCTCTGAACGACACCGAGGCCGTCGAGGAGCAGGCCGTGCACGACCTGCTCAAAGGCGCCGAAGCCCAGCTCGCGGTCCGCGACGGATTCGCCTCCGCTTTCATCCATCCCTTTATCGACCTGAAGTACATGGAGGAGTACGTCGACGGGATTCTCGATCTCGGCTATACGTTCATGAACGCGAGCGCCGAACCCAATGTCGTGCGGCTGACCGACCGGGTGATCGTCAGCGGCGAAGCCACGTTTGACGTCACGCTCGAGGACCAGTATCTCAGGGAAACATGGCTGCGCGCCGACGGGAAAACCGATCACTGGGAGATCTCTCAGGAGCGCGTCCACGGCCGCATCTCGAAGACGGTCCAGGTCCCGGAGGGAGAGATCTACCTGGCCGAGCCGTCGGAATACCGCGAGACCGAGCTGACGTTTTTCGAGAAGCTCCGGTCGGATGCGAAATCGGCCTGGGACGGGATGTTTCAGTCGGAGCAGCCCTTTTCCGAGCCCTCCGTCGGCCTCGTGTGGGACCGCCAGCTCGCCGGGAGCGCCCTGAACGACCAGGCGAGCTTCGCCGCTGCGTTCCGGTCGCTCGGCATACGCGTCGATACCCTCGCAGGCGACAGCGTGGGAGATCTGGGCGCCTACAACCTCCTCATAGTGCCGTATCACTCGGTTGACCGGCTCACGAACAGGGATTATGACAGAATCGTCGACTTTGTCGACAACGGCGGCAACCTCATCACCGACGGGAAGAACGGACTCGCGGATGAGCTTGGGATCAAGTTCGACACTTCCGCAATCAAGATCGAGAAGATGCGCGACCGGCTCTACCCGGAAGATCCTCTCGTCCTGAATACCTCCGAGATCATGACGCGGTTTGAGGTTGAACGCGGCGACGAGGTGCTCTGCACGGATGACCGGACCGAGGCGCGGGTGGTGATAGGGCGGAAATACGGACGCGGAAAACTCCTGTTCCTTGGGATGCGGTTCGATCCGAATACGACGGGAGGGTACAGCCGCTTTCCGTATCTGCTCGAGTACGTCAGGAGCTACCTGAGGCTCCAGCCGATCCTCAAACGGGAGAACCTCGAAGTGTACTTCGACGACGGGTACCGCCATAACTCGAGCATCGAGGATCTCGTCAAGCGATGGGTCGATGCGGGCGTCAGGGTGATCCACGTCGTAGGATGGCACCAGTATCCCACATGGACGTACAACTACGACCGTTTGATCCGGCTCTGCCACGCAAACGGCATCCTCGTGTACGCCTGGCTCGATCCGCCTCAGGTCTCTGAAAAGTTCTGGAACGCTCACCCGGAATGGCAGGAGTTGAACTACAAGGGGGAGGCCATCAGGCCGTCATGGAGGTACCCGATGGCGCTCACCGATACCGCGTGCATGTCTGCGGTCAAAGGCGTCTTCAAGGAGTTCCTGGAGAAGTACGACTGGGACGGGGTCAATCTGGCCGAGCTCTACTTCGAAGCCGGCAACGGTCCCAAGGACCCAAAATTCCTCACCCCGATGCATCCTTCGGCCCGCGAGGCATTCCGCCGCCAGTCGGGATTCGACCCGGGCCTCCTCCTCGACCCGCTCTCTCCGTACTACTGGAAGAAGAACCCGGCGGCGTGGAAGCTCTATGAAAATTTTCGCGTGGATGCGCTCACCCGGTTCCATGAGGAATTTCTCGGAATGATCAGGGAAGTCCAGATCGGCAAGCCCGACCTCGACATCGTCGTGACGGCGATGGACAACCTCGGCAACCCCGAACTGAGGAGCAATAACGGCGTGGACGTCAAGCGGCTGATCGAGCTGAGGAACCGGTTCCGCTTCACGCTCCAGATCGAGGACCCTGAGACGGAATGGTCGAAGGATCCCCGCAGGTACACGCAGGTGGCGAAACGATACCGGGAGATACTCGCGCCGGCGACGACGCTCATGCTCGACCTCAATATCCTTCCCTTCAGGCCCGAGAAAAAGCCGACAATCTTCCCGACGCTGGTGCAGACGGGGATCGAGGCGTACGAGATGGTCCATTCCGCGGCCGCAGGCGCCGACCGCGTCTCGGTCTACTCCGAGTCGAGCATCCGGCCTCAGGATCTTCGGATGATCGGCTTCGCAGCCGCCTCAAGGGCGAACCTCCAGCAGATACCGGGCGGGTGGAAGCTCGACACGCCGTTTCCCGTCGTTATGCAGCTTCCGTCGTACTATACGTCGCTCAGAACGGATGAAGGGGAGCGCATCACGTCGGATCGGGGACTCTTCTTCATCCCGGCAGGAAGCTACTCTCTCCTCGGCGAAACGCGTTCGGCCGACCCATTCTCGACTGCCCCCACGGGAGGGAGGCTCCTCTCGATCTCGGGCGAACTGACCCGACTCGAGAACTCGCCCAGAAGCGTCACGTTCGCCTATACGAGCGATGCGCGCTGCGCGGTCTCGTTCAGCCACAGGCCGTTCGCGCTCTTCGTGGACGGGAAAGAGGCCGACGCAAGCTCTCTTGCGGGATACCGCCGGTTCAGTGTGCTCCTCCCCGCCGGATCGCATACCGTCATCGCGGTCCTTGAGACCGGCGTTTCGTACGGGGTCGACATTACGAGCTTCTGGTCGTCGTGGATCATTGTGGCGTTCGGGATGACGTCCGGGGCGGCGCTCCTGACCTTCTATACGCTCGTCCGGGTTTCCAGGCCCGAGGCGTAGATGCCCGAACACTCCTTCCTCGAGCTCGACCTGAGCATCCTCTTCCTGCTCTCGGTCATCCTGATCTGGTTCATGATCGCTTACCAGCTGGTGCTGACGCTCGCGGGGTTTTTTCACTACCGCTCGTCCCTGAAGGAAAAGAAATCGGTCGATGCGCAGCAGTTCGAATACCCCCGCGTCTCGATCCTGATCCCGGCCCACAACGAGGAGATGGTGATCGCGCGGACGGTTGAGGCCATGCTGAACCTCGAGTATCCTCCCGACCGGCTCGATATCCTCGTGATCAACGACGGCTCCTCCGATCTGACCGCGGAGATCGTGAACGGCTATGCCCGCCGCGACGCCCGCGTCAGGCTCTACGATATCCCCAAGGGGGAGGGGGGTAAAGGGAAATCGCGCGCCCTGAACCTCGGCCTTGAACGGACCGACGCCGAGTATGTGGCGATCTACGACGCGGACAACACGCCGCATCCCTCCGCGCTGCGGTACCTGATGGCGCAATTACTCCTCGACAGCCGGCTCGGGGCCGTCCTCGGCAAGTTCAGGACCGTGAACAAATCGCGCAATCTCCTCACGCGGTTCATCAATATCGAGACCCTGAGCTTTCAGTCGATGCTTCAGGCGGGCCGGTGGAAGCTCTTCAAGGTGGCGACGCTTCCCGGGACGAACTTCGTCATCCGGAGGAGCCTCCTGACGAAACTCCGGGGCTGGGATGAGGAGGCGATCACCGAGGATTCGGAAATCAGTATCCGCGTCTATAAGGAGGGTTTCCGGATCAAGTACATCCCCTACTCGGTCACCTTCGAGCAGGAGCCGGAGCGATGGTCTACCTGGATCAAGCAGCGCACCCGGTGGGTGAGAGGGAACAACTACGTCGCCTCGAAATTCGTCAGGGAGGTGACCGCGTTCAAGAACAAGTTTCTCGCGTTCGAGCTTCTCTATCTCCTGTCGCTCTATTACGTCTTTCTGGTGGCCATCGTCATCTCGGACGTGCTCTTTATTCTCGGGTTGGCCAATGTCGTCATGATCAGCCTCCCCGGTCCGTACACGGCGGTCTGGATCGTCGCGGTCTTCCTCTTTGTCCTGGAGATTCTCCTCGCCCTTTCCTACGACCGGGAGGATACGGTGAAAAACATCGTCCTCACGCTCCTGATGTATTTCACCTACTGCCAATTCTGGATCTACATCGTGGGGAAGGCGCTCTACCTCGATCTCATCAAGAGGGAAAAGAGAACGTGGGTGAAAACCGTGCGGTTCTCGCTCGGGGCCGAGCCGCCTCCCGGGCCGCAGCCCGGATCCGAGACCCGCCCCTCCGCTCTCCGAACTCTCGACCGGGAGTAGGGAGCACACCGTGAGGGACCCCGCTCCGGTGTTCCGCCCCTGGGTGATGCCCTCGATCATCGGGGCGGGATATTTCATCTTCGCATGGTCCACGATTTCCCGCGCCTACACATTCGACGCGATCAGCTATCTACTGGATGTTTCACGGACACAGCTGAGTCTTCCGCTTCACGGCGACCGCGTCGCGTACAATTTTTTTCATTCCCAGCACCTCCTGTTCAGCCTCACAGTCTATCTGTTTCATCACACATGGGCGCTACTCGGCTACGACGGGTCTGAACTGCTGAGCGCTCAGGTCCTCAACCTCCTCGAGGGCTCTGTGACGATCGCGCTCGTGTTCACACTCCTTCGGGCGATCACGCGCGATTCGCTCCTGGCATTTCTCTTCAGCCTTCTCCTCGGCTTCACGTTCGCGTTCTGGGACAACACCGCCATGGTCTCAGACCACATGGCAAGCTGTCTCATGGCGGCCCTCTTCTTCCGGGCGCTTCTCTCTACCGATCTGCGCGGGGCCGAGGCCCCGAGGATCGCCTTCCTCGGATTTTTGAACGGCGCGGCTTTCCTGATGCACCAGGTCAACGGGCTCCTTGGAGTCGTCTTCCTGGCCGCCCTCGCAGCGGAAGGATTCCGCGCGTCGGCTCTGGCGGTCTATCTTCTTGCCGCGGCGCTGACCTCGGCAATACCGTATCTTCTGGTGGGCGTTGTTCTCCTGGGGAATACCACCCTCCACGACTTTGCCTTCTGGTGTTTCTACTATGCGATGCCGGGAGTCATCGACGTGACGGGGCATTACGGCACGGTGGGACTGGGAAAGGTTGGGGATCTGCTTGCCGGATTCGGCGGATCGGTCGTCGGAGGGTTTTACTGGATGAACAGGGTGTTCGAGACCCGGCCCATTCAGCGGTACGGAGTGCCCGTACTGTGCGCCCTTGCGGCGATCTTCTTTCTCACCGTCCTCCTCAGGGCAAGATTTTCCAGGACACGGGAGAAGGCCGGCGCGGAACTTCGCAAGGCGACGGTTCTTTCGGCCGCATGGTTCCTGGCATATGCGCTCCTGCTCTACTGGTGGTGGCCCTCGTACTACCAGCTCTGGGCGGTGCCGCTGACGGGACTTGTCATCTTCCTGGGCGCACAGCTTCACAGGAATCTGGGAGCACGGCTCGTCCGCAGGGGCGGCCTGGCTGCGGCGCTCTTCGCCGCATCGGCGTTCGTTGCATCGGCGAACGCGATCGCCGCATATTGGCCCTCGCACGCCATCTCCAACAACGATTATTATGTAACGACCATGGAAATCCGCCGGGCCACGGCGAAGGGAGACCTGATCGTCGTGCCGGGGGACGATGAGTACGAGATTTACATTCCGTATTTTGCGGGGCGCGAGGCAGTCTCGCTCCACGCGCTCCTCGTCGAGCACCTCAACAATTTGGATGAATCGATTGACGACCTGAGAGAGTCGATGGATCGTGTCTGGGGAGCCGGGCACCATGTATATGTGGTCTCGGAGCTCCGCGATTCCGCGGTGACGTATCGCGATCTCTATGATCTGCACCACCTCACGAACGAGTCCGTCGGGAAACACTTCCGCGAGTTCGAAACCGCGGGCACCGTCGAGACCCGGTCTCTGACGCTGTATCTGCTTCGCGAGCCGGAGGGACAATGACAGCCGAGAGACAGCCGTCGGCGCCGACGCTGAGCGTCGTCGTCCCTGTGCTGAACGAGCAGGAAGTTCTTCCCGAGCTCCACAGGAGAGTGGTCGCGGCGCTCGAAGGGATCGGGCGGGGATATGAGATCATCTATGTCGATGACGGGAGCACCGACGGGACCTATCCCTACCTGGCGTCGCTTCATGCGGGGGATCCGCGGGTAAAGGTGATCAGTTTCTCCCGGAACTTCGGACACCAGACCTCGATCTCCGCCGGTCTCAGATACGCCCGCGGCGACGGAGTGATCGTGATGGACGGCGATCTTCAGGATCCTCCGGAACTCCTCCCCGAGTTCTACGGGAAATGGAGGGAGGGGTACAGCGTGGTCTACGGGATTCGCACCCGGAGGAAAGAGAACGTGCTCAAGCGGGCCGCGTACTCGTTCTTCTACAAGATTCTCCACAGGATCTCGTACCTCGACATTCCGATCGATTCCGGGGATTTTTCGATCATCGACCGTTCGGTTGTGGACATCCTGAACACAATGCCGGAGCGGAACCGGTTCGTGAGGGGCTTAAGGACATGGATCGGATTCAGGCAGACCGGCGTTCCGTACGAGCGCGCGGCCCGGGCTGCAGGGGCGCCGAAATACACATTTGCAAAACTTCTGCGGCTCGCCTACGACGGACTGATCACATTCTCATTCTACCCCCTGCAGCTCTCGACCAAGCTCGGCTTCTTCTTTTCGTTCCTGGCAATGCTAGGGGCGGTGCTGATCGTCTTCCTCAAAGTTACTCGCGGATTCATTCCGCAGGGATGGGCGTCGACGATCGTGGTGCTCCTGTTCATCAGCGCCCTTCAGTTCTTTATCCTGGGGATCTTCGGAGAATACCTCGGACGCATTTTCGAAGAGGTAAAAGGAAGGCCGTCGTTTGTGACCAAAGCCATGCTCGGCGTGGGCGGAGACGCCGGAAAAAATCCCTAGCCGCCCGCCGTATCCGCGGGCTGTTTGTAGCTTCCCACCACGAATCCCAAATGGGCTTCTCCCGGAAACCGGCGCTCCGATGTCTTCACGAAATGCCGGTCCATATACTCGCGGATCCCGCTCGGTATGTCGAGGGAACAATAGACGAAGGATGAGGCTGTGTCGATGATGGCCCCGAGCGGCGTGTCGAGGTAGGCCTCGTCGAGCTGCAGGGCTTTTCCGCGGTAGTAGTAATTAAAGAGCGGAGCGAATGACCGGGGCCTGATGACGATTCCCGCTCCGGCAGTGGTCAGAGTCCCGGCGTAAAGCGCGACGTCTCGCACGTTCGACTTCGACCACGAGAAGTACCTGACCGACCCGTCCAAGGAAGCGATCAGCACGATCGCCGCCGCACATAGCCCCCACCGTTTCACTCCCTCCCGACGTGCCGCCGGACCGCCGCCCGGGCCGCTCCAGAGCGAGCACCCGATCGCGACGCAGAAGAGAGGGAAGAGAATTACTGTGTACCGGTACCAGAGAAAGATCGGGGGACGGAAGAATGACAGTAGAAACGGGATCAGGAGAGCCGATACTGCGAGGGTGGTTATTCCGGCGCACGAGTTGGCACTCCTCATGCGGAATGCCATCGCCGCTGCACCTGCGACAAGGACGATGAGCGAGGCCGAAGCAATGAATCTCACGGCCGGCGGTGAATCGAACAGGGCCGATGCCATCCTGAAATAACTCCCTGAGAATGCGCCTGCCAGGTCGTACATTTCGCCGACGCCGGGCGGCTCGGACCAAAACCACCACTGCGCCCGTTGCTCCGGCGTACCCCACCTCGCCTGGCCCAGAAGTGCGGGCACCTGCGGCAGATAGGCCACCGCAATCGCCGCCCAGCAGTAGAGCATAGTTTTTCGTGCGGGCGCGGAGATGTCGCGCATCATCGCGAGCGCGATCGCTTGACCGGCCAGGACGAAGAAGCCCCAGTAATGAGTGTAGAGAAGGAGGAGTGAGGACGCACAGTAAAGAATGATTCGCCGCCGGCTCCGTTCCCTGAGAAGAAAGAGGAACCCGCAGCAGCTCAACAGTGCGAGAAGCCCGGCGAGGGCGTACGGCCGCCCTTCCTGAGAATAGGCGAGGTGGAAAGGCGAGAGGAAGCAGAGGAGCGCCGCTGCGATTCCGGCCCTTACTCCCGCAAGCCGCGTCCCGCAATACAGCACCAGCCCCACTGTGAGGGCGCCCGCCGCGGCGGAAATCACACGGAGCGACCACGCGTTCTGCCCGAGGAGCGCCAGGGCGCCATGGAGGAACCAGAAATAGAAAGGAGGATGAAGGTTTTGCGCGCCGGTCTGAACCGACTGGAGGGGGAAGCCGGCCACCTCGAACGAGAACATCTCGTCGTTCCAGAGACTCTGGTCTCCCAGCCTGAAGAACCGCAGCGCCGCGGCAGCGAGGGTGAAGAGCGCGATCAGGAGGAATTCCTTCCCGCTCGGGAAGGGGGTGTCAAAATTCGAACGCGATTCCGAAAAGAACGATGCTCTTGTCAAACGCGTAATATGGAGCGTTGGAATCGTTCCGGAGGTAATGAAACTCCATCTCCGGTTTCAGGACTCGTCCTTCTCCAAGCGGAATTGGCCGCGCTACGGAGACCACGGTCTCGTAGCGGTGGTCATTGCGGTGGGGGGCGAGGGTGAGTGAGTCCGTGAGGTCCATCGCGGGCGTCGAATAGGTCTTCACAAGTATCAATTCCTTCGCACCGAGTGTCAGACCAAGCGGGATGCCCGCGTTCAGCTGGAGCGAGTACTGGTTTCCTGAGTACGCGAAATGGTCGTCGAATATTTCGTTCTGGCCTGTGAAATCTCCAATCGAACCGCGGTCGGGCCCGGCCCCGCGGAGCTGTTCGGGAATGACGCGTGCTTCTCCTGAGGGATTCCCGTACCTGGTATACTCTCCAGTAACGTCGCTTCCTTTGGCGATGCTCTGCTTCCACAGCACGGACACCGAGAATTGGTTTACGGATGGCGTCGCAAAGACGAACTGGCGCACTTTCGGACCCTTACCCGAGCCAAAACCCTTCCCGTGCCCCTGAGAGACCCTGAATGAAGAAAGAGTGTCGACGAAGGTCGAAGAACCGGTATACCCCTTGTATGAGTACGCAGGCGTTACGGCGAACCAGGCGTTCGGCAGGATATCGGATCCGAGCTGAAGCCCCGCAATGTGTTGAAGGTTGGAGACGACCGACACGTTTGGGTACACCCTGTACACAACGGTGTACGAGGGGCGAACGCTGAACCGGATTCCGAGGGGTTCCCTGAATGCCACGGCCGCTTCGATGGCCGTATTGTCGAAGACCGCGGGATTTCCGTAGTCCGTCGCCACATCCCTGTCGAACTGCGCTCCTCCAGCGAGGGTAAAGTACGCGAAGCGGTCGGAGCTGTCGGAGTGGGCCGGGGCGGCCGCGAGACCCTGATGTGATGCCTGAGATGCAGAGTCTGATTCCCCCGCCGCGGGGGCCGATTCCTGATCCTCTTCGGCATCGGAGCCCTCGATATGGTAGAGCCCCTGGAGGGAGAGGAGGTGGACGTGATAATTCCTCTCCGGGAGGTCGCGAAAGAGCTGAGCCGCTCCGCTATACGAGGCGGTCAGCGATGCCTGATCGAAATCCCAGTCGGTGTATGCATCGAGCTGCACCTGTGTCAGCTGATCGGAGGTGGGGGCAAAGATATCGAAGACGTTTTCGTCGTGAAACGTCGTCGTCGCGATGCTGACCGACTGCGCGCGTGATGCGTGCGAGAAGAACAGCATCGCCGTGAACCCCGCAAGAACGCCCCGAAGTGTCGGCCCTGTCACAATCCAAAATTACGCAATCGTCTCCCGAAAGGCAATAGCTCCGTAATTTGGTTTAGACGCAAAAATTTTTACATTCATACTCCTCAATTGCAACCGAACTCTTGAAAAAATCACGACACGATACCGCCGAGCTCATCGCGCGGCTGCGGGCACTCGCGCAGAATCTCTGGTGGAGCTGGAACCCGCGGGCCCAGCTGATCTTTGAAGAGCTCTCCCCTCTGATATGGGAGTCGAGCAACCATAATCCGATTGCGGTACTCGCGCAATTCTCGGAGACCGAACTCTCCGCGCATCTGGGCGATCCCGACTTTCTCCGGCGCCTGATTCCGGTGCTGAACAGCTTCGAGGAATACATGGGGGCGCGGATCCGTTTCCCCGGCCTTGCCCACGGGGCTAAAGCGCACCCGGCCGTAGCCTACTTCTGCGCTGAGTTCGGCATTCACGAATGTCTTCCATTTTACTCGGGCGGCCTGGGGGTTCTCGCAGGCGATCATCTGAAGTCTTCGAGCGATCTCGGGCTCCCCCTGATCGGGATCGCCCTTTTCTACCGCCAGGGGTACTTTCAGCAGCACATCGACCCGGGAGGAAACCAGCAGGAAAGCTATCCCACGACCGACCCTGCGGGCATACCCGTGGAGCTCGTCAGGCTGCCCAACAGTAAACCCCTACTGTGCAGCGTAACGATCGGGACCAGCATCGTCAATGTTCAGGCCTGGAAAGTAAGCGTCGGTAGGTGCGCTGTCTATCTTCTGGACACGGATGTGGCCGAGAATCCCGAGCACTTCCGCGGGCTCACCGCTCTCGCCTACGGCGGCGACATGAACACCAGAATCAGGCAGGAGATTATCCTGGGGATCGGTGGAGTCAGATTCGTCCGGGCGATGGGATTCAACCCTTCGGTGTTTCATATGAACGAAGGGCACGCGGCATTCCTGACGCTCGAACTGATGCGGGAGGAGATCGCGAAAGGCGCATCGAAAGATGCGGCCGCGCAGGCCGTGCGCGAACGATGCGTGTTCAGCACCCACACTCCAGTCCCCGCAGGGCACGACCGGTTCCCCGCCGATCTGCTGGAGTTTACCCTTCGTCCGTACGCGGAAGGGATGAAGATGACGGTGGACGAACTCATGGAACTCGGAAACGTCCCCAACGCTCCGGCGAAAAGCGAGTTCACGATGACGATCCTGGGGCTCAAGCTCTCCCGCGCCGCGAACGCCGTGAGCAAGAAACACGCGGAGATTTCGCGCATGATGTGGAAGGACCTGACCCCCGGCAAACAGCCTTCGAAAGTTCCTATCGGTTTTGTGACCAATGGAGTGCACGTTCCGAGCTGGACCGGAAAGACGTGCTGGGAATTCTGGGACCGACACAATTCCCACCGGTGGAAGGAGCATTTCAGCGATGCCAAGTTCTGGCTGCACGTGAGCGATCCCTCGGTCGTCTCGGACGAGGAGCTCTGGGCGCTCCGGTATGAGCTCAGGAGGGAAATGATCGAATTTGTGCGGACGCGCGCGCGCCAGCAGCATGCCTTCGGGGGGGTGAGCGGGGAGGAGGCGGTCTACAGGCTCCTCTCGTTCGATGCGCTTACGATAGGATACGCGCGACGCTTCGTTCCCTACAAGAGGGCTGCGCTCGTCTTTTCCGATCTTTCGCGCGCCCTCCTCCTCTTCAACGACCTTCAGCGGCCCGTCCAGATCATCTACGCCGGCAAGGCCCATCCGCGCGACGGAGAGGGGAAGGAGTACCTCAGGAAGATCATCGAGGTCACGCGGGAGCACCCGTTCTTCGGTAAAGTGATCTTCCTCGAGAACTACGACATGAACGTGGCGCGCCGGCTGATATCGGGATGCGACGTTTGGCTGAACACACCCAGGCGTCCGCTCGAGGCGAGCGGAACGAGCGGCCAGAAGATCGCGATCAACGGGGGGCTGCATCTGAGCGTGCTCGACGGATGGTGGGCCGAGGGATACAACGGCAGGAACGGTTGGGCGATAGGGGGGTCGGCGGACGACAACGCGCCTCCTGAGGAGGTGGACCGCAGAGACGCCGAATCGCTCTATGAGGTGTTAAGCAATCAGGTCATCCCTCTCTTCTACGATCGCGACCGCGGCAGCATCCCGCGCAAGTGGATCGCGCGAATGCGCCACGCAATGCGATCGATCATTCCCACATTCAACACCGATCGGATGGTCAAGGAATACGCCGACACCATGTACTTCCCCTCCTAGCAGCGCTTCAACGGGCTTCAAACCGCATCTCACCGAAGGTATCCTCGCACAGCACACGGATCGTCCTGTT
>JACXTT010001667.1_pt1 | contig 36536 bp, 37 predicted proteins | sample 9270951 | NCBI WGS metagenome assembly JACXTT01 (sample SAMN15532306, study PRJNA645909) | rock metagenome | isolation source: weathered quartz diorite | place: Puerto Rico | collected 2017-06-21 | reverse complement strand
CTCTCGCTGCGGCTCCGTCAGGGGACGCATTCGCAGTCTGCCCGCCGTCGTGATCGATGGCAAGCTTGCCGGTTGCTGCGCTGGACGTGGACCGGATGAGGACGTTCTTCGCGCGGCACTGCGGTGAAGGTTCAGCGGCGCATCACTCGCTCTCGGAGAGCTGCGAGAGCTGCGCTGCGAACTCGGGTTCGTCATCCAGGCATCGCAGGTCCATCACGAACGCATCGTCTTGGATGCGGCCGATGACCGGGATGGGTAGGCGCCGAAATGCGGCGGCAATCTGTTGCAAGGCGCGGCCGGACCGTCGTCCAGCGGGACGGATGGCGAGGCCAGCGCTGGCGATGGTTTTCACCGGCAGGGCTCCGCTGCCGATCTGACTTTCGCAATCGATGATCGTGACGGTGGCATTGCTGACGGCGACCGCCAGCGCCGGAACGAGCCTCTCGGCCGCAGCGCGAATGTCGCCAAGCGGTCGCGTTAGCAGGCGCAGCGCCGGAAGCCGCGAGGCTAGACGATCAGGATCCCTGTACAACGCGAGCACCGACGCCAACGCCGCGAGCGTGAGTTTGTCCACGCGAAGTGCGCGCTTAAGCGGATTGCGCTTGATGCGCGCGACGAGCGGCGCGCGCCCGACGATGAGGCCAGCCTGTGGCCCTCCGAGCAACTTGTCTCCGCTAAAGGTGACGAGGTCGGCACCGCCGCGGAGCGTTTCCGACGGGGTTGGCTCGCGTGGCAAACCATACGAGCGGAGATCGACGAGGCTGCCGCTGCCCAGGTCGACGACGAACGGCACGCCTCGCTCGCGGCACAAACCTGCCAAATCCGATTCGGCGATCGACGAGGTAAATCCCACGATCGCATAGTTGCTCGTGTGCACCTTCATCACAACGCCGGTGCGTGGGCCAATCGCATCGGCATAGTCGTGAAGGTGCACTCGATTCGTCGTGCCGACCTCCCGCAACCGGCATCCGGCGCGGTTCATGATTTCGGGGATCCGGAACGAGCCGCCGATCTCAATCAACTCGCCGCGCGATGTCGGTACTTCCTTCCGCATCGCGAGCGTGTTCAGCACCAGCAGTACGGCCGCCGCATTGTTGTTGACCACGGTGGCCGCCTCTGCACCTGTGAGCTGACGCAGCAGCCGCTCGACGTGCTCGTCTCGATCACCGCGTTCGCCGGTGTCGAGATCAAATTCCAGATTCAGGGGATGGACAGCAGCCACACGGACCGCTTCAGCGGCATCGTCCGGCAATGGAGCGCGGCCCAAGTTGGTGTGCAGCACCGTTCCGGTCAGGTTGAACACCCGGCGCAGGGAGGGCTGGGCCTGGGCCGCGACGTGGGCCGCGATCCGAGCGACAAGAGCCTCCTCATTCGCAGCCGCGGCGTCGACGGCGATACGTACAGCAGCGACAACTTCCCGGATCGACTCGGTCACCATCGTCCGGCCGCACCGCTCGATGAGAGGCGCCACGGACGGATGTCTCAGCAGGCGGTCAACCGATGGGAGCTGGCGGCGAGACGCTTCGGTAGCCACGAGCGCGATTCTACTCGCGCGCAATTACCGCGGTGTCCTCGCATCGTTCAGCCTCGCTGGCGTGTCGTTTCCGGCTGCCCCGACAGGTCGCGGCGACCCTGCCATACCCACTGCCGCACCCGGACGGCGGAAGGTGCAGGCTCCAGAAATCTCTGGAGGTCGCCAAGATCGTCGACATCGCTCCACTCATCGAGCGTCACGCGGCGCGTGCTGACCGGTCAGCGAGAGAACCACGATATGCTGACGCGCGTCCAGGTAACGCTCGAAGATCTCCGAGGGCTCGTGCAACGGTCGTTTGGGGCTACCTGGTCGCGGGCCGCTGGGTCTGTTGAGTGATGAGCTGTTTGAGCCCAACCGTCCACGACAGCGGCAGCGTCACCTGGTCGTAGCAGAGACGGTCGTCACACGCCTGATAGGTCAGCACGCCGCCGATCGTCATCGACGTCTGCTTGGCGAGTGCGGTGCGCGTCGACGCCTGGCCGTCGAGCACGATGTCCTGAGAGATCGTGAACGCCTTCTGATACGTCGGCACACGCTCGTTGAGCGGCTTGAAGAAATAGGTTTCCGACGGCGGATAAACCGGCCGCGTCGTACGGATGTATTGCTCGGGAAGGACCTTGAGATCGATGACCTTGTAGTTCTTCGCGCCGGGCGCATACACGTGCACGCCCTTGTGCGGCGTAATCTGCGCCACGACCGAGAACCGATTGCCCGGAGCAATGGCGGCGTCGGACGGATACGTCACGACGTCGAGCTGCTGCGATCCGATACGCGTCGCCACGACAGATGTATTCGGCTCCTTGAGCCGCACGCGGATGTTCGAGACCGTGTTGCGAACCGTATACGAATCTTCGAAGAACCGCGCCTTCACGCGGCCGTTGCGATCGACGATGAAGGTGCCGGGAAACGGGATGCCGCGCTGGCGCTCGTTGGCACCATTCGCCGACACATACAGCTTCACCGCTGCAATGATGGCCGGATCGTTGCCATTCGGTCCGAGCCCTTCTTCTGCGACAGTATTCAGGATCCCGTAGCGCTTGATCGTGTCGGAGCCGACGTCCGAGAGCAGCGGGAACGTGATGCCGTGCTGCTGACTGAATGCGGCGAGGATTTCTTGTGAGTCGTAGCTGATACCCACCAGCCCGAGGCCGTCCTTCCGGAGGGTGTCGTACTGACTTTGCAATTCCAGCAGCTGCGTCTTGCAGTAGGGGCACCAGTCGGCCGAGCGGTAGAAAACGATCATCGCGCCCTTCGGCCCCATCACCGACGGCAGGGTCCGCTTCTTGCCATACTGGTCGGCGAGGGTGAAGTCCGGCACCGTTGCACCGACCTGCGGACCGAGCTTCGAGACATCGACCCTGCGAACCTCTTGTGCGGAAGCCGCGGATGCGAGTGACGCTATCAGGATCCAAAGCGAAGCTGATCGTTTCATTGCGCTCTCCCTATAGGTGGTGACGAATTCTCAATCGCCGCGGCAAGGCGAGGACTCAGCGGCCACGGGAAAAGACTCCGGCCGCCCGCCGCCAGCGCCACCACCATCGCGAACAAGGTTCCGAGATGCCATACGACTACGGTGATTGTCGTCGGATGCGGCATCGGGCGCGACACGCACGCCACGACGCTGCTCAACGCTCCGGCAGCCAGGCCGATCAAGGCCGCCGTGGTCGCCGGCGCCAGAGGCGCGCCTCGACGCACACTGAACGTTAGTGCAGCGGCCGGCAATGCAGCACCGAACAACATCGCCATGGTGCATGGCCAATCCGGCTGCGCCAGCAGACCCGCGGCACCGTGCTGCGCCCAGTCGCGCATGCATCCCGTTGCGAGCATGGCGAGCCACACCGCGAGCGGAACTGCGGGCACGATCGGCCAGCGGCGCGAACGCCCCGGAATGACCGAAAGGGAGGCGGCCGCTGCGGCGGCGACACCGGTGCCGATGGCCGTCGCCTGCTCGAGCCAGAATCGGGAGAGACGGATACTCAGCAGCCTCATGCCGCCGTGCGATATGGCAACAATCAGGATGGCGATGTATGCACCACTGGCCAGGAACCAAATGCCGGTCCGCAGCCACGGCGCAGTCAGCGGCCGCACGGGGGCGGCATCGGCTGCCAGTAGGTCAACCAGCTCGCTCGTCTCCATTCTCATGTCTTCTTCAACAACGCGCGCAACGTCGTCATGGCGCGATACGTCGCCACTTTCAACGCTCCCACGCTCGCACCGGTCACCGCTGAGGCTTCGCGGAGCGAGAGCTCGCGAAGCTTGAGCATTTCGATCGCCTCCCGCTGGCCGCGAGGCAATTGTGCAATCGCCACGCGAAGGGAATCGGACCGCGCCTGCGCCTCACCATACATATTCGTTTCGGCGGCCGCCAAGGTTACAGCCTCCGGGTCGAAGGCGACCTCGCGCACGCCTCGCCGCCGTGCGCGCCGCGCTGCGTCGGCGATCCGGCGGCGCGCGATCGCGACAAGCCACGGCATGAAGGGCCGTGCCGGATCGTAGGACGCACGCACCGAATGCACGGATAGCAATACGTCCTGAACGACATCCTCCGTCGTGCCGTCGTCGATTCGGTGCCGGGCGGCACCAACGAGGCGGCGGATGACCGGCACCAGCGCGTGGAGGAGGCGGGCATACGCGTCCCTATCGCCGCGGTTGGCGGCAATTATCAGGGCGCGAAAATCGGTCGATTCAGCCTCTGCCATCTCGCCGGCGTCACGTCAGTCTACGCGACCTTCGAGCGCCGCGTAACCTTTCGACGCGCCGCAGCGAATCCATGATTACGTGACCGTAATGGAGGTGTCAGATGCAGTCCCGGCTTCCGTCAGGCGGTCTTGCTGGTCTCAGCGCCGGCGTGGTCTTTGGGGCGATGATGCAAATGATGACTGCACCCACGCCGCAAGGCGGTCAGATGCCGATGATGGCCATGGTCGCGATGGTGGTCGGCTCGTCGAGTCTGATCGTAGGGTGGATCTACCACCTCTTCAACAGTGTCGTGATTGGTGCGATATTCGGGTGGCTGATCGGCGATCGAGCTGTGTCGGTCGGAAGCGGCCTTGGATGGGGAGTCATGTACGGCATCGGTTGGTGGATCCTCGGCGCACAGATCCTGATGCCCGTTGCACTGGGCATGTCACCGTTTGCGTCCATGATGATGCCGTCGATGCGCATGGTCGCGATGGGAAGCCTGATCGGCCACATGATCTACGGGCTGATTCTCGGCGGACTGTTTGCCGTATTCTCGGCACGATTGCCGCGTCCGGTGGTACGGTGAACACTCATCTCTCAATGCAATTTGGAGATCGTCAATGACGTCACGACGGCGTTTTGTCGGCACCGTACTGGGAACCGCGGCGCTCACGGTCGCCGCGAGCCGCGCGTCAGGCGCGCGACAAGGTACGCGTCCAGGCGCCCAACGCCGTCACATCCTGGTACTCGATGTGATCGAGACCATGCTCGACCTCAACGCGCTTGAGCCGCACTTCGTGCGTGCGCTCGGCGACGGCCAGCTGTTGAAGGAGTGGTTCGCCAACCTGCTGCTCTACTCCAACGTGGCCACCGTTGCCGGCCCCTACGCGGATTTCGGAGCAGTCGCGGGGGCGGTGCTCGACATGACCGCCGCAGCACACCGAAAGACGCTGTCAGCCGACGACCGCGGCCGCATTCTCCAGGGAACGCTGACCCTGCCGCCGCATCCCGACGTCAAAGAGGGTCTGCAGCGGCTCAAAGCCGCAGGATTTCGCCTGGTAACGCTGACCAACTCGGCGCCCGCGACGGTCGCCCAGCAGCTCAAGAACGCCGGCCTGACCGATTTCTTCGAACGGGCGTTTTCCGTCGACGCAGTGAAGAAGTTCAAGCCGTCGCCAGACGCGTATCAGTACGTCGCACGTGAACTCGGTGTGATGCCGGCGGACCTTCGCATGATCGCCGCGCACGCGTGGGATATCGTCGGCGCGATGCGCGCAGGATGCGCCGCCGCATTTGTGTCGAGGCCGGGCCATGCACTCTTCCCTCTCGGTCCCAAACCCGACATCACCGCAGCTGACCTGCGCGCGGTTGCGGATCAAATCATCACAGCCGAACCTCGCTGAGTGCATCGCATTCTCGCAGCCGTGCTGTGTCTGTTCGCGGCGGAAGCAGCCGCGCAGACCCCATCGCCGCCTGCGGCGACGACGACGTGGACGCTGCGTGACTGGAGCCGTGTGGAGATGTGGCGGTTCTTCGACCCTCCAACTGGCGGCGGCAATAACGAGTACGCATTCTTCGCAAACCGACTGTTCGGCGGCGTTCAACGAACCGCACGGGTCTACGATTTCACTGCGGCGCTGCAGTACGTGCAGTTCGGCGGACTGCCGAGCGACGCTGTGGGTCCGGGACCGCTCGGCACAGGCGCGGTCTATTTCGCGCACGCAGGCCGTTCGGATAGCCACCAGATCTATCTTCGCTATGCGAACCTTCGCCTCAAGCGGCTCATTCCGCGCACGACGATTCAGGTTGGCCGCATGCCGTATGCATCGGGGGGCGAGGCTGCGTCGGGCAATCCGAAAATCGACGCGGTCAGGACGCAGCACGTGGCGGCGCGGCTGATTGGCGAGTTCGGATGGTCGATCTACCAGCGGGCGTATGACGGCGTACGCGTCGACGCCGGGCGGAGCCGATTCACGGCCACGGGGTTCGCGTTTCATCCGACACAGGGCGGCTTCGAGGATGCCGCCGGTCTCATGATGACCGGCGTCACGATTGCCGGGGGAGCCGCGACGATCAACTCCGCCGCCGCTGCACCGTCCGTGCAGTATCAGGTGTTCTCGTACCGGTATCGCGATACGCGCGCGGTCACGCAGCGCCCCGACAACACAGGTCGATCAGCGCAGATGGCCGACGTCGCGATCAATACGTTTGGCGGCGCAATCTTCGTAGCGCCGAGTGCTCGCAATGGCGGTCAATGGGACGGACTCGTCTGGGGAGCCGTTCAGACCGGGTCCTGGTACGAACAGGATCACCGCGCGGCCAGCATTGCGGCCGAAGCGGGCCATCAATGGACGGGCGCGCGATGGCAGCCGTGGCTGCGCGGCGGGTACCTGTACGCATCGGGCGACGGCGACCCGTCAGACAGTCGGCACGGCACCTTCTTCGAGATGCTGCCGACCGTTCGCCAGTACGCGCAGAGCGCGCTCTACAGCCAGATGAACAACACCGATCTGTTCGTCCAGCTTCTCGCGCGGCCGCGGCCGCGCATCAACCTCCGCATCGACTGGCACCGCATTGGTCTCGCCTCCTCCCACGATGGCTGGTACTACGGAAGCGGCGCCACGCAGCAGCACGGCAACATCTTCGGCTTCGCGACGCGGCCCTCGTTTGGGGCCACACACCTGGCGACGATCGGCGAGGGGTCAGTTGATTACGCGTTCGCGCCGCACTGGTCGGTCAACGGATATCTCGCCGTTGGGCGGGGAGGTGGCGTCGTCACGCCGGCGTTTGCGGGGCACACGCTCACGTTCGCGTACGTCGAGAACGTGTTGCAGTTTTGATTGTGATTTCAACAATCGCCCGCCGGATCCCATGACGGTCCCGCGTTCAACAGTCCTGCCAGCATGTAGCCCACATTCCGCGGAAGATTCCACCAGACTCCTGCCCGGGACCCCGCGAGGCGGCGAGCAATCGATCGTGGCGAGAAGAAGCGGCGCGCCACCCATTCCGTCCCCGCCTCGAGCTCCCGCGGCGACATGAGAGCCGGCTTAAACACACAGTGTTTCTTACCGTCGTATTTGCTCCAGTCAGTGGTGAGGATCCTCTTGTCGTTGTTCAGGCGATGGAAAGTTGGAGTGCCCGGCATTGGCACGACCATGCTCACGGTCGCGACGTCAACGCAGGCTTCGTCAAGAAAGTCGGCCGTGCGGCGGAAGATTCTAACGTCATCCTGGTCGAACCCGAACATAACGCCCAGGTGGACCGCGACCCCGTGACGGTGAAGGTTCGCGATGATGCGGCGGTAGTCGCCGACCCGATTGTGCCGCTTGTTGGTCGCATCGAGGCTCTCCTGTGAGATCGACTCGAGGCCCAGGAACAGCGCCTTGCATCCGCTCCGCGCTGCGAGTTCGACGAGCTCCTCGTCGCGAGCGGCGTTGGCCGTGCACTGGCTCGTCCACCATTTCTTCAGCGGCGTGAGTGCCAGGAAGAGTTCCTTCGCGTACCGAGGATTCGCGCCGATGTTGTCGTCCCAGAACACGACCGCACGAGTGGGACTCGTCGCGATCTCGCGCACGACTTCGTCGACGGGACGGTACCGGGTCGTCCCCGGACCGTAAAGCAGCGGGATCGAACAGTAATCGCAGCGATGCGGACAGCCGCGCGTGGCGATTGTGACCGACTTCCCGTACCGGCGCCCTCGAATGAGGTCCCAGCGTGGGGCGGGCATGCCGGCGAGTGACGCCCGGCGCGTCGAGACGTATACCTGCCGAAGCGCTCCGTGACGAGCGTCGTCGAGGACACGGGGCCAGGTGTCCTCCGCTTCTCCCACTACGACGGCGTCGGCATGACGCGAGGCCTCATCGGGGAGAGCCGTTGCGTGCGGACCGCCGATCACCACCGGGACACCGCGGCGGCGGAATCCGCGAGCGATGGTGTATGCGTGAAGAGCGGACGGCGTCGGCGTCGTAATCGCCACGAGGTCCGCCGGCATATCGAATCGCACCGCCTCGACGATTTCGTCGGTATGCGAAACCTCGTGCTCGGACGGCGTGAGCGCCGCGATCAGCGGCATGGTCAGCTGCGGGAATTGAATCAGACGGCCACGGCGGAGACGTCTCGACTCCGGCGACTCCGCGGTGATCAAGCGAACACGCACGAGCCAGATGCTACAGGAGACGAATGCTTCGGCGAGTGCGGCAGGGGCGCGCCGAACCGTGCAGCACCCCGCGTAGAGTTGAAAGTCCGATGATTCTTCTGTAATGGAGAGTCTTGCAATCCCGCCGAGTCGCGAGCCAAACCTGCCGGTACGTGAATTGCCGCTTCAGGTCACCATCATGTCAAAGCGCGCATTACGGATTCCGCGGCTCCGAGTGAAGAACCGGCAACGAGCGAAGCCCGTTGTGAAGAACAGGCGTGCTGCAGCTGCGCCCCGCAAGGCACGGGCGTCTGCGACGACGGCCGCGCCTCGAGTGACCACGGTCGCGACGACAATGGTCGCTCTGGCCATCGTAACGTTGTTCGTGGCGGCCTCGACGCTCGCAAGCCGTCCCGCACCCGTTGCGGCGGCGGGCGCACAACCGGAGCGACTACACGAGTCGTCTGACGTCGCATTGGCCGCGCAGGCGATCGCGCCTGCGGCGGCACCGACCGTGGCACCCATCGCCGTGGCTCCCGTCGTCGCGCCACCGGCCGTCAGCAAATCGGCTACCAACGCCGCGGTGTTGAAATCCGAGAAGAATCGAATCGCGGCAGCACCCTCGCCGACAGCGGCCGTTTCAGCAATCGACGAAGCGCTCGGCAAGATAGACACGCCCGAGCTCCCTGCGTCCGAGCCAATCAGTGCCGAACCCGCGGCCGTGTCGCCAGACCCTGGACCGGGTACCGTCACGGTCACCGGATGTCTCGAAACCAGCGGCTCAGATCAGTTTCGTTTGACCGACACCGACGGTGTCGACGCGCCCCGGTCACGCAACTGGCGAACTGGGTTTCTGAGGAAGCGCTCGACGTCCGTGACGCTCATCGATCCTCCGAACCCTGGCGCGCTGCGGACGCAAGTCGGTCAGCGCGTGGCCGCAACCGGATTACTTACAAGTCACGACCTGCGCGTCAAATCGCTGCAAACGAGTGGCTCTCGGTGCAATTAGGCTACGAGAGGCGGGTCTCTAGACCCGCCTCTCTTCAGATCCCCAGATACAACCGGTACATCCAGTCGCTCGGTACGTGGAACTTGTCCGCGATCAGGATGACGCCGAAGAAAATCAGCACGATACTGCAGGCGATGGCGAGGCCGTTGGCGACCTTCTGAAACGAGCCGATCAGCGGGAGCGCACGTGACAGAAACGCCGCCGCGAGCAGGTACGGAATGGCCATGCCAAGGGAGAAGAGGAACAACGCGGCCGCGCCAAGCGATGCGGACCCGACGCTCCCGACGTAGATCATCAGCGAGATGAACAGCGCGCCGCCGAAGCAGGTCGAGCAGCCGACGGCGAACGCCGATCCGAGAAACATCATCTTCACGGTCTCGAACCACTGCTTTCCACTGCCGATCCGAATCAGCGGCAACCGGCAGAGCGCGGGCGCGCCCGAGCCGGCGGCCATCCAGATCCCCACGAGCAGGATGCCAAGACCCGCGGCAATCGACAGAGGCCGGTTCCAGTAATCCATCAGGCCCGACGCCTGGAGCCGCTCGCCCGCCAATCCAGCGAGTGCACCACTCGCTGTGAAGACGACCGTGAATCCCGCGATGAACCAGAGGGCCGTGTGGACGATGCGCGACCTGGCCGCAGCAGGATCGCCCGAGCGCTCCTGCATGCTGATGCCAGCCAGCGCGAAAGTGTAGTAGACGGTGAGCTGCAACAAACACGGCGACAGCACGGCGAGCAGACCCGCGAGCAGCGCGAACAGCGTGGGCAGTGACAGCACGTCCGCCTGATCCAGATCCTTCGGGTACACGATCGGCAGCTTCCAATCCATCGTCTGCTCGAGATGCGCCGTCATGTCATGAACAACCAAACTCAGCGTTGACGCCGAGGGATTGATGACCGGCGTGCCGTCGGCGGCGGTCATCGGGAAGCGCACGATCGTTGCCCGATGGTGAAACGAATCGGTCAGCAGCTGGCGATCAACCGGCAGCAGCTGCCGACCCGTGTCTGTGCGGAGCATCATCACCGGCGGCGTCCGTGGCAGCTCGCCTGCGTGGATGTCCTCGAAGACATAGAAGACCGCGAACCGGTCGGGCTGGTACTTGGCGGCCAGCCGCGACTGCTCGGTCATCGTGAAATAGGTCGGCGTCGCGTAGATGCCTGAAATCATGGCCGACGTGTGGCTGTGGTGGCCTGTGCCCTGACCGTCGCGCAGGAGCGTGCGCATGACCTTCGACGTCAGGCCGGCTTTGAACGTGAGGATGTCGATCCGGTTCGCGGGTCCCCATTTCGACACCACGAAGAGCCACGACCAGGCGGCAACGAGCCCAATCAGGCTCAGAGCGACCGCTCTGATCCACCGCGAGCGCACACCACGCTCCGCCACAGAGCTGATCGTCGTCTCCGCGAAGGCTGGACCGAGATCGGTGAGTGTGCGGCCGGCGTCCATATCAGCGCCCCGCTGGCGGCGTCCATGGCGTCCCCTTGACCGCCGCGTCGAGCGCCGAACCGAGCAGTCCGTTCTGATCCGAGACGACCTCGGCGCTGACGCCGTTGCCGCTGCGGGAGTAGGCGACGAACACGCCGCCGTGACTGTCGCCGCCGTTCGGCATCGGGATGCGCGATTTGATCGCGTGCGTCTTCGAGTCGATCACGACGACGTCATGTGACTCGTTGCACGTCGCCCACATCTCCGTGCCGTCGGGCGACAGGATGATGTGGTCATTGCGCAGGCAGTCGGTCTGCACCGTGCTGGTCACCGAGTCCTTCTCGGTATCGATGATCGTGATCGTCTTTCCCGCCGGGCCCCCTTCACCCTTGTCGGCGACCCACAGCTCCCTTCCGTCGAGGCTCAGGCGCATGCCGTACGGGCCGCCGCCGGTTTTCACCTCGGCGACGACCTTGTCGCGATCGCGCGGTCCGAGTCCGCGCTGCACCTTCAGCACGGTGTTGTCTTCCGAGTTGGTGACCCAGGCCCATTTGCCGTCCAACGAGAAGACCGTCCAGAGCGGATAGTGGTGCATCGGAATCGACTGCACGGTCTTCCAGGTTGACGTGTCGATCTTGGCGAGCCAGCCGTCGATATCGCGCCCAAGCTCGTTGCGGTTCGGCGGCGGCACGGTGCAATAGAGGTATTTGCCGTCGGGCGTCGTGAATCCGCTGTAGCAGTTGCCGTGCAAATCACCGGTCAACATGCCGGCGATCACCTTGTTGTTGTCCTTCGGATCGATGACGAACCACCCTTTGCCCGCGGAGTTCGCGGTGTTCCAGTTGAAGTGTTCGACCAGGACGAGCTGCCGGCCATTGCCATCGCGGAACGCCTTGACGTGATGCGGGGTGCCGCCGGTGGCCAGCACCTGATACAGCTTCAGCGTTCGCGTATCGAGCACCAGCGTGTATTCGGGCGTCGACCCTTCCGCGGCTCCGATACTCGTCATGCTGGGGAGGTAGGTGTACTTCGCGTCGGGAGAGAGCCCGATGCCGTGACTGCTCAACTTCGCGGAGTACGCCACGTCGAGGTCCGAGACCGCGATCGGCTTCTTCGTCTTTGCGTTGATGACGACGACGGAGTTCTTCGGATTGGGCGCCGCATAGCCGGTGCCTGCGTTGGTGAAGAACAGCAGATCACCGGGCTGCGCAGCGTACGCGGCCGCTCCGTTCGGATCGCGCGTCTCCACGAGGCGCACGCCAAGCCGCTGCGCCTCGGGCGTGGCCCATGTCGCCGCCTGAGCGAGTACGACAGATTCGCTTCGCCTGAATCCGCCGTTCCAGATTGTGAACGCGATCCCACAGAGGCCGGCGAGAACAAGAATGCCGACGAATTTCATGTAGCGGGTCATGGATGCTGCTCCTTGTTCAATGCGCGGCGGCAATGGAAAGGCTCGTCGAGTAGATGTAGTCGCCCACCGGAGAGGCGTCGCCGTTGGCCGCGTTGGCGGCCGCATTCACCATGATCTCTCCGACCACGGTCGAGGGCGCCACCCAGGTGAACTCGAACACATTCGAGAACGTCCCCTCCGCAGTGTGGGTAATGTAATCGATGTTCTGCATCGACAGAATCTGTGTGTGCGAGTCGAGAGGCTTGAGCGTACCGGCCTGTACGTGTGTATCTTTCGCGCGCGTCGCGAGCTGAAACCCCCAAGCACCGGAGTCCTGCTGTTGCGTCACCTCCACCTTGATCGGATATGTGTCACCTGGCTTGTACTCCTTGGGGAATCCGGTGATGACGACATCGCCGAGTCCGGCGGCGCGCCCGGCGTTGAGCGCATAGCTGTCGTGACATTCGTTGCACGTCTGCTCGCCGAAGCCTCCGGTCACTCCCGGCGGCGCTCCCTTGGGATACGCGCGAAGCGAAACGACAGCGGCGAGCAGCACCACGACGAAGAAGACAAGTCCATTCCGAAAGGTCATTAGCACCTATCCAACGTAGAGGCGGACCTTCAGGTCCGCCTAAGGCAACAGGCGAAACAGCAGCGGCGCAGCCCACAGATGAAAGATTACGGCGCCGGCGAAAAAGCCGGCCACATATGTCGTCGAGCTGACGACGCCCTGAGCGGCGAGCACGTGCTGGCGGAATGGACACCCATTGGCGAGCGTCGAAACATACCCGACGCCAAACGCGCCGATCGCGGTAAGGATGACGGTCAACGCATCAGGCCTGCCGAACGGTCCGACACCGGCCCCTCCGATCGCCGCGACGAGTGGAAAAGCGAGCCAGGCCGTCAGCCCGAAGGCGACCAGGCCACGAAGTAGATAGCCGTCGCGCACCAGCATGAAATCGCGAATGCCGCCGATGAAGCACATGCGCGACCGCTGGCCAAGATAGCCGAGGACCACGCCCGCCACAAGCGTCGCGATCGCCGGCGTCATCGCGCGGCCCTCCATCGCAGCCATTGTGTGGCCAGGATCACACCCGCCGCGAGCGACCCGAATCCGATGATGCCGAGGGTCTCCCCCGCTGCCGTTCGGAGCAGCAGCCGAATGGAGCATCCGCCCGCCAGCAGCGCACCATTCATGACAACGACGCCATAGACAAACGTCTTCAACGGATGGTCGGGACGCTGCCATCGGAACTCGCCGCTCGTCCACGCAGCCAGCAACGCCCCAAGAAGGACGCCGATCGGCGTGAGCAATGGAAACACCAGCGATGCGGGGGCGACTGTGAGTCGTGTGCCGGCTGCGGCATTGATCGTCCAGTTTGCGAGATCGCGCGCATGACAGGCCATGCAGATGCCGTAGGCATCAGGCGGCCGCACGTCGAACAGCGATCCGGCGATCACGGCGAGCAGCGCCGCGACGATGCCGGTCGTCGTCGCGGAGACGCGAACCCGCATGCGGTGACTGTGAGCGGGAGCGATCGAATCAACTACCGTCGCCATTCGGCTACCTCGGCGCTCCTCCACCCGTCAGTCCGCGGCACGAACTTGTGCACGGCGTCGACCTGGACCCGCTGCGCATCGAGCAGCCCGAGCGCGCGCTCACGGTTGGCGTACTCGAACCTGAGCGCCACGCCGCAGTTCGGGCTCAGGTCTCGCGGTCCCGCAATCAGCTTCGCGCTCAGACCTCCCCGCTTCAGCACGGTCTCCGCGCGCAGCGCGTAATGCGACGCAAAGAAGGTGATCAAACCGTCCATGCAACCTTCCGCGCTGCCCACGACGCCAGCTCACCGAGCGCCGCCGTCGCGGTAGCAATCTCGTCGGATGTATTGAACCAGCCGAATGCAAACCGCACCGTGCCTGCCGGGAACGTCCCTGCCGTGCGGTGCGCGGAGGGCGCGCAGTGCAGCCCGGCACGCGCCATGATCCCGAACGAGTCGTCGAGAATCTGCGCGACCTCCGACGAGCTTGCGCCGGCGAGATTGAACGACACCACGCCACAGCGCCTCGCCGCGTCTTCGTGCCCGTACAGCGTCAGGCTGGAAATTTGCGCCGCACGCTCGCGGAACTCAGTAACAAGCGTCCGCTCGTGAGCGGCGACGGCTTCGACGCCGATCTCCTGCAGGAACTGGACGCCGGCGGCAAGCCCTGCGATACCGGCGACGTTCAGTGTTCCGCTCTCGTGAACGTCAGGATGAAACCCGGGTTGGAGCTCGCGATCCGAGTCGCTGCCAGTCCCACCGCGCATCAGCGGAGCGATCTGCAGACCGTGTCGAATGAACAACCCGCCTGTTCCCGTTGGACCGAGCAGCGCCTTGTGTCCGGTGAACGCCAGCAGGTCCACACCGGTCTGTTCGATGTCGATCGGAAGCGCTCCGGCTGTTTGCGACGCATCGACCAGGCACGGCGCACCGACGGCATGCGCCGCCGCAGCGAGCTCCTCAATCGGCATGACCGTTCCCAGCACGTTGGACGCATGGGTCGTCACGAGGAGCCGTGTGCCAGATCGCAGCGCGAGGCGCACCTTTTCGGGCGGCAGCGTACCATCCGGCTGGCACGAGACGACGGTCACCTCGACGCCGCGCGTCTCGAGGTCGCGCAGCGGCCGCATCACCGAATTGTGTTCGACGCTGGTCGTCACGACGTGATCGCCCGTGCGCAGCAGTCCGTAGAGCGCAACGTTCAGCGCGTGAGTGGCATTCTGCGTGAAGACGATCCGACTCGGGTCACCGGCGTTGAAGAAGTCGGCCAGCAACTCCCGCGTCTCCTCCACGACACGCGCGGCAGCTATCGACAAGCGATGGCCGGCGCGGCCTGGATTGCCGCCCGCGTCAGCGAGGCAGTCGCTAATCGCCGCGAGCACTTCAGGAGGCTTCGGCCACGACGTTGCGGCGTTGTCGAAATAGATGGCTCGCATGGGCTAGTCGAGCAACCGCTCGTCGTTGAGCAGCGCAGGACGGCGCTGCGGGCTGCGCAACAGGTCACTGCACTCGCCGAGCCCAAGACGCGACTGGCCGCCGAAATCGAGCCGCACAGCGCGGACCTCGGGAAATTCCGTGAGGGTGGCGATCAAGCCGAGCAACAGCATGCGCGTGCGTTCGGGCTTTTCGAGCGCCAGGGTACGCACAGCCGACGTGTAGGTGAAGCCGATCGACAGCAGGCGGTCGCCCGGGCTGTAGTCATAGGAGACCAACCGGACATCGGAGGGAATACCCGTCATGTCCGGCGCAGGCGGACCGGAGAGGTACGCGCCAAGCGCATCACGCGCGTCGGCGGAATCGTGCGGGACCGCGACCAATCCGTCTGCTGACGGGAAGTACAGGATCGGTTTCCGTGACGCGCGCGCGGCAACCGGTTGGCCCTGCACGCTCACGGCAACCGACGTCACGCCAGGGACACCAGTCATCGTTTCCGTTATCGCTGCGAGCGCCAGGCGCTCGGCGTCCCCGGTCCCTAAGGCGCGCGACAGATCGATGCGGGCAACACCGTCGGTCACACTGAACGAGCGGATTTCGACATCGCGCGGGATCGCACTCGTCAACTTGCCGGACCGGTTCGGGCCACGGAGCAAGGCCTCGAGCGCGGCTCGCGGGAGTTGATCCTTGACAGGGAACCGCCGCGACACGGGAAACAAGAACTGTCCGTCGGCGAAATACAGACTGACGGTCGTCTTTGACGTCCAGCTCAGGACGCCCGTCGTCAGCAAGGATCCTGCGGGAAGCGTCCGCGCCCAGAAGCCTGCGGCGACGAGCACGGCGGCACCGAGAAGCCACGCGAGCCAGCGTGAAGAATCGGCGGCACGGTAATGCACCTGCGTGGCAAAGCGTTGCGGCATGGAAACGCCCCAGGGTCTGTACTGCCGGGGAGCTTCGAATTGTAATGGGAAATTCCAAAGCCCAAATCCCACGCCCCAAATCCCAAGAGTTCCTGCGAACGGTTTGGAATTTGGGATCTGGGATTTGGGATTTGCGATAGGTCAGAAGCGAGCGCCGATCGAGAAGATCATCTGCTGCAGCACTGTTCGATCTGCCCCACTTTCGCGCTGCGTTATCGAAAACCCGCTGAACGCCGTCGTCGGGAACTCGGCGGTTTTTCCACGGATCGCTTCCCTGACGTACGCCACGTCCACCGCAAAGCGGCCCCAGAGCACGCCTGCGCCGGCTGTGATGCCGGTGCCCGTGCGTTCGGCGCCATTGGACTCCGGAAGCAGCGATCGGTTGCGATAGATGCCGCCGCGCACGGGAACGCCGCCGAATGCACGGCTTGCCGACTGATGCCATACGTACTCGGCGCCCGATCGCAGCTGCCACGAGTCGCGCGGGGGTACGTTGAAGTACGGGCGCATCTGCGCAGCTGGGTCGTACATCGCCGGGTAGATCACCTCGCCGGCGGCGCGAACTGTGGCGCTGCGGCCGTTGATGACCTGGGTGTCAGAGCTCGTGAAGCGATATGTCGCCTCGCTCCACGATGATCGCCAGTAATCCGTCGACACGGTGAGCGCCTGCAGCGGCATGACTGCGCCGCCAACACCGACGGAGAGCGGCCACCGAATGCTGCCCTGTTCGTCATAGGTCTCAGAGCTGACGCCACTGTTCCAGTTCGTGTATTGACGCGAATAGCCATAACTCCGCGTGAGGGCCAGGTTCTTCCGCACCACGACGCCGAGCCGCACCCGATTGAAGGGAGTCGCGAGCACCCCGAGATCCACGTTCGTCCCGTCGAAGGATTCCTGATAATTCGTCCGGTAGCTGCCTGGACTGAGCGTGCCGGTGGTGGTTCCCAATGAGTAAGTGCCGGCGATCGTGCGAAGGTCCGTGCCGTCCGATTCGCCTCGCCAGACGTTCACGCTGGCGCCGACCGTCAACAGACGATGGAGACGGACGCCGGCAGCCGTCGAATACACATCAATGCCTCGGCCGCCGTCGAAGGTCAACGCATCAGTGCCGCTCTCGCGCAGCCCGGTCGATTCCGTATAGAGGTAAGGCTGCGTGGAACGTCGCGAGAGGTTGCCCTTCACGGCGCGGCGATAACTGAACTGAGGAACTATTCGCCACGATCGGATCCTCAGTGGATAGATGACGCTCGCATACCCCGGGTCGCGCGACGTGCGCGTCGAGGTCGTCGCGGGCCCTGACTCGAGCACCCGCAGGCCGGTGTTGAACGTGCGCGTGATCTCGTATGACGGCAGCGAATCGACGAGCCTGCTTGCATCTCCCGTAAACGATGCCTGCCGCTGATCGAGCAGCGCGAGCCCTGCCGGGTTCCACGACGCCGCCGTGGCGTCGTCTGCAACGGCGATGAAGGCGCCACCCATCCCGGCGGCGCGCGCCCCTGCGCCCACCGGCGCGCTGAGCAGCGTCGAGGAAATGCCCGGACTGCTCTGCTGCGCGCGCGCGTCTCCGCACAGGACGCCGAACGCAACGAGGATCAAGATCTTTCTCATACCGAGCTCCTACTGGATCGTGATCGATCCTTGCAGCGACCTTACGGTGTCCTGATCGTGATCGTGGTAGCCGCATGCGCGTACGTTGTTGAACACACCGGTTTGTCTGCTCTGCCCAGGACTGATCAACCAGCAGGGTTCACAGCGTAATTCGCAATCGTGATCGTCGCAGCGACCGCCGACGGCGCGGGCGGAGGCGACGGCGTCGTCTCCGATCCGCCGCCTCCGCATTCCGCCAACGCCGCGCACGCAAGAACGATCCGAACGATCCGAACGATCATTGCGGCGGAAGAATCGGGCCAATGCGGAGATCCAGCGGCGCCGGTTGGCGGCCACGCGGCGCGCCATCGACAACGATCTGCCCCTTCACACGTGTGTGAATCGTGCAGTGGTACGAGACGACGGAGCCGGGCGTGCCTGCCTTCACCGTGAAACTGCTGCCCGGCACCATCAGGCCCGTATCGAAGCTGCCGTCGTCAGCGACGATGCGGTGCAGGATTTGATCGGAGTTGTAGACCGTGACGACCTCACCGGGCTGCGCGTGAATCGTGGATGGAACGAAGACGTAGTGCTCCAGCACGCCTTTTGGCACAGCGCCCGTGCCGCCGCCGAAATACAAGTCAGGCCTGAAGACGTAATCCCATTGCGCGCCGATGTTGGCCGACTGCGTGACTGCGCCGCCCGTCAGGTGACATTGCGCGCAGGCGCCGGTGCCCGAGGGCGGCGTCGCGTATGTGCCGTCAGGACGATAGGCGACATACTCCCATTCGCCGTTGCGCAGTTCCCTGTAGTCAGCACCGAAGCCGCGCTCCTTTCGCATGACGAATAGCGTGTTGAGCACGTTGGGAATGAACCGGCCGTTGCCATCGAGCAGCGGTTCACCGTTGGCGTCCTCCTGCACGGTGTAGCTTTCGAAGAGGATGATGGAGCCGTAGGGGAAGTTGAACACCTGCCCCGGGGTGACCGAGGCGGCGATGCTGTTGCCGTAGACCGCGCGGATCTGCCGGTTCTGATAGTTGTCGAAGACGTACAACAACTTGAACGTGCTGCGGTATGCGGAAGGGAATCCGACCCGATCCACAACCGGCGCTGGAAGCGCCTGCGTTTGTACGACCTTCCATGACCCTGTGATGAGCACCAGTGCCGTCGCCGCCATGAAGGCGACGAGTACCCGCCGCGTCCTCTTCATATGGAACCCTCCGCTGCCGTGACTCGAGGCAGAGAAACAGCCGCCACAATAAGGAAGCGAGTGCGAGGGTCAATGGACCGACGCTTATTTGTCTCTAAATTCTTGGATAACGAGAGAAGTCGAAATCGCTCTTGACGATAGCAGCCGGTCTAACTGGAAGGAATCGCGACGAACAGCTCCGACAGCACTCGGCGGTAATTGAAGATGATGGTGCGCGCATCGCCGGAGAGCATCACTTTCGTGATGGCATTCACCCCAAGCGCATCGATCGGGCTCACCTCTTTCCAGGATTCAATGCGGCCGTCTGCCAGATGCAGGCGCGAGATGCGTGTTGGTATCTGCGTGTACGCTCCGATTTGCTGGACGTAGAGCCACTCCGGATCTGCCCACAGCAGCGGTGCCCACGAGCCGGTCGTTGTCACACGCGAGCCGCTGCGTTCGGCCTCGGTCGAGTAGATCGTCAGTCCAATATTCGCGGAGAAGACGGCGACCTTCGCACCATCCGGCGCAATCGCCACATTCCTCGCAACGACCGGCGGCGTAATCGGATACGGCTTGCCGTTTACTGGCTGCACGTACAGCCGAAGGGGGTGGCCGGGCTCATTGGCCATCGCCAGCAGACGACGACCGTCGGGAAAGTAGCGGACCCACTGATAGTCGAGACCGGCGGGCTCGAGGTCGATCGGTTTGCGCTCATCGAGGGGCACGACTCGGAGACGCGACCGGTTCCGGGTTTGTTGAACGAGCGCCGCCTTGCCATCAGGCGCAAGCGCCATCGCCGTACCGGTCCCAAGCCGCATCGTCGAGTTGTTGTCCATCCGGTGGACGTAACTGACGTAGTCGGCGCCCACGGCTACGCCACTCTCGTCGAACAGCACGAGGCGCCCGTCGGAGGAAACATCCGCCACGCGCGACCAGTCGAGCCACGAGAGATTCCGTTGAATGCCCTCGCCTGCGACGACACCCGCCATTTCGAGCTGCTCGGTTTCACGCGAAAGCAGGGCACGGCCGTCCGGCGCGATATCGCGAAGCGTCATCGTTCCGGCGGTCTCCAGGACAGGTCGCAATCGGCCCCGGGTGCTCACGGCCCAGACAGACTTCGGGCCGCCGCTTTGGGAAGCCGTGAACCAGACTTCGCCGCCTCGAGGGTGCCATGCGAGCCCGCCGACGTTGGCCCATTCGCCCGTCAGCGCGCGGACCGGCTGCCCTGGCTCGGCGAGCTTGACCATTCCACGCGTGTCGTTGCGAACCGGGTGCTCGACAAACGCCACACGAGAGCCGTCGGGCGAGACGCGGATGTTCCCGATCCACCCCGGCGTCTTTGCGATCACTGTGCCCACAGGGAATTCGAGCTGGTTGACACCTTCGATCGCTCGCGCGATCGCGAGACGGCTGCCGTCCGGCGACCAATCCGCCGACATGACGTTGCGCTCGATCGGCAGCGGCGCACCCCCGTTGAGCGGAACGCGTGACAGCGTGCTGCCGGCGATCGGCAGCGTGCCGTCCGACGCGGTGAGCGCCAGCTCGCCCGATCGCGAGACCGACATCAACCCGAGTTGTTCGAACCCGAGCGCCCGCGATTCGGGGCTTGCCGGATACGTCACGAATAGCCGTCGCGGCTCGCTACCCCATGTGGCGCTGTAGAGAACGGCCTGACCGTCTGGTGCGAATCGCGCGCCGCCAACCTGACCGCGGCGGAACGTCAGCTGGCGGAATTGGAACGCCGGTTCCGCGGATTGATGGAACATAAACCACGCCGCTGCTCCGGCGATGGCAATCAGTGCCGCGGCGGCGGATGCGAGCATGATCCGGCGCGCGTGGTGTCGCTCGGGAGCGACCGGCTCGGCGTCCACAATATGGACGGGTGCAATGAACCGATAGCCGACTCTCGCGAGCGTTTCGATATAACGCGGCCTCTCGGCGGAATCGCCTAATGCAATCCGGAGACGGTTAGCCGCTGTATTCAGACCGCTGTCGAAATCAACGAACACATCGGAGGACCACAGCCGAGGCCGAAGCTCCTCGCGAGTAACGATCTCGCCAGGCTTCTCGAGGAGGATTTCAAGAATCTGGAGGGGCTTTCCTCGCAGCCGAACCTTCGCGCCATGCTTGCGCAGCTCGCCCGCGCGCGGATCGAATTCGAAGACGCCGAATCGCGCGACCTTGTGCGACGAACCATTCGCGCGGCCCCAAGCCATCGCGCGGTAGGTGTACTACTACTGCCGCCCGTTGCGCAAACGCTCCCGTGAAATCATCGCGTTGTTACAGAGACCCTCGGCATGGCAGGGTAGGGCGGGAAGGAAAATGCCTCTCCCACCCATCCAGCCCTTCCCGCCTGTCTTGCCTTTCCTAGAAGCCGACGCGGAACCCGAACTGCATCGTCCGGTACTGACCTGTTACGGGCTTCTTGTACTGCAGCGTGTTGCTCTCCTGCGTCCCGAGCGTGTAGTTCTCCATGTTGAACAGATTGAACGTCTCGGCAATCAGATCCACCAGCACGCGATTCGGCAGCGTGAACCGCTGCTGGAACCGCACGTTCGTCCGGTTCTGGACCGGCTGGATAAAGCTGTTCCGCGGGACGATCGTGCCGTCCGGACGCAGCCGGCCTTCACCGCCGGGCCCGTAACCGCGCAGGTCGCCGCCGTAGTTGGTGGACGACCGGTTGCCGGCGCCGAAGTAGTGATAGCCGCTCAACTGGAAGCCCTTCCAGATTTCCCAAATCCCGTTGGCAACCAATCGATGACGCTGGTCCTGCGCGTCGAATGTCCACGGACCGGACAGATCGTCGGCGAGCTTGAACGGGACGATGATCGCCTCACCGCCAGGCACGGCCGTCAGCGGGTTGCCAACGCCGGTCCAGAGACCTGACAGCGAGTAGTTGATGGCGCCCTGCCAGTTGTGGCTCATGCGCTTGGTGAAGCTCATATTGAGCGAGTGGAGCGCGCTCTTGCCCATGTAGTAGTTCTGCCCGATCGTGCCGTCGCCGGGGAACGGCCGGTTGGCGCGCACGTTTTGGGGGAGGTTCACACCCGTATTCGGATCGAACGTCAGGTTGATGTTCGCCTGATTGTTCTTCTCGTGGCGCCCGCGGTTGTAGAGGTAATCAACCGTGTACGCCATGTCACTGCCTAATTGATGCGCGACGCCCACCGAGTACTGATCTGTGTACTGCGTGTGCTGGTACTGGCTCGGCGGACCGAGCTCCTGCGTCGCGCGCTGGAGACAACCGGCGGCGTTGTTGTTGTAGGCGCAGAAGCGCGCGATCGCCTGCTCGTAGGTCGGCATCGGACCGTTGAACGGGTTGGTACCGAAATCGGCACGACCGTCGTTGGGCACGTCCACCTGCACGATCGAGCGGTACTCGAGCGCATAGAGCTCCTGCGACGTGATGTTCTCCGCGTAGTAGCGTCCGCCGCCGGCGCGGATGGCGGTCTTGTCACTCAACGCGTAGGCGACGCCGAGCCGCGGCGCGTAGTTGTTCTTCTCGTTCGGCCGGCCGGCGTGCATGAACGGCAGCACCTCGCCCGCATTGGCGAACGCGTTGGTCTGAATGTCCCAGCGCAGGCCGAGGTTGACCGTCCACTTCTCCGAAAGACGCCAATCGTCCTGTACCCACCAGCCGCCGAGGTTCTGCCGGTCCGGCGTACGACGTCCCTTGTGGATGCCGATGTTGAAGTTGGTCACCCACGGATTGATCGCATTGAAATTCCACGTGTCCGCACTGAACGGATCGGGGAACCAGTCCTGGAACTGCGCGGGCGTCGGCGCTGTCGGCAACCCCGCGGGTCGGCCTGTGGCCGTGTACGTGCTGCGGCAGCGCGTGCAGTTCGCGCTCATCTCGGTGTGATAGATGAACTCGCCGCCCGTGCGCAGATCGTGGCGGCCCCGCGCATCGTACGAGAGCGAGAAGTCATCGCGCAGCCAGTAGCGATCCTGGCCGCGATGGCGCGGATACCCCTGATTCCCACCGAAGGAGAAGCCGGTGAACGTGATCACCGGTCCGCATTCGTGCACCGGCCCGTACGGCCCGCTGTTCTTGTACCAGTGGTTGCTCCACTGGGTCCAGCAGGTGTTGCGGTACTGATAGCCGCTATAGCCCGCCTTGGCCTCGTTCACCATGCGGTTGTTCAGGACACGCGTGAGCTGGAAGTTCAATGTATTGCCCGTCTCGCGCGTTGTGGCTGCCGATGACGGATAGTTGCTGCCTCCGGTCAGGCCGTCGTCCCAGTTCCTCCAGAGGTCGCCTTTCGCCATGAAACGCATCTGCGACGACATCTGATAGTCGAAACGAATGCCGCCCTGCTTGGTCGTGAGCAGCCCGTCTTTCGACACGTTGAACTTCGGGTACGGGGTGGTCCACACGCCCGTGCTCGGGTTGTGGTCGTAGTCCTGATAGACGAAGAAGTGCAGCTTGTCCTTGACGATCGGGCCGCCGAACGAGCTGGCAATCTGCTGGTCCTTGAACGGAACCACCTTTTGAGCCAGCGGGTCCTTGGCGTAGCCGAGGTCGCTGTCGCGGAAGTTGCCGCGCAGCGCGCCGGAGAATCTGTTTGTCCCCGACTTGGTGATGACGTTCACCTGCACGCCGAGCGAGCGCCCCTGCGTCGCGTCGAAGCGGTTCGAGATGAACTGCAGCTCGGAGATCATTTCCTGGCTCATAAGCGGCTGCCGGCCGCCGCCCAGCTCGTTGCTCACCTGCTGGCCGTCGACGTTGGTCTGGAAGAACTGCTGGTCGCCGCCGCCGCCGCGCATCGGAATCGGCGCGTTCTGATTGACGGAGGTCGTGCGGCTGCCTGGTGCGACCAGCAGCAGCGCCATCCAGTTGCGCCCCTCGGCTGGAAGCTCGGAGAACTGCTTCGGATCGATGTTGCCGCTGGGGCTGGTCTGCGTCACGTTGACGAGCGGCGCTTCGGCCGTGACGGTGACGTTCTCCTGCAGCGTGGCGGGCTGCATCTGTACGGGGATGTTCGCGGTCTGTCCGGCGAGCAGGGTCACCTGCGCGCGAACGGACTGGAACCCTTGGAGCTCGATCTGAATCTGGTACGCGCCGACGCGTGCCTGCATGCGGAACACGCCGCGCTCGTCGGTGATGCTGGTAAAGGTATTGCCGGTCGCCTCGTGGGCGGCCGTCACAGTAACGCCGGGGAGCACGCCGCCGGAACTGTCGGTGACCACTCCGGTGATGACGGCTTCAGTCTGGGCATGCGCGAGCGCCGGAAGACCCACGATCGACACGACAAGCGCGCCGATCCACACGATCCGCTTCATTAAGCCTCCTGTAGGGTGGCCGAAACTAACGTACGGCCGGGGTGGCGTCAACGGGCGCCTCTGGGCGAGAAAGGCTGGAGGGGCTGGAAGGGCGGGACCTTTTTTTCCCGATCCGTCCGCAGTCGCGCGCAGGAACCGGAGGTCGAGTTCGCCTTCCGGCAGTATCACAACCAGACGGCTGCGAGCTCGCTGCACAAACGCCTCGTTGAGATGTGGGAGGCGGTCTTCAAGGAAAGCGGTCAGCGGCTGGTCTGCAAGGTCTTCGCGCAGAACAACAACATCCAGGGAAGCGATCCGGCGGCGCTCAAGGCGCTTGTCGCGGGCGACATTCAATTCTTCACGTTGATGGGCGGGATTCTCGGGACGCTCGTGCCGGCCGCTGAAGTCCAGCAGGTGCCGTACGCCTTTCGATCCGCTGCGGACGCGCACCAGGCGATGGATGGGCCGCTCGGCGCGTATCTGATCGAGGAGATGGCCGCAAAAGGCATCCACGGTTTCCGCACCGGCGCGTTTGACAACGGCATGCGGGAAATCACCGCGCACAAGAAGATCAGCACGCCCGGCGATCTCGCGGGCCTGAAGATGCGGGTGCCCGCAGGACAGCTCGTCGCCGATACCTTCAAGGCCTTGGGATGCTGCCGGTGATCATCAACAGCGACAGCATCTATGCGGCGCTGAAGGACGGCCGCGCGGATGCGCAGGAAAATCCGCTCACGCTCGCCGATCAGTTCAAGCTCTACGAAGTCGTGAAGCATGTGGCGATGACCGACCACATGTGGTCAGGCTTCAACCTGCTGGCGCACCTTCCAACCTGGCAGCGCATCCCGGCGGATCTGCAGGCCGTCATCGATCGCAACGTCGCAAAATACGTGAGACTGCAGCGTGAGGATCAGATTGCGGCGAACACGCGACTGCGCACGGAGCTGGCCGCACGCGGACTCGAGTTCACCACGCCGGACCCGGCGCCGTTCAAGAGGCAGCTCGCGGGCGTGTACGCGACGTGGAGGGAGAGGCTCGGAACTCATTGCTGGAAATTGTTGGAGGACAGTACGGGCTTTCGCTCGTAACCACGAAGCTCACGATTTCCACGAAGGTCACGAAGTTCTTCTGATCGGCATAGAGGCGGACCTTCAGGTCCGCCTGACATATTAGCGGCCAGCCACATGCGTCCTACGGCCCGTATACGCGTGGCGAAAGCCGCAACGATCGGGCGTGACAACTTTGCCTTGGCCATCGAACGACCCGAACGACCCGAACGACCCGAACGACCCGAACGACCCGAACGACCCGAACGAACTTTAGACGTGGTGATGACGGTTGGATGACGACCGGTCGCCGTGCTCCAGCGGTTCCTCCGCTTCATCAATCCAGTAGCCGATCGTTCCGATGAGGGCAATCACGACGAGCACAATGCCAGCGACAATCAGCGTCAGCGACATGTAAGGCCCCCGTGTCCTTAGAATGCATTGCCGATGAACGGCAGCATCCGGCCGAAGTACATGACGCCGATGGACAGAACCAGCGCCGACGCCCCCAACAGCTTGCCGGACAGCGGCGCCTCCGCCGACGCCGGCAGCGCCCATGCCTCGTCGTACACCGTGAGCACCAGGTAGTTCACACCCGCGAGCATCAGCAGAATGATCTTGTAGTGAAACGCCACGTTCTGCGTGTACTGCTCGGACGCGGCGATGAAGAAGAACATCCCGGTGATGAAGTTGATCCCGAACCCCATGAGCCCGAACGGCAGCAGGCGGTGGACCGACGCGAACGACATCCCGCGAAGCCAGCCGACGAGCCGGAGGTTCACGATCAGCAGCACGCCGAACATCAGCGACATGCCGAGAAAGTGGAGCGTCTCGCAGGTCGGCCACACGAACGGATGCTGCAGGACGAAATCCTTGATTGCCGCCGCCGATATCAACGGCGTGCCGGACGACTGGCCGAACAGCCCCGAGTACTGACCACCTGAGATCTCAGGATGCCGGATGTCGCCGCCGATGTTCGCGGCGCGCGCCACCGCGGCCACGGTCATGACCGACAGGACGAGCACCGTATAAGTCAGCCCTGTCGTCGGCCACCCGATGCGGCGCATCCGCCAGAGAACCAGCCAGGCGAAGAAGCCGGTGACCTCCATCATGATGAACGACGCCAGCGCGGCGTCGTTGTGCGCGAGGATCGCCTCGGCCGACACACCCGACTGCCCTTTCAGCGTTTCGGCGGCCGCCTGTCCGCTGACATACACCGGCAACGTTGCCAGTGCGATGAGGAACAGCACTTCGAGGCTGACCTTCTTCAGGTGATCGTTTTTCCGGATGAAGGAGAGCAGCAGGAGGCCCAGGCCGAGAATCATCCCGATCGTCGGGAAGTGATTGATCAGCAGATGAATGTGCGCAAGGTCCGCTTGATTGGCAAGTTCCGGCATATCAACCTACGTAGGCGAGAAGCCGGCCCGCCGTGACCGCCGCGCACCAGACCAGCAGCGACGTGACGGCGAGGCGCTTGGCCGCGCCGCTGATGACCAGTGGCTCTTTCGTTCCGTCGAATATCCGGCGCCGGATCAACACGATCGTCGCAATCCCGGAGGCGACCAGCAGCAGCTTGATGAGAAACAACGGCTGCGTGGCGCGTTTGCTTGCGTCCGCGATGAACAGCATCGTGCCGGTGACGAGGTTCAGCCAGAAGGCGCCCCACATCACGCGAAACAGGCGCTCCAGCGACGACAGCGGGATCCCGCGGCCGAAACCAAGCAGCCGCAGGTCAATCATCAACGCGGCACCGACGAGCACCATCATCCCAAAGGTATGAAGCGTGAGGACGGTCGGATACGCCCAGATCGAATTGGAACTGAGCAGCCAGGTAGAAAACGCGCTCTGATCAAGCGCCGACAGCATAGAGACCCTTCGCTTTCCGGTTTGAAGCCGCGCGAAAGGTAGCCCAGCGCGCGAGCGGCGTCAAGCGAGAGCGGGCAGCAAACTGCCCGCTCCGCTGCACTGCTTACTGTGTCGGCGGCGTCGCTGCACCACCGCGTGCACCTTCGGGTTCTTTCTTCTCCTCGCCGCCAATCTCGACGAAGTCCTTCGGCCCCGCCGGACGGCCGCCTCTCGTCGTCCAGTGAATCGATCCTTTGAGATGGTCGTGCTCGGCGACAGCCTTCGACAGCGTGATCGAGTAGGACTGCTTGTCATTCGGCAGGATCTTCGCGACCTGCCACTCGGCCACGTTGCCCTTCGTTTTCCGATCAGCGTGCACGCCTTTGTAGCCTGTGCCCGTCGCGGTGACGACCTTCGTCCCCGCGGGAACCTCGATCTGAATCGTCGCGTTGTCGGCCTGGACGCCCTTGTTGGCAACGTCGAATTTGTAGGTGACGCCGTTAGGAGCCTGCTCCGCGGCGCTGATGTTCGTCGTAATCGGGATCTCGAGGCCAAGGCTGACGGCCCAGTCGTAGATCTGCTTCAGCTGATCTTCCTGCAGGCGTGTGCGCGAGTAGTCGCCCATGCGGACCGCGCGGCAGTACGGATTGCCGGGACCAACCGCTTCGCAGTGCTCCGGCATCGCCTTCGTATGGTCGTAGATCATGTGCTTGAACCATTCGAAGTCGCCGTTGGCTTCGGCAATGCCGCGGCGCGGTGTGTCGAGGATCGGTGTGTGGCACTGGCCGCAGCCGATCGTCGCAAGCGCAATGACTTGTCCCGCCGGGGCGTTGGCTGGTACCGGGAAGCGCCAGGCCGCGGGCTCGGCCACGCCGGGAAGATTGCTCACATACGCATACAGGTCCGCCAGCTGCTTCTCGTTGAACTGCGGGAACGAGGGCATGACGCCCCACGGCTTCATGACCGCGTGGTTGAACTGCGCGAACGTGAGCTTGCGCCCTGCGAGATCCGGACCATAGCCGCCTTGTCCGTTGGGGCCGTGACAGTTCTTGCAGGACGTGGTCGCGCCGTCCCACAGCACCTTTCCTGCAGCCTGATCACCGGCTGCCGCTGTCTGCGCCGCGGCTAGGGCCGCGAAAGCCGGTATCAGAACGAGCGCGAGCAAAACTCTCTTCATAAGGCCACTCACCTCGATTCCTGTTCCTTGAGCTTGCCGAGTTCGTCGAGTTCATGGTTGTTCGTGCAATAGAACTCGTACACCTCGCCGTTGCCCAGCGTCCATCGGCGCGGCGCCGACGTCCATGGTTTGGCCAGCACCTTCGGGTCGTCTACCGTGATCTGAACGATCAGGTAATTTTTCGAGGGACGAGTATATCGCTCCGTCACCTTCATCGCATCGCTGTGGAACCACCCCGTCGGCATGACGTAGGTTCGCTCGTCGAACCCGAACGAACTAACCACGAGCGTGTCCCCCTCCCAACGGGTCGTGCTCGTGCCGTGGACCCACGGCTCGGGATCCTTCGGTGCGGGTCGTCCATCGGTGTAGACCAAACGCCAGTTGTTCAGAACCTCATACAACTGCGCCATCATCGTCGGTGTATGGACGATGACGGTCGAGTACGGATTCTGCAACCAGATCGCCGGAAGCCCCCGAGGCATGCAGTTGACCGACGATTTCGACAGCTCGAGCTCCACCGGGGTCATATTCTTGATTTTCTCCGCTGCCCAGGGCTGAAACGACGGCTCGGGCTCCGGCGTCACCTTCGGATCAAACTGCCGCCGCGCAGCTGGATCGACGCCGTCGCGGCCGCTGACGCCCTGGCCAGCGCTGTTCGGCAGCCAGTGGCCGGAGAAATCAATGTGCCCATCCGGAAAACGGGGCGGCGGCCCGCCGGGGGGCATTACGGTGATTGCGTACCTCGGCGGGGCCTGCGTCCGCTGCGCACCACCGCCCCCGCGCGCGTCCTGCGCCCGAGGCGATGCGTGTTGAATGCTCACAAGCGCCACGACAAGGGCGCATCCGGCGCCAAGGCGAAACCGATGTGTCATGTGCGGCTCCCGGGCGTTTAGTCCTGAAGCTGACCCATCTGTCGGACGACGCCGTCCGACGCGAACTTGAGAGAACCGGCCGCAGCATAGTGCTGACGTCCATTCTTCGCCTCGCACCCTCGCACCCACACCTCCTTGCCGATGTTGTCCTTGAACAGCTGGAGGGAAGTGCCGGCACGTCGAAGGGTAATCAAGGCGTATGTCTGAAATGACCAGTTGTGCACGGCGCCGTCGGCGTCCTTGATGTCGACGTAAAAGAACCCGTGAGGATTCGTCCACTCGATCTTCGTCAGCGTACCGGTAAAGTCACGGCACTTCGACGCGTCGAATTCGGCGGCGAATGAGTGATGCGCGAGCGCCGGCGTCGCCGTGACCACGGCGACGGCTGCCGCGGCCGCAACGGTCAACGTCCGCACAATTTTCATGAGAACCTCGCTCGTTTAGAAGGTCTTGATCAGCGGGCCACCGGCTGTGGCCTGGCGAAGTTCGCCGGCGGCACAGCTGCGTTCGGCTGCACGTCGGTCAATTCCACGGTCATCTGCATGAAGGTCTGGCTGACCACGCGCTTGAACGGCACCTTTATGCCGGCGACGTCGCGGAAATCCGAATAGTCAATCTGCGTCGGCACGAAGCCGACCGGCGTCAACGTCCACCTCACGGCCCGGACCAGCAGTCCCGACGGAGCGAAGTACAAGTTCGCGATCGGCTGCCGGTCGTCGTCGATCCCCTGCACGACCGTGACTTCCTCGTCTTTGAGCACCGCCCGCCCGACGCGCCAGTGCGGATACGCCTTCGGCATGCCGGCGGGAAATGCGACGAGCGCCTCGAGACGGGCGCGATCCAGGTTGCCCTCCGTCAGCGTGACCAGCGGGATCGCAGTATCCGGACCGGCCATCCAGCCATTCGCGCCGTTGAACGCGCGAACGCTGTTGCCCGCTTTCATGTGGACGATGGTCGTGTATTGATTCGGCGCTTTCGCGAACACGTCAACTGGAACCTTCTCGAAGAGCGTGTCGAAGCCCGCGTAGGTGCCTTTGGCGGCGAAACTCGTCAGCTTCGCGAGGTTGTTGCCACCGACAGCCTGCAGGTACTTCTCGAAAATCTTGTCCGCCGACAGCGTCGCGTCGGTCGTGAAATCGCGGGCGTTCGGATCTTCCTCGGGCGTGCTGTACTGCAGCGCGATGTTCGGATCGCTGCGCGGACTCTGATTGCCATGATGGCAGGTAAAGCAGGTGACGCGCGGCGCCCCGCCGAAGAAGCTCTTGTTGATCGTCTGCATCATGCCGATCATCTGCCGCGCTCGCTGCATCCGCGGCGTCACCTCGGCGAACTTCGCGCGATCGAGCGCCGCCTCCGGTAGGTGGCAGAAGGTGCAGTCGTTGCCCATCGCGTTGGCGAACATCCCCATCGCGTCGAAGAACGTATCCACTGGAATGTCGCGGAGCACCGTTACGCTCTTGAAGACATCCTGCGTCACGATGCGGCGATCGGCCGCCGCGGCCGGTGTCTGCGCACTCAGCGCAGATACAGTGACGAGGCACGCGATGGCTGCGACGGCTGCGGCAGAGAATGTGCGCGTCATTTTCCGAAGAATGGATTCTGGTGGCCGCCAGCCGGGCCGTACTGGTTGTTCTCCTGGCAGATGTTTTCGAGGATTTCGTCGTTCGGGCCCTGCAACCGTGACCTGAACGTCACCGTAAACGGCTTTGAGTAGTACATCGGGTCCTCGATAGTCACGGCGTTGACCAGCGTTCCCATATTCGGACGTGTCCACCGCTCGACGACGTGGAGTTGCTCGCTGTGCGGCGTTCCCTTGCGATCGAACCAGAACTTGTCGTTGAACCCAACGGTGTCGATCACCAGAGTATCCTTGTTCTCCCAGCGACCGATGGAGTGGCCGAACCAGGTGGGATCGAGCTCCGCCGGATGCGTGCGTCCGTCCATGAAAATCTGGCGATACGAGTGGATATTCCCTTCATGCAGGATGTATAGGTGCGCAGCGGCACTGCTGCCGGTCACATCCTGCACGAACTTGAACGGATAGGGCGTCGTGCGCGGAACGCCCATCGGCATGCACCAGAGATGCGGATCGTCGCTCTCATGCTGGGCGCGATATTCCATCAGCTTCACCGCTGCCGGCGTGAGCGGCAGCTTCTCGCCTTTGGGCAGTCCGACGCTGATATCTTCAACGGGCCCGCCGCCAACCCACAGTCCGTTCAGGCTGATGGTCCCGTCAGGCAGATGCGGAGTCGGCTCTTTGCTGCGGTCGGGCGCACGCCTCCCCGCGCCGCCGAGAGCGCCGACGGCGCCGAGAGGATTCCCGCTTCGTCCGCCGCGCCCCTCCTGCGCATGAAGGAAAATCCCAAACCCCAAAACCCAAATCCCAAATCCCAAGAAGAAACCGGCCAACCCGAACCTTTTGATTTGGGTTTTGGGATTCGGGATTTGGGATTTGCGATGCATCATGCCCTCCTGCCCCGTGCCGTGTTTCGCTACTTGCCAAACGGGTTGTCGTGACCGCCAGCCTGGCCGTACTGGTTGTTCTCCTGACAGATGTATTCCATCAACTCGTCGCCAGGAGCCTGCAGACGCGCGTTGAACGTCACCGTGAACGGCTTCGAGAAATACTTGGGATCTTCGATGGTCACGGTATTCACCAACGTTCCCATGTTCGGCCGTGTCCACCGCTCGATCGTGTGGAGCTGTTCGCTGTGCGGCGTCCCTTTGCGATCGAACCAGAACTTGTCGTTGAACCCGATCGTGTCGATGACGAGCGTGTCCTTGCCTTCCCAGCGACCGATCGAATGGCCGAACCAGGTCGGATCGAGTTCGGCCGGGTGCTTCCGGCCATCCATGAAGATCTGCCGGTACGAATGGATGTTCCCTTCGTGAATGATGTAGAGATGCGGCGACGCGCTGCTGCCCGTGATGTCCTGCACGAACTTGAACGGGTACGGTGTCGACCGCGGGACACCCATTGGCATGCACCAGAGATGCGGATCGTCGGTCTCGTGCTGCGCGCGATACTCCATCAACTTCACCGCGGCGGGCAGCAGGGGCAGCTTTTCCCCCTTCGGCAGCCCCTGCGCGATATCGTTCACGGGTCCGCCGCCCACCCAGACGCCGTCGAAGCTGACCGTGCCATCGGGCAGCCTCGGCGCCGGCTCAGTGCGCACTGGGGGCCGCTTCACTTCCTGACCAAGCGCGCCAACGGTTCCCAACGAGCCGCGCTGCTCCTGAGCGTGGACGAAAATCCCAAAACCCAAACCCCAAATCCCAAATCCCAACAAAAAGAGTCCAACTCCCAAGTGGGATTTACCGAACAGTCGCACGGGTGTCCTCCAGGGCGTTACTGTCCGTCCGGACGTCCGTCGTCGGACGCGCCACCGAACAGCGACCGACCGTCTGCGGTCATCACAGAGCGCGCATCTCCGCGGTACTGGGCCACCTTCGCGGCGTAGCCTTTCACCGTCACCTCGTCGCCCACTTTCAGCGTGCGGCTCGTCCAGCCGTTGCGGGCGAGGGCGCTGGGACTCGCCAGCTCCATGTTCCACGTCACGACTTTCCCGTTTTCATTGGTATCCACGTAAAACCGGGCATGCGGATTGGTCCACTCGACCTTCGACACCGTTCCTTTGATTTCGAACGTCTTCGTCCCGTCGTACTCGGTGCTGAACGAGTGGTGGGCGTAGGCGGCGCCTGCACCGATCAGGCTGAAGAGTGCGACGAAGATGCCGAATTTCGTTCTCATTCCGATACCTCCGGAGATTTCGCCGTTGTGAAGCGGGCGGCACATTGTCGTTCCTTACCCAGGACCGGTCAAGAACGCGTATCCTTCTCCGCCTATGGCGATTTGTAGAAGGGACTTTCTCGCGGGGCTCGGCGCGGCTGGCGTGGCCGCATTGGCTCCTGCATTTGGCCGGCGTGCGGCCGCGCAGGGCGCCGCAACCCCCGCGCGCATGTTCCGCATCGATACGCACGCGCACTTCACCATTCCGAAGATGTACGACCTGGCGACCGCGCACGGCGTGCAGCAGGCCACGCTGAAAGACTGGTCGCCCGCAAAGATGCTTGCCGAGATGGACGAAGGGGGCGTGGCGACCTCGATCATCTCGATCAGCGATCCCGGCGTGAACTTCGGCGACAACGCCGCGGCTCGGGCGCTCGCGCGCGAATGCAACGAAGCAGGCGCCAAAGTCGTGGGCGATTACCCGGGCCGGTTCGGCGTGTTCGCGGTGTTGCCGCTGCCAGACGTCGACGGCGCGCTGAAAGAACTGGCGTATGCACTCGATACGCTGAAGGCCGACGGCATCGGCGTGCTGTCAAGCTACGACGGCAAATATCTCGGAAATCCGCTCTACACGCCGCTGCTGGAAGAAATGAATCGCCGCAAGGGCGTCATTTACTGCCATCCGTACTGCGCTGCGTGCGGCGTGCAGCAGACGCTCACCGACGCGCAGAACCGCGGCGTCGAGTTTGTGTTCGACACGACGCGCACGATTCTCAGCCTGCTTCAGACGGGTGCCGTCGCACGGTTCCCGGACATCAAGTTCATCTGGTCGCACGGAGGCGGCACGGTGCCGTTCATCACGAGCCGGCTGAACGGGGCTGGCGGCGACAAGCTGCCGAAAGGCGTTACCTACGAGCTGCAGAAGTTCTATTACGACACCGCGCAGGCGTTCAATCCGTACACGATGCCGTCGTTCAAGAAGTTCGTCCCGACCTCGCAGATTCTGTTCGGCACCGATTTCCCGCTCGGCGGCGGATCGGCAGCCATCGTGGCGAAGGGACTCCGTGACAACGGTGGATTCACTGATGCGGAGCTGCGAGCGATTGAACGGGAGAACGCGCTGAAGCTGCTGCCGCGATTGAAGACCTAGCGCTTGTAATCGCGTCCTCCTTTTTCGACCTGCGTCCAATCGAGATAGTCGCCGGAGCAGGAGATCTCGCCGAGCTCCCAGTTCGGCCGGTTCTCGTAATAGAAGGTCGTCTCCCACGGCTTGGCGAGCGCCTTGGGGTCGTCCATCTTGATGTCGAGCTCCAGATGATCGCGATCGACGCGACGGAAGCGTTCAATGACTTTCAGGTCAGGGGTGTGCGCATGACCGAGGCGATCGAGCCATGTCTTCTCGTTGAAGCCGACCGTCTGCACCTCGAAGGTGCGATCGTCCGCCCAGCGGCCGACCGACGTGCCCATCCAGAGTTGATCGGGGTCGGTCGGCACCGGGCGGCCATCGGTGTGGACGCGCCGCATCCAGTGGTCGTACTCGTAGATCAATAAGGTCTGCTTCGGCGTCTGGATCACCTCGAACGGGTAAGGGTGGAAGTACACGCGCGGCACACCCGGCGGATAGCACTTGGTGAGCACCGGATCATTCGTCTCGTCGAGCGTGTAGTTGCCCCCGTTGGAATCCTTCGCCTTCTTGAACTCCGCTTCACCCCACGCGGTGAGCGATGGCGGACTCTTCATCGGATCGGTATAGGTGAAGTTGGTCCAGGGACCGTTCTTGCCCGGCGGATTGCGCATCATCCAGACGCCGGTCAGGTCGCGTGCGGGCGCGGCCGGGGACGGGGCAGCTGGTGCGGCGCCTCGTCCGCCACGGCCGGCCTGTCCCGCGGGTGCGGCCTGCGAGAAGAGCGTCGCCGACGCAGCAAGCGCGAAGGCTGCCGCCAGCGTCGAGCTGATGATGCGGTCGCGCATCTTCGTTCTCCTTTACTGCTCGAAGGTCGGCAGGTCGCCCTCTGGTCCAGCGATCTTGCGGATCTGGAGCACCGGGCTGCCATTCTTCTGCTGATTCCCCACAACCGTCAGGTTGTCACCGGGCTTCAGTGTGTTCTTGGTCCAGCCCGCGCGCTGCAGCTTGTTGGGCGCGGTCAGCCATCCCGACCACTTCGTCGTCGTGCCATCGGCATTCTTCACGTCGAACCACACGACGACGTGCGGGTTGACGAAATCCAACTGTGTGACCGTCCCTTGCAGGGTCTGCTGTTTGGTCTGGTCGAACGCCGCACCGCCGTGGTGCGCAAACGCAGGCGCCCCAATCGCGAGCGCTGCAATGAAGGCCAGCACGAATAAGAGGTTTCGGCTCATTTCAGATTTCTCCTCGGAACTATTTGAGCTCCAGTTGGCGTGGCGAGTCTAGTAGTGCCATCAGGTTGTGTCAAACTGCATCACATGCGGGCAACTCTGGCAGGGGTGGTCGTCATTGCGCTGCAGCTGGCTGGATCGCCAGCATCGGCGCAAAGGCTGCCGTTTCAGAAATCGCTCGACGCAGCAGGCGTTACGACGCTGGATATCTCCACGATCAGAGGAAAGATCAACGTCGTGTCCGGCGACACCGGTCGAATCGAGATCGGTGGGGCTGTGACCATCCGCATCGGCGTCGACGTCCCCGAAAACCCACTGGAGATCGCGCAGAGGATCGCGGCCAATCCACCGATCGAAAGTGTGGGCGACACGGTTCGTTTACGGCCGCCGGCAGACGAGAGGGACCGAAGGGCAGTTACGGTCAACTACGACGTTCGCGTTCCAGCACACACAAAGATACTGAGCGTCAGCGATTCCGGCGAAACGACCATCGCGGGACTGACGGGTGCGGTCGACGTCCGCACGCAGTCCGGAGCGATTGGGCTGCAGCGCATCGGAGGCGCGACGACCATCTCCACTGGATCTGGGGCCGTGGTGGTCGAAGGAACGAAAGGACCGCTCACCGTTACCACGAGCAGCAGCGCCTTCACCGCGCGAGCGCTTGGCGGCAACCTGCGGGTTCGGACGATGAGCGGAGCGGTGAACGCCGGGTTTGAAGGTCCGGGTGACGTTGATGTCGAGACGGGATCCAGCGCGATTCAACTGCGCGGGGTGCGCGGTTCGCTGACCGCCGCGACCCGAAGCGGAAAAATTACTATCGATGGCAAGCCAGACCGCCGGTGGGCCGCGTCCACTGGCTCCGGCAGCATCGACGTCGCCATCGCCAGTCCACCGATTATGCTCGACGCCACCACCGGATCAGGATCGGTCAGCATCGATGGAGCGGCCGTCAATGGTTCGGTATCCAAACGCGCGGTCAACGGAACCATTGGCAGCGGCGGACCGCCGGTTCGCATATCCTCGCGCAGCGGTTCGATCCGCATCAACGTCGGGCGTTGACCGCAGGCGTTCGCGCGCCGGTACGGCCGCCCATTTCTATCTGGCAGGCGGAGGCTGCGGATTCGGCGCCGGCTTCACGAATGTCGCGTCGTCGAGCGGCACATTGTCCTTCACGCTCGTAATGCGAAGCGTGGACCTTGTCCCGAGCTCCACTCGTGGACCGGCGGGCGGAATCTTGACGGGGAACGGAATCTTCCAGCCCCCGGCCGTTATCCCGGAGGTCTCATCAGCCAGTTTTTACGGGGCCCACCCGAGAGCGCTCTCGTCGGACGCCCCCTTCCGCCGTCGCAATCCGGTTCGCGCAAGCATACACGGGAGGCACGGGCGCTCCCAGCAC
>JACXTT010001666.1_pt1 | contig 36550 bp, 29 predicted proteins | sample 9270951 | NCBI WGS metagenome assembly JACXTT01 (sample SAMN15532306, study PRJNA645909) | rock metagenome | isolation source: weathered quartz diorite | place: Puerto Rico | collected 2017-06-21 | reverse complement strand
CGCAGGGCCCGATTGGAACCAAGGTCACTGTTCACGGGTCCGGATTCGTAATTTCTAGCCCCTTCCAGTCTGCGTTCACGATCGAAGTAACTTTCGATGATCAGCTGCAAGGCTTCACCACCCTCGGCAACAATGGATCCTTTGACTTTGTGTTCAATGTTCCGGTCGCACAGACGGGACCGCATGTGATTCACGCTATTGTTCAGCTCTTTCCCTCCCAGATCGAGGCTTCGACTGCCTTTACCGTCACAGCCAGTCCCGCGAGCGTCTCGCTAGCCGTGAGTGTAGGTTCAATTTACTTCCCAGGAGACACTGCCGTGATCTATGTTTTGTCGACGTCTAACGGTAGTCCGGCATCCGCAGGATCATTAGTCCTGTCGCTCGTTCTTCCGAACGGGACAAGCAGGGTCCTCACGCTCAAACAAATATCCATTGGGGTTTACAGAGCGTCTTACAAGGTTCCCTCTACCGGCTCACTTGGGACGTACAGTCTAGTCGCGACAATCCAGCAGAATGGTTCCTCTGCGGCAGGTCTCGGAAGTTTTGAGGTGAAGTCCACGTGGCTCCAGAGCAATAGAGGCGGTCTCATTACCGGAACAGCCCTTGTTGGTGCTGTCGGAGCGTTCGGAATAGTCGCTGTTGCCTGGAGAAAGGGGTACTTCAACGGAAGGAAAGACGTGTTCTAGCGAATTTCTCGACCAATCACTGAACAGAGAGGTTATCCTTACTCTGCTTGTCTGTCCCTAAAGCACAGCGACCAGTCTGAACACCATTCTTTGGAAAGGTCTTATCCCCAGGGCGCTGATTCGTTCGCGTTAACTTATTGTTGGGGATTCTATCCTGCTCGGTTGTTGCAGGACTGGACCTCCAGGCGATGAATTCCTCCTTCACTCCTTTTCTGATTGATTCAAGACCTTCCTGTTGACCATCTCGGTTCTTCTTTTCTAGAGCGTTGCCATCAATTCACAGGCCTCGCGAGTGGAAACGATGGTCGCGTGTTCGAAGGATTGAGTCCCCTAGGTGATGTCGGTGAGCATAGCCTACGACGACGTAATTCACCTTTTTGCCGGGTCAGCACTTCCGCACTCCTGTTGAGATCTGATATCGATGCTTTGGACCGCAACAAATTCTTAGTGGAAAGTCTCTAAGCAGTGCCACAACAAGGGCTGAAAAGAAGGCTACACAAGTGAGCATTGCAACTAACATGAAAGTAATCGACTGGCTATTGGATTCCGACCCAGCCATCCGCTGGCAGGTTCTACATGATCTTTCTGATGCGCCCCCCGGGGAGGTTGCTAAACAACGAGCGATGGTGGCCACTGACGGATGGGGTGCGCGACTGTTATCTTTGCAAGGAGCGGATGGCCAGTGGGCCGGAGGAGCGCTCTTTCCGGCCGATTTTAGCCACGAGATGTACAAGAAAGAGGGTCAGCCGTGGAATGCCACCGAACCCACGCTTACACTCCTGCGTATTTTCGGAGTAGACCCTGATTCCGAAGAGGTGCGGCGGGCCGTGGCACAAGTCAAAGACCATTGCAAATGGGAGAACGCCGGCCAGGCTTTCTTCGACGGCGAGGTCGAACCCTGCATCAACGGCAGAGCTGTCGCTCTAGGTGCGTATTTCGGAGTGGACCAAGAGGGGATAGTCAAACGACTGCTCAATGACCAGATGGAGGACGGCGGCTGGAACTGCGAGCAAGAGAACGGTTCTGTCGTCTCGTCGTTCGACAGCACGATCAACGTCCTAGAAGGACTATTGGCGTATGAACAAGCAACCGGTGGCTCAAAGGAATTGGCTACGGCAAGACGGGAGGGTGAGGAATACCTTCTAGAACGAAAACTGTTCCGGCGGAAGAGCAACAACGATATCGCGAAACCATCATACCTTCAGTTCTCGTTCCCGACCCGCTGGCACTACGACGTCTTGCGGGGTTTGGATTACTTCCAGCAAGCCGGCGATCGACCGGATCCGCGCATGGCTGAGGCGATTCAATTGGTCCGATCCAAGAGACAACCCGATGGGACGTGGTTGTTGGAGAACGCATATCGTGGCAGGGTCCATTTCGCTCTTGAAGAGGGAGACGGTAAGCCTAGCCATTGGAATACCCTCAGAGCTATGCGAGTGCTGCGATGGTACGACGATTCTGACAACGCTTCATGAAAAGTGCTTTGAGCCTTGGAAAGCCCAATTCAATGATTTTCTGTTTGTTGTTCAGAGAATGTGACGTCATCATTGAGTAAAGAGATGCTGTCTTGTTCTCTGGAAGATGCGAGGCGTCTACAGGTCACCAAGCAGCATCTTTCTGGAAAGCTACCGGTAAGATCGACGAGCGAGCAAATGCTCTCGGCTGTCCGTGATACGTGCTTTATTCAGTGGGACCCGATAACAGCTGTCGCGCCATCGCACGTTATCGCTTTCTGGAGCCGGATCGGCAAGTTCCGATTATCCGATCTAGATCGGTTGCTCTGGGATGAGAGGAAGTTCTTCCTCCATTGGACTCCGATGGCTTCCATCGTGCTCACGGAGGATTATCCGCTTTATTCGGCGTTGATGAGAAGGTATCGCGAGCCACCTGCAAAGACTTCGATCAAGTATCTCATCAGAGCGAGAAAATTCCTGGCTGATCACAAGGAACTCCGAACCAGAATATTGAACGAGCTCAAAGCTGGACCCTTGCGGCTGAACCAGTTCAAAGGATACGCTCCCACCGGGAGGGCCCCAGACGGATGGTCAAGCGGAAGCGAGATCTCCAACATGCTCTTCCAACTCCTGAAAACCGGGGAAGTGATGGTTGTAGGTCACGAAGGAAACCAGAACGTCTGGGCCCTCACCGGAGACTTCCCTTCCAAATCGGCAAAGAATCGAGAGTTGTCAGAGGACGAGTTCGAACGCGAAGCCGCTCAAAGGGCCCTCAGAGCATTGGGCATAGCATTCGCCCGCGAGATTTACCTGTATTTTCCACGCGACCGATATCTTGCTTTGGACACGACTTTGAAACAGTTGGAGGAGGAATCGATCATTCATCGTATCAAAATTGAAGGCATTACCGACAAAGAGCGATTCATCCATGAGAGAGACATTCCACTGCTCGAATCGATCGATGACAAATGGCAGCCACGTTTGACATTGTTGGCTCCTTTTGACAATCTCCTTGGTGATCGAGCAAGGACACAGAGACTGTTCAGCTTCGACTATGTTCACGAGAATTTTCTGTCTGAGAGTAAGCGAAAGTTCGGAACTTTTGTCCATCCTATCCTCTGGGGCGACCGGATAATCGGCAGAGCAGACCTGCTCAAGGACAAGACGACCGGGAAGCTGCTTGTCAACTGTGTCCATGCAGAGCCTGGCATTCCAGTCGACAAAGAAATCGGGCAGCGCATCGCTGAGACAATGGAGGACTTTGGAGAATTCCTCGGGACCACGGAAGTGGTCTATACTTCTCGAGTCCCCGCTGCTTGGAAGAGCTCTCTCCGGACGTAATACCCATTTTCCAAAGTAACCATGCCACTTTCAATCGCTCTCTAAACTGTGCATGGGGCACTGGCGTAGTCCAACGCTAGTTGCGTTCACAGTTGCGGAGAAATCCGCAAAAATAGCGAGCATTAAACACGCACTTATGGAACTACCGTGCAGAATCGCTATTCAAAACGGCAAGAAGCCCTTCAAGTACAGCAACTGGTCGAAAGCATCGAGCGACGGTTCTGAAGATGCAAAACTACGACATCTCGAGTGTCCGAAGTTCCGACTGTAACTTGGTGGGCCCGCCCGGATTCACCGTCACATGTGGACACTTTTTTTTGGGCCCAAGAACTAGGATCTCAGCATCGCCCTCTGCGTGAGATTGAAATCAAGCGCTCAATATTGAGGCATCTTACCCGCTTTGGTCGACTTTACGTGTCTACTGAGCTCTGCAGCGTCTATCACTTTGATAGTCTTCCATCAACGCAAGGTTTCGCAGGAAGAATGGTCAGAAATAGTTGGTCGTTGGAATGGATTCTACCACCGCGCACGCTCAGTGCCCTTGGGACACGTGAGATCGCCCGGCGCCTTAGACACCACCCTAAAAGGTCAGATTTTTTCGTGAAGTCAGATCTCATCTTGTATCTACAGTTTTTCGCCGACCGCTTGGACTTGGCGAACAAGGCTTTCCACAGCACAGTCCACAGGACACCGATTCGCTTAATACAGTTTTGACCCGAAACTTTCACAACCTTGAATCAAACTCAATCGGTGAAGCCTTACTGGACTGTCGAGAAGGTGATTCTGGTAGGCGCATTCCTTGCAGTCCTTAGCGTCGGCAGTTTCGCAACAGTTTGGTATGCTAGTCACCAGGGCACCTCGACGACTTCAGGCGCGTCTACACAGCCGAGTTCTGATCGCTTGATAATGAGCGCTGACTTCTCATACAATACGGGGACGCAGAAGATTTCAGACCGCTACGTTGTGTTCAACGCGACTGTAATGGGAAATCGTCGTTTATACTCGCTAGAGTGGCAGTTTGGTAATGGTGTGACTTTCAATCAGTTCGCTAGAGGGAACGGGACGGTAATAACGCATTACGACTATGGCGGTTTAGCAGGAACACACACCGTGACGCTGACCGTAACTCCCTCGGCCCCAGACCCCTCTTGTTCAGGCTCAATCTGCCCTGCGATTGTCGTCTCCAAGACATTCGGACTCACACCTGACTTTGTAATCGTCATAGGATCAGCAACTCAGGTTTCTGCCAATCCGATCCTGAGAAATGCTGGAACATTACAGTCAATCACATTCAAAGGAGCATCATGTTATTTCTCTGACAACAGCTTTCGAGATACCTGTGGTCAAGACAAGTATTTCGGATGGACATTCACTGCTACGCTCTTGCCCGACAACCTATACTCGGTAACTCTGCCAAATGGCATCTCCTACAATGTCGAGGAAACATGGTACAACAGTACGACCAATGTCGAGACAAGTCACCAAACCGCTCTCAACGTATTCACAACAGACTACGTTCTGAACCCAGACCCCTTGACCTGAGTCTCGAAGTGTCAGACGGAATCCGGGACTTTACCGACTTCAACCTTCTGACCAGAGATTGGCCGGGCTAGAGTAGTAGACCCGAACTGTTGTCGAAGAACGCTCAGTGGGGCCAACCTTCGGGCGCTCGCTAGACAGGCAAGATTTTTTTCAACAGCATGCTCTCCCAGACAAATATTACTCCAACCGATGCGAGGATTGCGAACAACACGAACCCCCCAGGGTTTTCGGTGACAAGAAGTAGTTCGAGTCCCGCACCAACAACAAAAGTCGCACTTTTTCGAGCCAACCAAGCAATGCCTGCAGTGAGTCGACCAACTTTTCTTGTCAATCTGTCGCCGGTCTCCTTTTTCACCAACGGAATGGCGAATTCTTTGAGAAGGATCAAGGCCATAAGATAGCCAACAATGGCAGGCAGCAAGACGCCGAGAATGATTGGAAGCGTCCCAAGCACCTGCGCTAGACCGACTCCGATGAAAACAGCTAAGGTTTCGAGAAGGAATTCTGCGTACTCGCTCTGGGTTTTCAGCTTCGGTTTCCCCTGAGCCACTTTTTCTTCAGAGGGCTCAGATGGCTTCGTCTTTTCGGCGAGTATCGCTCTCGCAGAAAGATAGTCGTCTATGAACAGTTCATGGGCGGAGAGCGGGTTGTACCGAACGACAAAGTATCCGACGATTCCAAGTCCGGCGAACACGAGGCATACGGCGAACCAAAAGACGATATTGTAAGCAAGGATCCCAATGCCACCGAGGAAAGCCGGGACTGTGCTTCCTTCCTTGATCAGCTCTATGAGACCAACAGAGCCGCCTCCAAGCACCAATCCAGCAAGGAGAACCCAAACCGCCGCGTAAAGATCGCAGTGCTTCTCGTAGAACTTTTCCAGATCGTCTGGGGTCAAGTCGGTCCGTCGCTCGACAAGCCTAACAAGGGTGCCGCGTTTGGGGCGATCGCGTCCCAACTATTGCAAGTACTCCTTTGGCGCCACCTTTTCACTGTCCAGATTTCTAATTCGAAATTCTCTTGAAGTCTTGGACCATTGCCTCGAAAATGTTGCCAAGAAAGTTCACAGTCCAGGCGTAATATTCTTCGCAAATGTCGACGATCTCTCTGGAGTCCAGGTCGGAGGGCTGCATCTCGCTCGGGAGGACGTCCAGCTTGTCAGGCCGAGGAAGGAAGAACTTTGCCTTCGCTGGACCGATTGTCAGTGCAGAGAGTGTTGGAGTCGGAGAACCCTCGTTGAGAAACGATCCGCTTGGGACGTCGAAATTTGCGCCACCTGAGCTCGTTCTGCCAAAATAGCTCGCAGTGTGGTATGGCGGTTGAGTGCTCGATGGCGTTATGCTTACTCTCGCTACCTGGGCTGCCATTGACGTCGGGATCTTTCTGTGAGTAAGGTAATTCCGGTACTTGCCGATGCTACTGACCTTTGTTTTGACGTCTGCCGAAGCGAACAGTTTGAACTGCAGATCCAACCGGGTATCAGTTGGAGTTGTCCTGCGCTTTTGTCGGCGCTTGTCAGAGTTCGCGATTGCGTCGAAAATGCTCCAAATCCCATCAGTCTCTCGGAGACACAGATCGTAAATCAGGCTTAGCTCCTGAGCCACGTCGTCAAAGGCGGCAAACAAGCTAGTGAAGAAACCTGTCAGGATTTTGTTGAACTCGAATGCCGAGGCAGTTGCCAAGTCGAATTTCTGCGAAGTCAGCGTTTCCTGTAGTTCGTCGAGGTATTCTCTTGCAATTCCGATCTTGATGTGGACGGTGTAGTGATGCATGCCCAGAAGTTCAGTGTTAGACTTGCCTAGAGTCACCTTGAAAGGCGGAAAGAGAAACGCGTCGGCAGCTTCATGCAACGCCTGATGATTGGGAATCACTACGCCTCGTTTGAGAAGTTTTTCTGTCGTGGGATCATCAACATATCTGCGTGCCCACGGTCCAGGAGAACTCGACATCAGTCCGCAATCCGAAAGTCGTTGCTTCCCAAAGGACGCTTCTGGTTCCTAGTCATGTCAGACTTCTCGGTTGCAAACATCAAGCAAGCCTCGTGGCCATCTCATGTGAGGGGCGAAGTTTGGTTGAATTTCCGCATTTGGTGCCAGAGTACGAGTGTAGTTCATCAGATGAGACGTTCTTCCAGCGGCAGAAAAATATTAATAAAATTTCTCGGGCACCGAGGTTATTCGAAAAAAGTCGCCCCTGAGGGGGCGCGAGGCAGCAAGACAGTTGGTGACACTCAATGTACCTTTCTTGAAAGTATTCGAGCCAGCTCCAACCCAGCTAGTGTCAGTTGTACGGTAGTACTTCCCCTTGTTGGATGCTCAAAACAATAGCCTTTCTTTCTAAGATTTCGAAGGGCTTTTTTTGTGTCCCCACGAAGATGAGTTGGAAACCTTCGTGTCACGGCTTCAATGGGTGGATGAGCATGGATAGACCATCCAGTTGCGTCAGCCAGCGCCATGAGGCTTGCCCTTTCTATCTCAGAAAGCTCCGCCGACAAAGGTATGACCGGTCTGTATGACCATACATACGCAAGTATGTGCATACTTAAATATGGCGGACGTCGTAGTTAGTTCGACGATGCCAATAGTTGTAGCGGAACAGACGCTCGAAAGGCTAGAGCAGAAAGTAACGATTCTTCCGGACGCTGACTACACGACCTTCGTGGCGAAAGCACAGAAGGCGAAGACACGCAAGGACAAAGACTACTTCGTACTCAGATTTACCATACCAAAAGACATCGCCGAAAAAATAGAAGCGGCGCCCAATGATCATCTCCTGTTCAAAGCCAGGAAGGCCAAATGGTACGAGATGGTCAGCTGGACAGACATGAAGGCCACTTGGAATATGTTACCATCGGAAATCAAAATAGGAGTAGCACTGGCTGGGCTGCCCAACCCCGACATGCCAAGGCTGCCATCGGCTTCCTCCAGGCAGAACACGGACTGGCCACAATTAGCAGGTGCAACGACGACAGACCTTTCGTTAACCCCCACAGTTCAACCAGGATTGCCACGCGAATAGATGGATTAGAAATGGAAATCGCAGTAGAACCTTACAAGAAACTCTCTTTCAGAAGTTACCTAGAATATCCTTCTCCCGATGACTTGGCCAACACGGTCGCTGCAGCAATTCCCCCTGGCGTACCAGCCTCAACAGCGATGAGATGGAGTAACGGCGTTCTTTTTTCTATAGCCTCATTCCAGCCCTCAGACAGCCTTACCAAAGAATGGATCGCCGGAAACGTGTTGTATGATCACATCGATTTCTCTGTTATGCCCCAGTACCAGAAAGAAATCAAACTGCCTGACAAGCCAATGGTCGTGATAAACCTCCTGAATCTATCAGAGCATCCGATTTTCGGGCCCTTGGGAGAGTGGATCATGAAGAACATTGCCAAGAAAAGAGCTGCCCTGCCAAAGATTCGAATTGAACATCATCAAGGTAAATCAAAGACCTCTAAACGGCAGGGAGCGTAACAAAATAGATTGCAAGCGCAATTCGACCCGTTAAAGAGCGAAGGAATGGAGTTTAAGGTAAAGAACGAGCCCTGGGTGAAGTACAAACTAGAGGACGGATCGCTGTTATTCAGTAAGCTGGTCGTAACGAAAATTTACAAAACAGACCAGTACGATCCAGCTGGCCAACCCGTCTATGGGTGGTCCACCCAAAACCTATTCTCCACTGTTTGCAGGAAGGAATTGAAAGGCAACCCTCCGGCCGTTCCGCTGACAACAATAGACCCACGAGAGCATAACACAACGCCCGTCGATTTCCAGAAATTGGGAAGCGAAGAATGGAACGTGTATGAGGTAGTTGACGGGACCGTGATCAGCATAAAGTCTGAAGTCTCAGGGGTCATGAAGACAGAGTTGTTCCAGCCTGATGGAGACCCATTCTATATTGTCAACAGCGGAATACTTCCTAAGGTAAAAGTTCCCCCGGGTCTCTTGAAGAAACAAGTCCTTGTTTCAAAGACTTCTCAGCCAGACAAGAGATCACTCTACGGATAATGACCGAGGGTGACTGTTGCAAACAATTGAGATCGTGGATTTGCAGCTAATCGATCTATCAGAAGGAGACATTATCGATGTAAGATGCAATCACTGCCATGAGGAACGCAGGATGAAGCCCACAACACAAGTAGTAGGGAACTTGCCCACGGTGATTCTGGAACAGGATCTTCGAAGAGAGTATCTCATTGAAGTCCCGGACCTTCAAGATGTCTTCATCGTTGAATGTCTAACGTGTGGCACGCAGTATCGGGCAATTTTGAGGCCCTCTCCTGTTCCTGATCTCTAACTACAGCGCAGCCGAAGTTTTGATGAAGTGATCCCCCTGGAATCCCAGGCTCGACCAGATCCAGTTGGACTCGGAGTTGAAGAGTGGCTGGTCTTTAGGTAGACGACATGGGTCATGCCCCTTCCGAATCTCCGCTGAAACGAACACCTTACTGGCCGCATCGAGTTCTTCACGCGGTTACTTCTTCTTTCGTTTGGGGGCCGCGGTCGAGGGTTTCCGGATAAGAATTTGACTATCGTCGGTGGTCATTAGCAAAGCGTCTCCTTTCTTGATCCCAGTGGCCCTGAGGATCTCGACGGGTATCGCAACTCGCAGACTATTTCCAACCTCGACCACTTTGACTTCGAACTCAATCGGCATGGAGCGCTGGATAGCCTAAGGCTATACTTAATCTATGGCTGATAATCGGATACGTAATTCTTCAGCTCTGATTCCTTAATCGACAATATTACAGAACCCCGCGTTACTATGAACAGTATGCCATTCCAACGAACTACGACCTCTTTTGACCAGGACCTCTCAACCGCAGCTCGGAATGTTTGCCATGGTTCCGAGGGAGAACCTTTGGAGCAGCAGCTCGACCCTCTTGAAGCCAGATCCACTCTTGAACACGATCCAGATTGCGTCCTTTGTCACACAAGAGAACATTCCGGCTCATCCCCACTCTACTCTGGAGTCAACGCACAGCTTCGACGAATCCGCCGACTGGGGAAAGAACAGCGAGGTCAGTGAACGACGGCAGTCAAGAGTAAGACTGTAAACGCCAAACTGACCTGCCCGTGTTGCGGTGAAATGCTCTGGTTCAACGCGATCGTCAAAGGCTACCGGATCCATAAGACAAGACCCGGTTTTGAAAACGTGCAATTGTTTCGGTTGAAGGCGGAAACGGTTAACCAGAGACTGGTAGGATGAGCGGCGGGAGGCACATCTCGTTTGCCGAGCTTAGCGCCGGCGGATCATATTTCTTAATCCTGCTCTCTCTGCAATATCTCATAATTGATTTTCAGCTAACCACGAACACCTTCTTGTTTCCGGGACTAACCGACTATGGAAGAATCGGTATAATCTCAGTCGTCTTTGCCGCAGTCTCGGTCGTAGTTCTCGGTTATCTTGGTGAAAACTGGGTTGGCCGTCTGGCTCCCCAGATGATTCTTTGGATCGGTTTCGCGGCCGTCGGGTTCTTGATGAACCAGTTCACAGTTGGCTTTGTCTTTGGGATGACCCTAGTGGTTTTCGCGACGACGTTCCTTGTTTCGGGTTTCCATAGTCTGCTGGATAGATAGAAGATGTTGATGACAACCGATCGACAGCGAGATTGGACTACTGAGAGGGTCTTCGGCCCCATCTGGGACCAAGAAGACAATGAGGTCTCAACTAGCTGGACCTACTCGATCCACGAGAATGCATTGTGGCAACAATATCTGCAAGACGCCCTGGAACGCGCCCGCAGGCTACCTGAGTGGGATCTACAAGTCTAGGTGGATCTAATGATCAGCCCTCAGCCGCCCAACGCTCAACCCAAACCTCTCTCGGAAATGACCGACGAGCAAATGTTTGCTCACCTTCAAAGACTTGAAGCTCAACTAGAGCGGCCGCCAAACCTCGACGAGGTTGTCGAACGCGAAGAACGAGAAGAGACCGAACGGAAACAAAAGCTCTGGGGCAACGTCGCAAACATCGTAAAGAACACTCTCGTCCCTCGCAAACTACACGTCCACAGTTGGCTGCTTTCTGGCTCAACGAGGGCCGGGAAATCAGTAAGCCTCTGGGCCTGTGCCGACCTCTACTCAAACCTAGGATTCAAGATAATCGCGTTCGACCTTCCAAGCATGGAAGGCAGCGACGTCTGCGAGCCAGGCTTCTTCTCGCTACCAATGGAGAAACTACAACATCCCCTACTAGAAGCCACAAAGAAGATTCATGGACAACTCCAGACCAGGAACGTTAAGATCCTCAGACCGGTGGTCTTCGCAGAGGGTGGACCAGTAGGCCTTGGGGTCTGGGATGTTCATGATAGCATCCCCCCGAATATCGTCCCGTTTACTCTTGGTCTTGTTTCTCTTGAAATGCGCGACTGGGCCACTCTGTTGGGTGGTGCCGATCTCTCGCACTACGCCTACGAGCTCCTAAGGCTTAGCATTCGAGAGATGACGGAAGAGAGTGGTCTCCAGGATCTCATCAACGTGGTCGTCGAGCGGGCGCAACAACTTGGTATCTACTTGGTTCCCGAGTTGTTGCCTAAGGGAACCGAGCCCATCAAGTTGATGGCCCGAAACGCGGATCGGCGCTCACTTCAGAAAGTGTTTACGGGTTTGCGAGCTCTTCTCGACAGCGGCCTAGTAATGCCCTCGAAAATCAACGGAGAACCCGTCAAGACAAACCTCGACATCCGGAAAATTCTTGATTGCAAAGAATGGGTTAGCTTCAATTTCTCGCCAGCGATTCCGACTCACATCACTTTCGCGATAATGCGTCATGTTCTCCGCAGGCTCATGGACTACGAGAAGGATATCGCGATTTGCATCGACGAGATCTCTCAGTTTGCTCCGCGCACATTGCCCGAGGGCAGAGAGTGGTACGTGGCTCCAATGCGAGACTTGATCCGAATTTTAGGAATCCAGCATGCCAAGTCAGGGAGAGTCCTTCTCGCTGCCACTCAGCTGCCGGACCGCTTAGACGAAGATCTTCTACAGTCTTTCAAGTTCAGATGCCTCTTCGCATCGGATCCAGCGGACCTGGAGGCTCGCATCAAAGCGTCCAGAGTCAGCAACGCTAACGAACTAGCCTCGAACCTCGGATTGCTGATGAATGAAAGCAAACACTGTTTCGTATTTCTCCCGCCTGGGGTCGACAAAGGCTGGGCGGTAAGGGGAGACTTCATTCCGAGCTTTGCAACCCATTCGACCGACCAGGGAGACTATGATGCGGTCTATCAGAAACTGTATGGAAGAGAAGGCATGGTCTCAGTCTACCCGACGGTCCAGTATGTGATCTCGATAATCGAAAGGGTCCAGAGCAGGGTCATTGCCGAAAAAAAGAAGCTGCAGGCGGAAGAGGCTGGTGGAAACGAGAAGTTGCCTCGGAGCCTGTTCGCAACAGTCCAAGCGCTTGTTCGGCTTACCCCTCCTGGATCAAGTAAACAGTTCGAAGTTCTCCAGAAGGACTTCGTGGATCTTGTGATGCGGACAGGGTTTGCGAAGAGCGTGGTTTTGGAAAATGTTCGTCGACTAGGTCTTCAACAGGTTCTTTGGATCGATCGGTCCAAGCCCAGGAAGACCCGCATGGTTGTGTTTCCCGACAAGCTCTCTGCGCTCTCGCGAGAGTTAGAGTTGGACAGAGGACCGGGGCCCGTCGAGACCGAGGCTCCGTCTGCCGGTACGCCCTAGTGAGAGCGGACCCGTCGGCTCCGACAACGTGTTCCCGGGCGACCCAAGTCCTTCGCGGGTTCCGTTTCTAAGGGGAAACATCCCAGAATTCCCTCACGAAATCCGAGGCTAGAGCTGCGGCAAGTTATTCCTGATAGGAGCTCCGACCTAACTATGCCAGTAACGCCCGCACTCAATAATTGCTGATCGTGGAGAGAATTACTGACGACAGACCTACCGACCTAGGCCTCGGAGGCTCTAATCGAAGATGCTTCTTGTATCAAGCGCTCAACTGTGCCTTCGGAAACACCGAGTGTCGTGGCCAGAGCGCTCGGGGTCGCAGAAGCGATTGTCTCTAGACGGTCCAGTCCTGAGTCCATCAGTTTTCTTGCCACGAGTCGGTTCTTGTTCTTGGTCAATATCGAGAGCTTGATGAGCTCTGATGCTGCCAAGTCGGGCCTCGATCCCAATTTCGTTCTGTTCTGAAGAATCTCTATCCTTTTTTTGAGAGATGGCTCCGTCAGCAGGTCAGCCATTTTTCGAAGAGAACGAGCCGTGTACTCTGCCAGTTCTATCACATCCTGATCATCGAGGAAAAGCCCAAACCGTCTCCGGATCTCGTCGATCGGAACCTCACGAATGAAGGCCCGGAGGATTCCGACGACGCTTTTGTTGCGAAGCCTTGGCTCTTCCCGGACCCGTTTAGCTAGGTCGATGTTGCTTGCCAGATCGAGGATCCGTTGATCCGTGGGGTTTCCTTCCAGCCTGAGGACTAACTCAGCGTCGTGGGGAGACAAATTCGCTGCGAGAACACGCTTCCCGAGGTCTGTGATAGCTACCTGATTCTCGTTGACCGCGATCAGTCCAAGCGATACAAGTTCCTGGATGACGGCCTTGACGAGCCTCTTGGAGGGCTTCTTTCGCAGAGAACTAAAGGTTCCACGAAGGGGCTGGAGGATTTCACGTTCCATGAGGGTACGACCTGAAGCAGCATGAAGGATGGTTTGAGCTAAGTTTTCCTTGTCAAACGTGTTGGGTGGGAACACCTCCTCGGGACTTCCATAGAGGTACTTGCGCACTGCCTGCTTGACCTTGCGAGGTTCTACTTTGATGAACACGTTTGCCTCAGTGCTTAGCCCCGGTCTTCCAGTTCTGCCCATGAGGTTGAGATACTCGTATCCCTGAAGCTCACGAATCTTGATGATCCCCGGCAAATCAATCACAACGCTATCGATCTTGTAGTCAACCCCATGACTAAGAGTGGTGGTCGCGACGATGGTTCTCAGTTTTCCTGTTTTGAGAAGATCCTCAACAAGTCGGCGAGCCGATCGTTGCAGTCCTGCCTGATGGAAAGCGACCCCTTTCTCGATCAGTGCGCAAAGCTGCCGGGTGAGTTCAGTGTTCTCGATAACGCTGCTTTCAAGAAAAGTCCTTGCTTCCCTAACTAAATCTGGTTGCTCGACGTGGAATGATGCTAGTTCTTTTGCGAGTCGTTTTGTGTCGGGTCGAGTTCCAACGAAGACCAGGGTCGTGAGTCCACGGCTCAGGTTATCCTTTACTATGTGATGAACTGGGTCGTCGGTCGAGTCAACAACGCTCTTTTTTCCGTCCTTACGTAGGAAGACGATTGAGTCTTTTGCCTTGTAGGCAAGGTGTTCTTTTACATCTTGACTTGGTGAGACCTCGATTATCGGCTCCGCTCCTAGCCAGTCAGATATTTCAAGCGAGTTTCCCACCAAAGATGAGAGAGTGATCAATCTCCGTTCACGCTTGCCTTTGAGGCTCGACAGTACAACATCAAGGGTTCCTCCTCTTACCTTTTCGCCAAGGAGAGTGAGTTCGTCGACGCATGCCAGGGTGATTCGATCAAGCCAAGATTCATTCCTTCTCAGGGCTGCTTGAACCCGTTCGAAGGTCGCGACTACCACATCAGCTTCATTCAGGCGTTCATTCCATAGAGGATTGTCGCCATCGCTAATGACTACGCTTTTTTTCATGCCTCGGAAGGTTGATTGAAATTCCTGATACTTCTGCCAGTCGAGCGCCCTATAGGGAGTGCAGTACAGCACATTCCCTCCATCAGCGAGTTCGTTAGCCATGGCCATCTCCGCAACAAGCGTTTTACCAGTCCCCGGATATCCAAATATTGCCGCGTTTGCGTGACTGTAAAGCAGACCTCTTTCCACGAACTTGCGCTGGATAGGAAAGAGGGAATCGTGGCTTAGGCCTCTGAGTTTCAAGTATCCCTCGACAGCAGAAGTGAGTCTGAATGTTGGAGCCTTGGAGATTGAACGGTGATATTCCTGTTTTCCCTTCTCAGTTATCTTCACAACCATTCGATCCGGAAAGGAGCGATGGGTTTCAACAAGCCCGTCGTTCTTCAACTCCCTTAGGACCTCTGACAGTGATGCGGGGGGAATCCGGTACTTGGATCGCAAGTCTTTGACTCGAACGATCGGGTTCAGAGTTGCCAGGTGTTTCAGGACCATGAAGTAGTAGTCTCTGTAACGCCCTCGCCTGAACCGAGCCAACCCTGAGTCAATGTCAGAACCTCGATGCACCGTATAATGGGTTGCCATCGTTCGGGTTATCCGAACGGTCCCAGCAGTCCGAACGAGAATGGGGTTTTTTCCACAGTTGAGACATAGTTGAGAGCATGAGCTACGCCTCTTTGGCGGTTGCAGTGGTCGAACACGTCAGAGCAGCAAACCCAAACCGTATCGTTTCAATCGATCTAGAAACCAAGGTTCTTTCAGGCGATTTTCTATCAGGAGAACCCGTACTAGGAGTTTCATTGGCTTGGCGGGAAGGCTCCAGCGTCAAAGGTGAGACGCTCGTTGCTACCGAGGAGTCTGAGATTGCCGAGGTCCGATTATTTGAGGAACTTGATAGTATTTTTCTTCAGCTTCGACCTCTCATTCTTGTAGGCTACTACCTGACTCATTACGATTACCCGCTTCTCAGCATGAAGATGAGAAAGGTCCCCAGACCGCTTTGGGGAATCGAAAACGGGATAACTCGGGCTTTCATTTTGGACCTGAAGGATCCAGTCCGGTTCGAACTCGGTTCCTGCGAGGGCCTTCCTCCCAGAGCTCAATCATTGGACAGGGTAGTAGAGCATTCGCGCTTCAGTCATCTTCCTCTGATGAAGACTCGAAAGCTGGCCCAAAGTCCGAACCGGGAAAGCAAGGGCGAAAGGATCTATGATCTGTGGAAGAACGATCCGGAAGGCTTCAAACTGTACTCGCGAGGGGATGCACACGATACTTTGCTGATCTTTGAGGACCTGTTTCCTTTCAATTCAAAAAGCCGATTAGGCCTTCAGACTGTGTAAGGGACCGATTGGCCTTATCTTCGGGTTGCCAAAACTTGCTTACCAGATCCACCACATGACACTCGAAGAGACTTTGGTCGGAGTCGTCATCGGATCAGTTCTTGCATATGGTTCCTCGATTGCCGCACAGAACTACCTGTTAAAGCGTCAACAGTCTGAGGACACGAAACAGAGGGTGTACAGCCCTCTATATGACGAGATCATGGAGGCAATGGGATTTCTCGCGCAAGGAGATGACTTGGTTTCGACGAAAGAATGGCACCGCATTTCCAAAGAAGAGCATCTAGTCTACCGAATCGATGACATCAAGCTCCAAGCAGATCTCAGAAAGTTTTACGGTTTCACGCTGGCAAAGGTCCGAGAAAAAGTCAGCGTCTGCACTAATTTCTACCCACCCCTTGTAGTCGCTGACCTGAATCAAAGGCTGAATGGACAAGCAACGCAAACTTCGATGGCTGATGTTCAAGACGTCGCAAAGGCCGTTGGCTGGAATCTTCAAAGGAATTTGGTACCACCCCATCAGATTCCTTCAGCTTCAGCTGCTTACGAACGACTCAGGGTGCTATCTCCAAATTTTGAAATTGATAATTTTCTAGACTACTTTCTCTGGTGGAAAGATAAGACGGCGAAACAACGACAAATTCTCGAATACATCGAGGCGAAGGTAATTGCAGTCGAAGCAGCGGAGTCTTTGAGACGCCAGATTCAATCTAGACTCGGCGACCGAAGCGGAATCCAGGACCTCGACAATTCATCCTTAAACATCTTAGGGGGAATCCGAAAGTTCAAACCCCTCGGGCAAACCATCCTCGTAGTTCTAGGCGCATTGTTGTCAAAGATCTTCGGAAGCTATCCCTTGGCTTTGGCCCCCATACCCGTGATCATAATTCTTCTGGTCATACTCGTACCCATTCTTAGCAAGATGAACAGGCAAAGCGCGGCGGATTGGATTGCGCAGAAGATGGCCAAGTGGGGACCTTGGGTGGCAGAGACAGGAGCAGATTTCAGCGTCGGCGTGGGAGTCACGATTTTCCTAATCGCCTATTCCACCTGGGGTGGGCTAGTAGTTTCAGGGGTATTTGTTGGCCTCGCCCTGGAAATGTTATGGCTCGGCGACATAGTTAGAGCGATGAGTTTGAAGAGCAGGCGGGCTCTGCAATCTTCTACATGAATTACGCAACTCGCCAGAAAAGGATCTTCTGTTTTCGGGGAGACATCAGATCATTTATGGGCAAATTCGAGTCACTCTCTCTGAGCTGATTTGCGCCTCTTCCGTGAGAATCAGCTATTCTTAGTAGGCAGTCATGGGAGCAAGAGGACAGGGCAATGACAGAATCCAAGGAGACGAGTAAAGGAGAGTTGAAACGAGGAATGTTCGCAGGATGGCGTTTGGGTTGGAGTTGGCAACTAGATATTGGAGTGCTGTTCGTTTTGGGCTTTGCATTCCTTAGTTTGTATGCACCGGGCCTCGTGACACCGTGGATCATCCTCTTTGTCGCTTCATTGGGAATAGGCCACCTCGCATGGCTCAACAAGAAGATCACGCTCAGTGATGATTTGGTCGAAATGCTGACGAAGGAAGCGGAGATCAAGGGATTGACTTTTGCCGAAACTGTGGAGGAAATCGTTCGAGAACATTTCAAGAAGAAGGACTAATCGTTGCTTGCAAAGCCGTTATTCGGAGGCCTGCGCAAGCACTGGACTGGAATTCTACTCGGTTTTCTAGCAATATCTTCGACAGGATATGGTTTTGGGCGTTGGGAAGCAGGTCAAACCTTCGACGGACTCACGATATTCTGTGCTAGCTCGACCATAGTCAGGAACCCTGTAAGATTTCCCAACACGACTTACGGAGAGTTCGACGTCAACATCGGATTCAAGAACCCAAACTTGTTTCCAGTTAGCGTTGATTGGGTAGCGAATCCCGTGTTGAATGGAAGCATCTTCTATGGTGGACTTCTCCAAGATGTCATTCCCCCTCTTAGTAGTCGCATGTCGACAATGCCATTCAGAGCGGTCCCTCCTCTCGCAACTGGATACGTGATAAACAAGCTAGTTTCCTACGAGCGATATTCTATTCTCGGGGATATCTTCCTAGAGCCCCGCGTGTTTTTTGTTAGTTCCGATCAGAACATTCCACTTGGAAACGATCTGATGAACCTGACCGCAAACAGAGTTCCACCGATACTGTGGTCAGTTTTTATTCAACATAGCAACCTTCTTCAAAGTCAGGCTCCGCGTTGTCCATGAGGGTAAGACTTGGAGGGAGCGGGACGGCGGAACTTAGCTGCTGTTGAATTATCGAGCTCATGGTTTGGTGGATGGTGGTTGCTCTAGTTTGAAAGCGAGCGCTGATTCGGGGTTGCGCACCTTCATCCATGCCCGAGTCTCGCAAGTAACATCGAACTTCGCCCTCTCTTCGTTCGGAACTATACTGATCCTTACCGGATGTCCGGTCTTTTTGTCAGGTTTGACGAACCATTCAAGTGCGTCCTGGGTGACGAAAAAGAATCTGTCGAACTCCACATATTTGCTGGACCAGAAAGGCGGGATTCGACGAGATCCGACGGATAGAAATCTTCCCTCAGGCTCGTACAGAATGGAGCCGAGCTTCTGGTCCTCTGGTGGAAGGTGAAAGTCAGCATAGTAGTCGATTGGCATGAAGACCGCCGAGAACCTCAGGTCAGACGATTCGACCCGGTCCAGCATCTCCTTCTTCGACCTGACAGTCACAGTGGTGACTGCGTCGCTGAGTTTGGAAATGAAGTACTTCTCTTCCCCTATCGCAATACTGCGGCCCACTCCCATGATTGTGGAAGAGTAGGATTTTTCAGCGGTCGATAATTCTTCGAGAAATATTTCCTTCCCAGCATAGAACCGGCGACCAATTCGAACGAATTCTCCAACATGTTCTGCTTCAACGTATCGAGGTTCGAAGGCACTCCCAACGATAGTTGCACGATCGTACTCTTGTCTGACGTCAATCGAGAATGATTCCTCTCTGCGGGGATCAGCTTTCAACGTGGCATCTCCTCCAGAGGTTCAACTGGGAGTTGTTCGGATTCGTGAACTGTTTTGGCCGAACCGGCTTGACCAACTTCTTCCCGGATTGCCTGCGCGAGCTCTTGGCACTTCTGGTCATGCTCATTCGGATTGAAGTGGATCCTCCGACATCCAACTCGAAGAAGCATAACAACATCTCCTCCATCGTCTCTGAGAAATGCGATTACAGGAATGGGGGGTTTCGTTTCATACTTGGCCAACGCGACTTCATCCCAAAATTTTACTTTCTCGTAAGACCCCTCGGTGTTGATAGCAACCACGGCCTGACATGTGAGCTCTTCGCGAAAGATCAATTCTTGCCTGGTGATCCCGATCGACCACCTGCTGCCTGTGGCGGCGATGCGGGGCCAGATTCCAGCTTTGGAGAGGCAGTCGGCAATTTCTAGACCGATCTTATTCGCGGTGGTACCGCCATAGGCTATGAACACTTTCAGGGAAGATGGCTCCGCGAGGGGATCCGGTGTGCTTTCCTTCGTCGGGCTTTGTGAAAGCTTGTTCCGGCCGACGACAATGAGACCGACCCCGATCAGCAATAGGGTCCCCACAAATGACCATGCTAGCAGACCAAATTCTGTAAACCAAGGGAGATCCCAGCCCTTTGTAGTCCACCAAGTGAGAATTACGACGACAGATCCGAGGGTGACGTTTAGGAAACGAAGCGCTCTTCGAATGTGGAACGGACCCCTGATCGGATGACCGGTTTTCTCGGCAAGTTTTCGCCAAGAACGTATGAGCGCTTCGCCCACAGAATTGCTTCCTATAGAGAGGAATTCGGGAAGTGATCTGATCCAAGTTCCCACTACGCTCTTGCGGAAAAGCAGATCAAGCCCTTCTGCGTGATAGATCGCTGTCAGTGAACGGCCAATTCCGAGAGCAACGAGTGCAGTATAGGCCAGAATAAGGTAGGGACCGAGCCAAGGGGGTAATGGGGGAGAGTACACAACGATAGCCGTCACTCCGAACAAGAGGAGAACAGCGAAAATCTGAATCGCGAGAGATGCGAGACCTAGAGCGTGAAAGACTATTCGCCCTCTCTTGAACAGATCGTCGGAAAACCAGAGCCACATGAAGAGCCCATAGAAGAGCCACGGAGGAATGAGAAGCCAATCGATGAAAACATCAAGCTTCACGTAGAATACTACAACCCCTGCCGTCAGCGGTCGAATGGCGATGAAAGTGGCGAGAAAGCCTAGTGCGATGATGAGTCTTCGCTCTTCACGTTGAAACTGGTCTTGGGGCATTTTCTATCAGTGTACGTTTTTCACAGCGTCTCTTCTGCTCACGATTGCCAATCCGGAATAGAATGCCACTACAAGATAGAACGTGATGATACTCGTCTCAAACCACGCCCCTACCAATGCGGGGTTTCCCGAAAAGGCCGCTTCCAAAATGGTCACGAGGGAAACGAGCATTGAGATCGTGAGAACGAGTATCTGTAGAGCTTCCAGCTTATTCGCTACCGCTAGGCCCGCCTTTGTTTCTCCCAAAGCCTCTTTGAAGCGACTAGTCAAACCAAGTAGGAGCCCGTCGACCGTGAGCAGACCAGTCATTATCCCGCTCACTTGACTTTGGTTTTGCATGGTAACTAGTCCAGTCGCCCCTATACCGTAGGTCAAGAAAATCGATAGGGCAACAGTAAGGGTCAGCAGGAGCGCACCGTAGTAGATGTCGTTCCGATTCAATAGGAGACCAACCTGATGGACAAGTAGCGCGTTTTAAGAGGTTCCCAAATTCTGGGGTGTGTGTTCGTTCTTCCGGGTTCGCCCGCCTGGCCCTACATGTTTCGAACCTTCACAAAAAGCTCTCAGATTGAAACCTGCACTGCAAAGGAACGGATCAAGCAAAGGTAGATTGGTCCTATCCATCGCTTTCAACGATACATAGGCGCGTCGACAAGCAGGACTCAATATTCTTCCCTGGTTTCGGCATTTCGGATCGGTTTCCCTAGGGGGAGCGGATCTTCGGACTAAAGAAGGACTTTCTCCGCCTCACCGAGAAGTCGTATCGAATGATGGGTTTCTCTTTGTCCAGGTCGAAGACCTGCAAAGGTGTTCCCAGTCCGACGTCGAAGTGCATCTCTTCTTCGATCTCCGCGGCTATGATCTGGATAGAGATAGCAAATTCGCCCGGGAGGACGTTGCCCGGCGACAGGATGACTAGTTCACCCTCTCCGATAATGAACAAATGAGACCAGAACTCCTTCCCAGTCGAAACATCTGCTAGCTTCAGCAGCACGCCTCCTCTGACGGGTTCGCCCTTCGGCGCGATAATCTGGGCGGCGGTTCGATGAAGCACAGCCTCTAGGTCCTTCGGTTCGATCCATTCGAAGCTGTGCTTGAAAGGGAAGAACATGGAAGGGTCATCCCCCACGAAAATGTCTTTTCTTCTGTTGTGGCTTCCGTCTGCGAATTCCCAGTCGTACTCGACATGGTTGAGCCGGACCCTTGCGTCCCTTAGGTTTCGATTCAGAGATCGCAAAGCAAAACCCAGCCGCTCGTCCTCCTGCCTCACTTGAAGATCCATCCTAGGACGCTTCCTTCTAGATTTCAGTTCGTCATAGAGAACATCTCCGAGGACGACTGAGATCACAGTGATTGTTAATGCGACTAGGATGTCGACGATGGGTCCGATGTTGTCAGAGAGGAAAGACAAGTTATCAAAGAACGCTATTTGCGGTGGAGTAGCGGATAATCACTAGGCAATCTGCTCCGTTATTCGGAGGGCTCCTTAGGATCCTCGTTGGGCCACAGATCGGTCCCACATCTATAACACAATCGGCGGCCCAGTTCACTCGGTTGATGTCCTTCCATACTACACTCCTCCATGACGAGTTTCCTGTTCAGGCGCGAATAGTAGTCAGACTTCTCGCGAGCCGCTCTAGCTTCTCTAAGTTGAGTGAGTATGCTTAACGAGTCGTTCCCCGGTTGAACGATCAGTTTTCCTATCTTATTCCCGTGAACTATGTCGCCGTTGACATTCCTAACGAGACTCGGCTGATAGTCGCCTTCGATCTTGAACATGCGATCGACCCGAGTCTCAGTGTTGTGGCTATTCAACGTAGTGGGGACTTGTGGAAAGCTCGGCGAGCTGCGATCGACTGCGTCATCTAGCCGGCTCCTCAGGTGAACGTCCCCAGTTTGTTCACCTAGCTTCTTCAGCTTCGGCCCTTGCCCGTTCAAACCCACGACGTTACTGTAGAGGAAGCCGATAGCTTCATCGCGATCCTTTACGTAGCAATAGACAGTGATCGTTCCACCGTTAAAGATTTGAAAGGTTACTTCCTTCCAATCAAGCATCACAAACGCCGACGACGGTTTCTTCTGAGCTTGCCGTTTCGCGCCAGAGGCTTCAAACTGGCTCCTAGTCGCGACGGCGTCGATTGAACCGCCAAACCGGATCTGATCCCTCAGAAATCCCATCGATTCTCTCCTAGCCGGCTTAGCCGACACACCGAGTCTGGAAACTGTCCAAAAATCAATTCGGAGCTTGATCTCGGGTTATTCGGCAAACCGAAAGGCTACCGAAAGCTAGCCGCCTGCGCTGTATAATAATTATACGTCCGTTGAACAATTTTGGTTCGTATCAGACAAAAGCTTGACAGCAACAATAAGATCTATGTTCCGAAAATTCTGCGGGATGCGGGCTTCGATGACGAGATCGACATCGCCCCGAATACTCGGGCTTTCGTAGCATTTCCGTCACGAGTCCCTCTAGAGCAAGTTGTAGCCTCGCTTCACATTATCGCCCAGGATCTGAAGCAGTCACTGAAGGTTGAGCAGGCGGAGAAGGAGAAGCCGGTCAAGTGAGGAGCTCCGATGTCACTGATCCCTCCAAGGGTGACAAGAGGGCACCAGCCGAGATAGTGAGACCCGGTCCACGTCGGTAGCCCCAATGTCATTACCTGAATCAGCTCGCTGCCTTCAGCATTTCATTGCCGACGACGGGCTCGAACATCAGTGCGACAAACGGTTCGACCACGGGCGCGGTCACTTCTGTGAGATGCACAGCATTGGCGAGGAACCGGGTCGTGACAATTTTCCATCTCGGGAGAAGTTGAGGCCCTTTTGATCGAGATCCCAGAGCAGCTCAGAGACTTCCGCTTTGTTCTGTTGCGTCCTCGCAGTAAGGAAGCCTACGAGGGGAACTGGCAGATGACCGCCAACTACGCCTACAATGATCCTCAGCTCCTGAAACACCTCACAGGCGGGGGCAACTACGGGGTGATAGCCCTAGATCACATCGTCGTCGAGACAGACTCGCCTGACCTCGAAGCAATCGTCGAGCGCGAGCTACCGCCAACATTCACACAGCGCAGTCCAGGACATTACTCCAAACACTTTTTCTTCAATGGCGTCTCCAAGATAATTCCCCTCTTCGACAAGTCGAAGCCGAAGAACAAAGCCAACGTTGGGCACGTCAAAAGCGGGCCAAGCTATGTGGTGGGACCCGGTAGCCGTCACCCTAACGGCGGGCTCTATGAGATCATTGATCGACGCCCTGTGGCCTCGATCACAGAGGAAGATGTACAACGCGTTCTCGCCCAGTTCGTCGCACAGCGTGCGCTCACGGAGGAAAAACGTGAAGCGAGGAAGTATCACAGTTCCGAGTTCATTGATATTGTCGACCTGCTCGGTGGATTGGGTCTTCAAGAAAGGTCTGGTCAGCTGCAAGGACCCCATCCTGTTCACGGCTCAGAGACCGGACTGAATTTCTCCGTTAATCCCCGACTGGGGGTTTGGCACTGTTTTCGTTGCAATAGCGGAGGCGGAGCCTGGAGCCTCCTAGCTGTGCTGGAAGGAGTACTTGATTGTCAGGATGCTGTTCCAGGAGCGCTGCGCGGACAACTCTTCAAGAGGACGCGAGAGATCGCTCTCGAAAGGCAGCTCATCAAACGCAACATTCCAATCTTCACAAACACCGACGAGAAGCCGCAGTTGGCTGAGGATGCTCAGCCGCATGAAGTAGCCGAGGCGATCCTGGGCACTCTTCGGGTCCACACGATATTCAGAGGCGAGGTGTACATCTACGATGGTGGCGTCTACAGACCCGGCGGGGAAGGCATTGTCCGACGTACGGTCGAGTTGAATTGTCACAAGGCAGGAGTTGACAAGAAGGCCAGTGGCCACTTTGTCAATGAGGTTGTCGGTCACATTGAGCGCCGCACCTACACGAAGCCTGACGTCTTCGACCGGGACCCAATGATCCTCAATCTTCAGAATGGGCTCTTCAACATCGACACGTGTGAGCTCCATGGCCATTCGCCAGATTATCCTTCATTGGGCCAACTGCCGGTGAAATACGATCCGTCGGCAGACTGTCCAAACTGGAAGCTGTTCCTCGAACAAATCCATTACCCTGAAGATCTTCATGCGGTGCAGGAGTACATCGGGTCGCTTCTGGTTAGGCATTACAAGACGCAAAAAGCCTGGCTGCAGGTCGGCGAGGGCGGTAATGGAAAGGACACTGAGGACAGGGTCCTCACGGCCTTACTTGGGTCGGAGAATGTAGCACACCGGAGTCTTCAGGAGCTTGAAATCGACCGTTTTGCCCGAGCTGACCTTCACGGAAAACTGGCGAACATATACAGCGATCTCCCCGATGCGAGTCTCAAAACCACTGGCATCTTCAAGACATTGACCGGTGAGGGCCAGTTGTCCGCGCAACGAAAATTTCAGAACAGTTTCAGCTTTTACAATTACGCCAAACTGATATTCAGTTGCAACAAGATCCCGGCTTCTCCAGATGACAGTGATGCTTTCTATCGGCGGTGGTTTCCTACAACCTACCCTAGACAATTCCTCGGGTCTGCCGCTGACCCGAAGTTGGTCGAGAGACTTACGACTCCTGAAGAATTGAGCGGGATTCTCAATTGGGCGATCGATGGGCTCCGGCGACTGCGCGCCCAGAACTGGCAGTTGTCTCAGTCTAGGAGCCTAGACGAGATCCGCGAGGATTACGTTCGAAAATCTGACCCCGTGAAGGCTTTCGTGATGGACTGTTGTCAGCAGGATCCTGACGGCACTGTTCCGAAACAGGTACTTTTCCAGGGTTTTATCAGATATTGCGGGCAACGCAAGCTCCCGCCTCCAACCAGTGACACGTTCTTCAAGAGATTGCCGATGGCTGGAGTCCCAGTTACTCTCTCTAGGCTTGGAAAAGATCGAGTACCGTCGGTCAAAGGTCTATGGTTGCGGTCGCCAGAGTATTGGGGCCAGGAGGTCACGGAGACCGAGAAACCGGTTCTGGATCAAGCCAGTCTCGACCTGACGCTCAGTAAGGGGGACCCCGGGAACCTCGGGAACCCCGGGAGTTCTTCCGGCGCCACTCCCGGCCCTCCAACCCCTCCTGGGGGTCAGCCTCCTAAGGTTGAGGGCGTAGGAAGAGTGACCTACGAGCGGATCGGAGAAGACTCGAAGTGACGGAGCGTCCCGATAGCACCGAGGGGGGTCTTTGATTGGGCCGACCGAGGAAGAATTCTAGTCGCTTCAAGTTCGAGGTTCCAGTCGAGAAAGAACTGTTTCACCAAGTGCAGGCGGCCGCTGCGAGTGAAAAGATCTCGATGTGTCAGCTACTTCGTGAGCTGGCCCAGTCGTTTTTGACAGAACGTCTTGCCGTGTATGACTATCATGATCACGTAGGATGGGCGAATGTGCCAGTGTTTCCAGGGCTCGCGAAAAGGAAGTGCGTTGGTTGGAAAGCCGAAGAAGATGCGAACAGCATTACGATCGTTTCTGACATGGCTGACGGGAAGCTTCCTGACGAAGTGACCTCTCTGGGGTCGAGAGGTTTCACACTCTCGAAGAGGGACATTGTTTCGATCAGACGCGTTGGACCGAGAGTGTAGGCTATCCCATGGCTATCCTTATAAGCCCGGCAGGTCCCGATCCACGTGAGGAAAAAACGGTGCAGCTACAGACCGAACAGCTTGTTCTTCCAAACCGTCGGCTTCAGCTTTCCGACCTTAGCTTCATCAATGCCCTAGGGCGAATCGATGGCGAGACAGTTCACATCGAGAGGTCCGTAAAACAATACACTCTCAAAACACCCGTTGCCGTCCCTCTCGCCCAAGTCCTGGCTCTACCAAGCAGAACACTTGCCACATTCGTCATCCAAGGGTTAACAGCGACAAAACCGACGCTGATCCCGTTCGTCCTTTCCAACAATAGTCTAGTACGCCTGGCAAAGGATCTTCTTCACAAACACTCAGGCTCGATCGGTTCACTATACGCATACTGCAACGACGTGAACCTCTTCTGCGCTAAACTAGGCCACTCTCCAGACTTCGTGATAAGCGACGCAGCCAGCGATCCCAAACGGATCCCCCACCACAAAAAACTGCTCGAAGACTACATCGATTTGCTGGGAGAGCTAGAACGGTCGCCCGGTCGACGGAAAGGTTTTGCAAAACACATTAGCAAGTGGTACGATGCCAGCAGTCTAGTCGTCAAGGCCAGCAACGTTCCAAGTCCCAGGGTTCTTTACGAAGGGAGAGCTCCGACCACAACCGAACTACAGCGACTGTTCGTGCACGCAGATCTCAGGGAACGAGCAGCTCTCGCCCTTCTAGCGTTCGGTGGATTTCGAGAATCGACAGCAGTACAACTAACATACGCCCACATACGAGACGACTACGAGAGAAACGTCAACCCTCTTCACATCCACGTCTCGGCAGAACTCTTGAAAGGAAAATACAGTGCCCATGACACTTTCATTTGCGCGGAAGGAATCCAGCACATCAGAAACTATCTCGAAGCGCGCAAGCGCGGTGGTGTCATCCATCCTGCCGCCAACCCTGAACAAATCACTAACGACACTCCATTGATCAGAGACGAATTTCACTACAAATACAACAATGACCCCCGACCCATCGGGGGGAAACAACTCTACAAGATCCTTCACCAACTATATTTCAAAGCCGGAGTTCTCGACCCAGGACAGAACCACTACATTCTAACAGTCCACAGCATCAGGAGCTGGTTCAAAACAAGAATGATCCTCGCCGGAGTTCCGGAAGCCGTTGCGGATTATTTCATGGCTCACAGCAAATCAGTCTACACGAAAATCGCAACGATGGGAATCGAACACCTGCGAAGCGTCTACGCAAGTGCAAAGCTCAGCATTCAACCCGACACGGTCCAGTCAAAGTACGAGATGGCCGCAAACCTGTTGCGCGGACTCTTCCCAGGAGAAAGCCCCGAGCGGTATCTGGTCAAGGACGCCTTTGTTGAACCACACATGACGATGCTCGGACCCGCCAGAGACGAGCACGAGGCAAGTGTCGTCCTATCGGCGATCAAGAACAAGCTGAAAGACGAGATCCGTAAAGAGATCTTGAATCCCCTAACCAGTGCGCACATGTGATGGTGGGCCCGCCCGGATTCGAACCGGGGACCGTCAGGTCTCTCTCCCATTCTCTGGGGGTTATGAGCCTGCCGCTCTCTCAGTTCTCCAATTGTCTTGAAGAAAACCTAGCTGAGCTACGGGCCCCACAAGAAAGTCGCACGCACAACCCGAATTCTTAATCCTTTAGAGGATTCAGGAGATATTCACTGACTTTGCCGGCCCAAACAAAGAGTCGACGCTCGGGCCGTATTTCATTCACTGACTTAGCTCTTCTATATACTCCATGACACTTTCATTTTCTGGCCTCACTCTGACCTTAGTCACTTCTCCGCCTCTGCCTCTCTCGCCCGGAAAGATCCGATACTCTACCAGGGAAGACCGTATCAGAGCCTCAAGTTGCTTTCCAAAGGCTCTGCCGTATCTAGGTTCGCCGTAGACATGACTTCGGGGTATCTTGAGCTCATTTACGATCTCCATTAAGGTCTTCCATCCGCAACTCGGAATCGCAAGACGTTTCACAGATGAATCTCTCGAGAAAGAAGAAGCAAGGAATTCCACAACTCGAGATGTAGAGACGGTTTTGCTTTCAATGCTCTTCTTGAACTGACGTCCGTTTGAATCGACGAACGTTAGGCTCGGGTGTACAGTCAGGAGTCCTTCGATTACAGTTCTCAGTCCGATCTTCACTGTTTCGGTTTGTAAGGAGTCCAGTCTTCGCAGTCCCGCGTTCAGCGTTTTGTCGTTTGCTACCCACTTTTCCGAGGACTCTACCAGTTCGGATCCTTCAGGAACGAAGCCATAGAGACTTACGAGTCGAATCGGCTCTCTACCCGCGTTGGTAATTTCGGCCGTAAGCTCGAAATATTTCTCTTCCGAGAATTGAGTCTGTGTCTTGGTGAGTCGCACCTCAATCTCGCTTCCTTCTTGTCGAAATAGTCCGATGGACTTCCTGGTGTCTTGTGATTGCGAATAGGATGCCACGTTGATTGGAATGGCGAGTGAGGGCCTCACAGTTTCTTGAATGCTATCGGCGATCCTCGATTTTGTCGTAGTGTTCTTGAGTAGTTCTGACGTCTGAGCAGCTTTCTTTGGTTGCCGAGCTTTTAGGAAAGACTTGACCGACTCGCGAAGCAATGAACAAGCGGCCTGGTACCTCTCCACTTTTTTTTGTTGATCCCGCTCCGTGTCCACCAGTTCGAGACCATCGAGGGCGTCTAAGAATAATTGCTGTGCAGTTGCGCTCCAGGACGCGGTCTTGAACCCACATTGTGAGTAGTAGTTCGCAGCTTGGGCCAGTTCTCCGGACGCTTCGATTCGAAATGTGATCTTTCTGGTTTGCGAGAATTTCTCAATAAGCAACCTGGCCTTGGTGAACGCTTCGTGTCCCATTGCCAATCGCCTCGAATCTTGGTTGGGGCTCAGATCCGCGGCCGCTTCGAACTTGGCGAGTGACTTTTGAAAGAGTCGTGTTGAGTCCTCAAGTTCTGCTTTGCTCGACAGGTACCAGCCTTCGCACAAGGCAGAAAGGAACGCGTTTTCCCTATTCTCTTCTTGGGACGGCCTCGACCTTATGGTCTCGTGAAGTTTCTCCACAGCAAGTCCAAATTTCTCAAAGCTTGTCTTATGGTCCTCGTCTGTTTCGGCCAGGGATGCTTCTTCAATGAGTGATCGTGCCTGACAATACTCGGTGTCCTGCTTGCTAAGAAGATTTTCTATCATGGTCTTTTCATCAGCATTCTGCGTGGTCAGGAGCCTAGATGTGAGTCGAGTTCTCGACTCCGAAAAGAGAAGTGATGCTTCCCGAAAAGCGACGATTGCATCGTTGGGGTCGCCTTGCCTGCTCGCGGACTCACCAGTTTCTAGTTTCGACAAGGCAGAATAGTATTTCGCTAGGAATCGCCACTTTTCGCTTGATCGGTAGTGAGTGGCGGCTGATGAATAGGCTTTAGCCGCCTCATCGAATCGTCCTCTAGAGTGGAGTGTCCTTGCGGTCTCAACTTTGCTCCAAGCGCGGAGATATTGCTGGTTGCTCTTAGCCAACGCTAGAATCTGGGGAACACGTTTGCCAAGTTGCGAGTAGGCCCTTGCGGCACGGGTGAAGTTTTCTGCAGCCATGGCATAGGCTTGAAGCTCATCGTAGACTTGCGCAAGCTTCCAGTAGCAAGTCGCGACTTCGTCGAACCTGGGAACGTTCTCGTACCATTCAATGGCGGCAATGTATTTTCTCACTGCTTTTCGGAGGTATTCTTCCTTGTTAGCTGGAGGGGCAAGTCGTGTGAGAGCATCTCCGTAGTACTTGTAGAGTCGTCCAACTTGTTCGGTGAGAGTGCCATGTTCTGGCTGTTCTAGGGCCTTGGTGAAGGCAATGGCATTTTTCAAGGCGTCTTCCAGCGTTCGGATGACGTCTTGTAAATACCCGGTCTTCAGAGCAGGGTTTTCCTCTTGTTCGGCCAGTTTCAAGTATGCGTCTGCGATGGGCTTCGCTGTTGCACTTCTGTTCCAGGTCATTCCAGGACCGAAGTGCTTTGTTATCTCTCTGGCTCGGATGCTGTGGGCTAGTCCCGCTCGCAACAAGCGCCTCTTTCTTTCCTTGGATGTTTCGACTTCGGATAGAAGCAGTTCGGATTTGGCGCTTGTGTGAAATGCATATGCGAGGATGCGGGCGTTCGCTGTCTGCTTTGCGAGCTGTACGAGCTCACGTACTGATCGATGACTCTTCTCTAGGAGTAGACGACGGGCAGAATCGTCAATCTCAAACCTCGCCATTACCTGGAAGTGTTCTGCGTATGGGGCGTGCACCCAGAGAACGCCCCCGTTAGGGCTTCTTGCGCCTAGACTGTCCAAACGGCTAGCTGCTTCCTCCGCATGCCGCAGTGCCTCTTGGTGTAGTTGTTTGCTTAAAGCGAGGTCTTCGGCCTTCTCGCTGGAGCGGGCGGCGTAGAATGTCCATTTTGCCAAGATGTCCATCAGTCGTCCGATTGCGAAATTGTCGCCTTGTGACTTGAGAAGTGCGAGCGCTTCATTGCAGAGCTTGATGCTGGAGGATGGATCTAGAATTTGGTGTCCTGAGAGAGGGTGAGAGAATTCTCGAAGAGCAGTCTTTCGGTCGGTGTTGAGAGCTTCCTCCCAGGATTGAAAGGCTCGGCGCTGAAGCTCCTTCTTTTCTTTCTGATCAAATGACTCGTCGGCCATCTCATTGAAAAAGAATGAGGCTTTCGAGAGAGAATCTGCCAATCGCTCCTTGTTCCCGATCGCGCGGGCAAAAATAACGGTTTTTTCACTTATCTGGACCGCTTCCTTGATCTTCCTAACTCGCGACCGAAGGTTCGAGTCGGCCTCGATGCTCAGAGCCACCCCAAAGGTTAGCAGATTGCTAGTCTCGACATATTCGCCGTAACTTCCTTTTGCCTCAAACGATCTTAGCGCTTTCAGAGCGAAACTCCAGGACTGGTCCAGTAATCGAATCCTTTCAATAGGCACCCTCGCGAGCCAGTGAGCGTAATAGATTTCCAACGCTCTCGCTCGGAGCAACCTACCTCTTTCTGGAATTCCGCATTTCTTGAAAGATACAACCGCAATGTGCTGGGCAAGAATAGCTCGCGTTAGGGCTTTGCGAGACTCGTTTGACGTTTTAGATTGCAGAGCAGCACGATATCTGTACAAGCCAATCTCATTGAAGATCTCTCCTCTTCTCGGAAAATCATCGGTTGGTATCTCATTGGCGAGCGCGACGCAAAGTACCGCTGCCTTGTTCCATTCAAAAGAGTTGCAATATTTCTCGATTAGAGATCTGTTTAGCCTGCCATTTAGCCAAAGCTTACCCTTCCGACCTAGTCCGGGTTGGGCTGTCGATCCTTTTCGAAAAATCAAGGTACTGATAGACTACCCCCCCGGCAAAGAACATCTAGGAGCCTATTTCAGAATAGCTCCCGAACTTTCGATGGCCTGGATTCAAGATTCCTAGATTACTGAACTACTTAGGGTGGAGGTAGCCCGGATTGGCAACCAGTTTCCCTTGCTGGCAACTCAGGTTAAGATGGCACGGCCTGAGAGTAACCATTCATCCCTCTGAAAAATACCCATGTAATTTTCAGAACGTCGATTTCTGGATGATCTACAAGATGCGACACTTTAGTGATCTCACCTACGCGTTGGTTTCAATACAGCGTAGACGGCGTGTGGTTCCAGCTTTACTCCTCCTAATCGTATCCAGCTACTTAGTTCCCGTCATAGGTCTTGGTTTCGGGACAATGGTTGGGCAAAGTCGACAGCCTTCAAGGGGGACGTCCTCCTCCCTTCATCACGATCAAGCCGCACTCATCTCAACTGTTGACGTAAGCAAACTTTCAATAGTACAGTTCCAATCTAATCGTGATCAGATCGGAACTGGATTATCAACTTCCAGTCTTGGAAGGATTCAATCATATCCTTCAAGAGTGCCTGCGGTTACGTTTGCAGGCACGGGCTCGTCTACTGTCAGTGTGTTGAGTAGCTTCGATGGTTACAACCAATTGCAATCTGCAAAATCGGCTTTTCCCCCAGACGTTCAAGTTGCGGCAGGACCCACTAGCATTGTTGAGATGGTCAATTCCAATGGAGAGGTTTTTTCCAAGCAAGGAGCAGCCCTCCAAGTCTTTCCGTTATCATCTTTCTTTGGAACTGGGTCCGCCATCATCAGCGATCCAAAAATCCTCTATGACGGATCAAGTTCTCGGTGGTTTGCATCAATCCTAACTTGCGGCACTCCCAACTCGTTACTCTTGGCCGCTTCGATGGGGAACGATCCTACTGGTACCTGGAACGTCTATTCAATTTCAACTGGCACGTTCTTGCCAGACCAGCCGCTCCTTGGACTAAGCGATGATAAGGTTGTTCTCACGGCCAATGACTTTCCGGGGCCGTGCCTCGGTCCGGGAGCATTCGTCGGGGCTCAGATCTGGACATTTACCAAGAGTCAGCTGATTAGTGGGGCACCCTTACTTGACTTTGTATCAATTGGTCCTTTGGCGAACGTGGCGTCAATATTTCCGGTCGCCTCACTTAGCTCCACCACAACCCAATACCTAGTCAGTAGTGGTGACCCCGACCTAGGTCCTAGTGGAACCGTTGCTCTGTATTCCATCACGGAGGTCCCCCCGAGCGCGGTATCACTCACAACAACCGGCATTACTGTTTCGCAGATCAACGTCGCTCCGGCCGCAAACCAACTTGGCTCGGCGAACACCATAGACACTGGGGACTACCGAGTGCTTGATGCGGTGTGGTACCAAGGGAATCTCTGGCTTGCACTAAACGAAGGATGTACCCCGCCTGGAGACACCGCTCAACGATCGTGTATCCGCCTCATCGAAATCAACACAAACAATAACACAAAGATGCAGGACTTCGACTTGGCAACTTCCGGATATTATTACTTCTATCCTTCGCTGAATTTGGACAATTTGGGAAACATGCTGCTCATCTATGGATTTTCCGCTCAAACAACCTCCACTTGTTGCTATCCGAGCCTTGGAGTGTCCGGCCAGTCGGTGTCTGATTCTCTTAATTCTCTCTCGCCATTGCAGACTCTTAAGTCGGGTTCCGCTCCAGATGCGACGGGGCAGGTCAGCAGCCGGCCAAGATACGGTGACTACTTTGGGGCAGGCCGTGATCCTACGAATACAACAGTAATATGGGTCGCTGGGGAGTATCACAATTCCGTCACTGGAGACTGTTTCTTCGGTGGTTCGGACGTTGGAAATTGTTGGTCTACCTTCGTCGGTAGTATAACTGATCAACCGGGGTTCGCGCTGAGTGGGAGTCCTAGTTACCTTGACACAGCGTCGGGATCTTCTGGGCAGTCTCAAGTCTCAGTTAGTTCACTCGGCGGTTTTAGCGGGACCGTTTCGTTGGCCGCATCAACCTCAATTGTTGGACCAACTGTTTCCCTGACCCCCTCGACGGTCTCCATCCCTCAGAACGGGTTATCTACTCTAACAGTGAACGTCCCTTCGAGTCTGGCAGCAGGAACAACCTTCATCATCACAATTGTGGGAACGAGTGGCTCAGTCTCTCACCCTACAACAATAACTCTGACTGTTGGAGGAGTCCAAGACTTTAGTGTGAACGTAACTCCGACAGTCATCGCAATCGGGCAATCCTCGACGGCGACCTTGTCACTGGTCCTGGGTAGTAACCAAGGGTTTGTTGGGAGTATTCTATTGACAGGCGCTTCGATTCCCAGTGGTCTGAACTTTGGATTCCTTTTCAGTCCTGTTTCTCTAAAGGCCTCGTTCTCGACACTCTCAACGTTCACCATAGTCACGAGTACTACAACTCCAGGACTATATAGCGCAACGGTCACAGCCACGAGCGGAGCACTGTCGCATTCTGTCTCAATCAGAGTCGCAGTCACGCCTATCTCTTTCTCCCTAGGAATCTCCACCACCTTCGCTGGAGTTCAGCAGCCCAATGACACAATCGTCAGTACTGGGACACTCGGGATGAATTCGCCTTCGAGCACGCTAGCCCTTTCGGGCACAATTTCAGTGCTCGTAACCGACACGGCAAGTGGCAATGCCATTTCCTCTGCCTCATATGCCATTTCCAATCTCGGCCTCCAGCTTCAGTCTGATGGAAGCGCGAAGGTTGTGCTTCTTCTAAACGCCTCCGCACTTCCGGCACCATTAGCAGTCTACGGTTCCCTAGTGCTGTCAGCCCCAACTGTATCTGCGCCTGGCGCTAGTGGAACGTCCCTTATGGTAGCCAGAAACGCGGATGCCTTTGGGTTCGGCGCTGTGAACCTTCAAGATGTCGGATTTATCGAGAACAAATTTGGTTGCAGTATGGGGCAATCCTGTTACGATCTGCGTGCCGACCTCTTTGCTACTGGGTCTGTAACCTTACAAGACGCAGGCGTCGCGACGGCTTACTTCGGCGCTCTTGATTTTAACTCGTACCTCTATGTGGTCTCAGCCATTCCGGCATCCCTTACCATCCCGAAGGGTTCCCTGTCCATGTCAACGTTGTCGATAACGAATGTGAACTTCAATAGTTTCGCTGGGACGGTTGCACTTTCAATTACATCGTCAGATCCCGGAGTCAACGCGGTAGCAACGCCCGCCAGTATAGTGGGCGCGGGCTCCTCGGCGCTTGCAATCACAGTTGGAGCCTCGACACAAACTGGCTCATACACGATCACTGTAGCCACTTCGAGTGGACCTATCACACATTCAATCGTTCTCTCAATTTCTGTGACGGTCCCGACACCTGACTTTGGTCTGGCCGCAAGCCCACTTGTCGTAAATGTGAGATTTGGCGAATCTTCGACCTCCGCCTTGACGGTTTCTTCTCTGGCAGGATTCTCTGGGAATGTGGCTGTCTCAGTGCCGTCACCATTCACGGGCCTAACCTTGTCGCTGAGTTCATCGAGCGTGTCAGTTTCCTCCGGGGGTAGCGGGTCCTTGACGTTGACTGCTTCAGCATCCACAATGGGGAGCTTCACAACAACAGTTACGGGAATTAGTGGCTCGATTTCGCATTCCGTGAGGCTAGTTATTAACGTTGGAGACTTCTTACTCTCGGCATCTATTCCTAACGGTGTAATTTGCATCACGACAGGACATAGTACCACGTTGCCGCTAATGCTAATTGATCTAAACAGTGGCATGACTGTTTCTCTTTCGTTGACTGTATCGCCCTCACACGGCCTCTCAGCGGCACTCAGCCCCACCTCCGTGGTCCTAAGTCCAGACGGCCAAGGGACTTCGACCCTGAGCCTTACAGGGTCGAACCAAGGCTCGTATACTGTGGCAGTGACGGGAACAAGTGGTTCCCTTACCCACACCCTCGATGTGCCAATCACTGTTGGCAGGGTCTGCTAGACTTAGGTTTGGCTCCTGCAGTCTTCGGAAATCGAGCAGGCACGATTTATTAGACGGGTTTGGGCGGGGTTGTTTTTGCCGCCGGTCGTTTGACGCGGGCCGCCGTTCCCTCAGAGGTTTGGGGGCGCGAGCTCAGTGGTAGAGCAGCGGACTCGGCCGTAATGGAAAAAGGCTGAGGCTGAAGCTGTTAAAGTCGGACACAGTCCACTGTAGCAACCCGTTGGTCAGAGGTTCGAACCCTCTCGGCGGCGCCAACTAAAAGCAGAATGAACCGCTGTTTCACGGAGGTTTACGGTCAAAATCCAGGATCTTTCTGTCTTCGAGTTTTCGCATCAGCATCATTATGCCGACCAGTGTAACTGAGTCTGCTATAAGTATCGAAATCCACTGTATGGGTACCTCGAATAGCGAAAGTATGACTGAACCCCAGGCCGCCGAAACTAGGGCCATGAAATATGTCATTGGCATCAGAAAATTGCAAAAATGAGGTTTTATTCTGGTCGTTGGCGACGAACCCTCTAGGCGGAGCCAAAGAAGGTTCTGCAGAACTCCCGGAAATCGCGAGTCTTCTTACGCAGGCTTCATCGGCACGGGGCTCGTCGGTGTTTCAGGTCCTTCCCGAATCACCATTATCCCAGTCGCGATAATTGCAATTGCTAGTATCGCCTCGATGACCTCGAGAGTGGCGATTGCGATCGGGGGCATTAGGCTTGAGAATTGGCCTGTTGCTTCCGCGATTGGTGCAGGGAAGTAGAGGAACGATCCAACGATGCTGAATATTGGTGCGCGCCCATTGCGACGCAGCAGCAGGATGAGGCCGATTATGTTTAGCCCAAGGCCGGTGAAAAGCAATCCAAGTGTGGCAATGCCGGTGGTGGAAACTTTTGCTACATCCCTGGTTTCGAGACCCCCAAGCGGGGTCAAGAAGAAATCACTGATTGCGTAGATGATGATGAGCGCTACCAGGTTGCGGGCTTTTCCGGATAGTTTCAACAAAGAGCTGCTCCCAGTCCAGTTAGATTCGCGAGCCTTCTGTACATCGGATAATCCAAAGCTATGGACCCTGTTAAGTTGCTCAAATTCACGAGGCTTCCAATTCTCAAGGGGGCATTGGAGCAGCGGATAAGAGTAGTGCTGAATAGACAACTAGAGACTTGCTTTAAGCGACCTCGTTAAGAAAACGAGGCACATTCATCAAATGCGCGCCGGAACCTCTCGGCGGCGCCAACAACTAGGGTATCTTCATAACGGGACAGGAAGTAGA
>JACXTT010001665.1_pt1 | contig 36551 bp, 28 predicted proteins | sample 9270951 | NCBI WGS metagenome assembly JACXTT01 (sample SAMN15532306, study PRJNA645909) | rock metagenome | isolation source: weathered quartz diorite | place: Puerto Rico | collected 2017-06-21 | reverse complement strand
CAAACTAGATACCTAAAAAAATTGCCTTAGCTCCGTGGTTACCTTGGGTCCGCGCACGGGAACCGGTGGTTTAGGATCTGTAAAGAAACCGATCGACAATAACTTTATGCCATACTTTTCAATAGGCTCGATTCGTGTTTTACCTTCTGCCTGGCTGGCTTTTGGGCGCGCTCCTTCTAAACCGAACATAATCGGGATAGATGGCCCGTAAATATCAGCATCGATCAAACCAACTTTTGCCCCGGCCTGGGCGAGGCCCAATGCAAGATTCACAGCGACCGTTGATTTACCCACGCCGCCTTTACCCGATGCTACTGCGATAATATTTTTTACACCGGGTACACCTGTGTTTTTTTGCGTTGTGACGCGCGAGGTCATATTGATACTTACCTCAATATCTTTGCTGATAAAATGTGCTATTGCATTGCGGCATGCATTTTCTATCAGTGCCTTTAATGGACAGGCCGGTGTAGTGAGAATAATCGAAAAGCTGAGATGATTGCCTTCTATTTTGATGTCCTGGACCATGTTGAGGGTTACCAGGTCTTTTTTTAGATCGGGTTCTTCTACGTGGCCAAGGGCGTATAAAACTTGTTCCTGAGTTATATTCATTGCAACTACAAAGCTACTAAACCGGGCTTAAAGCTATGTCATGTTAATGATAAAAAGCGGTTGTCAAGACTGGTTAAAAAAATCTTTTTGTAGAGTTAACCGTCTTGGGAAACATTTTGTTGATACTGACGTTTGTATCGCATAAGATTTAGATTAGTTTTGGATAAATTTTTTTGATGCATCGTCCTGTTTCCAAATATGTCCGCATAGCCGGAATCGTCCTTATCCCCCTGATTATCCTTTTATTAATAGGCGGTTATATCGCATATAATAAACGTGAGGCTATACTTCAAAAGGAGATCGCGAAAGCAAAAGATAAAGCAAAAAAGGATTATAATTTAAACATCAACATTGGGGCAGCCCATTTTACAGGACTTGCGACTGTTTCCCTTTCTGATATCACGGTCGTGCCAGATCAGCGGGACAGCTTACTCAATATTAAAAAGTTTGATGTCAGCATCAAGATCATGCCGCTGATATTCGGAAATGTAGAGTTTGCCGACGTAGTACTGGATAATGGGCACTTGAACCTGACGGACGTTAAAGGCGTTAAGAATTTTGATTTTCTTTTCAAAAAGAAAAAAGATACCACTGAGAAGAAGGAACGCGCTGACCTTTCGATATTGGCAAACAACCTTATAAAGCAGGTTTTATATAAAATTCCGGACGATCTTGACTTGAGGGATTTCCTGGTAACATTTAAGAACGACAGCGCCGGAATCAAGCTGCGTGCTCAAACCGCTGTGATTAAAGACGGCAGGCTCAATTCGACCATCAAAGTAAATGATACCCTGGCAACCTGGCATATCGCGGGTAAAATGCACCCATCCGACAAAGACATCGATATACACTTATATGCCGACGGCAAGAAAGTAGAGATCCCGTATGTTGGAGAACGCTATCATTTGAAGGTGAATTTTGATACCATTTCCACTCGCCTGGAAAAGGTGGAGCACAGTGACGGCATCACCAAAATATATGGCTCGTGGTCGGTAAAGAACCTCTTGATCAATCACCCTGCATTGGCCCCTTCCGATATTGTTGTTCCCGATGGCTCCATTGATGCAAGTGTGTTTGTTGGGAAGAATTACGTATCGCTGGATAGCTCATCGCTAATTAAGATCAAAAAAATCACGGTAAAAACCTATCTTAAATACCAACTTTACCCGGTTAAGATGTATTCCGTAAAAGTGAACAGCGACTGGATGAATGCGCAGGATGTATTCGACTCTTTTCCGCAAGGGATGTTCGATTCATTCGACGGCATACAGGTAACGGGCAAGGTAAAATATCACCTGCATGTATTCCTGGACTCGTCAAATCCCGACAAGGTGCAGTTTGAATCGGCGCTGGCGAAGGATAATCTTAATATTGTTAAATACGGCAAAACCGACCTCGGCAGATTGAACAGACCATTTACCTATACCCCATATGAGAAAGGTAAACCTATGCCACCGCGAATTATTGGCCCGCAAAATCCGGATTATACGCCGCTGCAGGATATTTCGCCTAATCTGAAATATGCTGTGATGACCTCGGAAGACCCATCTTTTTATACCAATCATGGTTTTGTGGAAGAGTCGATCAGGAGGTCAATTGCTACTGATATCAAGCAAAAGAAATTTAAACGTGGCGGGAGCACCATATCCATGCAGCTGATCAAAAATGCTTTCCTCAGCCGTGAAAAAACGCTGTCGAGAAAGATTGAAGAAATATTGATCGTGTGGATGATCGAGAATAATAATGTGATGTCGAAAGACCGGATGCTCGAAGTTTATTTCAATATCGTAGAGTGGGGCCGGAACATTTATGGTATCGGAGAGGCATCTCGCTATTATTTCGGTAAATCACCGTCAAGCCTTACGCTGGGTGAAGGTATTTATCTGGCCAGTATTCTCCCGCATCCAAAGACAGGGCTGTATTCGTTTCTGCCGGATGGGTCGTTAAGGCCAAGTTTGGTCAATTATTACAACCTGATAGGCAAAATGATGGCCGCCAGGAATTGGACTGAGCCTGACAGTTCAGGCTATGGTTATTATTCTGTGCGGTTAAAAGAAAGCCTTAGGGAGAATATTGCACCGGTGTCTACCGCAGTTGCTGATAGCCTGATGAGGCAAACAAACGATGATGATGATAATGATGTGAGCGGACAGGCGATGATGACTAAACCAACAACACCTGAGAAAAAACCAGGTTTTTTCCAGCGCTTATTCGGGAAAAAGGATACCACAGTTCATAAGCCTGCAAATCAAGAGCTTGAAATAGATACCGTTGGAAAAACAAAAAAACAAATACGCCAGGAAAAGCGCGCCCAACGCCGTCTCGAAAGGCAACGGGAAAAGGAACTTCGTGACAAAGGCCTGATGTAGTGTTTACTATGAGATGACCCAATTAAATGTTTAAACATCTAATTTTGTATAAACATTTAGGAAGAAACAATCATGTCACTCATAGAAAAATTGAACTGGCGCTACGCCACTAAAAAATTTGATAAAACCAGGAAACTAGCTTCTTTTCAGCTGAAGGAATTGCTGCAGGCAGTACACTTGTCACCTGCATCTACAGGAGTTCAGTCCTATAAAATAATTGTTATTGAAGATGCTGCCATTCGTGCAAAATTGCAACAGGCGGCTCACGGTCAGGCACAAATTGCTGATGCCTCACAATTGGTCGTTTTTGCCGCTGAAACCAACCTCGATGAACAATATGTAGAAAAATTTATCGATCACGTCGCTAAAATTCGTGGTATTGACCGTGCTAACCTGGCTGGTTACGAACAAATGATCAACGGCAATGTAAAAGGCATGACCGAAGAGCAACGAATCAACTGGGCTAAAAAGCAAGCCTATATTGCTCTGGGTGTATTGCTTACTTCAGCTGCTGAATTGGGTATAGATGCTTGTCCTATGGAAGGCTTCAGCGTGCTTCAGTTTGATGAGATATTAGGTTTGAAAGAAAAAGGCTTAACAACTGCTGTTATAGCTGCGATTGGTTTTCGTGCGGAGGATGATGCTTACAGCAAATTAAATAAAGTGCGTAAACCGGAAGAAGAAATGTTCATTCATATATAATAAGTGTCTTTGGTTTTTAACCTTCATTGTTAAGTTTGAAGGCCCTGGTTTACCGGGGCTTTTTGCGTTTGTTAAACAAATGAGGACCGGCGTATAAACAGTGTCGATTTAAGCACTACATTTTTTTTGACCACACCTGCCTCTTTATACTTCAACTCATCAAATAATAGCTCAGCGGCCTTAATACCCATTTCGTAGGCCGGTTGTGTAACAGTCGACAATGCAGGGCACAGCAGCGATGCAATGTGCAAACTGGAAAAACTGATGATCTTTAAATCTTTGGGAACGTCAATTTTCATATCATTACACACATGATAAGTGGCTAAAGCTAACCGTTCTACTGAACTGAAAATGCCATCAGGCTTAACCTTTTTTAAGGCATCCTGTATGATGGTATAATTCTCTTTTTCATCCTGGCTGCAATCGATCACTAACTGATCCTCAAAAGGTATATGGTGTTTTGCCAGAGCATCCATATAACCTTGTCCGCGTACTTTACCTATAGAAATGTTCTTGTTAATAACAAGATAAGCTATCCTTTTGCAACCTTGTTCAATTAAATGCTCTGTAGCGGCGAAGCTGCTTTCATAATCATTTGTAGTCACTTTGGATACATCGATATCTTCATACACGCGATCGAAGAACACTACTGGAATATGCTTTTGCTCCAGCTTTTTGATGTAATTATGATCGTTTGCCTCACCCGAAACAGACATGATAATGCCATCCACTTTGCCGTTATTCAGGTAGTTGATAAATGAAACTTCTTTTTCAAAAATATCATCCGTGCGGTAAAGCAGGATATAAAACCCTTTCTTTCGGGCAACTTCTTCAATGCCATTTATAGCTTGCGCAAAAAAATCGTTTACGATCTCAGGCACTATAACTGCCAGCGTTTTAGTCTTTTTATCCCGCAGGTTGCTGGCGTAGTGATTGGGCAGAAAATTATGTTCTTTGGCAAATGCCAGTATCCGGTCACGGGTATCTTTATTAATGTCCGGACTACCATTAAAAGCTCTCGATATGGTAGAGGTAGATAGCCTTAACTTGTCAGCAATTATTTTAATATTGATATTATCCATAGGTACTAAGCGGACGGTAAATTTATATATAATCCGCAATGGCATTGAAACAAATTAGCTGCTTTTAATATTAAGTATTACAGAGTTTTAGCCAACCCAGTGAACCGATCAGTATTTAAAGATGCCCTGATAATAACGATTTTTGTTATTTTCTTTTGCCCGCTTTCGTCAAAAGGGTTCTCGGTTTTTGCGCATATGGCAATTATCGATGCCAGCTGGAAAAAGTCGATCGTCCCCCTGCTAAAAGAGAAATACCCTAATGCTACTGATGACGAATTGCGCATTGCTCATTCCTATGCTTATGGAGGCAGTCTAATGCCCGATATGGGTTATTTCCCATTTGGCAGTGTGTATTTTACCAACCTGGTACATTATGTACGCAGCGGCGATTTTATGAAGAACCTGGTTTCTCAATCACAAAATATTAATGAATATGCCTTTGCATTGGGGGCTATTTCGCATTATTTAACCGATGAGTATGGCCACTCTTTGGCTACCAATATAGCAGAGCCTATTGTATACCCCAAAGTCGGCTAAAAATTTGGCAAACGGGTTACTTACGAGGAATACCCCGTTTATCATGCCAGAATGGAGTTTGGCTTTGATGTGTTGCAAACCGCCCGTGGTAATTATGCATCACAGGAATATCATGATTTTATCGGCTTTAATGTAGCCAAGCCAGTATTGGAAAGAGCATTCATGCTGACTTACGGTCAGGATATGAACGATGTTTTTAATGGCAAGCTGGATCTGGCAATATCCACTTTCAGATGGTCGGTAAGTACTCTGTTGCCAAGCTTAACCCGTACAGCATGGGCCTTAAAAAAGAACGATATCAAGAAGTTGAATCCCGGAATGACCAGCCGAAAATTTCACTTTAGATTGAAAAGAAAAGAATACTACCAGCAATATGGCAAAGAGCGCGATAAACCTAAATTTGGTAATAGGGTAACCGCTTTTATTATCAAAATCTTGCCAAAGATTGGTCCATTAAAGGCACTTAGATTTACTCCACCGGGTCCTGTTGCCGAAAAACTGTTTATCAAAAGCTTTGATACGACGCTTGTTTATTATAATCATCTTTTGACAGAAATGAGAAGCGGTAAACAGCCTCAGATGCCGGATATTGATTTCGATACAGGAAAACCAACCATACAGGGGGAATATGGTCTTGCAGATCTGACCTATAGCCAATTACTGCTTTATTTGGGGGACAAAAAATTCAACAATGTTACACCGCCATTGCAGGCTAATATCCTTTCGTTTTACGGCAAAGGCGATACCACCAGCAAAGTAACGGAATACAAAAAGTATAAAGTAGATTGGGAAAAGACGTACGCCGCCCTCCAGCGATTACGAACTATAAGACCCATACCCGTAGATAGCTTAAAACTTCCGGTCGATACTACAGCTAAGCCCAGTGTTTCAAAGGCCAAATAAATTGTACTTTTATAGTAAAGGAAACCTTTGGGGTCTCATCTTAATCTGCTTATCTTCATGTGATGAAGCCAGGGATCTTTAAATCAATACCACTCATATTTCTGCTGCTTTGGAGCTATGTTTCCTATGCACAGGACACAACAAACGCAGTGATATTTCATATTCATTCTTCGCATACAGCTTTTCCGGATACCGGTCGCGAGAAAGGGCATATGTATGATAAGGTGTTATATTCTGCAGCTGAGCATTATCACGATAGTACGGTACTGATCATAGCACCGAAGAAATTCGAGGCAAAAAAGACTGTCGATCTGATATTTTGGTTTCACGGCTGGCGAAATAATGTAGATAACGCAGCGAGTTTTTATGAGCTTATTAAACAGTTCATTGCATCGAACAGAAATGCTGTATTGGTTTTGGCAGAAACTGCTAAAGATTCGCCTGATAGTTACGGCGGTAAATTGGAAAATCAAGGTGTTTTTAAAGCATTAACAACTGATGTACTGAATGGACTAAAGGCTCATCATTTGGCCCCCAAAGGATGTAAGCCTGGGCATATTTTATTGGCGGGCCATAGTGGGGCTTACCGGGTAATGTCCCGGATCATTAAAAATGGTCAAATGCCTGTCGATGAAGCTATTTTGTTCGATGCGTTATATGCAGAGACGCCGATCTTTTTAAGTTGGATAAAGGCCGACCAAAGCCATCGTTTCATTGATCTATATACAGATCACGGTGGCACGGATGAGGAAACCCATAGCCTAGTTAAGCTGATCGCGCAGGAAAACATACCTTATTTAGAATCAGAAGAAGGTAATATCAATTTCCAGGCAGTTAAGGATAACCGGATATTGATTATCCATAGCCCGCACGAACACAATAATGTGATTAACAAGCCCGACAACTTCGAATTATTCCTGGAAAATAGTCCTTTTATAAAACCGTTAGAATAGGATCAGGCTACCGGTTGCAGTGGTTTGCTCAGGCATTTTTTGATATCAGACAGTAATTGTAACGGTTGGAAAGGTTTCAGAATACAGTCAACAAACCCGCTTGCGATAAGGTCCGACAGCATTTTTTTATCAACCAGGGAGGCCGTAAACGCAATTACAGGTATTTCAGGATAAAGCCTTTTTACTTCGTGGATTGCGGTAAAGCCATCCATCACGGGCATTTCCAGGTCCATCAGAATGATATCAAAATCGGAATTTTTAGAAAGCGCCGCCAAAGCTTCGGAGCCATCATAAGCGGTAGAGACTACGGCCTTAAAACCGGTCAATATTTTTTTGGCCACCATCATGTTGATTTGGTTATCCTCAACCAACAATATCTTTACACCCTCAAGGTTATCTTTTTCAGCCTCCTGGTTTTTGGCAAGCTGTTTATGATTATAAGCAGCATAGCTCAATTTAAGATCGAAGCTAAATTTACTTCCTTTCCCTTTTTCGCTATCCAGTATTAAATTGCTTCCCATCAATTTCAACAAGCGAACGCAAATGGTCAGCCCTAAGCCGGTTCCAATAAATTTCTTGGTGTCCTCGTCATACACCTGCCAGAAGCTCTCGAATATTTTCTTCTGATCCTTCTCTGCAATTCCTATTCCGGTATCTTCTATACTGAAACTAACCTCTATGAACTTATCTTCTTTTCGTTTACAGGTTACGTCCAGCTTCACAAAACCTTTGTCGGTAAACTTCAATGCATTTGACAGAAGATTATTGAATATCTGCACCAGGCGCATATCATCAGCCATTACATTTACATCCAATCCCGGATCAATATTGATCTTCAAATCAACACCTTTTTCCTGAAATAAGGTAATGAATGGCATACCCACATTCATTATGAACAGTTTCATATTCAGTTCAACAGGGTGTATTTCCAGTTTATCAGCCTCAATTTTGTTAAAGTCAAGTATATTGTTCACCTGCTGCAACATATGGTCTGAGCAGTATTTTAGTATCTGGTAATATTCCCCTTGCTGGGCGTCCATTTTCTGCTGCTTCATCAGGTTAATGACACCGATTATACCATTCAGAGGCGTCCTTAACTCGTGACCCATAGTGGCAAGGAACTGTGTGCGGGAGTCGATTATTTTTTGATTTTGTTCTTTAAGCTGATGGATATATTTTTTTTCGAAAAAGATATAAGAAACTGCAAATATGATCGTCGACGAGATGGCGATCACGTTGTTTACGAAGGATAACTTACTTAATTGGCTGGGGGTAAAGGGCTCAAGCGGTGTTACATTATGACCAATTAGTATACAAGCCAGGAACGATACAATGATGATACCGATATAAATAAAGGAATCCTTATATTTTGTTTGTTTCAGGTCGACAATGATGGGTATAGATACCATCAGCGGGAAGAAGTAAAGGTACTGGCTCGATTGCAGACCCTCTATGGCCGCAGTTGAAACGAGCAGCGCGCAGACAATGGTGACGATAAAAATAGTGAGGTTCTCGATATCGCCATTGTACTTTAACAAGATCACCATCAAAATGGCGAAACAGAAACAGGCGCTTACAAAAGAGGAAACATAAAGCCCAATAAATGAGGTGTAAATAGAAAGGGCTATTCCTGTAAATAGCGTGGCCAAGCCAAGCTGATACGTCCTTTTGGATACATCCTTTATATCAAAATGTATGCTGCCAGTCCGGTCATCAACTTTATTTATTCTGTGGTATTTATTAGTAATATCCTTCATTACGGGCAATTGCGGTACATCACCTTCTGCTTTAAGACTGCAAAAATGCTATTTATGGTTTATACTTTAACGTATACAAATGAAGAATCGTTCTGTTTAAGTTAGGAAAAAATAAAATATTGTTTTTCAATGACTTGAAATGCCGGAATTGCACCTGCTGTCGGACCGCTTTTGAGGTTTTTCCGGTTTATTTTATGCCGGTTGTTATAAGTGCAGACAACTGGAAAGGCGTCTTTCCGTTATCGGATAATTTGACCGCCTTATCAAGAAATTGCTGAGCAACAGTTTCAAATTCTGATGGGGCTTTGATCATAATTTCCCGTCCAAGCGGGTGCTTTCTGTAGAAGCCGTCTACAACAAAATCAGGAGAGGTAATCCCCGACTTTAAGGGTATTGCCTTTGATTCAGCATGTTTAAATCCTGCATCGGTAAGCATATTCGCAAGCGTTTTCGCATCGTTCATTGCAAATGGAATTTTGAAACGCGTGGTGTCTTCGTCTGGAAAGTGCGGAAGAACAAGATCATCGATCAGCGCTTTAAATATGGGCACTTTTAGTGTGTCGTCCCAGGTAGAGAAGATGAGTTTTCCGTCAGGTTTGAGTACCCTCAATATCTCTTCAAACCCCTTTTTTTTATCAGGTAAAAACATCACCCCAAACTGACATATCACTACATCAAAAGAGTTATCAGCAAAAGAAAGTTTTTGTGCGTCCTCAACCTGGAAAATGATGCCATTATTATTCAATTCGCGCTTGGCGATACTGAGCATATCCGAGCTTATATCGGTAGCAAATAATCTGACGCCGGCAGGAAGCACCTTGCGTAAATGCCGGGTTACGCGACCGGTTCCACAGGCGATCTCAAGCACTGACGATACCCGGCCTGCATCAATTTGGGAAGCTGTATACTGGCCATAAGGTTCGAAAAACAGCGGACCGAGGTAATGATCGTAATTTTCAGCATCATCGCTTGTAAACTTGTAGGCTTCCTTCTTTTCCATACAATTGGTTTTTAGATAATTTAAATGAACTAATTAATAGCAATTGGCGGGCTTGTAAAAAAGCAACAAGTCCGCTAATTGGAGCTTATGGCAGAAGTTTATTCAGCCTTCAGTCTTATATATTTTTCTACGTTAACACGGTCTACCTTAAGGCTGTCGATCTTTTCAATGCCTTGTTGTATAAGGGTGTCATTTTTTATAGTGACTGTAAAATCAAATTTGTTGTTTTCCCACTCACGTTCGTTGCAATAGTCCAGGTATTCGGTGTATTTGTTGCCATTCAGGGTGTATTTACCACCGCCGGAGCTGTACATTGGTTTTGGCTGTTTCCCTTTTGTTAGATCGTGGTTCATGAAAGCAAAATGATCGCCATTGATGATCTTGACGAACTTCTGATCTTTGGTGTAATCTGTCACCACAGGCGCTTTGCCTTTTTCAGTCAAAATACCCTGGAGCAGTTGCCAGGTGCCCTGGATAGGCAGGCCTTGTTCTTTTGGCGCGTTTGCAGCAGTGCCGGGATTATTATTGCAGGAAGCCAATATAACAGCGGCTATAACAAAAAAAGTGAGTTTGATTTTCATTAGATTTTTAGGTTAAGTTGGAAGCTAAAAATAGTAATCTTTTGGAATATATCTTTAGCTCCAACCCACCTTTCGTTGTCGTTATCAGACAGCTTTGGCTATAACTGATCTTATTATGGCTTCCAATGATTTGCAAAGAATTTGTATCTCCTCCTCTGTATTGTAATAATGGATTGATGCGCGTACAACACTTGTCAGGTGGTTTTTATCCATGTAGATGAGTGTTGATACAGCTTTACTTACCGTTACGTTGATACGATCTTCAGCTAATCGGCACTTTACCATAGCCGCATTAAAGCCGCCTACCGAAAAAGTTACTATGCCGCATTGACGTTCACCAAAATCATGAACGGTAACGCCATCAATTTGGGCAAGCTGTGTGCGAAGTAAAGCAGATAAATATTGGATCCGGTCCCATATCCGGTCCATACCAATATTTAAAGCATACTCAATGGCTTTCCCTAAACCAAGTGTAAGCGCCCGGTTCTTCTCATACAACTCATAACGACGGGCGTCATTTCTAAGCTGGTAGTCATCCAGGCTTACCCAATCAGTGGCATGGTTGTCCATAAATATGGGTTTGATCTGGTCCTGAATCTCTTTGCGCACATATAAAAAGCCTGTGCCACGCGGTGCCCTCAGGTATTTGCGCCCGGTTACCGAAAGCAGATCACAGCCGATCGCTTTTACATCTATCGGAACATGCCCTGCGCTCTGGCAGGCATCCACCAGGTATAGTATATTGTGCCTGCGCGCAATTTTGCCGATCTCAATTATAGGGATCATGCTGACAGAACTGGAAGCAATTTCAGTAACAGCAATGAGTTTGGTTTGCGGGGTAATAGCCTCCTCTAATGCCTGTAGTGAAAAGTTTCCCTTCTCATCATTTGGGATCACTTTGACTTCAACTCCATATTGTTTCTGCACATTCAAAAAGCCGATTAGGTTGGTCACATACTCCATTTCGCAAGTGATGATCAAATCATCCTTTTTAAAACCTATGCCATTAAACGCTATCCCCCACGCTGTGCTGGCATTTTCCGCAATGGTAACCTCGTCAACGTTTGCATTAATCAATTTGGCAATTAATGCGTAGACACTTTCTAACTGTCCGTGATATTTAGCTTCCGTTTCGTAACCGCCATAAGTCGCTTCTTCATTTAAATAGTCGATCATGGTTTGCACCACCAGGTCTGGCGGCAGTGATGCGCCGGCATTGTTAAAATGGATTCGTTCCCCAGTGCCTTTGGTTTCGGCCCTGAATTGCTGTATTTCCTGATCTGTTAGTCTTAATGTTTCCATGTTCAGCGTCCGTTTTGATTTCTTAATACAAAGTAAAAATATATTAGAATGGCAAAACAGATACAGAATTATTATTTTTGACCATAACAGATTGATGAAAAAGATATCCCAGGCAACCGATAATGTGTTTTTATACGACCAGATTGTCGGGCGTATCGAAAAACAGATCAAACAAAACCTGCTTAAAACCGGCGACAAACTGCCTTCTGTGCGGGCATTAAGCCAACAGCAGGACATCAGCATAAGCACAGCTTATAAAGCCTATGCCGAACTGGAAAATATGGGCATGATTGAAGCCCGAACGAAGTCAGGCTATTATGTGAAATTTTCTCCTTCGAAGTTTGCTAAGGTGCCGGAAGTCAACCCACCATTGAAAAAGATCGAGCAAGCCAGTGTAAGCCAAATGATTGCAATGGTAAATGCGAATATGTCCAAGCAGAATGTGCTGCGTCTGTCGGCCTCGGCGCCTTCGATCAATCTGATACCGCTTGCTCGCCTCAACAAATCAATGGCTGAAGCAATTCGCAAAAGCCCGGACGGAAATGTGAATTATGAGGATGTTCAAGGCAATATTTCATTGCGTAAACAGGTAGCCAAAAATGCATTTAACTGGGGCGGACAGATTACCGAAGATGATGTGGTGACCACACAAGGCTGTTTGGAGGCCCTGGTATTTTGCCTGCGGGCGCTTACCAAACCCGGCGATACTGTAGCGATTGAAAGCCCTACCTATTTCGGCATTTTCAATGTAATGCTCAGCCTCGACCTGAATGTACTGGAGATACCGGTTCACCCGGAAACAGGCGTAGATGTCGATTACCTGGAACAAGCGATGAATAAAGTGGATATCAAAGCTTGTTTATTCGTTACCAATTTCAGTAACCCGGTAGGCAGCTGCATGCCTGATGACCGCAAAAGGCAACTGGTCGATCTGATAACCGAACGACAGATACCTTTGATCGAGGATGACATTTACGGCGAGATCTATTTTGGTAAAAGCCGGCCCCGTACCTGCAAAAGCTATGATAAAGAGGGCTGGGTGATGCTGTGCTCATCGGTTTCCAAATCACTGGCGCCGGGTTATAGGGTTGGATGGTGCATCCCGGGAAGATTTAAGGAGCAGATCATCAACATCAAAATGATGCATACCATCAGCTCAGCCACGCCTACACAGGCGGCAATCGCTCATTTTTTTGAGACCGGACGCTATGATCTTCACATGCGTAACCTGCGTAAAGCGTTACATACACAGAGTCTACGATATATGCAGGCCATTGCTACACATTTCCCGGCGGATACTAAAATCAGCCGGCCGCAAGGTGGTTATGCATTATGGATAGAGCTTAATAAAAGGATAAACGCCTTTGATCTTTACCAGTCGGCAATAGAGCAGAACATCAGTATTGCGCCGGGACAAATTTTTAGCACAGATTGCCGCTTTACCAATTTTATGCGCATAAGTTTTGGTTTGACCTACGATGAACGCATGCACCAAAGCCTCCGCCTTTTGGGACAGCTGATAAAAGACCTTGAACAGAGATGTTGATCAGTCTTTTTTCTCTTTTGCCTTAGGAGCGTAGCCTCTGTCAACATCCAAAGTAAATGATGCTTCTGAAGCATCGCCGGCCTGGCGTAACAAGTCAATAGGTGGCGCGCTATCTTCGTTCGCAGAATCAAACTCTTCATTCAGGCCATTGGAATGAACGTCCTGCTGGCTTAGCTGGTCATCTGTTTCTGAGTTATCAAAATCGTCAACAGGTAATTTATCATCTGGATTGATCATAGTCGTAGTATTTTGTACAGAATAAAGTTACAACACTTTTGGCTGCATACTGTTTATTTTTTTCGATTAAAAAGTAGATTGTCCAGGCTCCATTTACCTCCGCCATAAATAATGAAACTTAGGAAAAATAGCAGGAACAAAAATGGTAACTGCGCATCGCCAAAAATTTTACCATTGCCCATAAAAATTATTACAACGCTCATATCAATCACTAAAGGAATCGAAACAAGTCTTGTACATAGCCCAACTACTAACAGGAGACCGCCGGCTAATTCACTGATTTTTCCCACGTAAGCCATAAAAACAGGAGCAGGGGAATGAATATCTGTAAGCCATGCAATGTTCCCTTTCATTTTTTCGGGGTCAGAGATTTCTAACCCATATTCAGCAATCAGGACGCCGACAATGACCCTGATTATGGCCAGCCAGTTTTCAAAAAGGATTTCTTTAGCAGGCAATCGTTTAATCATAAAATAGTTTTTAAATGAATATTTTAGCCTAAACTACCCCCAGATGTTTGAAAAGAAGGAATAACAACTGTAAAAAATTGTAAATGGAACTGTAAATTTTTTTTGAGCCATGAATTTATGTATCTAAATTGAGAAAGAAATTGAAGAAGGATATCTCAATAAATAATTACCAATGCGCATGACAAAGAGTATAGCCTCAATGCCGGAACATAAAGGGGGTGCATCCGTCAACAAATGCACCCCCTTTATATATTAGTGTTCGAATATCCGATCTGTCAAAATCAGTTTCTCCTGTTGAACAGGAACGAAGCATAATAAACCAACGTAGCCAATGAGCTCAAGGCGGCAACCACGTAAGTCATTGCGGCCCACCAAAGGGCATCTTTAGCCTGGTCGTGTTCTTCGCGGGTTTGCATTACGTTGTAGTTATTATTTAGCCACAATAACGCCCGGTTGCTGGCATCAAATTCCACCGGTAGGGTAATAAAGCTGAACAATGTTACCAATGCTAGAGCAGCTACGCCAATAGCCAAAACAAATGGATTATGGGTAAAAAACAGCAGCATTACACCGATAAACAATGTCCATTGGGTTAGGGTAGATGCCACATTAATTACCGGCACCAATGCAGAACGCAGGTTTAACCAGGCATAAGCCTTTGCATGTTGTACAGCGTGCCCGCACTCGTGTGCAGCAACAGCCGCAGCGGCAACACTTCGACTATAATAAACGTCCGGACTAAGATTAACGGTTTTATTCGCCGGGTTATAATGGTCGGTTAGTTGCCCTTCAACTGAGATTACCTGCACATCGTAAATATTATTGTCCTTCAGCATGCGTTCGGCAACTTCCTGACCGGTTAGGCCTGATAGCAGACCGATCTCGGCATAATGGTTAAACTTGCTTTTAAAACGCCACTGCACTATAAAGCTGACCAGCACCACAATGATCATGAGGAACCAGGCAGAGTTGTATCCTATTATAAATGATAAATGATTCATGTTCATGTTATTTACAAAGGGTATTTCAAAAAGTATTCCACTTGAATTTTTACATTTGAACGTGGAACCATCATTTTCATACTGGGAACGGACGGCTTTTGTAGATCATGCCGATGTGATCATTATCGGTAGCGGTATAGTGGGTTTGAGTGCGGCTTTACATTTAAAAAGGCAGCAACCTGATCTGAAAGTTACCGTCTTGGAACGCGGTTTCCTGCCAAGCGGTGCAAGCACCAAAAATGCCGGTTTTGCCTGTTTTGGCTCACTTTCTGAGCAACTCTCATACTTAAAACGATCTTCAGAGGAAGAAGTGCTTCGCCTGGTGGATTACAAATGGCGCGGACTGCAGCGGCTACGCGAAAATCTCGGCGACAAAAACATCGATTACCTGCAATATGGCGGCTATGAATTGTTTATGGAGCATGAGGAGAGCCTCGCGCAGGAGAGCCTGGATCATTTAACATACTTTAACAATTTGCTGAAGCAGGTGATTGGGCATGCTGACATTTATGCAGTGTCCGATGCCAAAATAGCTGAATTTGGGTTTGATAAAGTGCACAAGATGATCTATAATCCCTACGAAGGGCAGATCCATACCGGGAAAATGATGCGCACATTGCTTGGTAAGGTCTATGATCAGGGAGTTTTGGTATTGAACCAATGCAATGTGGAAGCCATTGAGCAAGAAGGCGATTATGTTAGGCTAAAAACCTCAAATGGCGATCTCAAAACTAATAAAGTAATACTGGCGACCAACGCCTTTGCTGCGCAGCTATTTCCTAACCTGGATGTGGTTCCCGGTAGGGGGCAGGTGCTGGTGACTAAACCCATTCCCGGATTGAAGATAAAAGGTACTTTTCATTTTGATGAAGGCTATTATTACTTCCGGAATATCGATGGCCGGGTTTTATTCGGCGGCGGCCGTAATATCGATTTCAAAAAGGAGCAAACCTGGGATTTCGGGCATACCGAACAGGTGAAAGATCAACTGATAACCTATCTAAACGAAGTAATATTACCCGGACAAAATGCTGAAGTGGATTACTGGTGGAGCGGAATCATGGGTTTTGGAGAAGATATTAATCCTATTATAAAGGAAGTAAAACCTAATGTTTTCTGCGCAGTAAGATGCAATGGCATGGGCGTTGCTATGGGGAGTTTGGTGGGCGAGGAGGTGGCTAAGCTGGCATTAGGTTAATTCTAAGCGTTCACGTTCACACTGCTTGAACGCCCGTGGACGTTTTAAGTTGCTGATTGTCAGGTTTGTTTAAAAATAAGGTTTAACGAACCATAACACGTAACATTAGCTTCGATTCTGATATTCCTTCACCAGCGTTTTCGAAGCCCGCTGCAGCCAGGATTCAGTCAGCAATTTTTTCAACTCTTCAGGATCAATCTTATTCAGGTAAACAAGCACATATGGATAATTACCGTAATGATCGGTAATGAAAAACACTTCAGAGTTGGCCTGTATCCATTTATCCCGGTCATCGGTGTGAACGACTAACACTACTCCATTTCCCCATAAGCGTGCCAGCAATTTTTTTTGCACGTAAAAGCCCGGTGTTCCGTAACATATTCCTTCCGATGTTCCCGGCAAAGTAGCCAGATACTGGCGAATGAATTGCAGGTATATGAATGGATCAGACATAGGTCTAAAATAATTCTACTAATCGTTCCAGCGCCATCCCGCGCGAGCCTTTTATAAGTACCGTAGCGTTTTTAACCGGGTTAGCTTTTAAACCTGCAATAGCCTCTTCAACTGTATTATAAAATATCGCTTCCGACTTCCGACTTCCGACTTCCGACTTCTGTCCCGCGAACTCCGTACCGATAAAAATTCGTTCGTCCACCGGCGTTTCCATTGCTTTTTTGATGATCGCCCTATGCTCTGCTGCTGATTCCTGTCCCATTTCGAACATATCACCTAAAACCAGCACCTTATGTTTGGCTTCAATTTTTCCGAGGTTCTCTATGGCTACGGCCATGCTGCTCGGGTTGGCATTATAATAGTCGCATATCAGCGTATTGGTAGCAGTTTGTGTGATCTGCGATCGGTTGTTTTTTGGCTGATAACCAGATATACCCGCGTTGATTTGCTCAGGGGTTAACTTAAAATAAACACCGATACATATCGCCGCTAATATATTATCCAGGTTATAGGCCCCGGTCAATTGAGATTTTATCTCATAGCTTTTCCCGTTTGAATTGTTGGTCCACTGCAAGGTGAGGAAGGGTGAGTTTGCAATGAGTTTCCCGCTAATAAGATTCGCGGGATTGTTGGTTCCATACAAAATCACATTTTTTAGTCCTCTGGCTTCTTGCATTTCCATCAAAACCTTGTCGTCGCCATTTACAAACGCCACACCATCTTCCGGACTTCCGGATTTTCCGACTTTCTGACTGATGTAATCGTACAGTTCGCCTTTACCTTTTTTCACACCTTCCACGCCGCCAAAGCCTTCCAGATGCGCTTTGCCCACGTTCGTAATTAACCCATGTGAAGGCTGAGAAATAGTACAAAGCAATTCAATTTCTTTTTGGTGATTGGCTCCCATTTCGATCACCGCCATCTGGTGCGAACTGTTGATTGAAAGAATGGTAAGCGGTACGCCGATATGATTATTCAGGTTACCTTGTGTAGCATAAGTATTAAAATGCTGGGATAAAACGGCATTGATAAGCTCTTTAGTCGTAGTTTTTCCGTTAGTGCCAGTTAAGCCGATTACTGGAATGGTTAATTGACGGCGATGATGTCTTGCCAAATCTTGCAGTGCAGCCAATACATCCTCAACCAATAAATACTGATCACCTTTTTTATACTCCGGATTGTCGATCACCGCATAAGCCGCGCCCGATGCAACAGCCTGTTCAGCAAACGTATTGGCATCAAATTTTTCACCTTTCAATGCAAAAAACAGGCTTCCGAGTGTGATTTTACGGGTGTCTGTACTGATGACAGGATGTTTTTTATAAAGCTGGTATAGTTGTTCGGTAGTGGTCATTGTTTAATTCAAAATATTTAATTCAAAAAGCGTCATTGCGAGGGACGAAGCAATCTCCGAACTGTACAGAGCGACCGTGCTGATTCTAAACCTTTCTGTTTGCTCTGTATAGCATTCCGCTAGCTAGCGGATTCGTGGCGCGGCTCACACCGTCCGCCTTGCGCCTCGCAATGACGAGTTATTTGCAGTCTAAATTAAGCTTTAACTGATATTTCTATTCATCCATCCAATTACCGCCCTAATTTCGCCATAACTGTAATCGTCACCTAATACTTCTTTTAATGGTGACAATCTTTCGCACCCATAGCTTTCTATCGCATCTTTTATAGCAGGTATTTTTTCCTCCTTCACAAATTCAAGTACATCAATCTTGCCTGTCTGAACAAAATAACTCAAATGCCCCTCAATTGTTGTTGTGGCAAGTCCGCGTTCTGCAGCTATCTCGGGTATAGTTTTGCCTGAGCGGTACAAAGTAAACGTTTCTATTTTGGTATCGGAAGAATGAAGTTTACCATTTGTTCTAGCCCGTCCCGGTTTTCGTTCACGATTCGCCGATTTCTGTTTGATACGCGATGATAAACCATTCCCAACGCAATAATTTTTAACGGGAACCAGGAATTCGCGCCCATATCTGGCCAGTTTGATGTCCCCAAAACCGGATATTAGTCGTAGCTCGTCAAGCGTTTGCGGCAGATAAGTGGCCATCTCCATCAAAGCAGCATCAGAAATGATGATATAAGCAGGAACATTTTCATTTGCGGCAATATCTCTTCGGGTCAGCTTTAATTCTTGTAATAATCCTGCTTCATACGGAATCACCTCTGTTTCCCTTTCTTCGATAGTTTGTGAAGCGATCAATTCAACCTTTTGTTGTCCTTTTAAAACAGCCTCACTTTTATCGGTTAGCTTTAACACCGGGTAGGCATCGTCGGTAACTTGCAGGTAGCCTAGGGTAACTAACTCACGCAGGTAACGAACCCAGTCGGCGCGACTGATATCAGCGCCAATTCCATATGTTTTTAATTGCTTATGCTCTTCCCATATTTTTTCTCTTTTCGAGCCTCTGAGAAAATCGATCACATAACCGTTGCCAAAGCGTTCTTTTAACCGGGCAACAGCTGAAAGTGCTTTTTGGGCGATAAGCGTCGCATCAAACTTTTCATATTCGCTGAGGCAAACATCGCATGAGCCACAATTATCCGGGAAAGATTCATCAAAATATTGCATCAGATACTGCCTGCGGCAGCTTTGTATCTGGCAATATTTTACCATATCGTCCAGCTTTTTCAGCATGATAGCGGTTTGATCCTCGTTTCCGTCAATCTTAGCAAAGTATTGCAGTTTGCTGGCATCGCCGTAAGAATACAATAGCAGAGCATCGGATGGTAGTCCGTCGCGCCCTGCCCTGCCTGTTTCCTGGTAATAGCCTTCAATGTTTTTGGGAAGATCCACATGCACGACATAACGTACATTGGATTTATTGATACCCATGCCGAAGGCAATCGTCGCCACGATGATTTTTACTTCATCCCTTAAAAAAGCTTCCTGGTTTCGTGCCTTGTCTGCATTATCCATACCGGCGTGGTAGGCTTCAGCAGGAAATCCGTAGCTTTTTAAATCGGCAGCCAGTTCCTCTGTCGACTTCCTCGAAAGGCAATAAATAATTCCCGAACCCTCTTTTCTTTCATTTAAAAAATCGAGCAGCTGTTTAAAAGAGTTTCTTTTAGGCACTACCTTATAAGTAATATTTGCCCGGTTAAATGAAGAGACAAACTCAGCCGGCTTATCCAGGTTCAGCTTGTCGAGAATGTCCTTGCGGGTCAACTTATCGGCAGTTGCCGTAAGCGCGATAACCGGTACTTTGGGGAATTCGGCTTTTAATCCAGCCAGCATTAAATATTCAGGCCTGAAATCGTGACCCCAGTGAGAAATGCAATGGGCTTCATCAATGGCAATCAGGCAGACGGGCAACGATTTTAGGAAACTAATCAGGTTGCTCCCCGGTCCAAACAGGCGTTCGGGTGCAAGGTAAAGCAATTTTATCTTGTTTTCTTTTAGCTGATCAGTTATCCGTAGCTGCTCATCCGGAGATTGTGAAGAATTTAGAAAAGCGGCAGATATGCCGTTTACGTTTAGGCTGTCTACCTGGTCTTTCATCAGTGCTATTAATGGCGAGATCACTATCGTGAGACCGCCCATCAATACCGCAGGCAATTGATAACATAAGGATTTGCCTCCGCCGGTTGGCATCAGTGTTACAACATCCTGAGCGTTTAAAACATGTTGAATGATGGCTTCCTGCTGATGTCTGAATTCGCTGTAGCCGAAATATTTTTGCAGTGCCTGTATGGGTGTCATAACTGTGGTATGCAAAGGTGCAGATTTAAATGTGAATAGGTTAGGTTAATTGATTGCTAATATAATTAGTAAAATTGGAATAGCAAATAACTATTTGATTTTTTATTTTTAGCTTAGTCTTTCTCAATATGCTAAAAAAAATCTCGTTATCACTGGTTTGCCTTTGCCTTGCCTGTGCCGCCATTTCGCAGGAGTTGCAATCTCCGTCAGAATTTTTGGGATATAAACTGGGTTCCCAATTCACGCCGCATTTTCGCATTGCGGAATATTTTAAATATGTGGCTTCGGTTTCCAAAAATGTAAAACTGCAACAATATGGTACTACCAATGAAGGCCGACCATTAATGGCAATATTCATCGCGTCAGATGAAAATATTAACCGGTTGGAAGAGGTCCGTCAGCACAATTTATCGCTTGCGGGATTGAGTAGTAACTATACTTCTTTGGCTAACGCCCCTGTTATTGTTTGGCTAAGCTATAATGTACATGGTAATGAGCCCAGCTCCAGCGAGGCAGCTATGCAGGCGCTTTATGAACTGGCTAATCCTGCTAATAAACGTACCCAGCCCTGGTTAAAAAATGCATTGGTGGTGATCGACCCTTGCTTAAACCCTGATGGTCGTGAACGGTACATTAATTATTATAATTCGGTAAAGGGTGTTACCCCGAATGCCGACCCTACTTCGCGCGAGCACTCTGAACCATGGCCCAGCGGACGTGTAAATCATTACTATTTTGACCTAAACCGCGATTGGGCATGGCAAACACAGACGGAGACGAAAGCAAGAGTAGCGCTTTTTAATAACTGGTTGCCACAAGTACATGTTGATTTTCACGAGCAAGGCTATAATGCTCCTTATTATTTTGCACCGGCCGCCGAGCCATTTCATAAAGATATTACCCCATGGCAAAAGGAGTTTCAAACCATCATAGGAAAGAACAACGCCAAATATTTTGACCAGAACGGCTGGATGTATTTTACCAGGGAAGAATTCGACCTGCTTTATCCATCCTACGGCGATACTTATCCTATTTACAATGGTTCTATCGGGATGACTTACGAGCAGGGAGGAATTGGAGCAGGTTTGGCTATAGCTACAAGGAGTGGGGACACGCTGACATTAGCCGACAGGATCACACATCACCTTTCAAATAGTCTGAGCACCGTGGAAACTGTCTCGGCAAATGCTTCAAAAGCGTTAATGGAATTTAAAAAGTATTACGATAACAACCGCGCCAATCCGCCAGGTGAGTACAAAACTTACATTATTAAAAATGATAACCCGGATAATATGGCTATGCTGGCCGACCTGTTACATAATAATGGTATCAAATTTGGACATGCCAATAGGCGTTCGGCAGTTGGCTTCGATTATGTGAGCGGGAAAATAGCAGAGTTGTCTATTGACCCACACGACCTGGTAATTAACGCCTATCAACCCAAAGCCGTTCTATTAAATGTATTGCTTGAACCCAGAACGTTTTTGGCCGACTCCAATACCTACGATATCACCGCGTGGTCACTGCCGTATGCCTATGGTTTAAAAGCATATGGTTTAAAAGAGTCGATAAAGCCAGAGGAAGCCAAATCGGTTACAGCAATTATAGCTCCTGGCGTTGCCAAAGGCGAAGCTTACGCCTATGTTGCACCGTGGCAATCGGTTTATGAGGTAAAGTTTTTAGCGGAACTTTATAAAAAAGGTATTAAAGTGCGCTCTTCTCAAGCTCCGTTTGAAGCGAGTGGACAAAAGTTTGCGCCCGGCTCCTTAATTATTACCCGTGCCGGAAATAATGCTGATGATTTCGATGATAAGGTGATCGCATCCGCTAAAGATTGTCACGTGACATTGTCAGTACTAAAATCTGGTTTTGTGGATAAGGGTGCTGACCTGGGTTCGAGCGCGATCAAGTCGCTGCATCAGCCAAAGGTATTATTGATATCTGGTGAAGGTAGCTCATCAGAAGCAATGGGTGAAATTTGGCATTTTTTTGACCAGGAAATCAACTACCCGCTTACCATTGTTAAATATCGCGATCTGAATCGTGAACGCATTAATGATTTTGATGTAATCATATTTCCCGATGGTTACTACGATGATCTGCCAGTTGAAAGACTGCAAAATTGGGTTCACGACGGCGGTAAGCTCATTGCTATGGAAAATACGGTTTCCATGCTTACTGATAAAAAAGGATTTTCAATAAAGAGCATTACCGATAAACATGATACCAGTTCAAAAAACAAAGATAACCTGATAAAAACTTATGCCGACCGAGATCATGATGCGATCAGGTCAAACGTGCCGGGAGCTATATATAAGGTAGACATGGATAATACCCACCCGTTGGGATTTGGGCTGCAGAAATATTACTTCACCTTAAAACTGAATGATGTATTATATAGCTATTTAGGCGATGACGGCTGGAACGTAGGCACAATTAAAAAGAATGGTTATGTAGAAGGCTTTGTCGGTCAAAAAGCGAAGGAGAAGCTGAAAGACGGGTTATTATTCGGAGTTCAATCAAATGGACGTGGTTCGATAGTTTATTTAGTGGATGATCCGCTTTTCCGCAGTTTCTGGCAAAATGGTAAATTATTATTCAGTAATGCCGTATTTATGGTGGGACAGTAAGTTAAGTAGCAGTAAGCAGTTGCAGTAGCAGTTTTTATATCCCTGCTACTGCATTCTGCCACTGCTACTAATTATTCCCCTTCACTCTTCCGTTAAGATCATCTGCGCCGCTTTGGTGTTCGCGGGCTCTTATTTTGGTACTTCCAAAGTTGTAAGTAAACGTTAACCGGGTTATTCTCGATTCGCGTCTTTGGCGGATATCAAAATCAACCGATCCGTAATTGCTGGTAACATCATTGCGGCGTGTATTAAATATATCGCTCATCGAAAGTTTCAAATTTGCTTTCTTGTTTGCAAAGGAATGGCTCAACCCTGCATCAACAGAATATTGTGGTTTTACATAGAACAATCCGTAAGTTAAGGCTGATTGGTAATTACCTGTAACTTCCAGTTTGTATCCGGTCAACGGTTTAAATGTTTCTGTCGCCCTTACCTGGTAAGCGGCCTGGCCCCTGTCAAGGTTGCTTCCTTCCAGGTTGTTAGATTTGAAGCCGAGGTAGAAAGCAGTTGCGTTGATATTACCATCCCACCATTTGGTAATTGTATAAGGAGCATACAGGTTAGCATTATATGCATTTTGAACCTGCAGGTTCTGCTGTGTTACAAAGGCAACCTTGGTAGCCGGATCAGTTCCAGGTACTTCAGTTATCACATCGGTTGTACGGCTATAGCCTAATGTCAAGGTAATGCTCTTATTATAGGTATAGTTAAACTCGAAATTATCGGTATACTGCGGTTTCAGGTAAGGATTACCTTTTTGATAGGTATACGGATCGAGGTGATAGACAAACGGGTTCAGGTTGTCATATTGCGGACGGTCGATACGGCGGCTGTATGATAAGCTGAATTCATTTTTATCATTAATAGTATGATTGAAAAATACGCTTGGGAAGAAGTTAAGATAACTTCTTGGTATACGTTGCACCACATTCATCGAATCACCTACAGCGCTTGATTTGGTGTATTCTGCTCGTAATCCTACTTGTACAGATGTGTTTTTAAACTGTTTATTTAAGTTAAGGTAACCGGCGCTTATTTTTTCATCGTACACAAAATGGTTGACGCTGGTATCAGGCGCACCCTGAACGGTGGTTTGCTGCAGGTTGTTATCTGTTTTTACATCACTGTATTTAAAACCGGCTTCCAGTTTAACAGATTTGGTTAATGGCTTCGCATAATCCGCCTTGGCGGTATGGATATCGATGTTGGATGGTGTCAGATTACCCAAAAATCCCTGGGGATGTTGTATACTGCCGTCAGCCAGATAGAAATCAGTAATATATTGAGCCCTCGAATTATTTCTGAACCTTGAATAGTCCAGGTCGGCGCTGATCTGTTGCCCGGCGGTATCTATTTTATAGGTGTCGTTCAGATTGACTGCGAAGTTATTATAGGTTTGATGAATTCCCGAAACAGTGCGTAATGAGGAATCGATAGTGCTGAAATTCTTACCTATATAAGTGCGATTGTCGTTGTTATCATCTTCGTTGTTAAAGTAACCGTTTACCACAAAACCGATGGTATTTTTGGATGATAGATCGTAATCCATCCCAAAACGATAGCTATTATTATGATTATTGGTGGTTAACGGGCTGAACTGGTTGAAGTAAGTTTGTTTTCCGGCAGTATCGGTAATGATACGTTTGATATCGATGTTCTGTATGCGTTTGTTATCGTTATGGCTGAATGTACCGAATACGTTCAAATTGCCTTCTTTGTGATTTAATTGCAATGTTTCATTATCCTTCCAGAAAGCGCCATAAGCTGTTCCCAGGGTAAGGCTACCGTTGGTTCCTGTTTGTTTGTTCTTTTTAAGTTTGATGTTGATAATGCCGGAATTGCCCGCAGCATCATATTTAGCAGATGGGTTGGTAATGATTTCTATTGACTCAATCGTGTTGCCGTCAGTAGACCGTAGTAGTGTGGCTAACTGTGCTGCTGTTAAGTAGGTCAGCTTATCATTGAGCATTACTGTTACGCCCTGTTTACCTTTAAGACTGATATTATCATCCTTATCAATACTAACCCCAGGCGCTCTTTCCAGTATATCCATTGCCGAGTTGCCTGCAGCGAGCGGACTGTTTGCGACGTTAACTACTGTACGGTCTATTTTTCTCTCGATTAATGGTTTTGCGGCAGTCACATTAACGGTATTCAAGTTATGCGCATTGGGCTGCATCTTTAGTTCAGGCACAGTAACCGGTCCATTACTAGCCACAGTGATGGGCTGACTAATCGCTTTCTGGTATCCAACGGTGGTAGCTTTAATAACATAGCGGCCTTGCTTAATGTGCTCGAAGCTATATACACCCTGCTCATTGCTAATAGCACCTTTTACTATGGTTGAGTCTTTTGCATTTAATAAGCTTGCAGTAGCATACATCATTGGTTTCCCCTGTTCGTCGAGCAGTGAGCCGCTAACATTTGCTGATGGCCCCGAGCCTTGTGCAAGCGCAGCTCCCATCGCCGCTATTAAGAGCATCAGGCTGAGGTATATTTTATGGATAAGTGTTTTCATAATGTTGTGTTTGTAAAATTTGGGCAAAAGGTTTCCCGTAAAGAGTTGCCCCTCTTTTTTAAAAGGTTAATAAATGTTGTTTCAGCTTGCCGGTTATCTAACCGAAATTTTGGATAGGTAACGCGGTATCAATAGTTCATGGGCATAAATGGTATATTGTTTTGTAGTTCTACATTTCAGGCAATACCTATCCTATTAAAGAGTACTCCTCTTTTTTTGAAAATGCTCAAAAAATAGGGTTTAGCTGGTAGTAGCCCGTGTTTTGTTTATTTTATATTAAGATGCAATAACCCCTAAGAAGGTTACAGGCAATTTTATGTTTTTCCGTGAAAGGTGATATTTGCATAGGTGAACAGCCTGTTTTCGTCGGTGAATGTTATTTTAAATTTTTTAACGCAGGCGTTAGGTTAGATATAACATCTTTAAAAAAGGAAAAACCACCTTCATCGGTTTTACAGTGAGATGCTTTTACCGACTGCTTTTTTTCCTGACAGCATGGCGCATTATTCTTTTTATCGATATTATTATAGGTATGCGTATCATACAAAGGCAACATAAGCCCGCATATTAATAGCAGGCTTATGTATCTGATTACCGGTTTCATTTTTTTAGCTTTTTTGTGCTATCGCTCAAAAGATGTTTATTCAAGACAGTGTCGGTTACTAAGGTATCTACCTTGCATTGTAACCCATTATCAGTCATCGTAAAAGTAGCATTGCTTAGTTTGTTTCCATCCCGCTTGTTAAGTTCATTACAGTTATAAACACTGAAGTCAGATATCCTGTCCATGTCATGGTCTATGACTACTTTTGCATTCAATGGTAGCTTCAGAATCACGATGAGTTCTTCCTCATGCCATAAATCATCGTTTTTCGGGTAAAAGCGCTCATCGAATTTCAGAACACTGTCCTGTTGAGTAAACATGTATTTGATATTGCGTGAATTGGTCAGAGCATCATCATAGGTACGCCCCCGGGCATGATATTGCTCTACTACGACGGGTTGAGAAACATCGCCTTTTTCAATATTAAAGCGTATGCGCTGGTGAAAATGTTGAAAATCATTGTCTTCATCATCTATAATCTTCATATTAGGAGCCAGGCCTTTAATATTCAACCGGGCGCTATCCTCAGCAGTGAAGTATTTCAGATCATTCAGCTTTATATAATAAGTGTTGTTTTGGGCCGGCTTTATGTTGATGGTTTCACTGTAGCTTGCAGATGAGCTGAAGTCGGCCGCTATCTTGGTCACGTCATAAACAAAAACCGCTATGGCAAACAACCAGATAACCAATATGGTTGTACCTGCTGATTTGCTGATAGAACCTGTGTTAAATATGCCTCTTAATGTAAGGAGTATAATACTTGCAAGTGGTACAGCAATTACTACAAAACCAGCTGTATAAATGTATTCAGCATGATGGTGCCTCAATAAACCATAAGGCATATCGTGAAATGGAGCAAACTGGCCAAATCCAATCAACGCCACAAAAGCTACGATAAAGAATACCAATGCAGCGAAGCAGGACAACAGGATAAATAACCCGATCAGCTTCAGCAGGATCTTACCTGCACCATTAAAGAAAGTACCCAGGTGATAGAAGAAGTCGCCTATAAAATCACGTGTTTTATACACGAATGGCTTGGCTTCGTGTTTTAGGTTTGAAAAGTTGTCGCGCATTGAGCCCATTTCTTCCTCAAAGTTTTTCTTGAAACCTTGCAAGTTGAGCTTTTCACCCTTCATCACCATTCTGTCGGCACGGGTGACGGCTTTGGGTATCACTATCCATAATATAATATAGAGTATAATGCCTGTGCCACCGGCCAATACGATCAGCGCAAATGCCAACCGGATCCAAACCACGTCTATATCAAAGTAATTGGCTATGCCCGAACACACACCGGCTATAAGGTGGTCATCCGGGTCGCGGAATAACCGGCGTGTGGCACCATTATTATAATAGGTATCTGTAAATGATGGTTCGGTGTCTTGCTCTGATTTTTCAAAATCGGCAACAGTACCCATTTGCTCTATCACCGATTTCACATCCTGCTCAACGATAACCTGTTTGTGCTCATTGGCAAGGATATCATTAAACATCTCGGCTATACGGTTTTCGATATCGGTGGTGATCTCCAGGCTATCGTCCGAATTCATAAAATGACGTTTTACATCCGTCATATAATTCTTTAATACTTCGTATGCATCTTCTTCTATATGAAAAACGATGCCATTTATATTGATGATAATTGTTTTGTTCATGATCTTGGGTTTCTAATTATTTTACTTTCCTGTCTCCGATAGATATTTGTACCGCGTAGGCCAGTTCCTGCCAGGTTTTATCGAGCTGTTCTAATACTTTTCTGCCTTCTTCCGATAAGACATAGTATTTTCTCGGCGGCCCGGATGTCGACTCGACCCAGTTGTAGCTGAGGAGTCCATTATTTTTTAAACGGGTTAGGAGAGGGTATAAAGTCCCCTCGACTACGAGCAACTGGGCTTTCTTTAGCTCGGCAATTATATCCGAAGCATATATTTCGCCCTTTGCTATGGTGGAAAGAATGCAATATTCCAAAACACCCTTCCTCATCTGGGTTTGTGTATTTTCAACAATCATACAACAAAGATATATGTTTTAAATTGTATTATGCAATACATAGTACTGAAATTATTAAAAACTTTTTCTGAAAGTCGTTTTTTTTAAAAATTCTCAGGTTTTTGAAACAAAATATTTGACTTTTTAATAATCTAATACTACTTTTAGCTTTAATTAACTATTAACTGATCTTATTATTAACGAAATGAAAAAACTTCTACTAGTAAGTTTGTGCTTTCTGATGTTATGCGTAACGCAGGTTTTTGCACAAAACCGTACGATTACTGGTACGGTTACGGCCAAAGAAGATGGCCTACCCATTCCGGGAGCTACAGTAAAAATCAAAGGCTCAAATGAAGGTACCCAAACCAACGCAGCAGGTAAATTTACCCTCAGCGTACCAAGCGGTGCATCCCTTGTTGTGTCTTTTGTAGGTACAACGCCGCAAACAATCGTTGTTGGCGACAAAACCACGATCAACGTGGCATTGGTTCAGAACCAAAGCCAATTGAACGAGGTTGTGGTTAGTGCTTACGGTATCAAGCAAAGCGCCCGTTCAACTTCTAACGCGTCGCAGGTTGTTACTTCAACGGAGCTTAACACCGTGCGTGAACCCAACATTAACAATGCTTTGGCAGGTAAAGTTGCAGGCTTGCAAGTGCGCAGCCAGTCAGCAGCTGCATTGGGCCGCGGTACTGAAGTAAGACTTCGTGGTGCTTCGGGCCTTGGAACCGGTAACGGTGCAATTTATGTTGTTGATGGTACTATTTTGCCAAATTCAGATGACATCAACCTGGACGACATTGAAAGTGTTACTGTTCAGCAAGGTGCAGCAGCAGGCGCTCTATTTGGTGCACAGGGTGCAAATGGCGCTATTATTATCACAACCAAAAAGGCCAAAAAGACATCTGGCCTTGGCGTCGACCTGAATTTAGGTGCTACATTTGATAATGTTTATATACTACCGAATTATCAAAACACCTATGGCGGCGGTAATGATCCTAACCTGGAACAATATGTCTGGAAAGCCGGTGACCCTGTTGCATGGCAGGCATTAAGCGGCAAATATTACCCGGATTATTCTGACGATAGCAGTTGGGGCCCGAAAATGGTTGGCCAGGAGTATATCCCATGGTATGCATGGTATCCTGGAACCAAATATTCCTACAAAACAGCCAAATTTGTAGCACAGCCTAATAATGGCAGAGATTATTTTAATACTGGAGTTACTTTGAATAATTCAATAGCCTTAAACAAAGCCGGTGACGATTATAATTTCAGGATGAGTTATGGCAACGAGTATATAAAAGGTTTAATCCCGGATCAAGACCTTAGAAAAAACACAATAAACCTGAATTATAGTTATGATCTGAACAAGCATTTGACGATCTCTACAAACATTAACTATATTAATCAGAAACAACATGGCCAGGTTCAGGATGGTTATGCAAATCAAACCACCGGTTCATTTAACTCCTGGTTTCACCGTGATTTGGATATGGGCATAATGAAGGAGCTTAAAGGTTTAAGATCCCCTGACGGTACTTTGGCATCCTGGAACCACAATGACCCGGGTGTATATGACCCGGCTAACCCGCAACATTTTTACGGTGCTAATTATTGGTATAACTTTTATGCTTACCAAGATGATCTGAGAGATTTTACCAATCATGACCGTTTGTTCGGCAACATAGCTTTAACCTATAAAGTAAATAAGGATCTAAGCCTTACAGCAACTTATCGTAAACAGCAAAATACCAGCTTTACGGAAAATATCGTAGCCTACGACTTGGAACAAAGTGCTGTGCAAACAGGTGTTAAATCCAGCTATTACACACAGAATACTTATTCAAACCGTGAAGATATTGAGTTCTTAGCTACTTATAACAAGAAGATAAAGGATTTCACTATTGACGCAAATGCCGGTACAGATCAGTTTAACTGGACTTACAAAGACAATTCGGTTCAAACAAATAATGGTCTTACCATCCCTAACCTTTATACAGTTAACAACTCTGTTGACCCGCCAACTTTGGTTAATAACAGGACACATGAGCAGTATAATGCTGTTTTCGGCAAGGCTTCCTTTGGTTGGAAAGACCTTTTATTCCTGGATGGAACATTACGTAATGACTGGTATTCAACCCTGCCTTCTTCTCATAATGCAGTTTTATCGAAATCAGTGGGTGGTTCATTCATATTCAGCGAGCTGTTAAAAAGCCAGAGCAGCTGGTTGAGTTATGGAAAAATAAGGGCAATATGGGGAGAAATTCCTAAGGCCTTAGGTACAACTAACGAAACTTTTGGAGCTTACCGGTATCCGGGGTCAGCATATGGCGTAAATGCAAATAAATTTAAAGGGAACCTTCTGATGACCACGCCGGACCAACTTGTAGATCCAGCTATCACCGGTTCAACCGTTACTCAAAAGGAGTTAGGTATTGACCTTAGATTCCTGAATGACAGACTCGGAATTTCTGCCACTTATTGGGATGGTTCTGAAAAGAATTTCCCTGCTACCTTAAGTGTTAACGGCGCCAGCGGTTTCTCATCAATATTGACCAACTTTGGTTTGATCAAAAAGAATGGTGTTGATTTCAACTTTATGGCCGTACCTTTCAGGTCTTCAAATTTCAACTGGACATTTAATGCCACCTATTCAAACCTGTTAGAAGACAAGATCGTAGAGATCAGCAATAAATACAACGTAACCCGTATCCTTGCTGCCTCTAACACTAATTTTTCAGGTATCACTACTCCGGCTTTAGTTCAGCAAACAGGAAAAACCTGGGGGCAGTTATATGGCAACGGTATATTGCGTAATAGTGCAGGCATTCCGATATTAGATGCAAATGGCTTTTATCAAAATGACCCGAATAAATATTATGGCAGCGTGCTTCCAAAGCACACAGGTGGTATTCAAAATACCTTTACTGTATTTAAGGACTTTAGCATTAACGTGAATATTGATTATCAGTTCGGAGGTAAGTTTTTCTCTTTATCTGATATGTGGGGCGCATACAGTGGTCTAAGTGCACGTACAGCTGTGTTAAATGACAAAGGCAACCCAATACGTGATGCTGTAGCTGATGGCGGCGGTGTACACATGACAGGTGTTGATGCTACCGGAAAACCGGTTAGTACTTATGTAAGTGCATATGATTATTTCCATAACCTGGTTAACAATAATACTTATGACCCTTACGTAGAAGACCTAACCTTTATCAAATTACGTGAAGTAGGCTTATCTTACCGGATACCAGTTAAAAAATTGGGGATTTCAAATTATATAAAGAGCGCAACATTTCAAGTACAGGCACGAGACCTATGGTTGATTTATGCCAAAACCAAGGATTTTGATCCTTCACAAATCAGTGCTGTTCAAGGAGAATCAGGACAGTTACCTGGAACAAGAGGAATCGGATTTAATCTTAGAATCGGTTTCTGAGAGCGTTAACTTAAATGTAATTTAAATTAAAAAGATAAATAAGATGAAAAAGATATATATATGCGCACTTACATCTTTGCTGTTATTAGGGCAGATGGGTTGTAAAAAGCCGAGCGATTTCGGGGATACCAATGTGGACCCCGCTGCTACTACCAAACCTGTTGTCTCTGCATTGTTATCCCAGGTTGAAGCCAACATGGGCGGGTACAGTTCTACCAGCGTGTTAGCCCTATATGGCGGAGAATATGCACAGTATTTCACAGAAACCCAGTATCCTGGAGTTTCCACTTATAGTTTGCCTCAACTTTCCTTCACGGGATATTACAGTGGAGACTTATACGACTTGCAAAACATTATTAACCTTAACCAGAGCAAAAACTCAGTTGCTGTTGCTAAAATATTGCAGCAATATATATTCTGGAAGATTACAGACGCCTGGGGAGATGTGCCTTACAGCCAGGCATTGCAGGGAATTAAAGTGATCACTCCGGTTTATGACAAGCAGGAAGACATTTACAAAGGGATTCTTGCCACTTTAGCATCGGCTGCTGCGTCGATGGATAACGGGCCGATACCAGGCGATTTTATTTATAATGGTGATGCAGCCTCCTGGAAAAGGGCCGCTAACTCATTAGCGATGCTGGTGGCTATTCAATTATCTGGCAAAGTACCGGGTGCAAGCGATTATGCCGCTACAGCATTTAAGGCAGCTGATGTTGCTGGTAGTTATATTGATGCCAATGCTCAGAATTTTGCTGTTACATATCCCGGAGGATCTTTTAAAAATCCATGGTGGAATATATACAATGGAAGAACTGACTACGCCGAAAGTAAGGTGGTTACTGATTTAACTGCAGCTCTTGGTGATGGAAGGACCGTTCCATTTGGCGGTGATTTCACCGACCCGGGACAAGTTACAGGAGGTACGGTTACATCTGCTATAGGTATTCCTCCTGGTTTAAGCCGCGCGAATGTTACTGTGTTTACCACTGCTAACACGAAATGGGCACTTTTATTACGCGCCGATAAACGCATGGACGTGGGTACCGTGGTAATTATTAGTGCAGCTGAAGTAGCTTTAGCAAGAGCAGAAGCAGCTAATTTAGGATGGACAACAGATGATATCGTAACAGCTTATCAACAAGGGATCAATTTATCTTTTGACCAATGGGGACTTGCAGCGCCTGCGGCCTCTTATTTCACCCAGGCTGGTGTGGCTATTTTACCTACCGCAAGCGTAAATAACATAAAGAACATAAGCATACAAAGGTACTTGGCTAGTTACCCAGATGGACATGCAGCATGGGATATATGGCGTAAATCAGGATATCCCGTACTTACACCAGCTCCTGGCGCGACAAGTGCATCGGGTCAAATTGTACGGAGATTTACCTATGCTTTATCTGAGTATCAAACAAACGCAACTAACGTAAATGCAGCAGTTGCAAGAGAGACAGGTCCGAATGGGGGCACAGATTCTCAAGACAACCGTGTTTGGTGGGACCCAACTCCATAAGTAGATATTGATGTTTAGATTTTTAAATTAACATATTTTGAAGCTATCATGTCCATAGTTGACTGACGAAAGGATAAAATCGAATAAAATCATTGATGATATCTTCATTAACATTAAAAAATTACTCAAATGAAAACGAAAATTTTAAAATATCTGTTGCTCAGCAGTTGCCTTATGGTGCTTTTCAGCGCTTGCCGTAAGGATGCATTTAAGGGCACTCAAACGGGTAGCTCAGGTAAGACATTCGTATGGCTTGGTGAGGCGCCGCAATTCAATCAATACTTTTTGCCGTTTACTGATATAAAACCAGTTGCTATGTTTACGGTGAGAAGAGATGCTGCTAGTAGCGCTGATTTGCAAAAGACAGCAACTGCAACACTGACAGCTATTTCAGTTGATGACTATAATACCGCTAACGGAACGACCTATTCGGCAATTCCGAGCACATTGGCTACACAAGCTGCAGATCCATCTATAGTTGCAACAGCGACCGGTTTAACGATAAATTTTAAACCCGGCGATTTTGCAAAACAATATGTGCTGAACGTTAACGGAACTCAATTTGATGCATCCAAGAAATACGCTGTAATTTATACCTTGTCTGGTGTCGGCGCTGGTCTTACCAAAAAAGTTGCACCTGATACAATAGTGTCTGTATTCGGGGTAAAAAACCAATACGATGCGTCGTATCATGCTACAGGATTCCGTATCCACCCAACGGCAGGTACATTTAACTTTGATTACAATGTTGATATGGTTACTTCCGGAGCAACTTCAATTACCGGACCTGCTTTAGCTGATCTGGGCGAGGATTTAACTATAACGATTAATCCAGACAATACAGTTACTTTGACGGGAGGCAGTAGGACGGTATATCCAACACCGGGACAAACTAATGTTTACGATCCTGCGACTCAAACCATCCACCTGCATTACTATTACAACACGGCTGCGCCACGTTATATAACTGAAGACCTGAAGAGAAATTAATTAGGTATTTTTTAATATTAGAGTCCTCAAATTATTTTGGGGACTCTTTTTGTTAGATAGTTTTGCTGATATAAAAAACCATCTTATTTAGTAAACTTGAATGAAAAGAGGCCGATCAATTCTGAAGTGAACCCCAAAAGTTAGACAAAAACTTTTGGGGTTTACTATTTATGATACGGCCCCTTTTCTTTTACCCTGAATCTATCATTTCTTATCCGCACCATATTTTCCCGCCCTACAAATAACAAACCTGTAAACATAATAGCACCCCCAAATAGTGTGCGATGCAATCGTCCGGCAGTCGTTCGGCCTATGTATGCCAACATTGCAGTACAATAAGATTGCTCGGTAACAAATTTGATGGGTAACAGAATTGATACAGCTCTGAAGGCCAGATGGATTTGTTTTTCAATGATCTAACGGTATTTTTAGATTTAATTAACAATTAACTGATCTTATTATTAACGAAATGAAAAAACTTCTACTGGTAAGTTTGTGCTTTTTCGTGTTATACGTAACACAAGCATTTGCACAAAATCGAACAATTACTGGTACGGTTACTGCCAAGGATGACGGAATGCCGCTTCCTGGCGTAAGTGTGACCATATCGGGAACTCAAATTGGTACTCAAACCAATGCGAGCGGTGCGTACACCATTAGTGTGCCGGCAAACGCAAAATCTCTTTCTTTTAGTTTTATTGGCTACACCAAAAAGACCTTGCCTATCGGTACGGGGACTGTGATTAACGCGGTATTGGAATCGGGTACAAGCCAGTTGAATGAAGTGGTAGTAACAGGTGTGGGTGTTGCAACTCAGAAAACCAAGGTTGCTATCGATGTAGCTACAGTGTCTAACAAAGACCTGGCAAAAACTGCTACTGCATCTGTTGATCAGGCGTTGATAGGCCAGGTGGCAGGTGCGCAGGTAATTCAGCAAAGCGGTAAACCAGGCAGCGGTGCGCAGATTATCTTAAGGGGCTATACGAACCTTAGTTCATCAAATCCTTTGATCATGGTAGACGGTGTTCAGGTTTCTGACGATGTATTGGATAACATTGACCCTTCGATAGTTGACCACGTTGAAATTGTTAAAGGATCTGCAGGCGGTATGCTTTACGGTGCAAGAGGGGGTAATGGTGTTATACAGGTTTTCACCAAAAAAGGCTCAGCTGATCGTAAAATGACGATAGATTTCTCCTCGAAATATAGCAGGGACCAGGTATTACAGCGTTTTCCTTTGGTTGCTAAGTATCATCATTATGATACAGATGCGGCAGGTAATATTCTGGATTCAGACGGAAACCCTATAGTTATGGACGTACATGGTATCTGGACCTCGCCACAGGAAGAAGATTATTCAGGAGACCCTACTGTTCAGAATAATAAACCATACAAACTTCCGGTTTATGACCACACCAAACAAGGGTACCGCACCGCTAATACCTTCAACAATACATTAAACATCAGGGGCGGATCAGAGAAAACTGACTATGCTTTCAGCGTATCAAACCTGCAGCAGCAGGATGTTTTCAGTAATTCATTTAGCAGAACCAACTTGAGCTTGAATTTAGGATTAACACTTGCTAAAGGTTTGACATTCAGAAATAGCACCCAATTGATCTATACGCACGAAAACCTGTTAAATGGCAGCCGGTTCAACCTGGTAAACTCTTATCCGTTTATCAATTTTGATTATATCGATCCAACTACCGGGTTAAAAACAGTGAAACCAAGCGCGGACATTGATGGTCAAAACTCACTAACGGAAGCTGATTATCACACTCGTTATCACAATACACCACGTATTCTCGAAACGGCAGACCTGAACTATAAATTCCCTAAATTTGTTGAGTTGGATTACAAACAATCTATAGATTACTCAACAGGTGACTCTTACGATTATTGGAAGAACCAAACAGATACTTATCAGCAAATTCCCTGGGGGCCTATTAATGGAGAAGTATTAGATCAATATTCAAATAACAGGTACACCTACGGAATAGCCAGTGCTTTCTTGCGTTTCGATCTGAAAAATGATTTCCACAGCAGGATTCCTCTTAAATTTACTACCCAGGCGAGTTACGATTATGCACAGACAGACTATCGTTACTACTATGTTCAGGGTACAGGCGTAACGCCATATCCGCCGCAAAACATCACCGGATCAACCACTATATCAGGTGGTGACGCCAGTGACTCCCATACATTGACCTACGGATTTTTAGTTAATCAAACTATTGACTTTGGCAACTTATTTGGCGTTTCCGGTGGGTTCCGCTCAGATTATTCTTCTGTATTCGGTGGTCAATCAAAGCCATTTACTTTCCCACGGGCAACAATTTACTTTAACCCATCTGAGTTGTTCACAGGAAAAGCATTGGTAAGTAACTGGAAATTACGCGCAGCTTACGGTGAAGCCGGTGTGATGCCAGGTGCTT
>JACXTT010001664.1_pt1 | contig 36554 bp, 39 predicted proteins | sample 9270951 | NCBI WGS metagenome assembly JACXTT01 (sample SAMN15532306, study PRJNA645909) | rock metagenome | isolation source: weathered quartz diorite | place: Puerto Rico | collected 2017-06-21 | reverse complement strand
GATCGATGCCGATGGTAGTAGCCTTCATGATGGACGCTCCCTTCCGTGAAGTGGTGATACGCAACTCCACTTTGGCACACCGATGCCGTTTGGGTGGGGGCGTCCATCCCATTGGTTCTAGCAAAGTTGAAATGTCCGAGCTTCTGCAAGGTAACCTGTCAGCCGACAGCCTGCCAGGAGCCGTCCTTCGAGGTCGCTGCCACATCACGGCGCCGGGAACGAAACGCATCGGAACAAAGTCCTGTCTTCAAGACCCGCCGAACCAGTTGTAGCCCTGATCCTCCCAGTAGCCGCCGGGATAGGTGTTGGTGACGAACAGCTCCATGATGTGCTTGGGATTCTTGTAGCCGAGCTTGGTCGGCATCCGCAGCTTCATCGGGTAGCCATACTTGGGTGGCAGGCGCTCGCCGTCATACGTGAACGTCAGCAAGGTCTGCGGATGCAGCGCCGTGGCCATGTCGATGCTCTCGTAATAGTCGTCGGCACACCGGAATCCCACATATTTCGCGCTGGTATCGGCGCCGATCCGCTGCAAGAAGCCGGCAAACGGCGTGCCACCCCACCGCCCGATCGCACTCCAGCCTTCCACGCAGATATGCCGCGTGATCTGCTCGGCCTTGGGCAAGGCGTCGAGTTCTTCCAGGGTCCAGCTCTTCTTTTCCCGCACCAGCCCACCGACCTTGAGCCGGAAGTCGTCGCCGTTCACCACGGTGACTTCATCGATGCCGTAGAACGCATTGAACGGAAATGGCCGCGTGATTTGCGCTTCGGTATAGGTCGGCGCAAGCCGGTTCGGGTCGAAGAGCCACGCCTGTACCTTGTCGTTCATGCGCGAAACACGCGAAAGGAAGGTTTCCACCGATGCATTGTCGCTCAGGCTGCAGCCAGTGAGCATGGCAAGGCCGCCAAGCGTGAGGATGCGCTTGCCGAACAGGCGTCGCGACGGTGCGTCGAGTTGCCGGCGCACATCAATTATCAGCGACTCGCGGTCGACGTCGATTCGTCCGGAAGGTTTTGGATTCACGATTCAGGCTCCAGGTTACGTCAGCGTCCGCGAATCATGGTCAGCAGGCTGCGCGGCACCAGTGCCACCATCACCACATGCACCACGATAAAGGCGGCCAGCAAGGACATGGCGCAGAAATGGACCACACGCGCGAAGTCGTAACCGCCCATCATCTCGCGCAGCAGCGGGAATTGCACTGACTTCCAGATGGCGATGCCGGACAGCACCAGCACGAGCAGCAGAATCATCACCAGCAGGTAGGCGAGCTTCTGCACGGCGTTGTAGTGGCTGAGGTCCGCATGAGAGAGGCGCCCTCGCAGCGCGGCACCCAGATCCTCCAGCACGGCGCGCGGCCCCAGCGGAAAGAACTTCCGGGCAAAACGACCCGTGACGACGTTCATCGCCAGATAGAACAGCCCGTTGAAAAACAGCAGCCACATGGCCGCAAAATGCCATTGCAGCGCCCCGCCCAGCCATCCGCCCATCGTGATGTCGCCTGGGAAGCGAAACCCGGCAAAGACTGGTGAAGCGTTGTAGATGCGCCAGCCCGATAGCATCATCACCACGGCGGCCAGCGCATTGAGCCAGTGCGAGATGCGCACCCAGCCGGGCTGGATGATGCGTGGGGCAGCGCGGGAATTGGCAGCGCGATGCGAAGATCCCATTTCGGCCTCCTCCGGAAACCGGGCACCGTGCGCGACAAGATGTCACGAGCCGGTGCCTGGTCGAGCCTGCTCAGTCCAGTGTCATTTGCTCATGCCGCCGGACGTGGCATCGCCCTCCTTGCCCATCTTGTCGTGCGACTTCGACTTGCCCATCTTGTCCTTGTGCGTGCTGTCCTTCGCCATGCCTTCCTTCGCCATGCCTTCCTTCGCCATGCCTTCCTTCGCCATGCCTTCCTTCGCCATGCCTTCCTTCGCCATGCTGTCCTTGGACATTGCATCCTTGCCCATCGCGTCCTTCGACATCGCGTCCTTCGACATCGGGTCCTTGGCCATCGATCCACCGGTCTGGGCAAATGCGGTGGTGCCACACATCAGAAACGCTGCGGAAACCACGGCGATTGCGATCTTGTTCATCTCGACTCCTCGTTGCCTTGCGTTGGACCGGAGCGTCCCGGTCGACGGAACATCGCGCCACGCAATGTCTGGCGGGCGCCAGATTCACACGGTATGTGTGCGTCTGATGGGAAATTCGCTGCCGCGGCGCGTCCGGTTACAGCGGTCGAAGAATTTTTCTGTCGGCATGCGGCGCTGCTGATTCCGGAACTCATGCATTGGCGAATGCGCCTTGCAGCACACTTCATCGCCGCGACAGCGTAGAATTCGCACAAACAACGCGGCTCGGTGTAACCAAAGCGATCGATGGAGCGAACTGTCGAACAGGATGCGCTGAAAAGGCGGGAGTCTCGCCTGCTCGATCTCTTTACGGGCGGGTTGGCGGGCGACCAGGTGGCGTATGCGCACTTCCTGACCGAACTGGCCACGATGTTGCGCGGCTACTTCCGCAACCGGCTCCCGCATCAGGCGAGTGACGTCGAGGATCTGATCCAGGAAGTCCTTCTGGCAGTGCACAATGCGCGCCATACCTACCTGCCTGGACAGCCGCTCACGGCATGGGTGCACGCGATCGCCCGGTACAAGCTCGCCGACCACTTTCGTGCGCATGCGCGATACGATGCCCTGAGCGATCCGCTGGACGAGGCGCAGGACCTGCTTGCAGCGCCCGACCTGGAGCCGGCGCAAGCGAAGCGAGACCTGAACCTGCTGCTTGACCAGCTACCGGACCGTCAGCGCCTGCCAATCGTGTACGTCAAGCTGGAGGGACTATCCGTCAGCGAGGCCGCGCAGATGACCGGGATGTCGGAATCGGCGGTGAAGGTGGGCGTGCATCGCGGGCTGAAGGCGCTCGCGGCGAAGATTCGAGGAACGCGATGAAAACGGACGACCTGATTTCCATGCTTGCCACCGGCGTCACGCCAGTCGACCGGCACGAGTTCAGCCGTCGTTTTGGCATCGCGGTGGCGACGGGGGCGGCATTGGCGACATTGCTGGTGGCCGCCACGCTGCACGCCCGCGCCGACCTGGCCGACGTCGCCGTCACCCCGCTGTTCTGGGCCAAGGTGGCGTTGCCGCTCTCGCTGCTGGTGGGCGCATGGTGGATGGTGACGCGGCTGGCGCGTCCCGGAATGGCAACCGGTGCCTCCTGGCTGGGCGTTACGGTGCCATTTGCCGCCGTCTGGCTGGGCGCGCTCTATGTGATCACGCAGACGCCTGCTGGCGAACGCGCAGCGGCGGTGCTCGGACAAACCTGGCGAGTCTGCCCGTTCAATATCGCCGTGCTGTCCATGCCCGTATTCATCGCCGTGTTCTGGGCATTGCGCGGACTGGCTCCGACGCGATTGCGGCTGACCGGCGCCGTGGGCGGCCTGCTGTCCGGCGCGGTGGCGACTCTGGCTTACTGCCTGCACTGCCCGGAGATGGGCGTCGCGTTCTGGGGCGTCTGGTACGTGCTTGGCATGCTGGTGCCAACCGCGATGGGCGCATGGCTCGCGCCACGTCTGCTTCGGTGGTAATGCTCGCCCTGCCCTGTCCCGCGTGACTCTGACTGGAAGGGTCAGGCCTCGGGCTCCTGGCAAACCACCTCGATGTTGTGCCCATCCGGACCAATGACGAACGCTGCATAGTAGTTCGCGTGGTACTGCGGGCGCAGACCAGGCGCACCATTGTCTCTGCCACCCGCCTCAAGCGCCGCGCGATAGAAAGCTTCGACCTGCTGGCGATTCTCGGCCTTGAACGCCAGGTGAAGATGTGCCGGCTTCTCCACGGTCTGGTACAGACACAATGAAGCCTTACCCTTTGGGCTCAGCTCGACACCGCAGGGCGGTGACCCCTCAGAGACAACCGCTACGCCGAGCGGTTCGAGCGCCTTGAGGAAGAACGCCTTGCTCGCGGCATAGTCGCTGACTCCGAATTTGACGTGGTCAAACATGGGTTCTCCTCAAGTGTGTGGACCTGCGCGAGGCCTGGCGCCCACCGTGAATGGCCGGAGCGACGGCATGTCCAATTCCCTGCGGCCTTACTTCGTCGTCCGCTCGCGTAGTACCAGCGTCTGGACTGCGATGCCGATTGGCCCGAATTCGTCATACAGGTGCGACATCGTGACACCAGTCCCGCTGCCATGCACCTCTGTACCGGACCGGAGCCCGATCCACTCGCCGACGGGCTGACGATGCAAATGCAGGCTGAGGTCGGCATTGGCAAACAGAAAGCGATCAGCAGGAAGCACCCAACTCAGTCCATTGCCGAAATCGGACGCAGCCGCTGCACGCATGGCGGGAGATGTCGTCGTCCCTTGCACGATGGGAACGGTGAGCCTGAACCAGGCCGCACAGGGGCCGGCTTGCGCAGGGTCACCCTGTGCGACGCGTGTCTCCATGGCGGTCCGATAGAAGGAGGTTCCATCGGGCAAGCCCGGGATGCGCAAGCTATCGTTGCAGTCTGCCGGCAACGGTTCCAGTTGCTCGGGTGACCAGCCAGCAGGCAAGCCCTCGGGCAGCGTCAGTGACTCGCCGCGCAACAACAGGACATGTGCGCGGGCAACCAGAAGGTCGCCGGCAAGCAGATCGATCGTGACGCGCGATGTGGCTCGCGACGACTGGAGGCTGCATTTCGTTTGCAACGGGGAGATCGGAACTGGTTTGATCAGTTCGACACTCAAGCGCGCAAGACGCCAGCCAGGCTCGGCGACAGCGCTTTCCGCCGCATGGGCCAACAGCGCGCATGGCGCGCCGCCGTGCTGGGAGCGCTGGTCCCACGGGCCGCGTGAGAGCTCCGTTGGCGACCAGGTGTCGCCTTGTCGTTGGTAGACAGCCGCTGAACTGTCACCTGCTGCCGACATCGCGTGAGTCATGGGTCTCGATATCCGGTCATTTTCCGAGTGTTGATTGTCTAACAGAAAAGACCGGCCTGCCTATCTTGGCGCACATGCCCACATGCCCGCATGCCCGCATGCCCGCATGCCCGCATCAGCGCGAACGCACCTTGAACGTATCACCTCCCCTGCCCGCCAGGTCTACCGCTGCGATGCGGTTGCGGCCATTGTCCTTGGGTCGAACATGCGGCGGTTGCTGACCCCGGTCAGGCTGTCGCGTTTCGAAGGTAATGCAATGACGGTGGAGGCGGAGGCGTTCCGCAGCACGATGCTCACCGGACCGCCCGCCCCTTCCGGACCGGCGCCGCTGTCCACGAATCGACTGGCTGAACCCCTCCGCCGGATCACTTACGCATCCGCAACAGATCGGCGTAAGAGACCAGCTTGCGCGTCTCCTTGGCAAGCGTCTTTCGTTTTGATGCCGGGCGGGCTGGCTGGCCGCGCTCGAATTTGGCGGCAGCGCGTGCGTCCTCGCGCGCGTGGGTCTGCGCGGTCTTGGCTTCCGCCTTCAGGCGGTCGGCTTCCAGCCGCGCAGCAATGCGTTCCTCCCGGGCAATATCCTGCGCGGCCGACATGATTTCGGCCTTCAGCAGATCGCGCCGTTGTTTGGCGGCGGCACGGGCAGCCTGCAACTGTTCCTTCCTCTGGCGCAACCAGTCCTTCCTGCTGATCGGCGCAGGCCTGGCCTCTGGCGGCACGCTCAGGCGCAAGGCCCGGCTGATTGAAACTTTGTCAGTCCGCAGCGTGCGCCGCGGGTCCTGTTTCGCATCACTCACGCTGCGTCACTCTCCGAAATCAAGCAAGCAATGACAAGGCATCAGCGAGCGAGAGCACCGTCGTGCGCGAATCGAACGCTGTTGAAAAAAGATGGTCGTGCACGACCTGGTCCGGGTCGTAGCAGCAATCCTTGACCGTGAATAAGCGGAAATCCGCATCACTCGCGTACGCAACCGACGACAGCACCACACCGGTCGACGCTATGCCCACCATCAGCAGGGTATCGATCCCCTGCGCGGACAGCCGCAGCTGCAGGTCGGTGCCAAAGAACACGCTGGCGCGATGCGCGATGATCAGCGGTTCAGTGGCCTGCTGGCCGAGCTCCGGCGAGATCCGGTCGTCGATGAAAAGACCCATCTGCTTGATGCCCTGCCCGTTCCTGTTCAACGGACTGACTTCCGGATAGCCCGGACTGAAGTGGATCTTGGCGAAATAGACGCTGACGCCGCTGGCCCGTGCGGCGTCACATAGCTTGCGCGTGTTGGAAATCAAGGTGGGCGCGGCCGAGGGAAACAGCGCAAGGATGTCGGTCTGGTAGTGCATGACCACCAGAGCGGTTCGCGCTGGCACCATGGCCGGAACTTGCGTAGTCATACTGCGCGCCGAATCTGCGGTTTCACGTTCAACGGGTCGCGACATAGTGCTGGGCGATAAATAGTGACGATCGACTTTACCACGACATCACGACGCGAAATCTCAGCCGAGGAAGCACGGCGGCACCGGGAAGCTGAGTGCCGCTTGAAGTTGCGTTGCGGAAGACGGGCATCCCGGGCTTCGTCGGGCGTGGACCCGGCGTCATGTTGACGCCCGGCTGCCCCCGCGCCCGGCATCCCTTACATGCTGCGCAATCGTTGCAATGCCTCAGGAGTCACAAAGCGTCGCAGGCGGCGGCCTGGAGAGCCATTGCCCTCATGCCAGCAGCCGCGACACAATGGCACCCGTTCCGGTAAATGGCGCGAATCGCGCCGGGACGGACCTCGCCCAACCTATCCGATGAAACTTCACCAGCTCCGCGCGCTCGCCGCGGTTGCCGACGCCGGCAGTATCCAGGAGGCCTCGCGCGTGCTGCACGTTACGCAGCCCGCGCTCAGCAAGGCTATCAAGGAGCTCGAAACCTCCGTGGGTGCAACACTTTTCGTGCGCTCCAGCAAAGGCATCCGCCTGACGCCCATGGGCCAGCGGCTGGTCGGCCACGCGCGGCTCATCAGCGAAAACGTGCGCCGTGCGCGCGACGACCTGGAAGACATGAAGGGCACCGTCGTCAGCGAAATCAGCTTCGGCGTGACGCCGGTGACGGCCCTGATGCGGCCGGTGGCGTCCGTGCTCGACACCTTCCGCCGCGAATTCCCGGCCGCGCGCCTGCGCATCCAGGAACTGCGCCCCGCCCAATTGCTGGAGCAGGTGCGCGAAGGCATGATGGATTTCGCCCTGACCTCGCAACTGCTGCCGGCCGATCGCGGGCTGGACTGCACCCCTGTGTGCCGCGTGCCATCGGTGATCGGCGCGCGCAAGGGTCATCCGTTGCGCGGTTCGCGCGCCTTGCGCGAGCTTCAGCAGGCCGACTGGCTCACGCTGGATCCGCTCAGCGATTTCCATTCTCCCTTTCCGATGCTTTTCGCCGGCGCCGGGCTCGAGCAGCCGCAGCGCGTGGTGGAATGCACGTCGATGAGCCTGGCGCTGGACTTGTGCTGGAAATCCGACGCGCTTCTGCTGCTGTCGGCGGAATCGCTGCGCAGTGCGCTGATCCTGCAGACCATCGACTTCATCACCATCGACGAATCGCTGCCGGACCGCATGGTATCGCTCGTCACGCGTGACCGGCACACCCTCACCTGGGCCGCCGAGCGCCTGCACAGCCGCCTGCTCGACGGGCTGCAGCAAGTGCACGGCCAGGCCGGACACGCCACCGCCTGACCGCCCCCCGGGATTACCCGAGTGTCATAGCCACTGTTCATACCCATGAACAAAAGCTAGGACCGCGAACGCGGCCGCCCTCTTACCATCTGACGCACAGGATCGGGCACACCGGTCTCCTGTTCCGGCTTCCCATCAGCGCTACCCGCCATACGAGCGAGGATTCAATGATCGATTCGCAGCCCGCGTCACTTTCCCTCCCGCCACAGGCGGGAGCCGCTGCCAGCGCTGCTGGCGCCGCGCCTGCCGCCGAACGCTCCCATGCGCGCCGTGCCGTGGTGGCTGCCGCCATTGGCAACGGCCTGGAGATGTATGACTTCACCGTCTACAGCTTCTTCGCCGCCACCATCGGTCGATTGTTCTTCCCAGGCAGCAGTCCGGTGGCCTCGCTGATGCTGTCCTTTGCCACCTTCGGCGCCGGCTTTGTGATGCGGCCGCTGGGCGCGGTGCTGATCGGGCACTATGCCGACCGGCGCGGCCGCAAGGCAGCGCTCACGCTGACCATCGGCCTGATGACGGCCGGCACCGCGCTGATCGCCTTCGCGCCCACCCACGCCTCGATCGGACTGGCCGCGACCGTGCTGGTGGTGCTGGGGCGCCTGTTGCAGGGCCTGTCGGCCGGTGGGGAAATCGGCGCGGCCTCGGCGCTGCTGATGGAATCCGCCGGCAAGCAGAAACGTTGCTTCCTGGTGAGCTGGCAAGGGGCCACCCAGGGCGGCGCGGCACTCGCCGGCGCGCTCACGGGTGCAGCCATTACCGCGACGCTTTCGCCGGAAGCCATGATGTCGTGGGGCTGGCGTATTCCGTTCATGCTCGGCCTGCTGATCGCGCCGGTCGGCCTCTACATCCGGCGCAACCTCAAGGAAACGCACGCGAGCGGCACTGAAGACCGTCTTTCGCAAATACTGGCGCGTGCTGTTGCTTGGCATGCTGCTGATGACGGGCAGCACCTCGGGCATGTACATCACCGTCTTCTACATGCCAACGTACCTGATCCAGTCGATTCACATGCCGCCGGTCACGGCCTTCCTGGCGGCCTGCATGGCCGGCCTCGCCATGCTGGTCATGTCGCCCCTGTTCGGCAAGCTGGCGGATCGTTTGCCCACGCGCAAGCCGATGATCGTGGCGGCCTTGCTGGCGTCGCTGGCCTGGTGCTATCCGAATTTCCTGTTGCTGACCACGCATGCCACGCTGGTTTCGGTGGTGCTGCAGATCGGCGTGAGCGTGACCATCATGTCGATCAGCGGCGGTGCCGGCGCTGCCATGATGATGGAGGCGTTCCCGCGCGAACACCGTGCCACCGGCATGTCGGTGATGTACAGCCTGGGTGTGACCCTCTTCGGCGGCTTTGCCCCGCTGGTCGTGACCTGGCTGATTGCCACCACCGGTTCACCGATGGCGCCCGCCTGGTACCTGATGACCGCCAGCACCATCAGCCTGATTGCCCTGACGCTGTTCCCGTCGCACCCCGGGCGCGACTGACCTTCACCGCATACGTACGACGCCATGATCCAACAGCCTGAGAACCTGAACATCCCCGCACCGCTGCACGAGGCCGCGCAGCGCTTCGCGCAGATCCGCCAGCGCATCCACGCCCGTCCGGAACTGGGCGCGAAGGTCGGCAACACTTCCGAGCTGGTGGCCGGCTTGCTGAAACAGTGGGGCTACTGCGTGCACACCGTGGGCGGCCATGGCCTGGTGGGCCAGATCAAGGTCGGCGACGGCACGCGCAGCATCGGCTTGCGCGCCGATATGGACGCCCTGCCGCTGCAGGAGCGCACCGGCCTGCCCTATGCCAGCGAAGTCCCGGGCCGCATGCATGCCTGTGGTCACGACGGTCACACCGCCACGCTGCTGGCAGCCGCGGAATACCTGGCCTCCACGCGCAACTTCAACGGCACCCTCAACCTGATCTTCCAGCCAGACGAAGAAGGCCTGGCCGGCGCGCTCGCCATGATGGCCGACGGCTTGTTCGAACGCTTCCCGTGCGACGGCATCTATGCCTTCCACAACGCGCCGGGGCTGCCGCTGGGTGCGGCCGTGGTGCAGGACGGGCCGCTGGGCGGCTCATCGGATCGCGTCACCGTGACCTTCCGCGGGCGCGGCGGCCACGGTGCCATGCCTGACCTGGCGATCGATCCGACCATCGCCATGTCGGCGACTGTACTGGCCCTGCAGGGCATCGTCTCGCGCAACGTCGCGCCGGTGGACGCGGCCGTCATCAGTGTCGGCGAAATGCATGCCGGCACGACGTACAACATCATTCCCGAAACGGCGACGCTCAGGCTGAGCGTGCGCGCCACCAGGCCGGAGGTGCGCGAGCTGCTGGAGCGCCGCATCGGCGAGGTGATCGCGCACCAGGCAGCATCCTATGGTGTGCAGGCCGACGTCCAGTATGACCGCCTGGTGCCGGCCATCCGGAACAGCGCGCGCGAGGCCGGTATCGCCCGCGAGGCCGTGGCATCGGTGGTGGGCAGCGAGCGCGTGATCCGCGTGCCGCCGTCGTCGCAAATGGGCAGCGAGGACTTCGCCTGGATGCTGGAGAAGATGCCCGGCTGCTACTTTGCCCTGGGTAATGGCATGGCTGGCCAGGCGTGGGTCGGCTGCTCGCTGCACAACGACGGCTATGACTTCAACGACAAGCTGATCCCCATCGGTGCGGCATGCTGGGTGGCGCTGGCCGAGCAATATCTGCGCTGACGCGCCAGCGTCGTCGGGTCGGCCTTCCGGCGGTCCGGCCGCCGCCGGCGGCGGCGTGCGCAACTGGCAAGGCCAGCTTGCTTCAGGTCACGACACATCCGGTCAGAATGGCGAATTGGGTCGGCCTGTTTCAAGACTTACGGATTGTCACGAGTTCTGCGTCATCTTGGCCCGGGACCGTGCCGTTGTAGGGGATAAGCACGGCGCATCGCCGCGCTGCCAAAAATCCCTCAGGAGTTCACGTCATGAAGAAGCTGTTCGCTGCTCTCGCCTCCGCAGCCCTCGTCGGTACCGTCTTCGCGCAGACTGGTGTGCCAGCTTCCGCGACTCAGCCACAAGCAGGGGCGACAAAAGACCAGGCAAAGGTCGTCAAGGAAAAGAGCGCCACCCCGGACAAGGCCGGCAAGAAGGGGGTCAGCGCGCAGGCCCATCAGCCCGCCGTCAAGGGTAGCCACCACAAGACGGCCAAGATGGGGGCCGCCAGTTCCGAGGCTGGCAAGGCAAAGGCTGACGCCAAGAATGATGCCGCCCCGGCGAAGGCCGCGACCGATGGCGCAAAGCCCGGCGCACAGGCCGACGCGACGAAAGCCCCGGCCAGCGCCAGTATCGACAAGACCAAGAAGCAGTAAGTCGCTCCCGCCGCGCGAACAGGGGGTCGGTTGCCAAGGCAGGGTCATGGCAACGATGTCCGAACGCAGGAGCTTTGTGGAGAGTGCCGGCTGGCAGCAAGGCCGGCCTGGCCTCTCCGCGTTTGTCATGTTTGCGGAGTCGCCATGAAAATCATGCTCACACTGCTGATTGCCATCTCCACGCTGCTCGGCGGCTGTGTCGTGGTGCCGTATGGTGGCGGGTACTACGATGGCTACCATGATTCGCACGCGTACTGGGGCCACCGGCACGACTACCGTTGATGATCATCCCCACGGGGGCGGTCAGGCATTGAGCGTGCAAGGTGCGGGCCGCCATCCCCGGAAACTTCAGGAGCCCCCGGGCTACTCACCGTGGTTCAGATAAACGCGCGCCAGCCCCTTCTTGATCACCTCGACGATCTGCTCGCGGCGCAGGGCAATATGCGAGGTCACGCAGATCTCGGCACGTTGCAGATCGCGTGCCCGCAGCGCACTGACGATCTCGCCATGCTCGTTCTGGGTCGAATCGCGTCCTACGTTTTCCATGTCGATCCAGCGGATGAAGCGAATGCGCTCATTCAGGCTGGTCAGCATGCGACCTAGGCCGCGAGCAAGGCCACCAAGCGCCCTGATCGGCCCGCATCCGCCCGAGTTGGCTGCGTCATTGCCGTCCAACGTTCGCTGTCGCCTTCCTTGAAGACCTTCAGCATCGCCGGATCCCTTCACCAGGAACGACATCGTCATGGCCACCATACCCAGAATCGCAATCCGTGTTTGAGCGGGACCTTGCCGGCTTGCAAGTCAATCCGCTTGATCTTCGCGGCAACCGGCTGCGCGCCGTAGACTGAACCGAGGGCTTCATGTCCATGCCGTCCATCGGAAGCCCTCACGCGCACAGGCCGAGAATGCGCTCGCCCGGGCTTGTCGCTGGTCGCGGTAGGCAAGGGGCTGGTGATGAACCCCGAATGGGTAGAACTCGCTCAGGACCAGCGCGGTGCAGAAATCGAAGCCGAACTGAGCGCAGCCAAGGCGCCCCGGATCGCGATCCCGGACAAGCTCTGGCAGGTGATCGACGCCACCAAGGGCTGGTTCCTGTTTCGCACCGGATCCGGGTGAACTACATGTGTGACGGTGACGCGGGATAGCCCCCTCGCGGCAGGCTATGCGCTGAACGGCAGGCTGCGATGTCGCTTGCCGGTGAGCGCGGCCACCGCGTTGGCCAGCGCAGGCGCGATCGGCGGCACCGCGGTCTCGCCGATGCCGGTCGGCGGGTCCGCCGACGGCACGACATGCACCGCGATCTGCGCCGGCATGTCTGCATGCGTGGCCAGGCGATAGTCGTTCCAGTTGCCCTGCTGCACAACGCCGTCCTTCAGCGTGATCCGCGCGCCCGGCAGCGTGGTGCCCAGCCCCATCATCAGGCCGCCCTGGACCTGCGCCTCGATCGTGCGCGGGTTGATGGGCATATTGCAGTGGACGGCCGCGGTGACCCGGTGCACGACCGGCTGCTCGCCGCGCATCGAGGCCTCGACGATGTATGCCACCACGGTGTCGAACGATTCGTGCACGGCCACGCCCCACGCACGCCCGGCAGCCAGCCGGCGCTTGCCATACCCCGACTGCTCCACCGCCAGGTCGAGTGCGGCGAGGTGGCGCTTGTGCTCGCGCAGCAGCGTGCGGCGATACGCCACCGGATCGATCCCGCCGGTACGCGCCAGCTCGTCGACCAGCGTCTCCATCACGAAGGCGTTGTGCGTATGTCCCACGGAGCGCCACCACAGCACCGGCACGTTGACCTTGGGGTGATGGATCTCGAGCGCGATCGGGAACGGATAGGCACTGCCGGCTACACCCTCGACCATCGTCGAGTCGACGCCGTTCTTCACGGTAAAGGACTCGAACGCCGTGCCGGAAGTGATGGACTGGCCGACGATCACGTGCTTCCACGCCAGCACCTTGCCCTTGCCGTCATGCGCGATCTCGACGCGGTGCAGGTGCATCGGGCGGTAGTAGCCGCCGCGCACGTCATCCTCGCGCACCCATATCATCTTGATCGGCTCGCGGCGCCCGGCCGCGTAGCGCGCCTTGGCGACCTGAGCGGCCTCGAACAGGTAGTCGGACGTCGGCACCGCCCGCCTGCCGAAGCCGCCGCCGGCCATCATGGTGTTGAACGTCACCTGCTCCGGTTTCAGGCCCAGCACGGCGGCCACGTTGGCCTGGTCGACGGTCTGGAGCTGCGAGCCGGCCCACACGGTGCACTGGTTGCCGCGGAAGTCGATAGTGCAGTTGAGCGGCTCCATCGGCGTGTGCGCAAGGTACGGGAAGGTGTACTCCGCGGTGATCCTGCGCGGGGCGGTGGCCAGGGCGGAGGTGTCCGCCGCCTGGGCCTGCACCCCCGGCTGCGTCGCCAGTTCGCGGTAGCGCGCCAGTAGCGCATCGCTGTCGGCCTTCTCGACGCCGCTGCTGTCCCACTCCACCTGCAGGACCTCGCGCGCCTTGCGCGCCGGCCAGAACCCATTGGCTACAATGGCCAACCCGGTGGCACCGCGGACCAGCGGCACCTGATAGACCTCTTCCACCCCGGCGATGGCCTTGGCGCGTGCTGCGTCAAAGCGCGCGACCCTGGCGCCGAACACCGGCGGATGCACCATCACCACGGTACGCATGCCGGGCAGCATCATATCGATGCCAAACTGCTGCCTGCCGCTGGACTTGTCGCGCGCATCGAGCCGGCCGGTCGGCTTGCCGATGAGCCTGAACTGCTGCGGCGACTTGAGCTGCACGCTCGCCGGCACCGGCTCGGCCAGCGCGGCGGCGGCCAGATCGCCGTAGGTCGCACGGCGGCCATCGGGTGAGGTCACCACGCCGGCCTCGGCTTTCAGCTGCTGCGCCGGGACACCGAAGCGTTTGGCCGCCGCCCCGAGGAGCATCGCGCGCATGCGCGCGCCGACCTCGCGATACTGCGTCCATGAGTTTTTCATGCTGGTCGAGCCACCGACCATCTGGATGTGGTACACCGGGTCCTTGTAGGCTTCCCCGGCCGGCGCCAGCTGGCAGCGCACCTTGCTCCAGTCCGCGTCCAGCTCCTCCGCCACCAGCATCGGCAACGCCGTCTGCACGCCCTGCCCGAACTCCAGCTTGCCGATGGTCACCGTCACGATGCCGTCGGCATCGATGCCGACGAACGCCGACGGCGGCACCGGCGGCTTGGGCGGCTCGCCGCCGGTCCCCGTTTGCGCGCCAAGAGGATAGGCACACAGCGCGAAGCCGGTGCCGAAGCTCAGTTTCAGGAAGGTCCGTCGGTCGATGCCGGCGCCTGGCTGCTGCATGACTCTCATGGCATCTCCTCAGCCGATCACCCTGGCCGCATCCTTGACCGCGGCATGGATGCGTGGATACGTGCCGCAGCGGCACAGGTTGGCGCTCATCGCCCGCTCGATGTCGGCATCGGTGGGCCGCCGGTTGGCCTTGAGCAGGGCAACGGCCGACATGATCTGGCCACTCTGGCAGTAGCCGCACTGCGTGACGTCGTGGCGCACCCAGGCCTCCTCGACCGCCCGGCCCACGCGATCTTCGCCGATGGCCTCGATCGTGGTGAGCTCCCGGCCGGCGATGGACGACACTGGCGTCACGCACGCGCGGCGCGGCTGGCCGTCGACATGGACCGTGCATGCCCCGCACACCGCGATGCCACAGCCGAACTTGGTGCCGGTCATGCCCAGCGTGTCACGCAGCACCCATAGCACCGGCGTGTCGCCGGGCACATCCACGTCGTGCGGCTTGCCGTTCAGTCGAAAGGTGGTCATGGTTGGCTCCCGTTACCCGCGCGCGTGAGCGCGCCGGATGCGCCGATGTCACGCAGGTTCTTCACGAAGGCTTCGTCAGCTGCGGCGCGCGGTCTGCCGGCCGAGGTACGCAGTGGCTCGCGCGCGTCGCATGGTGCGCCGTTGCGGATCCAGGTGCGCACCTGCTCGTCGAACGCCGCCTTGTCCAGCGGCGGCAATTCGCGGCCGGGGCTGGGCTCCCAGCCCAAGGCCACCAGGTGGTCGGTCGCCATGTGCTGTTCGAGTTGCGCGAGCGAGCGCCCGCCGTTGGTCCTGGGGTCACGGAAGACCCTGCATAGCGCCGTGCCGGACAACCCCAGCCACGACATCTTCATTCTCTCGGGCGGCATGTGCCAACCCGGCTGACCATTGGTATCCAGCCCGGGGGGCGCATGCGCGAGCGGACTGTTCTGCGTGGCATGGCAGGTGGCGCACTGCAGCGGCGCCACGCCTTTACCGTCGACGCCACGCTGTACGGGCGGATAGTGCACACGCTTGGCATCGCCCTGCAGGGGGCCGGCTGGTACATGGCAATTGACGCAGCGTGCATGCAGGAGCACGCGCTCGATCTGCGTGAAGGCTTGCAGGCCGGCGTTGCGGTCCGGCGTGGCAGACACCTGCGTGGGCTGAAAGGTGCCGCCGGGCGCTGCTGCCCCGGCGAGGACGGGCACGGCAATGGCACAGCCCGCCGCCAGCAGGCGAAGGGCATTGACACGACGGTACCAGCAAGAGTCCTGCTTCATGGGTGCTCCTTCATCGTGATGCCCTTGTTGTAGTGCCTGATGCGATCCCTGGCAAGACGCGTGCTGGCCATTGCGTCTCGGAGCGCCCCCAGGGGTAATCGCCCTGCTTGGTCAGGGCCTGCTTGGCGGGCTACGAGTTGCGCAGTAAGCCAACCACGCACGGCAAGCTCATGGGGGACCTTTGTCATCGCCCTTGGAAGGCCGGCTTGCGCTTCTCCGCAAAGGCCTTACGGCCTTCGATGCGATCTTCGGTATTGCGCAGGATACCGAAGGTCTGCTGCTCCAGTTCCAGGCCGGCCGCGAGCGAAAGCTCACCCCCGGTGCTGGCCAGCGTCTTTACGGCCACTACCGCCAGCGGCGCGTTGGCCGCGATGCGCGTCGCGATCGCGCGGGCGGTTGGCATCAACTGCTCCGGCGCGACTACCCGGCTGACCAAGCCGATTCGCAGCGCCTCGGCGGCGTCCAGGCGTTCCCCGGTCAGCAACATGAGCATCGCGTCCGACTGCCCCACAGCACGCACGATCCTCTGCGTGCCGCCGCCAGCCGGGATGCTACCTATGCACACCTCGGGCAATCCGAACGCAGCGGTGCTCGCGGCGATACGGATGTCACAGAGCATGGCCAATTCCAGCCCGCCGCCAAGCGCGAAACCGTTGATCGCAGCGATCAACGGCTTGTCGGTGTGCATCGTCGACACCACGGGCGCCCCAGTCTTGGATCCGAAGTGCAACTCGGCGAAGCTCTCCGCTGGGGGCATCGTCTTCTTCAAGTCCGCGCCAGTGCAGAAAGCGCGTTCGCCGGCGCCGGTAAGGATCCCCACGCGTACGTCCTTGCGGCGCGAGATGTCGTGCCACGCGGCCTGGAGTTCCTGCAATGATTCAGGATCAAGAGCGTTCATTGCCTGGGGCCGGTCGAGGGTGACGGTGGCGATGAAGTCGCTCACCTCCATGGTTACTGGCATGTCAGTCCTTCCTTGCTTTAACGGTTAGCGGAAACCGGTCATCCAGCCCCGATTCCAGCAGTACTTCACTGGTATGTTCGCCCACTCGCGGGGCTGGCCGGCGAGGCGGCGGCACCTCGCCCACTGCCTTCAGCGGCGTACGCGGGAACACCAGCTCGCCGGCCACCGGGTGCCGCACAAGCTCTGTGATATCTGCGCCGACAAATGCCGGCGAGGCAGCGACCTCAGCATAGTCGTTGATAGGTGAACAGATAATGTCCGCCGCCTCAAAGCGCTCCAGCCAATCTGACCTGGGCCGCAGCGTCATGCGCTCCTCAAGCAGACGCACCAGCTCGCGGCGATGTTCGATGCGCCCGGAGAGCTCGCGGAAACGCGGGTCGGCTTCCAGTTCCGGCCGCGCCACGATGCGGCACAGCGCCGCCCAGCGTTCCGGGTGGTAGGCGGCGACCATAATCCACCCGTCTTCACAGCGCAGCGCCTCATTTGGCGCCGCATAGGGTGCAGCGCTGCCAATACGCGTGGGCACTGCGCCGTCGGCAAAGTAAGCAGCAAAAGCCATCTGCTGCAGACCCACGGCACTTGCAAACATGCTGACGTCGATCCACTCACCGCTGCCGTCTCGGCCGCGCTTCGCGAGTGCGCCCAGGATCGCGATGCTGGCCATGTAGCCCGTCACCATATCGACTAGCGGCACCTGCACCTTGCATGGCGGTGCGTCGGCTAGACCGGTGACGCTCATGAGTCCGGAGACTGCCTGCAGCACCCCATCCACTCCCGGCTTGTCTTTCCAGGGGCCCTGTTGGCCGTATGCCGAAACGGAACAGTAGATGATGTCTGATCTCAGACACTTCACTTCCTCGTAGCCGAGGCCTAGCCGGTCCATCACGCCGGGGCGGAAGCTTTCCACGACCACATCCGCGTCAGCCGTAAGCTGGAGCGCGGCATCACGCTGTCGCGGGTCCTTCAAGTCAAGCGCCACGCTGCGCTTGTTCCCGTTGAGAGCAAGAAAACCTACGCTCTCGCCTTCCACGAAGGGCGCCAGGGCGCGACACAGCTCACCACGGGGGCTCTCGATCTTGACGACGTCCGCGCCCAGATCGGCTAGCGTCTGCGTGCACAGCGGGCCGGCTGCAACCTGGGTGAAGTCGACCACCCGCAAGCCAGCTAATGAATTGCTCAGCATCTCTTTCCTTTTCGGCTTAGCCACCGCGGATATGGCTGTCGCGGATCACCTTGCTCCATTTGGCGGTGTCCGCCTTCAGCGCGAGTTCAGCTTCCGCGGGGGACAGAAGCAAAGGCTCGAAGCCGCTCTTGAGCAGGGATTCGGCTAGTGCAGGCGTGCGCAGTGCCTTGTTGATCGCGTCGCGCAATTGCACGATGACGGGCTGCGGCGTGCCGGTCGGTACCGTCACATGCCACCAGTAGCTCGCATCGAAGCCCTTGACTCCCCCCTCCGCGATGGTCGGGATCTCCGGTGCAAGCGTGGAGCGCCTGGCCGTCGCCACGCCGAGGATCTTCAGCTTGCCCTCCCTCGCATAGGGCAGCGCGGAAGGCAGGCCCAACATAGCGAGCGGCACATGGCCGCCGGCCAGGTCGGTCAGTGCCGGGCCCGTGCCTTTGTACGCCACGTGCTCCAGCGGGATGCCGGTCATCGTAGAAAAGTAGATACCAGCCAGGTGCTGGGGCGAGGCAATGCCAGGAGACGCGTACGCCAGCGGCGCGGCGCCCTTGGCCTTGCCGAGAGCCAGCAGTTCGGCCAAGGTCGTCGCCTGCACCCCAGGGCCGGCCACCAGCACGATGGGCACCGTTGCCAGTGTCGCCACAAAGGTGAGATCAGTGCTCGGGTTGAACGACAGCTTCGGGTACAGCAGCGGCAGCAGCGGGTCGCTGCTGCCTCCCACGCCTACCATGTACCCATCGGGGCGGGAGCGCGCCAGGTCCGCCAATCCAATGGTAGTGCCCGCGCCGCCCTTGTTGTCGATGACGAAGGGCTGTCCGAGGATGCCAGCGACACGTGCGAACACCGCGCGCGCCACGGTGTCAGTGCCGCCCCCTGCGGGATAGGGGACGACTACCCGCACAGGCCTGGATGGATACGTGTTGGCCAGTGCGCTGCCTGTCGACGCGAGAACGGCCGCGGCCCCCGCCAGGCGCATGAATTCTCTTCTATGCATGCTTATCCCCTTGCTGTTGAAGGTGCTAGACGGAGGGACTGCTCAGGCTTCGGCCGCCGCAGACATACAGCACCTGCCCGGTGACGTAGCCGGACGCCGGCGACGCAAAGAAGCGCACCGCATTGGCCACGTCGCAGGCTTGGCCAATGCGCTGCATGGGGACGGTGCGCTTGAGGTCTTCCTGCGCCTGCGCCGCCAGCGTTCCGAACAGGGGCGTCTCCACGATGCCCGGCGCAATCGCGTTTGCGGTAATGCCGCTGCGGGCGAACTCCAGTGCGAGGGTTCGCGTCAGGCTGACTACGCCGCCCTTGGACGCTGAATAGCTGGCCTGCCCACGGTTGCCGAGCCAAGCGCGCGAGGAGATGTTGACGATCCGCCCGAACTTCTGATCCATCATTGCCGGGAGCACCGCCTTGCAGCAGATGAACTGCGAGGTCAGGTTGGTTTCGATGACGCGCTGCCAGAAATCGATCTCCATTTTCACGACGAGCTTGTCGCCGCCGATGCCGGCATTGTTAACAAGCACATCAATTCGGCCGTTACGTTGCAGCAGCTCCGCGGCAGCCTGCTGCACTTCAGGCTCGGAGGTAATGCTCACGCAGCGCGTAGTCACATCGGCGCCTGCGTCGCGCAGTTCTGCCGCGGCGGCCGCGAGCGCTGCACTGTCGATGTCCCACAGCGCAAGCCGGCAGCCGTCGGCAGCCAAGCCGTGCGCGATCCCAAGGCCAATGCCTTTGGCGCCGCCGGTGACGATTGCCGTCATGCGCTTCAGAGAGACGGGCGCCGAGGAAATTGTTGCGTTGTCTGTCATGGTGGACCCTTCAGGCGGCGGCCAGGATGTGGATAGAACAGGCGGCGTGGTCGACGCCCCAAATGCCGCCGCCGGTGACCTGGCTCAGGCCGAGGCGCGCGTTCTGGACCTGGCGTTTCCCTGCGCGTCCCTGCAGCTGCTCGCAGAGCTCCACGATTTGCGCCACCCCGGTTGCACCCGGCGGATGCCCCTTGGCGATCAGGCCACCGCTTGGGTTGACCGGGAGGCGTCCGCCCAGCGCAGTGGCGCCGCTGGCCAGCAACTGTGCCGCCTCGCCGCGGCCACATAGGCCCAGCGCCTCGTAGTACAGCAGTTCAGAGATGGTAAAAGCGTCGTGCAGCTCAATCACGCTCAGGTCCTCGGGGCCGACGCCGGCCTGCTCATACGCAAGCCGTGCGGCGCGGCCAGTGATCTCGGCTTCAGTCATGTCGACCTGGTGAGTCTCGAACAGGCCCGACTGCACCACCGAGGCGAGCACGCGTACCGGCCTTGCCGCTCCGCTTGAGGGCCGGGTGCTCAGTACCAGCGCCGCCGCCCCGTCGACGACCGCCGGACAGCATTGCAGCAGCGTGAGCGGGTCGGCCACCATGCGGGAGGCGAGCACCTCTTCGCGCGTGACGTCGCGGCAGAATTTGGCAATCGGGTTGAGCATGCCGTGCCGCCGGTTCTTCACCGAGACGTCTGCCAGGGTCTCAAGGGAGATGCCATGCTCGTGCATGTAGCGTTTCGCACGCATCGCATACAGCGCCGGCATGATCATGCCCCGCCGGTTGTTCCAATCGCGCTGGTTCATCGGCAGCGCGCCGCCGCCCAGGCCGCTCAGATGGTCCATGCCGAACACCACCACCGTTTCGTACTGACCGGCGCTCAACGCCTGCAGCGCAAGGTTCAGGGCGGTAGCGCCGCTCGAGCAGGCATTGTCAATGTTGTAGACCGCCTCGCCGCCCGCGCCAAGCTCGCGCAGCGCGCGCTGCCCGGGCAGATGGCCACCCAATGCGTTGCCGCAATAGAAGGCCTGCACGTCGCGCATCGATGCGTCGGCATCTTTCAATGCATCCAGGATCGCAACCTGGGCCAGCGCCTCCTCCGTGAGGTCCGGGAACCGGCCAAAATCGGAGATGCCGACGCCGGTAATCAGGGATTCCTTCATGCCGCATCTCCTTTCAGGGGTTCGAAGGCGTAATCGGCTGCCCCGTCAGGCAGTGTGAACGGCACCACGCGCACCACGTCGCCGATGGCTGGAACAGCCTCGCCCTGCCACACCAGCCGGCCAAAGGCGCGCAGGCCGTAGTTGAAATCGACCATGGCAAGCGAGTAGGCCGGCGCCTTGCCGGGGTGCACAGTGGTATAGGTGTAGAGGCGCCCGGTGGCGCCTAGCGATATGGGTTCGACAGCATCGTCGCCGTGCAGGAACTCAGGCGGTGGAAAGCGAACCTCGCCGGTGGCGCGAAAGCGCGCCCCCTGGAGCACCATGCCTTCGGCGGAGTCGCCAAAATGGCCGCCTTCGTATTTAGAAATTTTCACGTGTCTCGCTCGGATTCGTGGTTGGATTCAGGTAGATTCTGGGCGGAACCATCCAGGACGACAATGCCGTTCTTTTGCGCCTAATATTTAGTTCTGCTAAAATTTACCAATGCAACGCGCCCGCCTACCCTTACTCGGATTACGTGCTTTCGAGGCCACGGCACGCCACCTGAGCGTCTCGAAGGCCGCCTCGGAACTGTGCGTCACGCCCGGCGCCGTGAGCCAGCAGGTCAAGCTTCTGGAAGACACCGTCGGCGTTCCGCTACTTCGCCGCAAGGGTCGCTCGGTGGAACTCACGGATGCGGGCCAAGTACTACGGCCCGCGCTCACGCAGGCTTTCCAGACGATTGAGTTGACACTCAATGCGATCGCGCGTCGCCCCCGGCATGACACCCTTAAGCTATGCCTGCTTCCGACGCTGGCCGAGAAGTGGCTGATGCCGCGGCTCGCGCGCTTTCACGGCGCGCATCCGGAGATAGACATCCAGATCATGACCAGCTTCCGCCCGATCCACTTCGAGGCCGAGGACGTAGATATGGCGTCCTTCACTGGGAAGGACCTGCCCAGCGGACTGGAAGGCGTACGCCTGTTCGACGACGAGTTTCTGCCCGTTTGCAGCCCCGCTCTCCTGCAGCGTCACAAGCGGCTTGCGGCGCCGCGCGATCTGGCCCGTGCAACCCTGTTGTACTCGGTTCGGCGCATGGACGACTGGCAGCGCTGGCTCGCTCTGGCCGGTGTGCCAGACCTTCATCCGCAGCGCAGCCTCTCATTCGAGAACTCCTCGCTCGCGATCCAGGCCGCGGTTGACGGGCTCGGTGTCGCCGTGGTGCAGCGCGCGTACGTGACGGACCTCCTCAAGGCCGGCATCCTGGCCGCGCCCTTTGACCTGGTGGCGCGCAGCGAGAACGGCTACTACCTCGTGTGGTCAGCTGCGCGTGCGGCGAGCCCAACCTTCCGTTCGTTCGTGCAATGGGTGCTGAAGGAGGCCGGGCGCAAAGCGGGCTGAGATTCAGCGGGGCGCGATTGTGCGCGCTATGCAGGTGAGCAAGGTGTCGGTGTGCCCGTCCAGCTGTCGGTCGTGGTTCGCGTTGTAATTGCGTAGCGCAAAGGCGAGGAGCTTAGGCACATCCGAGGACGGGATGCCGCAATCGCTGAGATCGGTGGGCCAGCCAAGTTGTGAGAAGGCAAGCGCCACCCGGTCGGCGACCAGACCGGCCAGATCCGGATCCGTAGCTTCCAGTCGCAGCCCAAGCGCTTCGCCAAGGCTGCGGGTAACTTCCGGCACCGCCGCGCCAAGGCCGCGGATCATCGCGGGCGCGAAAGCTGCATAGCCGCGGGACTGGGTCACGCCGGGATAGTGATTGAATACGCCCACCGCCGTTGCATAGGCGGCGCGGGCCAGGAGTTGGCACGACCAAGGCTGGCCGCCGTCCTCTTCGTCGCGGTTCTGCAGAAGCGCCGCGGCGCACAGGTCGATCAGCGCGCCTCTGCCCGATGTCTCGCCCAGTCGCGGGTAAGCGTCGCGCGCCAGCTTCCATGCCTGGAGGCGGCTCGCCTGCACGAGCGGGTTGGCGGTCGCCACCGCGCCCATGCACATGAGCGCCCACCAGTAAATCTCGAAGCTGGTCGAGCGCGCGAGCGACAGGGGCGCGGTGGCAAGGGCCTCGGGATCCCAAAAGACCGCCCGTGGCCGCGTCTTGGGATCGAAGAACTCCAGGTGGTGCACCGCGCCGCGGTAGCGCACGGCCGAACCACCGCGGTTTTGCGCGGACGTGGGCGACGTAAGGACGTTGAAGATCGGCACTTTTGGCGCTGGCAAGCGCCGGCTTACGGGGGGCGCACCCTCAATGTGCATGGTCGCCATTTCCTCGATCGGGCGGTTCTCGCCCAGTAGCATCGCGACTACGCGCGCGCCTTTGATCACGCTGCCGGCGCCGACCGCGATCAGCGCATCCGCCCCGACCGCTCGTGCTACGGCAGCGGCCTCATCCACACATTCGGCAGGCGCACCCTCAGAGATAGCAGCGAATACGCCGGCAATACGTTCTCCAGCGAGAGCCTGGAGTCTTTGAATCAGCGTCGTGTGCTCATGTACGCTGCGGCCGCAGAGCACGAGTGCCCGCGAGATGCCGAGCCGCTGCAGTTCCCTGGGCAGCGCCGCCAGCGCATCGGCTCCGGCGTAGACGTTCAACGCGTAGTGGTGGGCCTGGAAGCTGTGGCTGGAGAGTTCATTTTGGTACATGTCGGTATCGTGAATGTTTGATCGAGAGTCCGGCCACGCGCGCGGAATCAATAATGCAGAATCCTGCGTGGCTCTGTGGAGTGGCGCTAAAAGAAGAAAGCGTCGCGCGCGCGACCGTCATTGACGATTCCGTTCAGTGGTCGCACTAGCACGCGGATACAGCTCATCCCCAATCGCAGCGTCTTGCAATCGCCCGGGAGGCTTTCCCGGCCGAGGGTAAACTCCTCAGGCACGCTCAAAGATTGCGGCGATACCCTGTCCGCCGCCGATGCACAGCGTGACCAACGCATATCGGCCGCCTGTACGGTGCAGTTCAGCGATCGCCTTTGTGGTGATGATCGCGCCGGTGGCGCCCACGGGGTGACCCAGCGAAATTCCCGAGCCATTCGGGTTGACTTTGGCCGGGTCCAGACCCAGCTCCCGGATCACGGCGCAGGCCTGGGCGGCAAAGGCTTCGTTGGCTTCGATAACATCGATTTCCGACACTTTGAGGCCCGTGCGTTCCAGCACCTTGCGCGTCGCGGGAACGGGCCCGATACCCATATACGCAGGCTCCACGCCCGCGTGCGCATATCCCACCAGGCGCGCAAGCGGCTTGAGGCCCAGGGCCATTACTCGTTCACTCGTTGCCAGCACCACGGCGCCGGCGCCGTCGTTAATGCCCGAGGCGTTACCCGCCGTAACCGTGCCGTCCTTTCTGAACGCGGGTTTCATGCCGGCTAGTCCCTCCACCGTCGTATCGGCACGCACATGTTCGTCGGTATCGAACAACACTGTGCCCTGCCGGGTCCTTACCTCGACGGGGACGATCTGTGCCTGGAAGCGACCTTCCGCAATAGCCACCGCTGCGCGGCGCTGGCTGTCGGCTGCCAGCGCGTCCTGCTCTTCGCGCGAGATGCCGTAGCGGGCGGCGACGTTCTCGGCGGTAATGCCCATGTGCATCCCATCCCACGGGTCATGCAGGATGCCGACCATATAGTCGATCAACTCCGCGTTACCCATGCGGGCGCCATGGCGCGCGGCTGTGTCGAGATAGGGCCCGCGGCTCATCGACTCTGACCCGCCGCCGACCGCGATGTCGCAGTCGCCTTGCCCGATGGCCTGCGCCGCCGAGACGATGGCCTGCAGGCCCGAGCCACACAGGCGATTCACATTGAATGCCGGGGTTTCGACAGGGCAGCCGGCATCAATGGCCGCCACTCGGCTCAGATAGGCATCTCTGGGATCGGTGGGAATCACGTTTCCCATGACCACATGGCCGACGGCGTCAGGCGCCACGCCACTGCGTTCGATAGCGGCGCGCACGGCGGTCATTGCGAGGTGGGTGTTGGGCACGTCCTTGAGGGCGCCGCCAAAGGTGCCAATTGCGGTGCGGGCGGTCCCGACAATGTAGATGTCGCGCTGGGACATGGCTTTTCTCCAGATTGTTTGAATGAATCAGTCAATGGCCACCAAAGTGCGGGACTTCCTTGGCGTAGAAGGCTTCCACGCCGGCCCTGAAATCCTGCGTGGCCGCGCACCGCTCAAAAGCGGCGGCTTCGGCGTTGAGCTGGTCGGGCAGACTGCGGTCGAACGACTCGCGCATCAGGCGCCTCATCGCGCCGTAGGCAAGCGTCGGGCCGCACGCCAGACGCTGCGCCAGCGCATCCGTCTCGGCCTCGAGCCGATCCGCGGGCACGACCCGGTTCGCCAAGCCCAGGCGCTCGGCGTCGGCAGCACTGAGGGTGTCGCCCAGCAGCGCGATTTCGAGCGCGCGGCGCAGGCCCACCAGGCGAGGCAGTGCCCACGAGGAGCCCGTGTCGCAGCTGGCGCCCAGGTTGACAAAGGCCAGGTTGAGGCGCGCGTCTTCCGCGATCAGCACGAAGTCGGCCAGCAGCACGAGGCTCAGCCCGGCGCCTGCTGCCACACCGTGCACCTGGGCAATCACGGGGGCATTCATGGCGGCCAGAATCCCTAAGGCCTCATGAAGCGGCGCGATCAAGGCGGCGGCCCCTCGCACCGGGTTAGCCCGCAACGTTGCCAGGTCGCCGCCGGCCAAGAACGACTTGCCGGCGCCGCGCAGCACCACGGCACGTATGGTGGCGTCGGCCGCCAACTGCTTGACTGCGGCCAACAGGGCCCGTGCCATGGGAACGTCAATGGCGTTGAGCGCGGCCGGACGGTTGAAAGTCAGCGTAGCCACAGCACCTTCGCGCCGCAATTGCAGCACGGAGGTCTGCGCGCCATCTGGTGAAGCAGAGCCGGTAGTCATGATTGTTATATCTAAAACGTACTACTGAAAACGTTAAAGGGTGATCATCCTGATTGGGGAAGAATGCCTTGCATGCCGCCAGGAACTTCCCCGGGGGCGGCCGCATCGGCTCGAATCGAGCCGCGACAAGCGCTGGAAAACAACCTGCGCCATTGACCCGTTAGTCCAGAGGCTTCCCTCTGGTTTCGCGCATGCACGCAAAGACGACGAAGCTCCCAAAGCAGATAAGGGCGATGTAGGCCCACACGACCTGGCTCAGGCCTGCGCGTTCCAGCGCGGTCATGATGTACGGCAAGGAACCCCCGAAAATCGTCACGGAAATGGAGTACGGCAAAGATATGCCGGTTGCTCGCACGGTCGCGGGAAACAGCTCGGCCATGACTGCGACACAGGTACCTGAGTAGCCGCACGAGAGCACCACCCCAATGACCAGGATGGCGGTGTCGGCCCAGAAATTTCCGGAGAGAAGCGCAAGGCTCGGCCCGGCGAACAGCATTGAACCCGCGGCAAAGGCCAGCAGAATGGGTCTGCGTCCGATGCGATCCGAAAGGGCACCCGCACAAGGAATCGCGATCAACGACACGATGAGCGCGATCAGGCCTGCGCCGAATGCTTCGCGCAGCGACACGCCGGTCTTCATGTGAAGGTAGGTCGGGAAATGGACCAGCCACAGGTAGTTCACGAGAGTCCCGGCCATGGTAATGCCGATGACCAGCAGAGCGGCCTTTGGATGATCGCGCAGCACCGCACGCAGCGGCTGCCGTTTCTCATGGCCTTGAACGCTACGCCGAAACGCCGCCGTTTCGCCGACCGCAAGCCGCAGCCACAGCACGATCCCTCCGAGCAAGCCGGCGATGGCGAATCCAATGCGCCATCCCCACGCCGCCATTTCCTGTTGACTGAACAGTGACGTCAACAAGAAGCCAATCAGTGTGGCAACCAGCCCGCCCGCGTTGCCCGCGAGGTGTTGCAACGATCCCGCGAAACCTCGCCGCTCTGCCGGCCCCATCTCCACAAGAAACGCTGATGCCGAGCCGAACTCGCCTCCCGCGGAAAAGCCCTGGACCATCCTGGCTGCCACGAGGATCAGCGAGGCCCAAATGCCGATGGCGTCATAGCCCGGGCAGACCGCAATCACCAGCGATGCGCAGGCCATCAGCGAAATAGACAGCGTCATCCCTTTCTTGCGTCCAAAGCGGTCGCTGTACGAGCCGAGCACGGCGCCTCCGACGGGCCGCATAACGAAGCCCACCGCAAACACGGCGAGCGACGAGAGCAGACTGGCTGTTGCGTCCCCGGAAGGAAAGAAATGCGGCGAGAAGAGCGGCGCGAACATGGCATAAATCACCCAGTCGGTATACTCGACCACAGTGCCCAATGCTGCGGCCAGCATCGCCCTCTTCTGAGCGCGGGTGAGCGGGGCGCGATCCGTCGCGAGCGACGCCGTCAGGTTTGCCTCAGGGCTGTACGGCGGTTGTTCTGCCAATTGTGAGTTCATTGTCGTCTCCTGGGTGCGATTTGAGTGGCGCCAGGGAGCCCTGCCGCTGAATCGCCAAAAGTCATGACTCTCTCGTGGGAGTCTCTAATTGGCTGCACTGACCCAATGCATGAACCAGCACCGCCGCGCGTTCCGCGGACAGTCGTGTCGGAACCCGAACATGTAGCGCCGACCTGGCTTCACGACTCATGTTCGATCTCCTTTCTTGTGTTTAACAGGGCTAAAATGTATGTATCTGGCATCGCACACACAATGCATTTTTTTCGCGACGTTTTTTTAGAATGGCTAAAATATCAGCAATGAGGTGGCGCATCTTCCATTGCTGGGCTGGAGGGCCATGGCGCTGACAACCTGCTGTTTGAGTTTCTGCAGCGCGGCAGGGTGAATGCGCAATGCCGCCTGCCATCAGCTGCGACACCAACACTTCGAGGACCCATAGGCTTGGCGCTTCAAGCCCTCGGCTGTGCCCGCTTTGCGCCCACAATCACGCCAGCCAAGCTCGGGCCTGTCATGTGGCAACCCGGCGTAAATGCATGGCACGCCATGCAGGCGCGGGCGGCTTGCGCGCCCCGCGCGAGGTCACTTTCGGCGGGAGCGGGAGCGCCGACGGCAATCAGGATCAGGGCAGCCAAGATCGCGCGTCGGACAGGTTGGCGAGTCATGGTAGGGCTCCAGTTTGCGCACCCAATGATGGATCGTGATCGCGAGCTGACGCCGCGTCGGCGTCAGTGCTAGCCGGCCTGCTGCCGCAGCAGCGGCCGATCCAATGAAATCGCGGTACTGGGCAGCAGTCGATGCGCGTAGCGCGCAATCGGAAATTCGAAGGTGCCGCGCAAGTTGATGCCTTCCAAATACGTCGGGGCGATCTGGCGCAGATCTTCGGCACGCATGCTTTCACCGCCGATCGCATCAAGCGCTTGCTGCATGTGCATCGTATTGCCCGACAACGCCATTGTGGTAGGGTAGCGGACCCCGGCACGCCCTCTTGAAGAGTAGGCAGTCGCGGACGCCGGCCGGCGGTTCGTGGCCGGGCAAGGGCTGGCCGCCGGTGCAAGCGCGGCGGACTGCCCTGATCCCTCCCCCCTTTCAAGGCGGCAACACGGTCAGGCCCGCAGCACCGCTGGAGGTCGTCCTGCGCTGGCTCCTGAGAACGCCGTCCTGGTCGAACTCGAACAGGACCGTCGACGACCGGATCTGGCCTCCGGCAAACAGCGGGCCAATGAACGGAATAAAGCTCTCGGGATGCGGCTTTGAGGTCGCAAACGAATAGACCAGGATCATCTCCCCGTTGCTCAACGCTGCCCGAGATGTCGGGGCTCCGAGCTGCCTGGTCACGTCGTCGACCGTGGAAAAACCCGGAAGGAAGTTCTCCAGCTGCTCCGGCATGACATCGACGCCCGTCGATACGCAGCCAGTCATCAGGCTGCACACGATCAACAATGCGTGAACCCGCTTCATCTCGTCACCGTCCTGCTTCCTGTGCCGAGACTCCGACCGGGCTGACCGCCATGGCGGGAGCCCGGTTCGGCAATGCGCCCCAACACCCCCATACATCAAGGATAGGCCTTTGCGGCACGGACGGCATTGGGGCACTGCCGGCGCGCCGATCTTCCCTGCTCCCTGCGGCCATCCGTGAGACCCATCACGCGATGCCGGTGCGATCAGGCTATCCTGATGCCTGTCGCCTCTCTCCCGCGCGAACCGCAATGGGATCGGCAAGGCCAACAACGCAACGCTTTTCCCTTTCGCCCTTGTGATGTCCGCAAAGCCATCCCCGCCTCTGCTCGACGAAACCCTGCGGACTGTCACGCGCCGCTACCGGGTGCCGGCGATGCCTGTTCCTTCGGATCGAACCGTAGACGCCAACCCGGCTGCGGCGCTCGCGATGGCGATCGAACAGGCGCGGCGGGCCCTGGTTCACGGCGAGGTGCCCGACTTACCGCTGAAGCGTCGGTTTACCACGGCACTAGCGTGCATGGTGCGTGAGGCGATTCATCCGGATTCCGGGGATCCGGTTGTTCAGGCGATGGCACTTCGGCACCGCGTGGCGCCCGTACGCGAGTTCGCGTCGCTGTCCGCGCGCGCCGACGGCGATCGCCGCGCGGTCATGGCTGCAGTGAATGCGATGGCCCATCCGAACCGGCAACAACGACTCCCGCCGGGTCGGCAACGTGAGATGTTGGCGCACCTGCATGCAGCAGCGGCTTCGTCTTCGTGGCCAGCGCTGCGCGACACCGTGCAGCGCCTTCTCGATATGCCGGAAACCGAAACCGGCTCGCCGGCCGAACCCGGCTTGATCCGGCTGCTGGACAACCCTGCCCTGCAACGCCTGCTGCGCATCGAAGCCCTGGCGTCGGACGAACGCGTTCGTCACTACCAGTCGCTGTGGGATCGTCACGGCCCTCGCCCGGGAAGCGCCAGCGCGGTAGCCCAGGGCCTGACCGCGCGGCAACGAGGCGCTGGCGCCGAGGCGGTGGCGGCGCAGGCGCTCCAGGTCCTGGCGCGGCGCCTGAACGAGGCGGAGGGTCCCGGCGAGCGATATCGCGTCGTGACCTCACTGCGGGTACCCGCGTCGATGCCAGCGAGCCACGAGCGTGCCAAGACCGAGTGGGACGTGGCCCTGCTACGGCGCGCAAGCCCGCATGACGGGATGCCGGCCTGGGACGTCAGCCTGCTCGTGGAAGCCAAAGCGTCCGTGGATGCCGCGACCACGGATTTCCTGCGGCTGTTGCGCGGCATCCGCCTGCTTGCCCACGCGAACCCTGACGCGGCTTACCTGTTCAAGGCCAGGCCAGAGGCGGTGCGCCTGCGCGGTTCGGCACTAAGCGCCCTCTCCACCAGCGAGGCCGACCTGCGAGGTACGGTGCTCTATTGCTGTGATGGCCCCGCCGAAACGTCCCCGCGCCTGCTCAGCGCGGCCAGCCGCATGCAACTCCTGTCAGCGGATGCGAGCCTGGCGTTTGCCGGCAAGATCGCGACAAACCAGCATGCGGATGCCAGGGACCTTGAACCGGTCTGGCATGCGCTGCTGGAATCGGATCGCTGGAAAGCGGTGCTCAACCAGTACCCGATGCTTCACCAGGTCCGCGAACTGACGGTGCATACCGAAGACCTGGTTGCGGCGATCCACCGTGCGCCCCTGGCCGGTGACACCTCGGGGGCTGCCTGAACAGGATGCTCCGCAGGGTGGCAGGCCGTCATACCGGTGACGGTGTCATCGTCTTGCCAGGGGATCCCGGGTAGGCGGCGTGGCGGCATCTGAATCGTGCACGCAGATCTGTCCGGCGAAACGCATGCAATGAAGGTTCGCTACCCAGCGCTATCCCCCGTTTCATTTCTGACTCACCCTTTTGCTATCCCCTTTCGTGAGGTTGTCGGATTCGCCTTCATCGGCAGGTCGCCAGACCGGAAACGCCCACTTTTCCGCGGGATAACCCGGTCCTGACCATGCTGATGGTCAGCATTCCGGATCATGTGATGCTCGTCCAAAGAGCGTATTTCCGTCCCCGTGGCGCGGTACTAGATTGAACGCATTGCCGGCATCGAAGCAGTGCCGTCGAACTTTGCTCAGTCGCACCATCCGGGGGGAGGGGGTCATGAAGAATATCCACATGAAGCTGGCGGCATTGCCGCTCGCATGCGTGGCCATCATCGTTGCCGGTTGTGGCGGAGGGGGCGGCGACTCGTCGGCTGCCACCACGGCCGCCCCGGCTCCGGCTGCCACCACGGCCGCCCCGGGTTCGGGAACCACCGCGGCCACCGCGCCTGCGACAACGCCGACCGCAAGCACTAGCAGCGCCTTGCTGTCGGGCACCAGCGATCCGGGGCCCGACATTGGAAAGGACGGGGACTTCTACCTGAACACCACGACCGGGATGCTGTTCGGACCCAAGGCAAACGGCGCCTGGCCAGCAGGCCTTCCGGTGGCCGGAACGGCGGGCGCTACGGGAGCAAAGGGCGATACGGGGGCAACGGGCAACACTGGTACGGCAGGGAATACCATCCTGTCCGGATCAGGGGATCCGACCAGCGGCATTGGCAATAACGGCGACTACTACATCAACACTTCGACGTCGACGCTGTTCGGGCCGAAGGCCGATGGCACGTGGCCCCCGGGTGTCCCGCTCGGCGGTGGCGGTGCGCCGGGAAGCGGTGGCGGCACTGTCCTGACCGGCGCGGGGGCGCCGGGCAACAATATCGGTGCCGATGGCGACTACTATCTCGACACCAATACCTGGACGCTCTACGGGCCCAAGACCAATGGCCAATGGCCTGCAGGTGTGCAGCTGGCCGGCCAGCCCGGTGGCAGCAGTGGTGGCGGTGGCAGCACGGGCGGCGGCACGCCGGTCGGCAATGGCAGCCACGTGCTGTATGGCAGCGGTGCGCCAACCGACAGTGTCGGCGCTGACGGGGACTTCTACTTCGATACTTCGACGGGCACGCTGTACGGGCCGAAGGCCGGCGGCCATTGGCCGACCACGGGCGCCACCGTACCCACCGTCTACAACGGCAACTTCAACGTGCCGGACACCCTCAGCCGCGGCAAGTACGTCATGACCGGGGCTGGTGGCGCGGTGCCGTTGCCGTCGGACTTCGGCGTCGTGATTCCTTATGACTGCACCAGCATCACGCTGACCGCGCACACGCTCGGCAAGGCCACCGGCGCCCTCAATATGGCCGTGTACAAGGTCTCGGGATCGGGTGCGGCGGCAACCCTTGCACCGGTGGGCAACCTGAGCTGCAAGATCAGCAACGGACAGCAGAGCTGCAGCCAGGCGATGCCGGCCGGGACCGTCAACCACAACGACAAGCTGCAGGTACAGCTTGACACCAACCAGGCCACCTCCTGGGGCGGGCTCTACGTCAATCTGGCCTGCGCGAAATAGACGCTGCAACGGTGGAGCGGGCAGGCAGAGCGGCCGCAGGACGCCTGTCCTGTCGCCGCTCTGCCGCTCAGAAATTCGCCTCGATGGCAGCCCTCGCACCCCCAGGCACTTCGTTGGGAATGACCTGGTGCGCCAGGATCTCGTAGCTGCGGGCCGTCGCCACTTCCCTGGGATCGACCAGCCGCTTGGGGCCCCCGAGCCAGGCAAAATGATCGACGCCATCGTCGCTTCGGAACCACGCGAAATCGCCAATGCGGTCGAGACCGCGCTTGACGATCTTCAACAGCGCCAGCGCCTCCTCTGAAACGCCGAGGTACTGTCGCGTGTCGTGGACGATCGTGCCAAGGCTGCGCAGCTTGTCCAGGTTTGAGCGGACGCCCCCTTCCATGGCCTGGTTCTGCACCAGTTCGACTACCAGAATTCCCTTGTGGGCAGTGATGTGCGCGTGCATGGCACCTCCAGACTGTGCGAGTGGCTTCACACAGGAGGGGGAGCAAGTTTCCGGCCAGCAAGGCCTGTTTGTGCGACATCAGCCCCTTCGCCGGTCGCCACGAGGCCTTGTTGTGCCGACTTGTGAGAGGGACATCACATTTGCGCCATGGACCGCGATGTTGGCGGTGTTTCCCTGACGGCTACAGTCCGCGGCGCCGCCCTGACCTGTTGGTTCGCAGCCAACGGCTTCTCTCGCGGCGAGAGTCCCGCTACATCTCGACATATCGCCATGCCGGTGGTGCGAAGGTCTTCAGGCAACGCATCAACAGGACAGCGGCCAGGCGCAGGCCATTGAGCGGGTGGACGAAGCAGTGCCGAACCTGTTCGCTGCGGCTCTCGCCGTACAGGCACCACGTGCAGAAGTGCTCGCAATTGTTGGTCAGCAGGCGGTACTGGTCCTCGCCGAGCCGGGACCGGGCACGCTCGACCAAAGCCGTCGCGCTGTAGCGCGCCGCCGGCGTCGGCAGCACCGTGATGCCGTGGCCGTCTGCAAATGCGGCCAGGGACAGCGCTTCCACAGGCCCGCGTTGCTGGCGGTGGCAATAGCCCGCGTAGTGCACCACGCTGCCGTGCCCGACGTAGATGCCGTGATGCGCGTAGCCGTGGCGCGGCGTGACGAGGTGGGCGCCAAGCGGCGGTTCGACGTCGGGGGCCAGTGCCCATGCGGCGGCCGTTGCCTGCTGGCCTTGCCCGATCACCGCGTTCGGCGTTTCGCTGCTGGACGTCATCACCGTCTCCCTGTTGCATGCCCTGTTACTGCATCGGTCATGCCAGGAATGCGGTATGTGCGTGGTGAGTGGGTCGCGGGATGCGGAAACGTACCCGATGTGGAGGCGACGGGACAATCGTGGCCCGGCGCAATCGACACGCCGCAGGCTGGCCCGCGCGAACCTTGATCAAATGATCAAATCCGGCGCCGCGCTTCGATCAGATGATCAAATCGCGGCGCCTCCCCTTCTTATGCCGCCGCGGCCGCGCGCTGGCGTGCCACCTCGGCCTGCGGCACACTGGCATTGTCGGCATGCAGCGTGAAGTCGAAGCGGATCAGCGAGAACGGCTTGCCGACGCCCAGCGCCTGCATCGCGGCCGCATCCTCGACGCGCGTCACCGGCGGCACCAGTCCTTCGCGCGTGGCGAAGGCGAAGTCGTCCCACAGGTAGGGATCGCCGTCGATATTGATCTGCGTGGTCAGCTTGCGGTGCCCCGGCGCCGAGACGAAGAAGTGGATGTGTGCCGGGCGCGTGCCGTGGCGGTCCAGCTTCTTGAGCAGGCGGTCCGTGGCACCGCCCGGCGGCACGCTGTAGCCGACCGGCACGATGCTGCGCAGGCGATAGCGCCCTTCGCTGTCGGTCACGATGGTACGGCGCAGGTTGAACGCGCTCTGGGTCGGATCGAAGTACGAGTAGTTGCCCATCGAGTTCGCGTGCCAGACTTCAACCTTCGCATCGCGCAGCGGCTTGCCGGCGCCGTCGAACACCTGCCCTTCCATCACCAGCACCTCGCCGTCGTCGGTGCCGTCATCGAGCCGGGCCTCGCCCTGCGCGACCGGCGCGCCGGCCACGTACAGCGGGCCCTCGATGGTGCGTGGCGTGCCACCGTTGATGCCCGCGCGCGCCTCGGCCTCGTCCATGCGCAGGTCCAGGAAGTGGTCAAAGCCGAGGCCGGGCGCGATCAGGCCGAGTTCGCCGTTGCGGCCAGCCTCGGCCAGGTAATTGAGGCCGGCCCAGAACTCTTCGGGCTGGATGTCGAGGTCCTCGATCAGGTAGAACAGGTCGCGCACCATCCGGTGCACGATCGCGGCGATGCGCGGATTGGCATTTTGGCCGGTGGTCTCTTCGATGCGGTTCAGTACGGCGTCGATGGCGATCTTGTCCATGGTTGTCTCCTATGGCCTTGTGGGTGAAGTGAGGTATGGCTGCGGTTCAGAGCGAGCGGAACAGCGGGCTGCGGGTGGCCTGGCTCGCGTCGGCCGCCGACAGGAACTTCTCGGTGAAGATGTCCTTCTCGAACAGGCGGCCTTGCATCAGCGTAGCGATGCAGGCCTCGATCATCGGCGGCGGCCCGCACAGGTAGGCGCGCCAGCCGCGGAAGTCCTGGCTGAAGTGGCGCCCGGCCAGGTCGTGCACGTAGCCGCGCTCGCCGGCCCAGCCGCTTTGCTCGGGCTCGCCGGAAAGCACCGGCAGGTAGGTGAAGTTGTCGTGCTGCTGCGCCAGTGCCTCGAATGCTTCGCGGTAGTACAGCTCGGCGGCATTGCGCGCGCCTTGCACCAGCACGATCTCGCGTGGGTCGCCGGATTCCAGCAGGTCAAGGATCATCGAACGCGGGCTCGACAACCCCGACCCGCCCGCCATGAACACCAGCGGCCGCGTGTCGCTCTTGCGCACGAAGAAGCGGCCCAGCGGGCCCGAGAGCTGCAGGCGTTCGCCGACCTGAAGCCGCTCATGCACATAGCTGGTGGCGCTGCCGCCAGGCACCAGCCGGATGTTCAGTTCGATCTCGCCCGCCGCCGGCGCGCTGGCAATCGAGAACGCGCGCGGCGCCGCCTCCTTGCCGATCCACACATTGACGTACTGGCCGGGCTGGAACTGCAGCGGCTCGCCTTCGATGCGCAGGAACACGCCCTTGATGGTCGGCGTGAGCGCCTCGATGCGCACCACCTCGGCGGTGAAGTCCATCAGCGGCAGGCACTGCGCGTCGGGATCGGGCTCGATGTCAGCCTCGATCACCATGTCGGACATCGGCTTGGCGCAACAGGCCAGGCACTTCGCCTCTTCACGCTCGAAGTCCATCAGTGCGAATGGCGATGCCTCGCCGTGGTCCAGTTCGCCTTCCAGCGTCTGGACCTTACACGTCCCGCACAGGCCGTGGCCGCAGGCATGCGGCAGCCACACGCCGGCGCGCAGGCACGCGTCGAGCACGGTCTGGCCCTCCTCGATGTCGATGGTCTGCCCGAGGGGCTCGATGGTCAGTTGGTAGGTCATGGCGGCCTCCGTAAATCCGTTGGGGCGACTGGGTCAGTTGCAGGAGCCGGCGATGCCGGCGAGTCCAGGCGTGCGCAGGCGCAGCAGCGACTTGTGCCCGAGCCCGTTGGCCGTCAGGCTGGCAGCCGCGTCCGGTGCGAAAGGCTCGCTGCTGCGCAGCCACTGCACTTGCGTCCAGTCGATGGCAGCGCCTTCAGGATGCGCCGCCAGCAGCGGCGCGATGACGTCGCTGACCAGGGCCCCAAACGGCATGTCGGGCGGCAGTGGCAGCGTGAACGGGCTGCAGAACAGCAGGTGCTGGTCCCAGCCGAAATACACGAGCTGGTTGCCGTGGAAGTTTTCGACGCGGTCACGGGTCTCGCCCGCGTAGCCCGGCTTCAGTGCGATGACTGGCATGGTGGTCTTCCTTGTCTTGATCAGTCGTGTCCGTGGTCGCAGCAGGCGGTGCTTCCACCCTGCTCCGTCGCTGGCGCTTGCGCGGCGCCGGTCCAGCGCTGCCAGTTGGCGTGGTCCTGGGAATCGGCATAGTCGCCGCGGTCTTCCGGGCGCAGGTGGTACCAGTCCAGTACCTCGGGCAACGTGGCGCCGCCGCAATTGCCCTGGAAGATCTGGTGCACCGGCAGCCAGGCCTGCACATACTTCTCGGGCTCGTCCAGGAAGATGTCGCGACAGCCGTCGGAACAGAAGTGATAGTGGTCGCCGTCGTGCTCGGCCTCGCGGTAGCAGATCTGCGTGGGATCGTCCGGCTCGGTGAAGGCCATCGGAATCTGGCAGACCTGGCACAGCATCGGCAGGCCCGGGTTGAACCAGCGCTTGCCTGCCTCTTGTTGCTGCTGCCAGTAGTCGAAGCGCGGGCGGTAGTGCTTGTCGAAGCTGTCGGGATACTTCTCGGCCAGCCAGTCCATTTCCGACGGCTCCGGCACCCAGGTGTGGATGGCCGCGGCGTGGTTGAAGTTGTAGAAGATCGACCACGCGATGTGCGACAGGTGGTCCTTCTCCTTGGCGGCCTGCTCGTGGTACTTGGGCATGCGGATGCCGTAGCGCGCGAGGTCGGCGAACAGCGCGCCGCCGTTCTGCTCGAAGTAAATTTCCCACGCTTCCTTCCAGCTCATCACGCGCTTGGGCAGCATGTAGTCCATCATCATCGCCACCAGCGTGAGCAGCCGGTAGCCGCGCCAGAACCACTTGTCGATCCACTTCTGGATGAT
>JACXTT010001663.1_pt1 | contig 36565 bp, 33 predicted proteins | sample 9270951 | NCBI WGS metagenome assembly JACXTT01 (sample SAMN15532306, study PRJNA645909) | rock metagenome | isolation source: weathered quartz diorite | place: Puerto Rico | collected 2017-06-21 | reverse complement strand
CCCGCTTAAATCTTTCGCGGGACGAACAGGCGGGCATGGCCAAGGCCTGGAACCTCCTGCTGCTGGCAACCTCGATGCCCGAACGTTTCATGCGTGAATACCCCGGGGCGAAAACCCATGACCCCAGCGTCTGGACCGCGATTCAAGAATTCACGCCGCGCTATCTCGCAGCGAATCCGCAAGCCAGGATCGCGCGGCGCTCGACCACGCACATGGGCATGAAGGCCCTGTTTTCCGATGCAATGCGGACTCCCGCCATCGCCCGCGCCGCCTCGGGAATTGTGTATCTGTACGATCCCGAGCAGGAACCTGCAGGCAACTTCGTTTGGGAACACGCCCCGTCAAGCGTCACGGATCGCTGGCCCAATCCAGGTTCCGATTTTGCGGTGATGCGGCAAGTGAAGAATATGATCGATCCCGAAGGACTTCTGAACAAAGGGGCCCTTTATGGCCGCATTTGATAAGCCGCAGCAGAAAGACCTCGACAAGTGCGTCCACTGCGGCTTGTGCCTCAACGCCTGCCCGACCTATCGCGAACTCGGCGTGGAAATGGATTCGCCGCGCGGCCGCATCTACCAGATGGTGCAGGTGTCGAACGGCTCCGCCAAAATTGACGGCTCTTACGTGGAGCATCTCGACCTCTGCCTCGCCTGCCGGGCCTGTGAGTCCGCCTGTCCGTCGGGCGTGCCGTATGGCCGCCTGATTGAAGCCGCTCGCGCCGAAATCGCCGAAACACGCCCGCAGCCGTTCCTGATGCGCATGGCCTACCGGCATCTGTTGCCGTCGCGCACCAATCTAAAGCTCGCCGCGACGCTGCTGTGGCTCTATGAAGCAGTGGGTCTCAAGGCGCTCGTGCGGTCTCTCGGGTTGTTGCCCGAAAACCTCGCCGGAGCGGAAGCCCTCTCGCCCCCCATCGAACGGCCGTTTTTCTTCGAATCGTACGGCAAGACGTTTCCCGCGGAAGGCGTCCGCAAACATCGCGTGGCGTTTCTCGGAGGCTGCATCGCGAACGTCAGCTTCGCGCGCTTGAACGATGCGACCGTGCGCGTTCTGCAGAAGAACGGCTGTGAGGTCGTAGTACCCGATGCGCAGAACTGCTGCGGCGCGCTGCAGGTGCACGCAGGCATGCGCGACGAAGGACGGAAGCTCGCAAAACAGAACATCGACGCGGTGGTGGATCGCGGCTTTGACGCCGTTATCTGCAACGCGGGAGGCTGCGGTTCGACGCTCAAAGAGTACGACGAACTCCTGGAGCACGACCCCGCCTATGCCGAAAAAGCTCGCAAATTCGTTGGCCTGATGAAGGATGTCAACGAGTTCCTTGCGTCCATCGAACTCAATCGTGACTTCAAAGAACTCCCTGTTACGGTGACCTATCAGGATTCCTGCCATCTCGCCCATGGCCAGAAGGTCCGCACGGCGCCGCGCAAACTGCTCAACGCCATCCCCGGGCTGCAACTGCGCGAGATGCAGAATGCAGACCTCTGCTGTGGAAGCGCGGGTGTCTACAACGTCGTGCACAACGACGTCGCCATGCAGGTGCTTGACACCAAGATGAACTACGTCAAGGCCGCCAAGGCCGAGTGGATCGTCACCGCGAACCCCGGCTGCATGCTGCAACTTCGCTACGGCGCTCAAAAATACGGCACTGGCCATCAGGTGATGCACGTCGTCGAAGTGCTCGATCGCGCGTACTCCAACCAATAACGCGCGCTACACTGGAACTTCACCTCCTCCACAAAGTAGCCCTATGATTCGCACTCGCACGCTGTCTCAGCTGCCGCCGGCAGAGTTGTCCATTCTCATGCGCCGCGCGCAGGCCAACATTGAAGAAATCACGCCGCGCGTCCAGGAAATGGCGGACAAAGTCAAAGCAGGCGGCGATGAAGCCTTGCTCGAATATGTCAAAGCATTCGACTTTGGTGATGCGCCGTTCACCGGCTTGAAGGTCACGGAAGCGGAATACGAAGAAGCGGCGGCGCTGCTGTCGCCTGAAGTCCGCGAAGCCATCGACGAAGCCTACGCCAACATCAAGGCGTTCCACGAAAAGCAAATGCCCGAACCGATGTGGTTCGCCGAAGTGGCGCCTGGCGTTTTCGCCGGCGAAAAAGTCACGCCCATCGAACGCGTGGCGTGCTACGTTCCCGGCGGCAAGGGTTACTTTCCGTCGGTGATGCTGATGCTCGGCATTCCGTCGTCGGTCGCCGGCTGCAAAAGCATCTGCGTCTGTACGCCACCCAACAAGGCAGGCAAGGCCGATCCCGCCGTGCTGCACGCGGCGGCAAAGTGCGGCATCCGCGAAGTCTACAAGATGGCCGGCGCGCACGCCATCGCGGCGCTCGCCTATGGAACCGCCACGGTTCCACGGGTCGACAAAGTTGTGGGACCCGGCTCCATCTATGCAACGGCCGCCAAACGCATTCTCGCTGGCGTGGTGGACGTGGGACTGCCCGCCGGACCCAGCGAGTCCATCATCCTCGCCGACGAGCATGCTGACCCTGCAATCGCCGGGCTGGACCTTCTCATTGAAGCCGAACACGGTCCCGATTCCGCCGCGCTGCTCGTCACGCACAGCAAGGAACTCGCCGAAAAGGCCGCGGAACACATCGCGGCCTTCGTACCCAAGGTCCCCGAACCTCGCCAGACCTACATCAAGACCGTTCTCAATACCTATGGCGGCATCGTATTGACCGATTCGTTCGAAGCCTCTTGCGCCTTCGTCAACGACTACGCGCCCGAACACCTCGAGATTCTCGTGAAGGATCCGTTCCTCGCTCTCAGCCGCATCGAGAACGCGGGCGAAATCCTGCTCGGACCCTACACGCCGATCTCGATTTCGAACTACTGCCTCGGCCTCAACGCCATCCTGCCCACTGGCCGTTTCGCGCGTTCGTATTCCGCCGTCACCGTCCATGACTTCATCAAGCGCGCGGGCATCGGCTATATGGACGAGCGCGGCTACAATCGCCTGTCCGGCTATACCGCAACGCTCGCCGATTACGAAGGCTTTCCGTCGCACGCTCTCGCCATCCGCGAACGTGCGAACATCTGGAAAAACAAGAAGCCATGAGCGCGCAGCTCGCGCGAATTCGCGCGCTGCAGTTTGAGGATCTTCCTGAAGCCAATCGACGGATGGCGGACTTTTTTCGCGAACGCCTGCCGTTTGAAGTCCGCGAGGTCGGCATTCGTGTGCTCGCCGTTTCGCTGAATTCCGTGAATGGCATTCTCACAACCGGAGAAGGGAAAAGGCTTTTCTTCAAAGCCCACATCGAATCGCAGGTCGCCGATCGCGAATATTACAACACCGAGGTGCTCGCGCAGGCCGGTTATCCCGTGTTGAGGCCCGTGCTCACAGCCAAGGAATCCGAAGAGCAGCACGTCATGTTGTACGAGGTGGTCGAAACGCCGACCATGTTCGACGCCTGCCGCGCCGTGGAACTCGGCGAAGCCGCGAACGAGGCCGATCTCATCGCCGCGCAGCGCCGCAGCGACCAGACGCTGCTTGGCCTCTACGAGCGTTCGCTGCGCTGGCAGAGCGCGGCGGAAAACGCAAACAGCCCGGTCTTCCAACTTTTTTATCACCGCCTCGTGGGTGGCCGCTTCGATCAGTTCTACCGCGGCCAGATGGTCCCGCATTTCGAAATCCCCTGGGAGCAACTCGCGGAACTCCCGTGGGCCGTCAACGGCCGCCGCTATGAAAAGCCGCTGCGAGTGCTGGTTGAGGACGCCATCCGCCTGCTGCAACCCGCGCAGGAAGGGCCCGCCGTAGCCGGTCACGGCGACGCGCACAACGGCAATGTGTTTTATCGCGGCCCTGCTGAAGATCTGCTCTACTTCGATCCCGCGTTCGCCGGCGCGCATCATCCGTTGATCGACCTCACCAAGCCCCTCTATCACAACACGCTTGCGCAGTGGATGTACTTTCCCGAAGAGAAGGGCCGGGCGCTGCATTTACAGGCCAAAATCGAGGACGGCGTGGTGCTGGTCGAGCATGACTATGCCATGAATTCTCTGCGTCGCGGCATCCTCGAATCGAAGCTCGAACTCGTCCTGGAACCCATCGTCCGCCACCTCGATCGACTGGGCTGGCTGCGCCCTGACTACCGTGAATACCTGCGCGCGGCCCTGTTCTGCTGCCCGCTTCTCACTATGAACCTCTGCGACCGCGCGAAGTTTCCCGCGAATGTTTCCGTGCTCGGATTCGCACACGCCGTCATGGCCGGCAACGAGGATCTATCGTGCTGATTGTCTTCGATCTCGACGGCGTCATCACGTCCGAAGCCGGCTACTGGGAAACGGCGCGCAAAGGCCTGCTCGAAATCGCCGGCCCGCAAGCGGAGATCCCGCAGGATTTCATTTACTGGGTCAAGAACCACGCGGTAAATCACAACTGGGATCTCGCCTTCGTGGCACTGAGCGCCCAAAACAATTTCGCCCCGTTTCGCGCGGAACGCGAACGCATCTCCGGTAAAGATCTGATGGCGTCCTGCCCCGGCTATCGCAGCGAACCCTGGCGGCGATGTCACGAGGTCTGCCAGCGAATCCAGGACTCATTGCCGCCGCCGGTTGAAGTCCTGCTCGACGCCAGGCCGATGTTTGAAGCACTTCGATCGCGATACGCCTTCGCCGTAGCCACGGGACGTCCGAAGCCTGAAGCTTTATCGCCGCTTGCCGCCGCGGAACTGTTGCGTTACTTCGATCCCGGCCGCATCGTGACGCACGACGATGTCGTCGAGGCCGAACGCGCGAACCCCGGCCAAAGCTTCGGCAAACCGAATCCCTTCATCCTGCATCGCGCCATGCGCGGCGTCGCCGCCTCGGATACGGTCTTCGTCGGCGACACGCTTTCCGACGTCCAGGCAGGCGCGCGCGCAGGCGTCCGGACCATCGGCGTGCTCACCGCTTTGCCGCCCGGCGAATACCGCGAAGCCCGCCGCCGCATTCTCGCGGAAGCGGGCTGCGAAACCATTCTCGATTCCATCCTCGAACTGCCCGGAGTACTGTAGCCGCCATGAGAAATCTCATTCCCGATCACGTCAAGAAGTTGCCAGTGCGCCACCCCAGCGGACCCGCCGTGCCGGGCGAGATTCGCCTCGACCGCAACGAACAGCCTTTCGCGCCGTCGCCCCATGTGGTTGCAGCAATTCAAAGGGCCGCGGAACAGGCCAACCGCTATCCGGAATCTTTGTCGGGATGCTTGCGGCGCCGCATCGAAACCTACACAGGCGTGCCGTTTGACCAGATTGCCGTAGGCAACGGTTCCGATGAGTTGATCGAATTGGTGTCGCGTGGGTTCCTCGCGAATGGCGACGAAATCGTGGTGCCCAAGCCTAGCTTCTTTTACTACGCGACCGCTTGCGGCGCCGTCGGAGGAGTGACCGTTTACGCGGACCGCAACCCGGACTTCACTCTTGACCTCGACTCGATCTTCGCCAAGGTCTCGCCGCGCACCAAAATCCTCTACATTGCGAACCCCAACAACCCGACGGGTACGCCCGTGCCGCGCGCGGAAATCGTCGAGATCCTCGACCGCGCCGATTTTCTGGTGGTGGTGGATGAGTGCTATCACGAGTTCCACGGCGAGACCGTTGCGGATTTACTGCCGAAATATCCGCACCTGCTGATTCTGCGCAGCTTCTCGAAAGCCTTCGGACTCGCCGGGTTGCGCGTCGGCTACGCCCTCGGTTCCGCGGAACACATCGATTTCATGCACCGCGTCGCGCAGTCGTATTCGGTGAACCGCCTGGCCCACGCCGCGTCCATCGCCTCCCTCGATCACGTGGATTGGGCTCGCGAGAAGATCGCCGCCATCTGCGCGCAACGGGACGAGATCGCCAAATCCCTGAGCGAAATCGGCTTTATCGCGCACCTGACACGCACGAACTTCGTCCTGGTGAACTCCAAACCCATCGGCAGGACCGCTACCGAAGTCGCCGCGGCGCTGCGTGAGCACAACATCCACGTGACGAACTTCGCGGGATCCCCGGGTCTCGACGACTATTCGTTCCGCATCACGGTAGGCCAGCCGCACGAGAACGAGGCGGCCTTGCAGGTGTTGCGGAGCTTAGCCGTCAACGGCTGAGAACCTCTACTCCTTCGGCGCGGCGGCGGAATCGCCGTTACACAGCTTTTGCACAAATGGCTCGATCGTCCCGCGCACCTGCTCCGCCAAACGCGTCGCATCGCCGTACAGAACCCATTCGGCGGTCACCATCGCCTTCTTGCCACCCTCGACGAAAAGCGCGAGGAGCGAATCCTCGAGCGATTCCACGCTCAGGCACAGATAGCCCGCCTTGACCTGGCGCAGGACGCGTCCTTTGAGCGGGATGTCGCCGATTGACGCCGTGTATTCCGAACCCTCGGCGAGCGAAGTGATGCCCATCAACCGGCACATCCGCTCCCACGTCGCGGTTTTCGGCTCGACGCCGATTTGAAGCTGGGAAACTGTGAGCGACTTGGCCCGCGCAAATCGCGGCGCGCCATACCGCAACATCGCAAGGAACGTGTGCCACCCGCCGTACACCGAATCGAACTCGGCGTCGAAACTCGCGCCTTCGCCAAAGCCCGAGTGGACGAGCCTCACAACCGACGTTCCTCCCGCCTTCGCCTCGACTTGAAACTCGATGGTTTTCGGATACTCGCTGCCCTCGCCTTCGATCCAGCCGACCCTCTTGCCGGGTTCCCAGATGCTGATCGGCGCGGTCGCTTCCATGCCCATTCCCCAACTCATCGTGATGCTGCCGCCCACGCCAGGGGTGACGCGCACCTCCGGAGCGAACCATGCTGTGAGCTTGTCGGCTTCCGTCACGGCCTCCCAGGCCTGTTCCGGAGTCACATCGAGCGCAACCTCGATTTCGTGTTTACGGGTGGGTTTGTCCATTGAATTGCGTTCCTCTATTGAATCAGGGCCGATTGGCCGTCGTTCGCGGTCTGTTTGGTGATTGCCGGATAGCCTCCGACGACGAACCGGAACGTTCGTCCGCCCGGGGCATTGGGATCGTGGTATTGAGCCGTCAGTCGCGCGAGCGTATTGGCCAGCTCTTCCGCGCAAGCGGTGCGATCTTCGGCGGAACGGAAGCGGATCTCCGTTTCCATGGTGATTGTGGAAAGGCGTTTGCTCGCGGCCGCCGCCTGCACGGCGAGGCTCGCCAACTCGCGAATGATCCGCGCCGCCGCCCCTATGAGATAAGAGATGGAGAACTTGTCCCGTTGGGCTTCTGGCGACGCTCCCAGGCTCCCCAGCGCTTCAGGACTCACGAGATAGCTCACTGCCGCCGCCCGCACAATGCGCTCCATACAGTTGCCCCTACGGCGCTCCTCGACGAACTCGATGAACCCTTCTTTCTCGAGCTCGCGTAGATGGTAGTTCACCTGCTGCCGTGGCAGATTCAGCACCCGCGCGATGCCGGAACTGGAATTGGGCTCCGCGAGGCACTCGAGCATCTTGAGCCGGGCAGGCTGCAAAAACACGGCCGCCTTCGCAGGGTCGCGGACGATTTGGACGGAAGGACGGGATGGAGAAGAGAGCGCCGGAGTCATTTCCTGAAGCCTCAGGATATTACCGACAGATTAATTTGTCAAGGAAAAAGAAACAGTCAGTTCAGGCGGCGATACCCAAGCCCCGCCGCAGCAGCGCCCGCAGCAGGATCCCCACCCGCTCCGTCTTGCCGATGTACGGCCGCGCTTGCAGCACGTTGTAATCCATCGCCTCGATCTTCTCGAGCACGCGCATTCCACCCCGGCTGAACAGCTCCAGGTCGATCGCCAGCCTCCGGTCCACCATCCCCGGCAAGGCGAGCCCCTTTTCGAACAACTGTCGCGCCACGTGCACGCCTTCCCGCATTGCCTCGCGGAACTCCGGCGTAAACCTTCGTTGGGCAATATCCTCGTCTGCTGCACCGGGCAGATAGACGCGATCCTTCTGCCAATCCACGGTCACATCCTGCCAGAAGTTCGCAAGCTGCAAACCCGTGCAAGTCGCGTCCGAAAGCGTCTGCCGTTCGGCATCTGAATAGCCGCACAGATACAGAACGAGCCGGCCTACAGGGTTTGCCGAATACCGGCAGTAGTCGAACAGGGCAGGGTAGTCCCGGTACCGCGCCACCACCTGATCCTGCTCAAACGCTTTGATCAGGTCGTCGAACGGATCCACCGGCAACTGCCGCCGCTCCGCTGTGCCCGAAAGCGCGACGAACACCGGATGCTGCAGCTTACTGCGGTACATGCCAAGCAGTTCCGTGCGCCACCAGCCCAGTAGCCGCAGGCTCTCCTGCGGGTCGCCGATCTCGTCGCCCAGGTCGTCGGCCCAACGGCAGAACGAATAGACGTTATAGAAGTCCTGGTGCAGGTGTTTGGGCAGCAGAATGCTGACCACATGAAAGTTCTCGTAATGACTCGTGGCGAGCCACTTTGTGTATTCGAGAGACTCCGCTAAAGACCAGTCGCGGGACATGGCGTCCCGCGATTCGACAAACTCTTTTGGTCCTAGAAAGGGCACGTGGCTTACGGAATGATCGCAGTCTTCATGTGGCCGTTGTGGCTCATGAGATGGCGCATCACTTCGAGCAGGTTCGACAACGGTTCCACGCGATTCACAAAGTCTTTCGATGAAATGTCGCCGTTTGAAACCAGTTGCAGCGCCTTTTGAATGTGCTTGGGAGTGTGGTGGAAGCTGGCCTTGCAGGTCAGTTCGGAATAATGCAGCAGATTCGTATCGAGGTGCACCGTCGTGTCGCTCGGGCAGCCTCCGAAGAAGTTGACCGTTCCGCCCCGGCGCAGCATGCGTACGGCCGTCTGCCAGGCGGCGGGATGGCCCACGGCTTCGATTGCGACATCCACGCCGCGGCCGTTTGTCATCGCCTTCACCGCGGGCACAATATCCACGCCGTCGGCGGCGATGATGCCTTCCGCAGCGCCCATTTCAGCGGCGCGATCCAGTTGCGCCTTGCGGCGGCCGATCGCAATCACGCGAGCCCCGTAAACCTTCGCCAACCGCACGAACATCGCGCCAATCGGTCCCAAGCCCATCACCGCGATCGAATCGCCCGGCATGATGCCGGTCTCTTCCAGCCCGCGCAGCACGCAAGCCAGAGGCTCGACGAGCGCTGCGTCCTGGTATTGGATCTGGTCCGGGATTTCGTAGGTGTTCTTCTCGACAATCCGGGCGGGGATGCGGATGAATTCCGCGTAAGCTCCGTTGTTGAACAGCAGATCCTCGCACAAATTCTGGAGGTCTCTGCGGCAATAGAAACACTGGTCGCATGGAGCTGAATTAGCCGCCACGATTCGTTGTCCGACCCGGAATTTCTTGACTTTTTCGCCAACCCCCACAATGTCGCCTGCGAGCTCATGTCCGAACAAAGCGGGCGGAACTATCATGCGGGCGTGGTAACCGCGCCGGAATACTTTGACGTCAGTACCACATGTAAGAGCCGTACGAACTCGAACTAGGATATCGCCGGGCCCAATTTCTGGTACGGCTACCGATTCGATCTCCAGGTGCTCTCGCCCGTAGAGAACGGCAGCCATCATCTCTTGATTCACTATGACCACCTCTGTGGTTGTACTACTATTTTCAGCGATTCTTCACCCGGGTGTAAAGCTAGGTCTATGCCCATTCTTATCTTGTCAAGCGGCACCCGGTGTGATATAAGCGCTTCCACTGGCAGGTCGCCGGAAAAGACAAGCCTGGCCGACTCGGCCTGCAGGTCTACCGACGCGCTGTATGCTCCTGTCAACGTTCGTTCATCCTTGCAGATGCTTGCGCCGGACACTTCGATTCGTTCGGTGTCTGAGGTTTGAGCAAATAAAAGAATCTTCGCGCCGGGGCGCGTGCAGCGGATCGCTTGATCCACAATTCCCGGCGCCGATGCGGCCACAATGACGATGTCCGCGCCGCGGCCATCCGTCACATTCCGCACGTGCTTCTCGAACGCATCCATCTCACGCAGGGGATGATACGCCTCGATCGCGTCGAACTGCCGCGCCAGCGCCCGGCGGGACTCGAGCGTATCGGTCGTCAGCATCCGGCAGCCAATCCTCCGCAGCATCATCGTGAAGATCAGCCCAATCGGACCTTGGCCTAGAATACAAACGGCATCGTCCGGTTGCGGGTCGATCTGCACCACCGCTTTGAGACACGTATTCACCGGCTCCACAAAACACGCCTGATCGAACGACACGCCGTCCGGAATGATTTCCACGCCGTCTCTAACGATCCAGTCCATCACCCGCACGTACTGCGAGAAACCGCCGCCCGCGGGCGCGTACCCGGCGGTGACGCCGACTTTCTTGTACGTCGCGCATTGGGCGAACAGCTTTTTCGAACAGTAAAAACAGTTGCGGCAGGGGATGTGGTGAAACACAATCACGCGATCGCCGCACTTGTACTTGCTGACTCCGCTGCCTACCGCGGCCACCACACCGGCGGTTTCATGCCCGTAAATGCGCGGCGCGGGCAGCAGATCGTACTCGATCTTCTTCAAGTCGGTGTGGCAGATGCCGCACGTTTCCACGCGGATCAGAATTTCGCCTGGCCCCAACTCCGGCACCGGCACTTCCTTCACGGCAATCTGGCTGTTGCCCGTATATACGGCAGCCTTCATCGTGGATCCGGTCACGCCAGCGAGCTCGGCATTAGGCAAGGTTGCAGTTGGCAAAGAACTCTCCCAATCGGTTTTCGGCGAGCCTGCAATTGCGATCCAGTTGGATAAGGCCTGGAATTCGCGACCAAGGGCTCTTCAACGCTTCGACTACGATTCGGCCCTTTTCAAAACGGCCCTCCGCGTCGCGGAGTTCATTCAAATGGATGTCGAAGGAGTGCCCGGCGGTGTCGGAAATTGCCCGGAAACTGTAGAACGGAATCGCTTCTCGCGCGGCGAACTTCGCCACCATGGCGGCTTCCATCTCGACGGCCAACGCGCCTGTCGCTGCGAACAGTTCCGCTTTCTCGGCGCCGGTCTCGGCGACGCGATCCATCGAAGCCAGGCGTCCCCGCGTGGGGCCGCTCTTGCGGCACGATTCGGCGCAACCGTACTCCAGTCCCTGCGCGACATCGATCACGCTGGACACCTCCACGACATCGCCGATTTGCAATCGGGGATCGAGGCCGCCGCAAAAACCCGTACTGACCACTGCGCGAAAACGCTCCTTTTCACCGGCGATCTCCACCGCCCGTTCCGCCAACTGAAACCCGGGTCCATTGGCGATGCACACCAACCGGACTCCCTTCCAGCTTGCGGATTGGGCGAAATCAACCGGCCAATCTATTCGAACCGTATTACCGCAGTTTCGCAGGATACCACGAAACTCGCGGGCCTCGGACGCCACCAGCAGGATGGCGCCGCTCTTAGACATATCCATTCGCCCGGAACCAGGTAACCGCTTTTGTTAGAGCAGCTTCCGGTGGCCCCGGATTGAAACCCAACTCTCGTGACGCCTTCTCATGCGTCACCCACATTTTCTTCTTCGCCATGCGCACTCCTTCGAGCGGCGCGCGCGGCTCCTGGCCCGTCAATTCCGCCCAGGCAGTGCTACAGTACCCGGCGGCATACGCCACCGGGTAAGGGATCCGGAACTTCGGGGCAGGTAATCCGCTCAACTCCGACAGTATTCCCAGAATCTCCCGCAATGTCAGATTGCGGCTTCCCAGTACATAACGTTCCCCGGGCCGCCCGTGTTCGCACGCAAGCCAATGTCCCAGTGCGATATCCGACGCATCGATGAGATTCAGCCCCGTGTCGATGTAGGCGGGCATCCGTCCGGCGAGAAAATCCACGATGATCTTGCCTGTCGGCGTCGGCTTGAAGTCATGATCCCCAACCGGCGCCGTGGGATTCACAATCACCACAGGCAATCCCTCGGCCGCAAACTGCAGCGCTTCCTGCTCCGCGAGAAACTTCGACCGTTTGTAGTGTCCGGTCATTTCGTCGACGCTCACCGCGGTTTCTTCATTGCCCTCGCGGCCATCGCCCGGAATTCCGATGCAACCGACAGTGCTGGTGTACACTACGCGGTCCACGCCTGCTTTTACCGCCGCGGTCAACACGTTTCGCGTGCCTTCGACGTTCGAATGGTAGAGATCTTCAGGATTCTTCGACCACAGCCGGTAATCCGCCGCGACGTGAAATACGAGTCCGCAGCCCGACATCGCGTCCGCGACTGATTTGGCGTCGCGCAAGTCGCCTGTCACCCGTTCCACTTCGTCGAGTTCGCGCAACCGGCTTCCCTGACGGACGAGCGCTTTGACACGTATCCCTTTGGCGGCCAGCATCTTTGCGACATGCCAGCCAAGAAACCCGCTTGCTCCGGTCACGAGGGCAGGTTTCAATGGGTGTCCTGCCCAGCCTTCCCGGGCGCCGGCCGATACGACAACAAAAACAGTCGCATATGTTTTATTATTGCCCGTTCTGCGGAACTTTGCGATAGCCCGCTAAGGCGAGTAAGGGAAAAGAATTCCGGTAGAGGTGATAGTTCAGATAGAACACCTTCGGGAATCCGGTCCCCGTCGCATACGGTTCGTCCCAGGTTCCGTCGGATTTCTGGGTCTCGCACAGGTACTCGACGCCCTTCTGGATGCTGCTCGAAGTCGTGTCCCCGCCGGCAATCAAGCCCAACACCGCCCACGCGGTTTGTGACGCCGTACTGGGACCTGCAACGAATCCGCCCTTGTCGTAACTCGCGCAACTTTCTCCCCAGCCGCCGTCGGCATTCTGAATCGAGCGGAGCCACTCGCCGCCGCGCAGCACGTGCGCCTCGCGATCGCTTTCGCCCGCGGCCTGCAAGCCGCGCAACGCAAAACAAGTGCCGTATACGTAACCCACGCCCCAGCGGCCATACCAACTGCCGTCCGGTTCCTGCGTGCGAACCAGGTAGTCCACGGCCTTGCGTACGGGCTTGTCTTCGCTCTTGACTCCATGACGCATCAGCGCTTCGAGCACGCGGCCCGTGATGTCAGGGCACGTAGGATCGAGCATCGCGTTGTGATCGGCGAACGGAACGTGGGTCAGCATGTTCAGATTGTTGTCCACGTCGAACGCAGCCCAACCGCCGTCTTTCGACTGCATTCCGAGCAGCCACTGCACCCCGCGTTCGCACGACGCCTGCCAGTCGCTGCCGTTGCCTGCCCTCGCATGATCGAGCGCGAGCAGCACCATCGCCGTATCGTCGATGTCCGGATAATACTCGTTGGCGAACTCGAAATACCAGCCCGAAGGCTCGAGCTTGGGCCGTTTCACCGCCCAGTCGCCTTTTTCGCGGACTTCCTTGGTCAGCAGCCATTCGCCGCAGCGCCGCATCGCTTCGCCTGGCGCGGAACAGGACTCGCCCACCGCGAACGCCGCGATCGCCGTGTCCCAAACCACCGAAAAACAGGGTTGGAAATAGAAATCGCCGCCTTCGCCGCCGTCCACCATCAAGCGGTCGAATTGCTTCTGCGCCTCGACGCGCGCGGGATGATCCGCAGCATAGCCCAGCACATCGAGCGCCATGATCGTGTACATCATCGGCGGGTAAATCGCCGCTACGCCATCGGACTTTTGCGTGTGCGCGATCATCCACTCTGCGCAGCGTTGGATGGCCTTTTGACGCACGCTGCGCAAGCCGCTCTTTTCCCAGAACTTCAGGAACCGGTCCAACCGTTCAAAGAAGCCGCGCCACGAAAAGAATCCCGCGTCAATCGCCTGGCTCATCGATTTGCCAGGAATTAGCAATTCGTCCAGCGTGAACCCTGCCGGGGCCGGCCTGCGCGGGTTCGAAGCTTGCACGATCGCCAGAGGAATCACAATCGCGCGCGACCACGACGACATCTCGTAAATGAACTTGCCCGCCAGAATCATTTCCGGCGGAACCGTCGGCGTATGCTCGCGCGGATACAGGTCGAACAGGCCCAGATTGATCTTCGTGTAGGAATTCGACGCCTGCAGCCCGCCTAAAGACAAGATGCAGTTCCGCAACTTTTGCAGCTCATCCGGGTTTTGCCCGGCAAGTTTCAAGGCGAAATACGCCTTGACGCAGGCCGAAACGTCCGAGGGCCCCCCTGGAAAGATGCCATAGCCGCCGTCGGCGTTCTGCCTCTTCAGAATCGATCGCACAGCCCTATCGATTTGCGCGCGATTCGCAGGCCGCCACACGCCGTCTACCGGGGCCTGCTGCCACAATTGCAGCAGAATCCAGTCGCTTTCGAGGGTCGCGTCGGCGGTGAGGTCAGCCCACCAGTAGCCATCCTCATGCTGTTTCCGCAGCAGCGCATCGGAGGCTTTGCGCTCGGCTGTTGCGCATTGCGTGAGTAGTGAATCGGTAATTTGAACCCCTGGACCCATAGCGTTTCTAGGCTGTCGCCACCGAGAACGGCGTGAGTTTCACGAGAGTGGAAGGGTCGAGCCCATTGGGAAGAGAGAACCGCACGTCTTCTTCTTTGATTTCGACTTCCTGCACGTTGCGATAGCCCTTACTCTGTAGATACGCAATCAGATCCTGCACCAGATTCTCCGGCGCCGAAGCCCCCGCGGTCACGGCGACCGTCTTCACGTTTGCGAGCCACTCCAGCTTCACTTCCGTGTGATCGTCCACCAGGTAAGCCGGTACGCCGCCCTGCGAACAGACTTCCACCAGGCGGCGCGAATTCGAACTGTTTTGCGAACCAACCACCAGCAACAGGTCGCACATCGGAACCACGGCCTTCACCGCAACCTGCCGGTTTTCAGTGGCGTAGCAAATGTCCTGCGCGTGAGGGCCTTCGATGTGCGGGAACCGTTCTTTCAAGCGGTTGACGATCCCGACTGTCTCGTCCAAACTCAGCGTCGTCTGCGTGATGTACGACATCTTCGACGGATTCTTCACTTCCAGCCGGTCGACATCTTCGACATTTTCAACGAGCACCGTGGCGTCGGGCGCCTCGCCCAGCGTGCCCACGACCTCATCGTGGTCCTTGTGGCCAATCAGGATAATGGTGTAACCCTTGCGGGCGAACTTCACCGCTTCAATGTGAACTTTGGTCACGAGCGGACAAGTGGCGTCGATCACCTTCAAATTACGGGACTTTGCTTCGTCACGCACCGCCGGAGAAACCCCGTGCGCGCTGAAAATCACGCGTTGTCCTTCGGGAACCTCGTGCAGTTCGTCCACGAAAATCGCGCCCGCTTCGCGCAGCTCATCCACCACATGCTTGTTGTGAACGATCTCTTTGCGCACGTAAATTGGCGCGCCATACATGTTCAGGACGATCTTGACGACGTCGATCGCGCGTACGACTCCCGCGCAGAATCCTCTCGGCTTGAGCAGAAGGATGCTGTTCGCCTGCTCGGCGGCTCCGGCCTGTGACATATTCTCCATTATAGCTTTCCTGGCAGCCTTCGCTATCCTGGAACTAAGCATGCCAATGAACAAGATCCATGAAGTGGTGGAAGCCGAAGGTCACCTGATCGACTCCCACATCATGGAGCGCATTTTCGACACAGTCATTGAATACAGCGGCCGTTATGAAGTGGAGCAGTTCCGCATCGGCCGCACCAACGCCGAACCGTCACAGTTGCGTTTGAAAGTCGAGACCGAAACGCCGGAGCAAATGGACCTCCTGCTCTCCCAACTCCTGGGCCTCGGTTGTTCTTCGGCCGCCGCCGGCGACGCCGACTTGAAGCTGGTCGAGAAGGACCGCTGCGCACCCGAAGATTTCTATTCAACGACAAACTACCGGACCCTCGTGAAGGTTGCCGGCAAGTGGGTGCAGACGCAAACCCATCGCATGGACGGCCTCATCGTGGTGCGCGACGGCCAGGCCTTCTGCCGCAAGCTGCGCGATATCAAGGCTGGCGATCACGTCGTCGCCGGCATGCGCGGCATTCGCGTCGTGCCCGAGTCGAAAGAGCGCGACCGCATGACTTTCGCTTTCATGGCGAATGGCATCTCTTCGGAACGCCAGGTGGAAACCGCTGTCCGCCAAACGGTCCATCTCATGCAGCAGGCCCGCGAACAGAAGCTGAAAATCGTCGTGGTGTCCGGACCCGTCGTAGTGCATACCGGAGGCGTCGCCCCACTCTCGAAGCTCATCCGCGACGGCTGGGTGGATGCCGTGCTCGCAGGCAACGCGCTCGGCGTGCACGACATCGAAAACGCCCTGCTCGGAACCTCCCTCGGAGTTCGCCAAGCGGACGGACGCCTCGAAGAGCACGGCCATCGGAATCACATGCGCGCCATCAACGCCATCAACCACGCGGGCAGTATCAAAGAAGCGGTCGCAACCGGCAAGCTTGCGAGCGGCATCATGTACGAATGTGTCAAGGCGGGCGTGCCCATTGTGCTCGCCGGCAGCCTTCGTGATGATGGACCGCTGCCCGACACGGTCACCGACATGAATCAGGCGCAGGATCTTTATGCCGAACAACTGAAAGGAGCGGGCCTCGTACTGGCGCTCGGTTCGATGCTGCACTCGATCGCCGTCGGCAACATGCTGCCGGCGTGGGTCAAGGTAGTCTGCGTGGACATCAACCCCGCGGTGGCCACCAAAGTCAGTGATCGCGGCACCGGCCAAGCCGTCGGAGTTGTAACCGATGTCGGCCTGTTTCTGGACCTCCTGTCGAGGACGATTTCTCAATGAGCGAAGTGAAACAATTCTCAACGACCAACGCGAAGCAATACACGGACGAGCACGCCGCAAGCGGCGTCGATGCGCCGCTGCCCGCCATCGAGTGCTGGCCGAACCAGTACAGCAAGTCTGGTTATCAAATCGAAATCACTATGCCGGAATTCACTTCGGTGTGTCCCAAAACCGGCCTCCCCGATCATGGCGCGATCACATTGACTTATGTGCCGGACAAATGGTGTGTCGAGCTGAAGTCCCTCAAGATGTATATGCTTGCCTACCGCAACCTCGGCATCTTCCAGGAAAACATCGTCAACCGCTTCCTCGAAGACATCGTGAAAGCCTGCAAGCCCCGCAGCGCGACCGTCCTCGGCGATTTCACGCCCAGAGGCGGAATTGCCACCAAAGTGACCGCGCACTTCAAACGGTCCAAGTCAAAGATGTAAGGAAACATTCATGCGTAATCTTTTTTTCCTCTATTGGTTTCGAGCTCTTGCCGCGCTGGCGCTCCTCTTGATTCTTGCTTCGTGCGCCCGGTCGCCGGAGGAGAAAAGCAAAGCGTGGGTGAAATCAGCGCAGGGCTATGTCGAGAAGAAAGATTACGCGGCGGCGATCATCGAATTTCAGAACGCCATCGCTGCAATGCCGAAAAACGCCGATTTGCACTATCAGTTGGGGCTGGCGTTGCTGCGCACGGGAAGCGCCGCCCGTGCGATTGCATCCTTCAAGACCTCGGCGGATCTCGACCCGTCTCACGTCGACTCACGGGTCAAGCTAGCGGATATCCTCAGCCACAACAGCGATCAGAAAATGCTGTCGATCGCGGAATCGTATGCCCAGGCAGCATTGGCCCTGCGCGCCGATGACCCGGAGATCCTGAATATCCTCGCGACAGTAGAATGGCGGCAGAATAAGACGGACGCCGCAAAGGCGCACCTGAAGCAGGCGCTTCAGAAAGATCCCGGACATCCGAAGTCTGCCTCGAACCTTGCGCTCATGCAATGGACGGTGGATCACGACGAGGCGGGCGCTGAAAAGACGTTTCGCGGCGCCGTGGAACGTTCCCATGGCTCTCCGGATGCTCTTGTGGCGCTTGGGCGCTTCTATTCCGCCGTTGGAAGGCCGGGCGCCGCCGAAGCCCAATTCCAAAAGGCGCTGGAATCGGAACCGAACCACGGCGTGGCTCTGATGGAATTATCGAAGCTGCAGCAGAGTTCCGGGCGGATGACAGACGCGGAGCAGACAGAACGCCGGTTGTCCGCCTTGCCTGACAAGGCCTATCGATCCTCTCACGCGCTCTTTCTCTTTCAGACCGGAAAACGCGACGCCGCTATTCAGGAATTGAAGGAGTACATGGAAAAGGATCCTGCGAACGGTGATGTTCGTTCCAAGCTGGTCGGCTTCTACGTCGATACAAACAAACTCGACGACGCGGCTCGGGTGATCGCCGAGGCCCTCGCGCGGGATGCGCACGATGCTGACGCTCTCGAACAGCAGGCCCGTTTGCAATTGGCGAGGCTGCAGTTCGAGGAGGCCAGGAAATCCGCGGCGGAGGCCATTCGCCTGCGTCCGGAATCCGCCTTTGCCCATTACCTGCTGGCAAAAGCCTTCAAAGGCCTGGGATTTCCAAATGGCAAAGGCCTCGCCGAGTATCGCAGCGAGTTGAAACTCTCGGTGGAGAAAGATCCGCAGTTGGTGCAGGCGCGTCTGGACCTATCCGAGAGCCTGCGAACCGGCAAGTCCTTCACGGAGGCCTTGGACCTGCTGGATCGTGTGCCTGCTTTGCAAAGGGATCTGCCGCAGGTGTTGGTGGAACGCGTCTGGGTTCTCCTCGCGATGAATCGCCGCGTCGAGGCCAGGGACATCGCCGGCAAGTTGCTGGCGAGGGAACGTACGCCGGCGGCGCTGCTGCAGTCCGGGTTGCTCGAACTCGAGGATAAGAAGGCCGTTGCTGCGCGAAACCTGCTGGAGGAGTCCCTGAAGGCGGTTCCAGACAGCGTGGAGGCTCTCAGTGGCGTTGCCGAAAGCTTTGCGATGGAGAACCGGCCGGCGGCCGCCGTCGAAAGGCTTCGCCAGCAGGCTGCTCGAGCGCCGAACTCGGCGCCAGTGCGGTTCCTGCTCGCATCCTGGCTAGAGAGGACGGGCGAAGTCGCTTCCGCTCGCCCAGTCTACGCGGCGGCCCTATCCCTCAATCCCGAGTATGCTCCGGCAGCGATTGCAACCGCGCGAATGGAGATGCTGCAAGGCCAATGGCCGAGAGCCAGGGGCCGCGTGGAAGCCGTGCTTGCAAGGGATTTCTCAAACGCGGATGCGTTGCTTGCGCTCGCCATGATCGAAGATGGAACCGGCCAGCGCGAAGCGGCCATCAAGGCGTATCGCAAGGTTCTCCAGGTCCAGCCGGCGAACATTCCTGCACTGAACAATCTCGTGGCGAGTCTGTGCGAGAATCCTTCCACAGCCGAAGAAGCCGTCCAACTCGCCCGGCAACTCAAAGGAGCCGCGCCGAACAGTCTCGTGGTGGATGACACGGTCGGTTGGGCGTACTACAAGCAGGGTCAATACGCCTTGGCTGTTACGCATCTCGAGAAAGCTGCCAGCGTCAAACTGGCGCAACCGAAGTATCACCTCGCAATGGCGTATTTCCGTGCGGGGCGGCGGGAGCTTGGACACAAGACTTTGTCCGCGGCGCTCCAGCTGGACCCGAATCTGCCGGAAGCCAATCTTGCCCGCGCAGTCGCGGCCGAGTAAAAGCGAAACCCGCGATCAGGGTTTCGCCGGATCGCGGGTTTTTGGTAAACGCTCGTGAATTGAAGTTAGGCCCTGGCAGCGGCCCGGCGATTCGAACGATCCTTCCAGAACATCCACGCGCCCAGGCCGACCGTAATGAGCGGCAATTCGATAGGCGCTCCGCCCTCAGCCACGTTAATCGTTTCCGACAGGATCTTGCCATTGGCAGGATCAAAGTTTGTCTTAATGGAGGCGGCGTCGATAGACGTACCCGCGCCCATCACGACGTCGAACACCCAACTGTAGCCCCCCGCTGGGGCGCTCGCGCCAGTCAACATCTGCGCGCCGCCAAGCCAGCGGATACAAACCCAACCGTTACCGTTTCCGTCGCAGCCCGCGTTGTTCACATTGGTGTTGAGCGCCGGGGATGTCCAGACTCCACCTACGTTCGGACCACTGAGGGTGGCGGCGCTAACGAGGCCCGTCGTCACCTTTGCAGCAATCGAGCCAACATAGGAAACGCCCGAAATGTTCACGTTCTGAGTGAACAGAGTATAGGTGTATTGCCAGGTTTCCAGCCCTGCTGCAGAACTCACCATGAATCCGTCGAGAGAGTAGGTTCCTCCAAAGCATGAACCACAACTGGGACCAATGGTTGCAGCACTTGCTGTCATCGCCAGAATCGCGCCAGCACATGCAACTAACAAAGCCTTTTTCATTATCTTCCTCTTTGTAACCAAAATAACATAATGCAGGCTCCAAGGTAGCCTGTGTATACCTATTACGTACTGTGTACATTTGACTATGCTTCAGTGAGGTTGTCAATCCCTATTTCAGTGATTAATCGTACTAGTACTAAGTGATTCGCCCGAGACGGTTCCTCGGCAGATCTCTTACCGTTGTATCCGCCCTGCGATGGAGGTATGATTCGGTGATGACGATGACCCGGCGCGGCCTGCTTCTTTCGTCCGCGGCAGTCGCCTCCTCGGCGGCGGCAGCAACTACCAATAACACCGGCAAACCCTTCCGCTACGCGGACGTTGAAGCCAAAATCGCTCGCAAGGACTTCCGCGGCATCACCAAAGAGGACCTCCCCACGCCCTGCCTGATCGTGGAAAAACCGCTCTTCGAGAAAAACCTGAAGACCATGGCGGACCACTGCAAGTCCACGGGAATCCACGTCCGCTCGCACTGCAAGATCCACAAATCCGTGGACATCACCCGCCAGCAGGTTTCCCTCGGTTCGCTCGGCGCCTGCTGCGCCACCATCGCCGAATCGGAACTGATGGTCAACGCGGGCATCAAGGGCGTCCTGCATACCTGCCAGCCCGCGGGCAAGAACAAGATCTGGCGCGCCGCGCAACTCGCCCTCCGCGATCCCTCCTTTATGGTGGTTGCCGACGATCCGTTCACCGTCGACCTCCTCGATGAAGCCGCGGGTGTCCTGAAAACCAAGATGACCGTGCTGCCCGATATCTACGCAGGCCTCACCCGCCATGGCCACGCCGCCGGCGAGGCTGGCCTCAAACTCGCGCAGAAAATCGACTCCAGCAAGAACCTCAAGCTTGGCGGCATCATGGGTTACTCCGGCGCGGCGTCCCACACAAAGGGCTGGGAGGCTCGCAAGCAGAAGTCCACGCTCGACGTCACTCCGATGGTCGAAACCGCCAGCCTCTGCCGCAAGAGCGGACTCCACATCTCCATCATCACCGGCGGCTCCACGGGAACCTACAACATCGACAAACCCCTCGGCCTCACCGAACTGCAAGCCGGTTCCTACATATTTATGGACACCGCCTACATGCAGGTCGGCTCCCGCGGCGGCAGCGAACGCTATTCGGACTTCGACGTCTCGATGACCGTCATGACCACCGTCATCAGCCGCAATCACCCGAACCAGGCCAGCATCGACGCGGGCAACAAAGCCCTTCTGCGCCCGACCGACCAGGTGAAGGATCGGCCCGAACTCATTGTCGAAAACCAGGGCGCCGAATTCGGCATCCTCCGGTGGAAAGATGGCGACGAACTCAAACTCGGCCAAAAGGTCGAGCTCATCACCACCAATCTCGACATGACCACAACCTGTTACGACCGCTATTACGTCTGCGAAGGCGACCGCCTCGTGGATGTCTGGCCGATCATGGGCAGATCCGGCGCTTTGCAGCGTTAAACATATCTCGGGATCGCGAGGTCAGGAGGACCCAGAATGAGACTCCACTTCCTTACCGCCCTTCTGCTTCTGCTGGCCGCGAAAACGGCAGCGCAGATCAAAATCACGGACGTCGTCAACGCAGGAAACCGCATCGCCAGTGGAAAATTCAGCTCCGGCCTTGCCCAGGGCGCGGTGTTCGCGGTTACCGGAAAACAACTCGGGCCCGCGGGCGACCTGCAGCGGGCCGCATTCCCGTTGCCCACCACCGATGGTCTCGGCGGCGTGACGATGCAGGCAAACGTGGCGGACACCACTGTAGACGTCATCATGGTGTACGTATCCGAAAACGAGATCGGCGGAATCCTGCCATCTTCCACGCCGCTCGGCGCAGGCGTCCTGACCGTCAACAACAACGGCGACATCGCCACAAAAGCGATTAACGTCGTCGCGTCCGCCTTCGGAATTTTCAGGCTGAAGGGCGCCACCTACCCGAGCCAGGCCATGGCGTTCAATGTCACCGTGGACGCCGACAACAATGCCGCCACTGCCGCGAACAACGAAACGCAAAGTGCGCAACCCGGCCAGGATGTTGTGATCAATGGCACTGGACTCGGCGCCATCACGAGCGACGAGACCCAAAGCGGCGTCTCAGAAGCGCCGGCCACCACTGCCGTGCAAGTGTGGGTGGGCATCAAGCCCGCAACCATCGTATCCGCGGGTCGCGCCTACTGCTGCGACGGCCTGGACCCGGACTTTCCGATCCCGCCTGGCGTTGCGGCCTGGGACGTCATTCGCTTCACCGTTCCCGATGAAGTCGTGGGCTGCTTTATCCCTGTAATCGTGCAAACCGGCGGTTTCGTCAGCAACATCGCCACCATCTCGATTTCTCCGGACGGAAGCCCCTGCATTCCTCCGGCTTCCGGTTTGTCTCCAGAGCTTGCCGCCAAACTCGCCAACCAAACGGGCGTATCGATCGGCAACGTCAGCCTGAGCCGGACGACCGCGCTCGCCGTGAACGGCGCCGGGGTCGTCAACACCCAAAAGCGGGACAACGGGAGCGGGACGTTCGTTCGTTATCCCGACGTGCCTGCTTCTATCGTCGCTGTCAATTACCAGGCGGCTCCCAATACGTGCTCCATCAACGCGTATCCGGATCCGAGCGGCGGCGTCAGCGTCAATGGAAACTCATTCCCGATCATCCCTCTGAAGGCCGTCAGCCAGGATGCCGGCCCGGCGATCACCGTAACCGGTCCGAGTGGCGTCCGCACCATCGTGAGGCTCATAGCGGGAGCGGCCATCGATTACGGATCGACGAATTTTGGCAACTCGACGCCCGGAAACTACTATGACCCTGGCCACTACACAGCGACAGCCCCCGGAGGCCGCGATATAGGGTCCTTCAAAGCGGAGACGGATTTTCCGCCTGAGCCGTTTGTCTGGACCAATTTCCCCACCGTGCGGTCACCCGAGATCGATCGTTCCAAAGACTACACCATCAAGTGGACTGGCGGCGCTCCGGGCTCCGTCGTGATTGTTACGGGCGCCAACTTCGTAGCCGGCGTAACTTCAGGCTTCCAGTGCAACGCTCCGGTGAACGCTGGCCAGATCACGATCCCTTCCTACGCCTTGCTGAGCATCTCGCCTAGCGGTCCCATCATCATGAGCGGTCTGGGTGTTTTGAACCCGACGGTATCTACGTTTACCGCTTCGGGCCTGGACGTCGGCACCATCCGGTACAGCGTGGGTTATAGCGTGGCGCCAAAATTTCAGTGACTGAAAGATTGTTGCAGCTAGAGGGAAAGCTCAAAAAAACTAAGGTGGTGGACTAGGATACTGGCACTAGCCGGGTCCTGGGGCGTGGAGGAATCCAGGAAATACTCCGATAGAGTGTCTGAGCGCAATGTTGCAAGCGACCGCATCGAACCGTTCCGTACTGATGATTGAAGCCGTGGCGGCCGCGAGGTTAGGCCAGAAGGGGCTCGCGCGCCGCCTGTTCAACGAGATTGTGGAAAAAGATCCCACCTCGGAGCATGCGATGTTGTGGCTGGCCGCCCTGGCCGATACGCCGGATGAATCCGTACGTGCGCTGGAACAAGTCCTCATCATCAACCCGCAGAACGAGCACGCCATCAAGGCGCTCGAGGTCCAGAAACTGCATTTGACCGCGAAACCCACTGAGGTTCCGCTGCCCCCGCCCACCACCCGCGCGCTCGCCGCCGGGCCCTTCCAAAGCCCCACTAGAATGCTGCGATCCTCCGCATCGGACGCGAAGAATGGAAGGGATGCGGTGTCGGCTTTCGGGCCGCAGCCCACAATGAAGGAACAATCTGAGGCCCCCAAGCCGGCCCCCCAGTTCCAGCGGGCGATTCGTAAGGTCTCCAACTGCCCGATTTGCCAGGCCGAGCATCTGATGCCGCCGGCCCGCTGTTCCCATTGCGGTTGTTACCTGACGCTCGACAACCTCAGTCAGATCAACGAAAATCGCGGAGCCGAAGAAGACATCCTGAAGGGAGCGATCGAAGTCTGGAAGGCTCGTCTCGGCAGCGATCCTTTCAACGCCAACCTCAACATGGCCCGGGCTCTGCTGAGCCTTCACCGTTCCGCGGAGGCTCTCGTGACCCTGCACGCGGCGCTGACGCAGCAGCCGGAAGATGCGGAGCTCCGCAAGTTCGCCGGAGCGCTCGAATCCCGAAAACTGATTGTCGCTGTCGACGATAGCCAGACCATCCGCAAGCTGGTCGCGGTCCATCTGGAACGCAAGGGTTATCGCGTGTTGACTGTCGAAGACGGGGTGGAAGCGCTCAATCGGTTCGCGGAATTCAAGCCCGATCTCGTCCTGCTCGATGTCAGCCTGCCCAAGGTGGATGGCTACGAAATCTGCCGTATCCTGCGCAAAGATCCGGACTTGAAGTGCGTACCCATCGTCATGCTGTCCGGCAGAGATGGTTTCTTCGACCGTGTCCGAGGCAAGCTCGCGGGCGCCAACGACTATCTCACCAAGCCGTTCGATGTCATCGCTCTGATGAAGACCCTGAACAAGCACCTGGCCGCAAAATAATCGCGCCTCCGCTACTAAAGCTTTCGTTCTCCGCCGTCGAAGCTATGGTTTAAGCAGAGTTTTTGCCGCCCGAAACGATCGCTGGCCAGCGGATCGCGTAAGGCAACCGTTCTCTCGGGTTCCTCTTGGATACACTATCTCCCTAGCCTCCCAAAGAGAACCGGAGAGAACGGTTTTTTTCTTTACTTCTCGCCCACCCACTTCAAGTAAGCCGCCACAGCCTGCAATTCCTCGTCCGTGTACGCCTTGGTCGCTTGCGCATGCTTCCACGCCGCGCCGCCGCTCAACTTGACCTCGCCCTTCGCGAATGTCCGCAAGACCGGCGGCGCAACCGTCAAGTCATATACCTGTAGGGTCTCGCCTTTCTGCGCCGCAAGCAGGGCAGGGAACGTGTCCCCACCCGCGGCGGCCGCCATTCGGACCGTCGCGTCCTTGCCCGCACGGATCCCCGGCGCGTCATACGGACCTCCCGTGGACAAATTCGGGCCCACCGCAAGCCCGATGTCCTCGACCGCATGGCACGTGCTGCAGCGATTCACGCCCTTGTAGGCATTGAAGAACGCCGATTTGCCCTTTGCCGCATCGTCCGGCAGCCGCTTCGCGCCATCCCGGCCCCCGGCGGACACATCCATCTTGCTCGTATCGCCACCCGAAATCTGCACGACGTAGAACACCACCGCCGTCATCTGCTCGCCGCTCAAGCGCTCCTGGAATGCCGGCATACCCGTGCCCGAAACTCCGTTCTCCACGATCTTGCGAACCGCTGTTGCGTCATAGGTCCGCCCGATCAGCTTCGGCGCCCGGCCCTGCGTGCCTCCGGAACCATGGCAGTACCCCTGCGCACAAGAGAGCTTGAATACCTTCGCGCCAGAGTCGTACAAATCGTTCTGCGCCATCAATCCCAGCGCCGCCGCCACAAACAGACCAAGCGTCTTCACTTCACATCCTCCGAGGGCAATGAAAACACCCACAACGTCGAACCATTGCGGAAGTTTTCCGCCTCCGGCCACACCTGGGCGACGAGGCCCGCCACCGCCGAACCCCAGCCCGACGGCGTCGCGATGTACTGCTTGCCTTTGATCGAATACGTCACCGCGGAACCCCGGTTGCCGCTCCCTGTCTGAAACTGCCACAGCTTCTTGCCCGACGTCGAATCCAGCGCGAAGAAGTACCCCTCGGGGTCGCCCGAAAACACGAGCCCGCCGCTGGTCGACAGCACCGACGCGAGCAGCGGATACTTCGACCGGTAGCTCCACGCCACCTTGCCTGTGATCGGATCCACGGCGTCCAAATGGCTATGCGAGACATCGTTGCGTGGATGCTTGGGTAGGAACGTGCCGCCAAAGTACACTTTGCCTTCAGCCGGATCTTCAGTCTGCGCGTTGACATCCTCGCACCACTCGATCGCGGTCGTGTACAGCATCTTGCTCACGGGTGAATATGCAGCCTGATTCCAACTGCGCCCGCCGCCGATCGCCGGGCAGATGAACGACGTCTCGCCCACCTTCGGCTCATTGCGGTTGAGCAGGTTGCCCTTTGCATCGATGCCGCTCATCCAGTTGATGTTCCTGACGATCGGGTACCCGGCGACGAACTCGCCGGTCACGCGGTCGTTAACGAACACGAGTCCGCCTTTGTTGACGTTGAGCAGCAACTTGCGCGGTTTGCCCTTCACCACGCCGTCAAAGAGGATGTTCTCGTAAGCCGTGTCGAAATCCCAGACATCGTGCGGAACCTGCTGAAAGAACCACTTCAGCGCGCCCGTATCGGCGTCGAGCGCGATCACGCAATCGGTATACAGGTTGTCGCCCTTGCGGTTGCCGCCATAAAAATCCGCCGCCGGATTGCCGACCGACCAATACGTGAGATTCAACTCAGCGTCGTACGACCCGGTCATCCAGGCCGCGCCGCCTCCGTACTTCCACGAATCCCCGGCCCAGCTTTCGTTGCCTTTGTCGCCCGGCGCGGGGATCGTATAGAACCGCCAGGCCTGCCGCCCCGTGTTGGCGTTCAGCGCCGTGATGTAGCCGCGATGGGCCGAATCGCCGCCAGTGACGCCGACGATCACTTTGTCCTTGACCACCAGCGGCGCGGCGGTGATGTTGCAGCCGCACTGGTTCGCGTCTTCGATGTTGACCTTCCACAACTCGCGCCCGGTCTTCTGATCGACGGCGACCACAAAGTTATCGAGCGTTCCAATGTAGATCTTGCCGTGCCCGGCGGCAACCCCGCGGTTCCACGGACCGTAGAAGATCGTGAACCCCTTCGGCAGTTGATAGGTGTACTTCCAAAGTTCCTTGCCCGTAGCCCCGTCGATCGCAAAGATATGGTTGTGCGAAGTCGACAGGTAAATCACGCCGTCCAAAACGATCGGTGTGGCCTGCAAGCCGCCTTCTGAATCGCCGGTCTGGAAAGCGAAGGCGGGAGTCAGCTTCTTGACGTTCGAAGCATTGATCTGGCTGAGGGCGCTGTGGCGCAACGCGTGGTGCGTGCCGCCGTAGCTTGGCCAATTGGCCTGCGTAGGCCCGCCGTTCTGTGCCCAGGCGAACGGTAGGGTGGTGAGAAGTATGTAGGCGCCGAAACGCATTCCGGCTATTATTTCACGCTCAATAAGACGGGTGCGAAAGTCGAGCGGCGCCGCAGTCCGATACGTTCTAATGGAAGAGCGCGAGCACCACCCACATGAGGCGACCGATTCCACCATCCCGGAGAATGCTCTTCCGCCACCTCGCCGCCGGCGTCAGCGGATACTTCCTGCTCCCAGGTCTAGCCGGCCTCGACGACACTACCATCGCCAGAGCCGCCCCTGTGAGCAAAGCCTTCGGATCCGCCAAACAAGTCATCTTCATCATGCTCGCCGGCGCCCCCAGCCATGTCGACACCTTCGACTTCAAAGAAGGCCCGTGGACCCCTCGTTCCTTCGCACCCGAATCCTACAACAACGGTGAAATCCGCTTCCCCCGAGGCCTCATGCCCAACCTCGCCGGCCGCCTCGAGGATCTCGCCCTCCTCCGCTCCGTGCGATCCTCAGCCGTCGTCCACGGCCTTTCCAACCAGTGGATCCAGCTTGCTCGCAGCCCCATTTCGAGCGCCGCCCGCATCGCCCCGCACATCGGCGCCGTCGTGTCCCGCGAATTCTCCCAGCGTGGACAGCAGCAAACCGCAGCACTGCCCGCCTTCTTTTCCCTTAACGCCACCGGAGGCCCAGGGGCAGGCTTTCTCGGCGCCGAACACGGCCCCATTTTCCTCCAACCTTCCGGCGGAGGCTTGAGCCCCGAAACTCCCTATATGGATCGCGAGATGTACGCCCGCCGCCGCCAACTCCTCGAACGCCTGCTCCAAGCGGGGAAGCAACAGTACGATGGCGCCCCCGCTGAAGCCGCCCTGTTCCAGGCGAGCGGCCGCGACATTCTCTTCAACACCCGCGTGGACTCCCTCTTTCGCTTCTCCTCCGGCGAAGCCCGCCGCTACGGCGCGTCCGCCTTCGGCAATGCCTGCGTGATCGCTCGCAACCTCGTCTCTGCGAACCTCGGCGTCCGATACATCGAAATCACGTTCCCGGGCTGGGACAACCATGGCGGCATCTACGAGGCGCTGCCGCAACTTGCAAACGCGCTTGACGGAGGCCTCGCCTCGCTGCTCACGGACCTCCGCGAAAATGGCAAGCTCGACGAAACCCTCGTCATCGCGATGGGAGAATTCGGCCGCACCGTGGGACCGTTGAACAGCCTCAACGGACGCGACCACTACCCGCAGCAATCCGTCGTCGCCGCGGGCGCAGGCATCAAAGGCAATCGCGCCATCGGCGCCACGGACGAAACCGGCGCCTTCACCGCGGAACCTGGCTGGTCCGCCAACCGCAGCATCAAGGCAGAAGACGTTGCAGCGACCATCTATTCCGCTCTCGGCATCGACTGGACGACGGTGGTCGAAACTGCGAGCGGCGCGCGTTACGAATACGTCCCCATCGTCGAAGACAACCCCTATCAGCCCGTCGCCGAACTCTGGGACTGAGCGGCGCGGCTACGGGAGCGGAACCATGCCCGCTGAGCCGGCCTTCACCAGGTCCAGCGCCTTGCCCATCGCAGCCACTCGACTTTTGAGGTTGGCTGGCGTCGCCTTCGACACAAAATCTCTCCCGGCATCGATGAAGATGTGCGTGCCTTCCCCTTTTCTCACCTGCAGGCCCGGCAGCTTTTCCTCATAGCCGTAACCTGAAACCCAGGCATGGGCCGGAAAAAACTCATTGATAATTCGTCCAATCAGTTCGACCGCCGCGGCGCCCACGTCTTTGCGGCGCATGGGAATGAAGATATCGCCAATGTTCGAAGACACGTCGGGCTCGATCTTCCAGGCGTTGGTCACGTACAACCCGAGCAGGGATTCCTCGCCGAAAGTCGTGCCGAGAGCCGCGGTTCCGGGCGCATACAGCATCCGGGCGCGAACCGTGATCCGCGAATCGGGGCGCACTGTTTTGGGACAGTCTCCGGACCTGGGACCCGCCGGCGCCCAGGCAAAGTTGTACTTGATCTCGTCCTTGCAGCCGGTTGCTTTGCGCAGAAACGCGTGGCTGACGATGTCGAGAATCGCTTCCTTGCCGCTGCCGGAATTACAGCCCAAAAGCGTGATGGTGGCGCCGGCCGTGAACCGGTCCTGCAATTCGTGAAACTGCGGTATCGCCGCTTTGAACTCCGTCGACGGCCCGATCCACCCGTCGGATTTGGTGAAATACACGTCGTCGTTCCTCACCTCGCCGGACAGGCAGAACATTTGATCATTGGCGTGCGCAAGCATGCGCAGCTCTTCAATCGACTCGACAGTCTGACTTTTGATGAGGGCAATCAGTTCGTTAATGGTTGCGGCCGGCGAACTGCCGCCCGATCCAGTGCCTGCGGCCGCAAAATCCCTGGATGAAGGAGACCAATGGCGCGAAGGCGTACCTCCGCAGGCGGCGGGAACCTGGCAACGGATCTCTTCGATGTCACTGCGAAATGGCGGAACCGTCAGGTATCCGCTTGCGTGAACCAATAGCTTCATGCACGTTTCCTCTCGCTACTACAAGCGCAGTTGAAGCAGGAAATGTGCCGTTCCAAGTGTGGTTGATTTTACGGTTGCTTGGATTGCTGTTGCAACTGCTGCTCGAGTGCGTTCAGCCGTTCGTTGAGTTCGCTCAGCTTGATTTGCTCGAGCTGCAATCGGCTCGCCAAGTCCGCTTCGCGCGCTCGCAACTGGGTGTTGCCCGCGCCTTCCTGTTCGAGCTCCGACTTGATCGCCCGGACTTCCGACTCGAGCCCCTTCTTGCGCGCCGCGTCCTGTTCGGCGTTCGCCTGGGACTCGATCGCGCCAACTCGCCCTGTCAACTCGGCCTCCCGGCGGGAGAAGCTCGCAAGCTTATCGCGGACTTCATCCAGTTCACGGGAAGCCCGCGTCACCGCATCCTGCTGCAGTTGCACCCGCTGCAGAGTCAATTGAATCCTCGGCGCCATCAGCGCGGACTTTTCCAGGGCCAGCCGTAACAGGCGCACTTCAGAAAGCAGCGCCTGGATCGTCGCCGCATCGGAAGAAGAAGCGGATTGAGCGAACGCGCCGTTCGCGCCAAGAAGGAATAGCGAAACAAAAAGGCGATTCATAGCGAACAGGATATCGGCTTTTGCGATCCGCCACTCGTTCATGAAAAGAATCTCTTATAAAACGAGTACCCCGCCACCCCGAAGCCAACCGAGATCACAATCCCTCGCACATAGGACGCCGGCAGCCTCTTGGCGAACCTTGCGCCCGCGTACCCGCCGAGCATCGACAGCACCGCCATCACCAGAGCGTACTTCCACACCACCGCGCCTTCGCTCAGAAACACTACCGACGCAACCGCGTTCATCAGGAACCCCAATATGGACTTCAACCCGTTCATCGTGTGGATGTCCGGCAACCCCAGAAACGCCAGCGAAGTCAGCATCAGAATCCCGATGCCCGCGCCGAAATAGCCGCCGTAAACGCCCACCAGAAACTGGAAGAAGATCGTCGTCCAGATCGTGGACCTCGTCGGCTCGGTATGCGGGTGGATCTGCGCCCAGCGCGCAATCGGCCTCTGCAGAACGAGCAGGACGCTCGCGCCGAGCAGCAGCCACGGCACCAGATTCGCAAATACCTTTTCGGGGAACCTGGTCACGGCAAGCGATCCGCAAATGCCGCCAATCAGGCTCGGCAGCCACAGCCGCCGCAGCATCGCCCTCGAAGCCTTCAACTCGTCGCGATACCCTAACGCCCCTGCCAGCGATCCCGGCAGCAGCGCGAAAGTGCTGGTGGCGTTCGCCGCCACAGGGCTGATCACGCTCAGCAAGGCGGGAAAAGTCAGCAGCGTCCCGCCCCCCGCAATCGCATTCACCGCCCCCGCGAAAAATGCCGACACTGCGAGCCACAGCATGGTGCTCAGTTCAGTCAATGCGTTATCAATCCCCGTTTCTTTTCCTGCGCCAGCGTTCCGTGGACGGCAGATCGATCACATCCACCAGTTGCGCCGCGGCGTATCGGATATGGTCGCGCGCCGCCCCATCGGCCCGCATGATGTCGTCTGACGCTACCGCCACCGCAAGCGTGCTGTGATAGCCCGCGGGCAGCGGCCGGAGCTGCGCCACGCGATCCGACAGCCAGTTGTACAGCATGTCCTGTTCTCGCTCGATCGCGCTCTGGAGCAGCGTGCAACGCCCGCCCTCGGCGATTCGAATGTGAAAGCGAACGTGCTTCAATCGTACCGAATACAGGAACTCCGGGTCCGCGTCGCCCTCGTCGCAAATTGCGTATAGCTTGTCGAGTTGCTCGCCGGCCTTCAGCAGATCTTCGCGCTCCTTGGGCGTCGCATTTGCCGCAAACAGGCGCGCAGCCTGGCTCTCGAGAGCCTCGCGCAGCATATACCGTTCGAGAACTTCTTTCTTGGGAGGGATGCGAACGCGCGTGCCTGCGCGCGGCCGCGTCTCGATCAGCCCCGCCGAATCCAGCCTTTGGAGGGCCTCCGAAATCGGGAGCAAGCTCATGCCCAACTCTTCGGCGAGCTTGCGCCGCGACAGCGCGGAACCTGGCGGATACTCGCCCTTGAGAATCCGTTCGCGGATGCGTTCGTAGGCGAGTTGCGCGAGCGAGGGTTTCTTCTTGATCGACACTATTAAACCTATAGTCTATAACTGCTTGGATCCTATACACTGGCGCTTAGTACATGATCAAGATCTTTCTATCATCTATGCTCGCTGCGGCCTTGTTCGCCGCAGGGGGCCGCAAAGTCGAGATTCTTCGCGATGAGTTCGGGGTTCCGCACATCTTCGGCAAGACCGACGCGGACGCTTCTTTTGGAGCCGGCTATGCGCAAGCCGAAGACCGCCTCGAAGAGCTGCTAAAAAATTACCGCCGCGCCGAGGGCACAATGTCGGAGGCGTTCGGCAAGCAGTTTTACCAGCAGGATTACCGCCAGCGTCTCTGGCGCCACCGCGAGGTCGCCAAAGAAGCTTACCCGAAGCTGCCTGCCCATCTCCGCGAAATGATCGAGGCGTTTCAATCCGGCGTCGAACAGTACATGCGCGAAAACCCGTCGAAGGTCCCCGCGTGGGCGCCAAAGCTCGAACCTTGGATGCAGTTGGCGCTTTCCCGTTACATCATCTTCGGCTGGCCCGAAGGCGAGGTTGCCGGCGACCTTTCGCGTGTCGGCGTGCAACCCGAACCCGCGGCCTATCGCGGTTCGAACCAGATGCTGATCTCTCCCAAGCGTTCCGCGGTCAAGGCGCCCATCGCCGTCATCGATCCGCATTTGAGCTGGTATGGCGAGTTCCGCTTCTATGAAATCCGCATCTATGGTGCGAATCTCAAGGTTTCCGGCGCTTCCATTCTCGGCCTCGTGTTTCCGTCTCTGGGCCACTCGCAATGGGCGTCGATCGCGATGACCACCGGCGGACCCGACACCTCCGACGTCTTTGAAGAAGAGGTCGCCGATGGCAAGTACAAGTTCAAGGGCGAGTGGAAACCGCTTCTCGTCCGCACGGACAAAATAGGCGTCAAAACCGCGGCCGGCGACGCCGTTCAATGGCAGGACGTAAAGTTCGAAGAGACGCACCATGGTCCGATCGTTGCGCACAAGAACGGCAAGGCATACGCCGCCGCGATCCCGTACGCGAATGCCGCGGGACTTGTGGACCAGTCGTATCGCATGATGACCGCGCATAACCTCGCGGAGATGAAAACCGCACTCTCGTCGTTCGAGTTGATGCAGCAGAACGTCATGGTCGCGACGGTGCAGGGTGACATCTACTATCTGCGCAATGGCCGCGTGCCTGTGCGGCCGGCCGGTTGCGATCCGTCAAAGCCGATGCCCGGCGCTTCGGGGGAATGCGAGTGGCAGGGAATGCACAAGCTCGAAGATCTGGTGCAGACGCTGAACCCGCCGCAGGGCTACATGGAAAACAACAACATCGCGCCGGAGTTCATGATGAAGGACTCGCCGATGGTTCCGTCGAAGTACAAGGACTATCTCTACAACGCGCCGAATCCGCCGGTTCACCAGCGTGGCCGCATGACGATGGAAGAGCCCGACGCCGACTCGAACGTGACCGTCGAAGGCGCTATCGGCCACGCCTTCTCGTCCGCGGTCTGGCACGCGGAACTCTGGCAGGAACGCATCCGCAAAGCGGCGCCTGAGGCGAAACTGCTGCTTGACTGGAACCGCCGCGCGGATGCGGGTTCGCGAGCCGCGCTCGCCTACTACCTTTTCAAGACCTCGCTGCCTTCGGAGGCTGGGCGCGCCACGGAACCGCCCGCGTCGCTCACCGACGAGCAGATCCGCGAGGCGATCGCAAAGGGTTCTGCAAGGCTCGACAAGGACTTTCCCAAAGACGCTACCTACGGCACGCTCTTCCGCGCCGGACGCCAGGGTTCCACGCGGACCTTCCCCGTGAGCGGAGGAACGATCCGTGAGGCCGGCATGGCCACGCCGCGCGCCATCAGCTTCAACAAACGCGGTGACGTCATGGTGGGAGTGGGAGGGCAAACCTCCACGCAAATCGTCATTCTGACCAAACCTCCGCAAAGCTTCATGGTGATCCCGCTCGGCGAAAGCGATGACCCGAAGTCCCCGCACTACGACGATCAGGCGGAAAAGCTGTTCAGCAATTCCAAGGCGAAACCAACCTACTTCATGCGCCGCGCGGAACTCGAGAAACACGTGACGTCGCGGAAGGAGCTGATGAGGTAGGTGCTTATTGTTTGGCAAAGACCTATTTTGTCCAAATAGGGCAGCGGGCGGAGCCGCAAAAGCTGTCAACGTTTCGAGTCGGGCGCGGCCCCCCTTGATGGGGAAGATTAACGACTTGACAGAGTCGCGCCCTCGAAGCGCAGCTTGCCCCAAGCGCCCGAAGCCAGTATCGACTCGCGTTGATTCGAAGAGAGGAAGTTACTTCCCGGACAATTGCGAGTCGCGGAATGCCCGGATGAGATCCTGCACGAATCTGAAGGTCTCCAGCGTTTCCGGATTCGAGGCGTCCACCCCAGGCGGTGGCGCCGTTACGGGGGCGGGCAACACTGAAGCGGGAACGGTGATCTTGCCGTTCTCCCTTTCGTAGAGCGCGAGATTCATGCCAAGATACAAATGCATAATCTTCGCCTGCGCCCATGGAAGGGTTACGTCGGTGTGCCAGTCGATGCTAGCTTTGCCTTCGCTCATGAGTTCCAGTTGCCCGAATATCAGGCGTAGATCCCACGCGGTCATCTCAAAGCGCACGTTGTTTGCGTATACAGGGATGACTTCGTCGAGCTCGCCATCTCCTGCATCTTGTTTGATCGTCTCGTTCGTTTGCTCTTCCATATCTCATGATGCGGTTTTGCGGGCGCGCCGGTGACCCGGCATTGCGTTCTTTCGGGAACCATGGCGGCGGCGCGGCCTTAGCTTGTCCGTTTCGGGATTGCCTTCTTCGTCGGGACGCGGCATAACAATGAGATTGCTCTCTTTGGGAATCTGCTCCTTCACGCTCCCAACTCCCATCAGTGCAGTTAGCCGCGACTGAACGGCGCTCTCGTTCGCCACAATTTGCTCTTCTCTGTCAGCCCACCAGTTTCGGAACACACGTTGCCAAGGAGGACGCACGAAATCCTCCGGAATGGCCTGGGCCGGCGCGGGGGCCCGAGCGAAACCCGTCGCGATCGCGCGCGTCAGCAAATCATGGGAAATGCCAACCGTCCACCATGTATTGCGCGCCTTCGCGGCCGCCGTGGCGGCCTTGGCGATCACTTCCGGTTGGGCCGTATCGTCGAGCGCAGTAAGATATGTAGCCAGCGCGGCGTCAAAACGATTTTCATACCGTTCGTCAGCCTGGGCTGCCGCCAGGTCCTCAACGCGTTCCGCTACTTTCGCTCGCGAACTCGCATCTCGCATCTGGCCGACTAGGTCTCGAAACAGCTCGTGCCGGCGGAGAGCGCGACTGAACGCCTTTGTTCCCGCCGCAAGATTGAGTACAGACGAGAACCTGTATTGTTCGATCTCGTGCATCAATTCGGAAAGTGTCACTAACTACATCTTCCTTCTTTCGCTAAAGAACTGCATGGGGATCCCCAACATCTCGTTGACATCGCGGTAGTCATGCAGATACTCGCCGTCAAAGCCCCATTGGCTAAGGACTTGAATATTCGACGAGCCATTCGTCAAATCTGGCGTGTTAGAAATGACCACCGCCACGTGAGAGACCTCGCCGTCGAGCTCATAAACGACAATGTCCCCCGTCATCACCGACGAAGCTTCCGACACTGTCACATAGCCGTCCTCATTCAAGATCATCGGCACATGGTTTGGTTCGATGCATGTGCGGCGATTTGCGAAGACCATACCAATGCAGTTATAAGTTGAAGCCAGGGACCTTAATATACGTCTTTCATGGCCCTTCGTCACCACCTCCAGAGCGGCCTGCATCGATTCCGGCGAACGCTCCGGCTTCCGCTGCCAATTCGGGATGTGGGTTTTTAGGCGCGTCGCTAAGGCAATGCTCTCCTTGTCATTTGCGCCGCCGGGGTTGATTAGAAATGCCACGAGCATCAATTCTACCGAGTAAACGAATTCTGGCGCCACTAATCCGGAAACCCGAACTCACTTCGTCAATAGTTTGCGTAGATGTGAAAGCGCCGTCATTTACTCGCTGCGGAGAGCGACTGCGGGATCGAGGCTCGCGATTCTTGTGACTGCGAGCCATACAGCGAGTCCGGCTACTGCCAGCAGGACCGCGGCGGCCGTCGCGCAGGCGCCGGGGCCGATCGAAACCTCCCTCGCGCCTTCGATGAGGTGAGACAGGTACTGTCCCGCCGCCAAGGCGCCCAGGATTCCGGACGCGGCGCTGAGGGCTACCGGCAGTACGCCGTCCCGCAAGAGCAGATTGCGCACTGCTGCTCCCGTGGAACCGAGCGCGATCCGGATCGCCATCTCGCGTTTGCGCTGCTCTGCCGCATACGCTGCCGCGCCGTGCACTCCGAGGATCGCGAGGATCATCGCGAGCGCGCCAAAGAACGACATCATCGTGGCGTAAAAACGCGGCTGGGCTACGGTCTCCTGGAGTCGGTCGTCGAGCGTCTTCACGTCATAAATGGGAACCGCGGAATCGAGGTCGCGAATCGCGTCGCGGCATCGAGCAAGCAACTTCGCGGCGTCGTCATTGGTCGCTCGCGCCACGAACGTCAGGCTCGCGCAGGCTCTTCCTGCACTGGCCAAAACAACTGCGGAGAACTCTCGCTCATGAAGGCAGTAAAGCGTACAGCGACGCTTTCGCATAAGCGCACCCTCGCGAGGCTGAGCGGCCCAATGCTATTGGGCAGGCCGACCACACGCCTCTGGACACTCTGCTGATCTGCCCAAACGGCGCGGCTGCCATACCATGGCTCACAACCGTGATCGACGATTATGGCCGGGCTGCGGCGGGCACTTCCCTCGCGCTACGTCAAGCGATTTGGCGCAAGGAAGATCCGCGTTGGATCGTGTGCGGCATCCCTGATGTGCTCTACACCGACAATGGGAGCGACTTCACGTCTCAACATTTGG
>JACXTT010001662.1_pt1 | contig 36585 bp, 32 predicted proteins | sample 9270951 | NCBI WGS metagenome assembly JACXTT01 (sample SAMN15532306, study PRJNA645909) | rock metagenome | isolation source: weathered quartz diorite | place: Puerto Rico | collected 2017-06-21 | reverse complement strand
GCTCCACCAAGGCACACGTCTTCGCAGGCATCCGCACTCCTTCCGTCCCCGGGCCAACTGTGAATCCCCAAGACTCCTAACTCCCTCTGTATACAGGAATTGAAGCGCGTTTGCCGTGCCAGGGCGTTGACGCCCAAGGCATGCTCACAGAGATTGGGACCGTGCCGGAACCCTACCAGAAACCGCATCCGCCGCTTTTTCAGCCGTTCAGTTTCTCCAATGCCTCCGTGAAATGGGCGGCGCGCCATAACGTCGTCCCGATCACCATCGTGTGCGACGCGGAGATTTGTCTCAAACAGTTGCGCGCTTGTCAGGAAGGAGCTGCGGAGGTGAGCAAAACTCTGCCGCTCGGGAAGGGTATTGGTCTGGCGCGCGAGGTTATTGTCGCCGATACGGATGAAGAGGCGATGGCGTTGGGGCGCGAGAGCGGCTGTTTCATCTGGACAAAATTTTTCGAACCCTTTGGCTTCAATGCTGCGCTGAAGAAACCCGGCGAAGATCCCAAAACAATTCCTAACACCTTTGAGTCGATGTGCGAGCGTGGCCTCACGCTCTGCGGCAGCCCTGATACCGTAGCCCGTAAGATCGAACAGATCCTGAAAAAGCTGCCCGTTGAGTATTTCTGGCTCTATGTGTACAACGAACTGGTGCCCCACAAAGCGATGATGCGCAGCTTTGAACTCCTCACCAAAAAGGTCTTGCCGCACTTCTCTGACAAGATCTCTTGAACATCAACATCACTGGTGATAGGCCCTGCTGGGCAAGCCAGCAGCGGCGCCCGCTCTCGTTTCCATCATCAAGAGTGCAACGCCGTTGCGTCACCAATCTAGTACTTTGTCAAGCTCAACAGTTGACCATCTCGTTCCCAGGCTCTGCCTGGGAACGCAACCCTCAGGTGCAGTAGCGTCATAACCATGCGACATGCTCAGGCAGAGCCTGGGCATGAGAAAACCGTAAAGTTTAGACAGTGACAGAGCACTAGTGTAGCGCTTGACCTATGCTTTCTCTTCCTTTACAACAAACCGACTGACGCGTCGGTTTGTTTTTATGCGAACCCTGTTCCAACAAGCTCGAGCCTCGGATCGGTACCAGCGTATTCTCGACGCAGCGCTCCAGGTCTTCTCGCAACGAGGCTACCGAGACGCCAGTGTTGATGACATTGCCGGAACCGCGCAGACGTCCAAAGGGGGAGTCTACTTCCACTTTCCGAACAAAGAAGCGATCTTCATGGCCCTCCTGCAACGGACCGCGACGCGACTCCTGGAGAAAGTTGAAGAGGCGGTAGCGGCGGCGGACGATCCCTTAGCGAAGGCTGACGCCGCCTTGCTGACGGTCCTGCGTGTATTCGCCAACCATCGCGCGCTGGCTCGTCTGTTCATGGTTGAGGCGCTGGGAGCTGGCCGTGAGTTTCACCAACGGATGGCGGAGGTCCGTAATGACTTCACCATGATCATCAAGCGCCACTTGGATAGCGCTGTAGAAGCAGGCGCGCTTGAGCCGATCGATACGGAGATTGCCGCTCGCGCCTGGTTTGGGTCTCTGAACGAAGTCATCACCCAGTGGATTTTGTCTGGACGGCCCAAACGGCTGGAGGATGCATACGCCGTTCTGCGCGTCTTCTTACTGCGCAGCGTGGGAGTGCAGCTCCCCTTTTCTCGCTCGGAGCGGAAACGATGAGTGTCTTTTCGTCATATGCGGAAGTTGCCCGTCGATTGCCCCATCTGCTGGAGACCGGCCAGCAGGAAGCAGCCCGGCGCGGCCACTCTATGCTCGTCAGTGTTACGGTGGAGATCCCTCCGGTTGAGCCTACCGCGCTCTTTAGCCGGACGCCAAACCAGGAGCGGATCTTGTGGGAGCAACCGAGTCGAGAATTATCGATGGTTGCTTTCGGGGCAACGGCGCGACTCATTAGTCATGGCGCGCAGCGTTTCGCGCAGATTTCTGCAGGCTGGAGCAGCCTTGTATCGCGTGCTCTTGTTGACGCTCCGTCCTCGTGTCCCCTGCCTACACCTGTCAGTCTGGGCGGCTTCGCCTTTGATCCTGCCGGTCGTTCAGACCCCGATTGGGAAGAATATCCGGACGGGCTACTCGTGCTCCCCAGCCTCCTCTTCCTCTCGTATCGTGGTTTGTCCTGGCTCTCCGTGAATGAGCTGGTGACAGCAGAATGCGACAACCAAGCCGTTATTGAGCGCGTGCTTGGTTCTTTGTGTACACTCCAGGGAAAAGAAGGAACAGCGCTAGAGGAAGATTTACCTAAGAGCCTAGAGATCCAACAAGACGAAGCGCACGCCGCTCGCTGGAAAGAAAAAATTTTCGCTATTGTTAATGCGATTGAGAACGGGGCGCTTGACAAGCTGGTGCTGGCGCGGTCGGTAAAGGTCCACTCCCCGCAACTGTTTGATCCCGGGGCCGTCCTACGGAAGCTCCGCGTCGGCTACAGTCATTGCACGCTTTTCGCTTTTGCCAGCAGACAACGCTGCTTTGTGGGGGCGACGCCAGAACGGCTAGTCCGCTTAGAGGGAAGAACCGTCCGAACAGACTGTCTTGCCGGCTCGACGCGGCGGGGCGCGACTGACGACGAAGACCGGGCTGTCGGGGCAGCGCTGCTGGCGGACCGTAAAGAGCAGCGTGAGCATGCCTTGGTCATGGGCGTGCTGCGGAATGTACTTGAGCCCCTCTGCACGCGACTCAGCATTCCTGAGACCCCACGTTTACTGCGCCTACCCAACGTCCAACACCTACACACTCCTATGGAAGGCGAGCTAAAGGAAGTCAGTGACATCTTCGCCCTCGTCGCGGCATTACATCCTACGCCAGCAACAGGAGGGCTACCGAGGAAAACAGCTTGTTCCCTGCTCCGAACCTATGAAGATTTCGATCGCGGTTGGTATGCCGGCCCGGTAGGGTGGATCGATGGACAAGGCGGCGGCGAGTTTGTGGTGGCGATTCGGTCAGCGTTGCTTCGCGATCGTGAAGCCCGACTCTATGCCGGGTGTGGCATTGTGGCCGGGTCGGACCCGGAACGCGAGTATGCGGAATCCTGTCTTAAGCTGAGACCAATGTTATGGGCGCTGAACAGCACGCAAACCTGACCGCTGGTCAGCTCCTGCATCTGTTCGTTGGCTTTTTTGTTGACGAATTGGCTTGTGCAGGCGTCTCCCATGTCTGTCTCTGTCCGGGGTCACGCTCCACGCCGCTCGCGCTGCTTTTACGCAAACATCCAGCCATCACTGTCTGGACCCACCTTGATGAACGTTCGGCCGCCTATTTTGCTTTGGGGATGGCGAAGGCGCTGCAAGAACCGGTTGCCGTTGTCTCTACTTCAGGAACGGCGACGGTGAATTTTGCTCCCGCCGTCGTTGAGGCGTATTACGCAGGGGTTCCATTACTCGTGCTGACGGCCGATCGTCCGCCGGAACTCCGTCACATCGGCTCGCTCCAAACGATCGATCAGGTGCAGCTCTACGGATCTCACGTCAAATGGTTCGTGGAGATGCCGCTCCCAGATGCTTCAGAAGAGACGCTTCGCTATGCGCGCTCTATTGCCTGTCGGGCGGCGGCGACAGTGCGCGCCGACGGCGCTGGTCCGGTCCATATCAATTTTCCGTTTCGTGAACCCTTGATCCCGAGCAAGCAGCCACCGCCGTCGATAGATCGTGTCGTTCCTTCAGTTGCTATTGTCCACACGCCGCGACGACCGGATCGGGCTGAGCTGGTCGACCTAGCCGCCGAATTACGCGGAGTCAGACGCGGGCTCATCATTTGCGGACCGCAGGATGATAGGCAGTTTCCCACAGCGGTAGTGCGATTAGCGGAGGCGTTGGACTGGCCGTTACTAGCGGACCCGCTCTCGCAAGTGCGTTGCGGCGGTTATCACAGTCAGTGCATTATTGATAGCTACGACGCATTCCTGCGCACCGAGGAAATCGCTCGTCGTTTGGCGCCCGAACTTGTCCTCCGTTTTGGCGCTACGCCGGTTTCCAAACCGCTTCTACAGTACTTGCAGCGCTATGCCGCTTGCCGACAGATCCTGATTGACGAGGGCGACAGCTGGCATGATCCCGCTCTAACCGCTAGTGAAGTGCGTTACGCGCATCCACGACTCCTGTGCGAAACGCTGCTTAGAGCCCTGCCCGAGGCGCCTCAGCAGCCTTGTTCCCATACGTGGAAGGATCACTGGGTCATGATAGGAGAGCGGACCCGAGCAACACTGCAGACACGCCTTGAGCAGAGTGCAGACTTCTCTGAGCCGCGCGTCTTCGCTGAGCTGGTGGACCTTCTTCCGCCTGGCGCCACGCTGTTTGCCGGGAATAGCATGCCGGTGCGGGATCTCGATACCTTCTTCCCTGGAAGCCCTCGGGCTGTTCGTTTCCTGGCAAATCGGGGCGCGAGCGGGATCGACGGCGTGGTGTCAACCGCCTTAGGTGTGAGCGCGGCCAGTCCTGATCCCATATTTCTCACCATTGGTGACCTTTCCTTCTATCATGATCTCAATGGACTCTTAGCCGCAAAGCAGCATCAGCTACGCGCGACGATCATACTGCTTCACAACGACGGCGGCGGGATCTTTTCGTTTTTGCCGCAGGCGCAAGATCAAGAGCATTTCGAAGAGTTGTTCGGCACGCCTCACGGGCTCGACTTCCGTCCTGCCGCGGAGATGTACGGCCTTGACTACCAACGACCTGCGGATTGGGAAGAGTTCCGCACCGTAGTGCGACGTTCCCTGGATGCTCCAGGCGTGACTCTGATCGAAGTGCGGACCGAGCGCCGCGCTAACGTGGAACTGCATCGCAATCTTTGGGAGGCGGTGTCTCAATCCGTTGGGAAACTCCTGAACGACGGACGGTTGGCATGACGCGAATTGCCGTGCATGATGTCCACCTCAACGCGGTCGTGCGCCACGGTGGTCCTGCCTTGCTCCTGTTGCACGGTTTTACCGGCGGCAGCGCCACCTGGGCTCCTCACATCGAGGCCTGGCGTGAGTTCACTATTATTGCCGTCGACCTGCTCGGACATGGCCGTTCAGATTGCCCGGCTGATCCCGACCGCTATCGTATGGAGCGGTGTGTGGCGGATCTGCTAGCGCTGCTCGACCAGCTTGGCGTCCAACAAACGGCCGTACTGGGGTATTCCATGGGAGGCCGGGTCGCCCTCCACCTGGCGTTGCATGCGCCGGAACGGCTCTGGGCGCTTGTACTGGAAAGCGCCTCGCCCGGGATTATGGACGCTGCCGAACGGGAATCCCGTCGCCACACCGACGCCACCCAGGCGGAGATGATTGAACGGGACGGGATTGTCGCCTTTGTGGACCGCTGGCAAGCCCTGCCCTTGTTCGCTACGCAGGCGCGACTACCGGTCGCCGTTCGTGAAGCACTGAGACGTCAACGACTGGACAATAATCTGCAGGGATTGGCCAACAGCTTGCGAGGTCTGGGGGCGGGCATGCAGGAGCCTGTGCTGCAACGTCTTGGTCAAGTGCAGGTTCCGACATTGCTTCTCGTCGGCGCTCTAGACGACAAATATTGTGAATTGGCCCGCCAGATGGCGACGGTGCTGCCACACCAACAATTGGTGATCGCGCCGGAGAGCGGCCACGCCGTCCATTTGGAGCAACCTGCAGTCTTCGTTAACACTGTCCAAAGATTTCTTGATCTGTGTAAAAAAAATCAAATCGAGAAGAAGGAGAAGTGAGATGCCTGTAGCCTGGAAACAAGTGTGTCCATACCAGGACATTCTCTACGAAACCGCGGAAGGAATGGCAAAGATTACCATTAACCGTCCGCGAGTCAGAAACGCCTTTCGCCCGCAGACCCTATTCGAGCTACAAGACGCCTTTGCCCGCGCCCGTGAAGATCAGAGCGTTGGGGTCATCATTTTTACCGGAGCCGGCACGCAAGCCTTCTGCTCAGGAGGCGATCAGCGCGTGCGCGGAGAGGGCGGCTACGTCGGCGAAGACGGCGTGCCGCGTCTGAATGTACTGGAGCTGCAGCGTCAGATCCGCACCCTTCCCAAAGCAGTGATTGCTATGGTCGCGGGGTTCGCGATCGGCGGCGGCCACGTCCTGCACCTTGTCTGCGATTTGACTATCGCTGCTGAGAACGCCGTGTTTGGCCAGACCGGCCCAAAGGTTGGCAGCTTTGACGCTGGCTACGGCGCCACTCTGTTAGCGCGGATTGTCGGTCACAAGAAGGCGCGAGAAATATGGTTTCTCTGTCGCCAGTACTCGGCGCAGCAAGCCCTGGACATGGGACTCGTGAACGCTGTCGTACCCATAGAACGGTTGGAGGAAGAAACCGTGAAGTGGGCGCAGGAGATTCTGGAGAAGAGCCCCACAGCGATTCGTTTTCTCAAAGCTGCCTTCATGGCCGATACTGACGGGTTGGCCGGGCTCCAGCAATTGGCTGGAGACGCGACCTTGCTGTACTACCTGACGGATGAAGCAAAAGAAGGGCGCAACGCGTTCGTAGAGAAACGGAAACCAGACTTCTCTCGGTTTCCGAGATTTCCGTGATGGAAACGATACTCACTCCTACAGCGCCCACAGGGTGGCGGCTCTGGCTGATGGCGGCGCGGCCTGCCACCCTGCCGGCGTCGATTACGCCCGTATTGGTGGGGACCGCTGCTGGCGTCCATGACGGCGCTTTCGCTCTGTTGCCGTTTCTGAGCGCTTTGATCGCCGCGGTGCTCATTCAAGTTGGCGCCAACCTGGCGAATGATCTGTTTGACTTTGAAAAAGGCGCGGACACCGGCCAACGTCTGGGGCCGCCCCGAGTCACCCAAAGCGGGCTTGCCTCTCCGCGACAGGTGCGTGTTGCGATGCTCCTGACCTTTGGCGCCGCCGTGCTGATTGGTCTTTATTTAATCACCATTGGCGGCTGGCCCATTCTCGCGATCGGCGTGCTCTGCATTGCTGCAGGGGTCGCCTATACCGGCGGCCCCTGGCCGCTTGGTTATCATGGACTAGGCGATCTCTTTGTCTTTCTCTTCTTCGGCCTCGTCGCCGTGACAGGCAGCACCTATCTACAAACTGGCGCGTTCAGTGCTACCGCCTTCGACGCCGCCCTACCGGTAGGATGCACGGTCACGGCAATCCTCGTGGTCAATAACCTGCGAGACATTGAGACGGACCGGCGCGCCAACAAGAGAACCCTGGCCGTTCGCCTCGGCGCCCCGCTCACGCGCGCGCAGTACGCGCTTTTACTACTGCTTCCCTATCTATTGGTGACTGGTTTTGTAGTGCGCGGGGCTTTCCCGCGAGCGTGCTTACTGGTCTGGCTCACATTGCCCCTGGCAGCGTCCCTCCTACGGACAGTGGGGAGCGGAATTGGAGGTCGAGCACTCAACGCCGTGTTGAAAGGCACAGGGCAATTGCACCTGTTCTTTGGTATAGCGATGGCGGGAGGTCTCCTTCTGTGAGAGTGCGCGATCTCGACTGGACCGCGTTTCGACTTCCGTTTCGTGGAGAATTTGCGACGGCGCACGCGACCTTCTCCCACAGAGAAGGAGTTATCGTACAACTCACTACTGATGTCGGAATCATCGGGCTGGGAGAAGCGTCCCCGCTCCCGCGAGACGGTGAGAGAGTCCTGCCGGAGGTGCTGGCGATGCTTGTCAGCGCGAAGACAACGCTGCTGGGTAAACGAGTAGACGAGATTGAAACAAGTCTCAGATGGCCGGGATGGGACTGCTCCGTCACGGCGGCTGTGTGTTGTGCTTTAGACACGGCGGTCTGTGATGCGCTGGCGCAGGCGGCCGGGATTCCTGTAGCGGAGTTCTTGGCTCCGCACGCCAACCGCTCGGTGGTTGTGAACGCCACTATCGGCGCATCCTCGACCACTGCTGCCTGCAAAGCCGCACTGCAAGCGCAGGCGGCTGGTTTTGCTTGTGTCAAGCTCAAGGTGGGAATGACACGAGACATAGACGAGGAATATGAGCGGGTGGCGACCGTGCGCGCCGCTCTCGGACCACAGATAAAGCTGCGCCTCGACGCCAACGGCGCATGGAGCGTCGAACAGGCCATCCGCACGATTCAGGCATTGACGGTGTACGGCTTAGAATTCGTCGAACAACCGGTGCGTCCAGGCGACTTGGAGAGTATGAGGCGTGTTCGAGAAGCGGTGAACACGCCGATTGCCGCGGATGAAGACATTACCGACCTGGACGCTGCTCGTCGAGTCTTACGGCTTGGAGCCGCACAAATCCTCATCCTCAAGCCGATGGTAATTGGTGGGTTAAGACCGACCCGGCGGATTATTGAACTGGCGCAGGCGGCCGGCGCCGCGGTTGTTGTAACGACAACTTTAGATGCGGGGATTGGCGCGGCGGCGACCTTACACCTGGCGGCGACCTTGCCTCAGGGCAGTCCTGCCTGTGGACTAGCAACCGGCGACCTGCTTGCCAGTGATCTGCTTAGCCGTCCGCTGACGGTCAACAATGGCCGTATGCAGCTTCCTGCGGGACCAGGACTTGGCGTCGAGCTGGATGTGGCGAAACTGCAAGGCTACAGCAAATAGGTCACCAGACCCAACTGCAGACCTTTCCCTCGCCCCTTGGGGGAGAGGGCCAGGGTGAGGGGTATCTAACGGTCTCTTTCCTTTTCCTTCCCCTCATCCTAACCTTCTCCCCGGCGGGGAGGAGGGACCCAGCGGTGCAGCTTCAGTACTGATAATCTCGTTGTGACCTATGCACGTAGGTTGGCCCCCATGTTGGATCGACGGGGCGTGTACCAATCTCGTAGCGTTTGATTTAGCCGCCGGCTGGTCAGATACGAGCACTGCGCCGCCGACGGGACCACCGATGCACGGGCCACATATCTTGGTCCTCTCCCCAACCGATCTCACCGTTCACGTCCCAGCGAATAAGACTGTTGATGTCGATAAAGGTGTGACGATTGATAATAATGCGACTCACCGGCTCGCCGACGGCGATGAGTTCACGTCCATCAGCGTCCTTGGCTCGGAGTTCAATACGCGTGATCCATCCTTGCGCACCATCACGCTCTACCTTTCGCTCCCCTTCGAGCAGCCGCACCGTGCGTCCGTCGCGTCGCAGAAAACCATAAGCGACAGGATTGCGCTCAGCTTCGATGTTCGTCACCGCGAGAAATCCATGGGCAGCGCTCGCGACCCCAGTCACGTACGCGGCTTGTCGCGGGCGATCTTCTGGACGCCGCCCCCAGGTACGATCGCGCACCGACAGACAATCGATATTGATAGCTTCACCATGCAGCACAAGTTCTCCAGTCACTCGCCCGATCTGATCGAAATGATGGGCGTGACCGAAAGTCGAGCCCGGACTCGTTAAAGGCTCCGGCGGCATCACGCCGTCGAAACGCAGCGACGCTTGTAACCGCTCACCATCATTGTATTCGAGCGCATAGGACATGCAGGGTTTGAGCACGCGTATTGAGACGCCGGTCGGCAAGGTAATGTCGTTAAGGTCTTGATCACGCGGAAGCTGCAGGGCGGAGTAATTGGCCGAATAGAGCACCTCCCAAGGTAAGTGCGCCGAGTCGTCCCAGATCCACGCGCCTCCGGCCACTGTGCCAATGTTGGGCCGCGCCATCGTGTAGAACCAGCCTCCCAAGCGGCGTTCCGGGCAGCAAAATGAAAACCATGCGGTCTCAGTCTCCCACCAATCGCTGCCCATCTCTGCAAAATGGAAGCGGTCGTCGCGTTCTGTGAATACTCGTTGCTCACTCATTGGGCGTCTCCTGTAAATCTGCTGGGCTTCGCATCCTCTTGTGGCGAGAATTTGCTTCCTTGACCACAAGTCTTTCGAAATATATGTCCTAAGGACAATTTGTGGAAGAGTCCTCTAACGCGGAGTTGAGCCGCTTCAACTCCGCTGAGGCGGACTCCTAGCGTAACCAGGAAGGAAGTGACATGAAATTCGACACCGTGATTGCTGCTACTAACTTTGCAAGCGTTCGTGACTTCGCTCGCTGGGCGGAAGAGATCGGTCATGATGGCCTGTGGTCTATCGAGACCGCCCATGATCCGTTCATGCAGCTCGCGATCGCCGCCGCTGACACTACACGGGTCAACTTGGGGACTGCTATTGCCGTTGCCTTTCCGCGTAACCCTACCATGCTGGCCCACACATGTTGGGATCTGCAAGCGAATTCCAAAGGGCGCTTCATTCTTGGTCTTGGGACGCAAGTGAAAGGCCACAACGAACGACGCTTCGGCGTTCCCTTTGTCTCGCCAGTCAAGAAACTACGTGAGATGATTCTGGCAATGCGTGCGGTGTGGGACTGCTGGCAAAATGGCGCGCCGCTGCGTTTCGAAGGAGAGTTTTACCGCTTGACGATGATGACGCCGTTCTTCAGTCCGCCGAAGATCGATCATCCCAAAATTCCCATCTATGTGGCCGGCGTCAACCGATTGATCGCCGAGATGGTCGGCGAAATATGCGATGGATTTCATGTGCATCCGCTGAACTCGCCGCGTTTCCTCCGTGAATCGTTGCTCCCAGCGCTCGAAACCGGGGCGCGGCGGGCGGGCCGCTCGCGGAAAGACTTGACACTGTCAACTCAAGCCTTAGTAGCAACCGGCGACAGCACCCAAGCCATTGCCGCGCAACGCGAAGACATTCGGCGACAGATTGGGTTTTATGCGTCGACCCGTACGTATGCGCCGGTCTTGGAAACCCACGGCTGGGGAGAGGTAAGTGGCAAGCTGAACGCAAAAGCGGCGGCTGGCGACTGGGCGGGAATGGCGCGTGAGATCACGGACGAAATGCTCGACGAATTCTGCCTCAGCGGCCCAATTGACGAGATCGGGAAGAAGCTGCGTGCTCGGTACGATGGCCTCTTGGATCGCGTGAGTTTGTACTTGCCGTTTCGCCCGGGAGAAAATGACGCTGGGTTGAAGCGAATTATTGCGGACCTCCGCGCCTAATTGCGAGCACTATGAAGGAGGCGTTCCCAGGCAGAGCCTGGGAACGAGATTGTTAACTTTTGCTTGACGATCTATCAGGCCGCATATTCCCTCGATTATGAAGAGGCGGCCAGAGCTATGTCGTGAAAAACTGAAGCTGAGCGGTCTGCGAAAAAACTCCGGTCAGCCAGTGCTCTCTTAACCAGCAGGAAAGCAACCCCTGTCACCACACACAACGCTCCGGCGGCCCAGAAGGCCAGTCGATAGTCGCCGACTGAGGTTCGGATCGTCCCAGCTCCAAGAGCGGCAAGAGAAGCGCCCAACTGATGGGCCGCTCCAACCCAACCGAAGATCACTCCGGTGTTTTCGCGTCCAAAGACATCCGCGGTGAGCCGCACCGTAGGAGGAATGGTGGCGATCCAGTCTAATCCGTAGAAAACAGCAAACCAATTCAGATTTTCTGTTCCATGCGCAAGCGTATAAGGAAGGTATAGAAGGGACAGCCCTCTGAGACTGTAGTAGGCGAACAGCAGATGACGGCTGGAGAACCGGTCCGTAAGCCATCCTGACGCCGTTGTGCCGACGATATCGAAAATCCCCATGAGGGCCAGCAATCCTGCGGCTCGTACTTCAGGAATGCCAAAGTCATGACAGGCGGGAATCAAGTGGGTTCCGATGAGTCCATTGGTGCTGGCGCCACAGACGAAGAAACTTCCTGCCAGCACCCAAAAGGCCGGCGATCGGCTCGCCCACGCAAGAGCAGAAAGGGGCGCCAGAGGACGGTTTTCGGTCGTGGGGTCGGCGCCTTCGGTCGAAGCTCGCCAGCCATACGGTTTGAGGTTCATGTCTGCTGGCCGATCGCGCATCAAAGCCAGCACCAGCATAAATATGAGCGCGGCGGCCCCTGCAACGATCATCACCGCGCTTCTCCATCCTGCGCTCTCTACGACGCGGGCCAGCACCGGAAGGAAAACTAATTGACCAGTGGCGTTAGCGGCGGCGAGGACGCCAAGGATGAGACCTCGGTGTTCTTCGAACCAGCGATTCGCGATGACAGCAGCGAGCACCATGGAGGTCACACCGGTTCCCGCGCCGACACATACGCCCCATAGGAGCGTCAGATGCCACTGCGCGTGCATGTACGTCGTCAGGGCAACCGAGCAAGAGAGAAGCGCTAGCGCGCCCAGAATGAGTCGACGCAACCCCCAGCGATCCATGAGAGAAGCGGCAAACGGCCCGATAAGTCCGAAAAGGGCGATGTTAATCGCCACGGCAAAAGAAATGGCCGCACGCGTCCATCCGAACTCCGACTCAAGCGGCACCATAAGCACGCCAGGTGTGGCGCGCACGCCGGCCGTAACTAGAAGGATCAGGAACGTTACTGCTGCAATCACCCAGGCGTAATGAAAACCAAGGAACCGAGATTGTTTCGGCAAGGGGTCTCCCTTCCAGCACTGTCCGTGCGAGACAAAGAATTGATAGCCCTATAATGAGTGTAATTGCACGTATGTCAAGACAGTTCAAGATATTGGGGTCCTTGAGGCCTTTCTTTTAGGGCGCGTCTCTCTAATTTGCCTGAATAATTATGGTATTCTTACTATCTAAATCGAAGGGTAGGAGACTAGTGCTTTGTCAATCCCTAAACTTTAGGGCTTCCGCACCTGAGGATGGCGCTCCCAGGCAGAGCCTGGGAGCGAGATTGCAGAAGTTAAGCTGCTTTGCAAGAAGCTATCGCAGGTTCGCAGGAAGTTATCACAGGTTGTTCTGCGGTTTGCGTCACGACCGTCACCTGGGCCGCCCGCCGCTTGCTATTCCACGAATCGACAATTCCAGTCAGAACCGCAACTGCAAGAATTGCTATCGCCAGGCCGATTCCGACTTCCGCAGAGTACGGTCCGAACGCCCCGGTAAGGTCAAGAACATTAAGCGGCTGCCCATGATCGAAATTGAATACCACGAGTGCTTGGGTCAACATTGTTGATCTCCTTTCGAGATAGCGACAAACCTTTACGGAACGAAACTGACAAGTATGGCTTTGCTTAGAACACTTGGTAGGACTGCGCCGCCTGATACAAAGAAAAGACTACAGCTCCCCAGAGCGATACCGTCACCGAGACAAGGGCTGCTGCGGATAACCGCTCCACGCTCGTCGTTTCTTTGCTGCGCTCCGATGATTGAGTTTGAGGCGTTCGACGGAAAGGAATGGGATGTGGAGGAATCCAAAGTGTCCTAGGCTGCTCCCCTGTCACAAATGCCTGCGCCATAGTATTTTGCACGATCCACCTCCCGAGAGAAAATTTTTATTGATACGCTACGTATCGTAATTGAGAGCAAAGCACATGCCAGGAATGAGACGGCGCTTTCTCAAGGCTACTCTGCGCGGCGCTCTTCTCTCTCTTTTTTACTTTCTGCTGCGGCAGGCCTGTTTTTTCGCGGCATTGCGCGCAACTCTTACGCGCCTGGGCTTTCTTCGCAGGCGTGTGGCTGTGGGGCCACATTTCTTTGGCCGCCACGGGCTGTCATAAAAGACGACTTCTGCACTATATAAAATACGACACGCTGCGTAATGTCGTGCTGTCTGGGATACAAGCCTGAGCACCAAACCGTTTCTTCAATAAGCTTCAGAAAATTTCCGTCTACATCGTAGACTCCGCCAATAATGAGGGCGGCGCGTCACTGACAAAAATCGATTCCTGCACGGAAAAGCGGTGGTCGCCGCGACCTAGTCTACGATGACCGCTTGCCAGGTCTCCCCTACAGCACTCATATACAGCTGCTATCACTGATGTTAGAGTCTGGCGGACATTAGCCGCTGGGGGTGATGTGGAAGCCGAGCATCCAATTCGATGCGCGTCCGTCGTTTCTCTCACGCAAACAAAGCGAAAGGAGGCAAGTATATGCCACAGATACGAGAAATCACTTCAGGACTCCAATTCCCCGAAGGTCCCGTCGCGATGAACGACGGCAGTGTCCTCGTGGTGGAGATCACGCGCGGCACGCTCACACGCGTGCGCCCGAACGGAGCCAAAGAGGTCGTAGCCGAAACCGGGGGCGGACCCAACGGCGCCGCTATTGGGCCGGATGGTAAAGTGTACATTTGTAACAACGGCGGGTTCAGATTCGGCCCTGATGGTCATCCGACCGAGGGCCTGCCGGACGGCTATACCGGCGGGTATATTCAGCGAGTAGATATCGACACCGGTAAGGTGGAGACCCTGTACACTGAATGTAACGGTCATCGGCTACGCGGACCCAATGACATTGTCTTTGACGCCACAGGCGGATTTTGGTTCACGGACTTTGGCAAGCTGTTAGAGCGTCAGCGAGACCGCACTGCGCTCTACTACGCCAAGCCTGACGGTTCGCTGATCAAGGAAGTGGTCTTTCCTATCGACGGTCCCAATGGCATCGGCTTAGCCCCTGGAGATACGCACCTCTATGCAGCGCAGACATTTGAAGGACGAGTATGGGCGTGGGAGATTGTTGCTCCTGGGGAGATACGCAAGGCCACAGGCGAAGGAATGGCGTTGCTCGCCGGTCCCGGCGGCGGAAAGCTCTTAGTGGGGCTTCCGGGCTATCAGCTCCTTGATTCGCTTGCAGTCGATGGCGCCGGGAATGTGTGTGTGGCGACGTTAATCAACGGCGGGATTACGGTCATCTCGCCCGACGGCTCGTCAGTAGAATTTGTTCCGACAGGGGACCCACTCACGACGAACATTTGCTTTGGCGGACCGGACCTGCGCACGGCGTATATAACCCTGAGCGGCCAGGGCAAATTAGTAGCCATGGACTGGCCCCGCCCTGGGCTGAAACTGCATTACACGCGATGACGCCGCCCTTAGTAGATCGTCAAGCGTAAAAGTTGACAATCTCGTTCCCAGGCTCTGCCTGGGAATGCAACTCAACTTGTTAAGATGAAGTTGTTCTTGTGGACTTGAACGACTTTCGCTTCGCCTGCGCGCGCGGGGCGAAATTTCTCTCCGCTCCGTCCTGTTCGAGAATACCAATTGCTTTCTGCATGAGACGCACCATCTCCTGGATTTCTTGTCTCGGCATCCCATCTAACAATTTTTGAGTAAATGCCCTTCCCTCTCCAGCCATACTGACGAGGAATTGCTCGCCTTTGGCCGTCAACACTACACGCTTTTCACGCCCTGACTCTGGGTCTTCCCGTACCCGCACCAATTTCAGAGGGGCGCGCGCCAGCGCCGCTAGAGATCGAGTGATAGTGGAGCTGCTGGTTTCAAACCATAACGCAAGCAGGCGCTCAATATCTTTGCGCCGCATGCTCCCTTCTGGTCCGCCTTCAGCCCGCATGAGCCATAAAATGGCGACCTGCTTTCGGGAGAGTTGACCACAGCGCAGCGTCTCCTCGAACCCCACTCCGATCCGGTAATGAATTGGTAAAAAGAGACTCATCAGAGCGGCAGCGAGATCTTCCTGAACGGGCGGCGGCGAATCAGCCATACAGTCATCCTTCTCCTCAGTTGGACAATGCTCAATGAATTATGCAAGACTCTATGTAAAGGGAATAAAGACCGCACGCAACTTGACAGCACAAGCAAAACCTCTTAAAGCTTGCGTTGTGCAAGTTTTGTCCTGCGCAAAATTTGAAGAGGAGGGACCATGTCGATACAAGCAACGGCGGCTACGCCATACAATCCGCTCGCGCCGGAAGTGATGGAAAACCCGTATCCTTATTATACGGAACTACGCAACAAGGAGCCGGTCGCCTGGATTGAACCTCTGCAGGGCTGGGCCCTCAGTCGTTATGCCGATGTGGATTTTGCCCTGCGTACTCCACAAGTCTTTTCCTCCTCCCGATTTACAGAGCAGACTCTGGGCGATCTCAACCCCACGCCCGGCATCCCCTGGATCCTTGATATGAATCCGCCTGACCATACCCGTTTGCGCAAGTTAGTGAATAAAGGGTTTCTTCCCCGCTTGATTCGCGCTCTTGAACCACGTGTGCAAGAGATTACACAAGAATTGATCGCTTCCTTGAGAAGCCGAACCGAGGGGGATTTGGTCTCAGCCTTGTCCGGGCCATTACCGACGACGGTGATCGCGCAAATGTTGGGGGTTGAATCTGAGCGCCTCAACGATTTTAAGCAATGGTCTAACAATGTCGTCTTAGGAACGAGCCGTCCAACTGATGAGGGCGTCCGCACGCTCGTGCGGCAAAGTGGCGAAGCATTGCGCTCCTACTTCGAGCAGCTGATTGAACGTCGTCGCACAGACCCTGGAGAGGATGTGATTACAGCTTTGGTCCGAGCTGAGGAAGAGCATGATATGCTCTCTGCATCTGAAATCCTCGGGCTGGCAGTCTTGTTGCTGTTGGCGGGAAACGAAACCACGACGAACTTAATCGGGAATGCCGTGCGAAGCCTCCTGAACCATCCAGCAGAGCTTGCCAAAGTCCGCGCTGATCGCTCCCTCGTTCCGTCGCTCGTCGAAGAAGTATTGCGGTACGATTCGCCGGTCCAGTTGATCCCGCGTGTGACCACGCGTGAGGTGGAACTCGAAGGCGGCAAGATTCCCGCCGGAGCCATAGTCTTTTTACTTTTGGGTTCAGCCAACCGCGACGAACGGCAATTTCCTGATCCTGACCGCTTTGACGTCACCCGTAACCCGCAGGATCATGTGGCGTTTGGCTATGGCATTCACTACTGTCTGGGTGCGCCCTTAGCACGCCTAGAGGGGCGAATTGCGCTGGACTCACTGTTGTTCGACTGCCCGCCATTCACCTCTCCTATAGAACATCCTCCACGAATTGCGTCGCTCCTCGTGCGCGGCGTACAGACCCTACCGTTGCGCTTTGCGGCGTGAGAGCATACGAATTGCTCTCAATGTGGCAATATTAATAGACCTTTGTAAGGAGGGTGAACACGATGAGTCAAACCGTATCCGAATCCCAACCGACTCGCATGCCGACCGCCGAAGAGCTAGGCTTCGATCCCGGAGCCTTACGCGAGAAGTACGCCGCCGAGCGCGCGAAACGTCTGCGGGAGGACGCCAACAGCCAATACCAGGAAATCACCGGCCAGTTCGCGCACTACAATGAGGACCACTACGTCGAGCCAGGCTTCACGCGTACCGCGCTACAAGAAGAAATCGATGTACTGATCGTCGGCGGCGGCTTTGGCGGCATGCTGGCGGCGGCTCGGCTGCAAGAGGTCGGGATCACAAACTTTCGCATCATCGAGAAAGCCGGGGATTTTGGCGGCACCTGGTATTGGAACCGCTATCCCGGCGCCCAGTGTGATGTTGAAGGGTATCTCTATCTGCCCCTGCTCGAAGAGCTTGGCTACATCCCGAAGGAACGCTACTCCTTTGCCCCGGAGATCTTTGCCCACGCGCAACGGATCGGCAAGCACTTCAATCTGTACGAACGGACCTGCTTCCAGACGAAAGTCAAGGAAGCTCGTTGGGATGAAGAAGCAGGACGCTGGACAATCACCACCGATCGCGGTGATGAGTTCAAGGCGCGCTTTGTGCTCATGTCGAGTGGGCCGCTGAACAAGCCCAAGTTGCCTGGGATTCCGGGGATCGAGAAGTTCAAAGGGCACACCTTCCACACCAGCCGCTGGGATTATAACTACACTGGTGGTGATACCACTGGAGGGTTGCACAAACTCAAAGACAAACGCGTCGGCATCATTGGCACAGGAGCCACGGCGATCCAGTGTATCCCACATCTCGGCGAGCATGCCAAGCAGCTCTATGTCTTTCAGCGCACACCGTCTTCTGTGGACGAACGGAACAACACGCCCACCAACCCGGAATGGGCGAAGACGCTCAAGCCCGGCTGGCAGTACTATCGCAACCGCAACTTCACAGCCCTCTTGGACGGGGTGCGCGTCGAGGGAGATGAGGTCGGCGACAAGTGGACCAGCCCGCTCAAGAAGCTTGGCGATCTGCTCAACAGCAGAAGCTCAGATCTCTCCGGCGCAGAAAAGGCGGCCTTGGCGGAGATCGCTGACTTTCAGAAGATGAACGACATTCGCGGACGCGTCTCTTCGGCGGTGAACGACCCGACGACGGCTGAAGCGCTCAAGCCGTGGTTTGGGCAATGGTGCAAACGCCCAACCTTTAACGACGAGTACCTTCCCACCTTCAATCGACCTAGCGTGAAGTTAGTAGACACCCACGGCAAAGGCGTCGACCGTGTGACTGAGCACGGCGTCGTGGTGGATGGAGTTGAGTACGAAGTAGACTGCTTGATCTTCGCGACCGGTTTCGAGGTAGGGACCGCGTACACACGGCGGGCCGAGTTTGCGATGTACGGACGTAACGGCGTGTCTCTCGCCGACGCGTGGGCCAAAGGGATGCGCACCTACCACGGTTTCCTGAGCTGCGGTTTCCCGAACTGTTTCCACATGGGGCTCACGCAGACCGGCCTCACGGCGAACTTTACCTACATGCTCGACAATCAGGCCAAGCATGTCGCCCAGCTCATTACGCTGGTCAATAAGCGCAACGCGCAATCCATCGAGCCCACCCCGGAAGCTGAGGCTGAGTGGGTGGAGCTGGTGACCGGCCCGAATATGATGACCAAGTACCAAAACGTCTGCACGCCGGGCTACTACAACGGCGAGGGGACCAACGAAGGGCAGGGCTTCCTCCAGGCCATATACCCTCATGGCGCACTGGCTTTTTACGACATGCTCGCCAAGTGGCGCGAACAGGGAGACTTCGAGGGCCTCATCGTCAAATAGTTTTTGAAGAGCGAAAAAAACAGGGAGCTTAATTTAAAAGGAGAACTGACTATGAGTACAACTGCAACCCAATCCCAGCCGACCAGAGTCCCGACCGCCGAAGAACTGGGCTTCGACCCAGGTATCCTCCGTGAGAAGTACGCCGCGGAACGCGCCAAGCGTCTACGGCCAGACGCAAACAGCCAGTACCAGGAAATGAAGGGTCAGTACGCGCACTACGACGTAGACCCCTACGTCGCGCCGGACTTCACGCGCCCTGCGCTGCACGAAGAACTTGATGTGCTGATCGTCGGCGGCGGCTTTGGGGGCTTGTTAGCTGCCGCACGGCTGCAAAAGGTGGGGATCACCAACATACGCATCATCGAGAAGGCCGGGGATTTTGGCGGCACCTGGTATTGGAACCGCTACCCCGGGGCTCAGTGTGACGTCGAATCCTACGTCTATTTGCCGTTGCTCGAAGAAACCGGCTACATCCCGAAGGAAAAGTACTCCTTCCAGCCGGAGATCTTCGAACATGCCCAGCGGATCGGCAAGCACTTCAATCTCTACGAGAAGGCCTGTTTCCAGACCCAAATCAAAGAGGCGCGCTGGAATGAAGACACACAACGCTGGACAGTCACAACTGATCGCGATGACGTCTTCCAGGCACGGTCTATCATCATGTCGAGTGGGCCGCTCAACCGCCCCAAGCTGCCAGGGCTTCCAGGGATTGAGAAATTCAAGGGCCATACCTTCCACACGAGTCGCTGGGACTATAACTACACGGGGGGTAATACCACTGGCGGTTTAGTCAAGCTGAAAGACAAACGCGTCGGCATCATTGGCACGGGAGCTACAGCGATTCAGTGTGTGTCGCATTTGGGCGAGCATGCCAAGCAGCTCTACGTATTCCAGCGCACGCCGTCCTCAGTGGACGAACGCAACAACAAGCCGACCGATCCGGAATGGGTGAAGACGCTTAAGCCCGGCTGGCAGAACGAGCGGAACTACAACTTCACTGCCCTCTTGACCGGGATCGCGGTTGAAGAAGATTTAGTGAACGACCAGTGGACAAGCCTCTTCAAGCATATGGGCCGGCTGCTCGCAGATAAGGAGCACTCAGACCTCTCCAGCGAAGACATAGCCCGCATCGCAGAGATTGCTGACTTCCAGAAGATGAATGAGGTGCGTGGTCGCGTGTCTTCAACGGTGAGCGACCAGCAGACGGCCGAGGGCCTCAAGGCGTGGTATGGGCAGTGGTGCAAGCGCCCCACCTTCAACGACGACTACTTACCCACTTTCAACCGGCCCAGCGTCAAGCTAGTAGACACCAAAGGCAAAGGTGTTGAGCGCGTGACCGAGCACGGCGTGGTCGTGAACGGCGTTGAGTACGAAGTAGACTGCCTGATCTTCGCGACCGGCTTCGAGGTAGGGACAGTGTACACCCAGCGCGCCCAGTTTGAGATGTACGGCCGCAACGGCGTGTCTCTGTCTGACTATTGGGCGAAAGGGATGCGGACCTACCACGGTTTCCTAAGCCATGGCTTCCCGAACTGTTTCCACATGGGGCTGACACAGACCGGCTTTGCGGCGAACTTCACCTATATGCTGGACGAGCAGGCCAACCACGTCGCTCATCTCCTCAGGCAGGTAGATGATCGCAAAGCGAGATCAATAGAGCCAACCCCGGAGGCGGAGGCGGAGTGGGTGAAGCTGGTGACGGGAGCGACCGCCATGAGCGAGTACCAAAATACTTGCACGCCAGGGTATTACAACGGCGAGGGGACCAACGAGGGGCAGGGCTTCCTGCAGACCAACTATCCCGAGGGCGGGCTCGCCTTTTTCGCCCTGCTCGCCCGCTGGCGCGAACAGGGGGATTTCGAGGGCCTTATCGTGAAGTAGGCCAAGAAGGATGAATCCAGCTTCCAAGCCCCATTTGTGGGGCGCTGTACTGTAGCCCGGCGATGAATCGCCGGGTGAAATTACGCCGCCAGGTGCGCGCGCACCTGACCGAGCAGCTCTTCGGTTTTCACTGCTTCTAACTTGGCGCCAATCGCTTGGAAGAGTGTTAATGCTTCTTGCAGGTAACTCATTGCCAACGTGAAGTCTCCCATCTTGCAGGCCACGGTACCGAGTTCACTTAACGCGTCTGCCTGACCTGCTGGCGCATTGATTTCACGAAACAATCGCAAAGCTTCCTGGCAATAACTCTGCGCTTGCTCTAACTCTCCCCGCACCCCTGCGAGGCTGCCCAGAGCATTCAACGTAATCGCCTGCCCCAGCACATGGCCCACTTTGCAATACAACCGCAAAGCCTCCTGCTGATAGTGTAGTGCTGACGCTAACTCTCCCTCCACCTGTGCGAGGCTCCCCAGCTCATTCAACGCATTCGCCTGCCCCAGCACATGGCCCACGTCATGGCACAACCGCAAAGCCTCCTGCTGATACCGCTGTGCTGACTCTAGCTCTCCCCGCACTCGTGCGATCCCGCCCAGGGCGCTCAACGCATTCGCCTGCCCCAGAACGTCACCCATCTCGCGGGACTTCTCTAGCGCCTCCTGCTGATACCGCTGCGCTGACTCTAGCTCTCCCCGCACCTGTGCGATCCCGCCCAGGGCGCTCAACGCATTCGCCTGCCCCAGAACGTCACCCATCTCGCGGGACTTCTCTAGCGCCTCTTGCTGATACCGCTGCGCTGACTCTAGCTCCCCCTGCACCCGCGTGAGCCTGCCCAGGGCGCTCAACGCATTCGCCTGCCCCAGAACGTCACCCATCTCGCGGGACTTCTCTAGCGCCTCCTGCTGATACCGCTGCGCTGACTCTAGCTCCCCCTGCTCTTGCGCTATGCTGCCCAATTCGTTCAACGCATTCGCCTGCCCCAGAACGTCGCTCACGTCACGGTACAACCCCAAGGCCTCCTGTTGATACCGCTGCGCTGACTCTAGCTCCCCCCGTACTCGTGCGAGCCTGCCTAGGGCGTTCAACGCATTCGCCTGCCCCAGAACGTCGCTCACGTCACGGTACAACCCCAAGGCCTCCTGTTGATACCGCTGCGCTGACTCTAGCTCCCCCCGTACCTGTGCGATCCCGCCCAGGTCAGTCAATACATTTGCCTGCCCCTGGACATCGCCTATGTCGCAGAGCAATTGCAAAGCCTCCTGCTGATAGCTGCGTGCCTGCGCTAACTCCCCCCGTATCTGCGCAATCCTGCCCAGATAGTTCAGTGTTACTGCCTGCCGCATGACATCGCCCATATCACGGTACAGTCGTAAGGCTTCCTGAAACGCGTCTCGGGCTTCATGGAACCGAGAACGTCGATACAGTTTGCTGCCCAGCTCGAATGCGACGGCAGCAATCCCACCAGCGTCATCTGGACGTTGTTTGTAGTAGCGCTGTAGCAAATTCCGCAACTCCACAATCTCTTCATCCAGCGGAGCCGGTGGCAGTGGAGAGAAATGGTTACGTTGTTGCGCTGCCGTGTCGCGAAAGAACCGTGTCTCCATCTGAAACGCCCAGAAGTCCTTGGCGTCATAGGGCAGTCGTTGGCGGGTCGCTTCGTCAACCCACAACACCACCGACAGATTATGATCTGCAATCACTTCCCGTCGGACATTGAGGGCATTGACGCAGAAGGGTGGGCGTTTATCGGGATATTGTTGTTGCTGAGCGAGAATGGTCTCCGGCAACCCGGTCACAGAAAAGATGGTGCGCCGTGTATCAATTTGTTCTTCATGTACGAGGTGCTGGAGGTACAGGAACAGGTCATAGCGCTCCGGCGTGATCTGGACTTCCCGCCATGTCGCTCCAGTGTTGATCTCTTGCGTCAATGCGCTGATGACCGCCTGGCGTACGTCTTCGGATTCCACCGCGAAGATATAGAGTCCCCCTCTCCCTAACCGCAAACGGATCGCCAGCGCGATGCGGGGAATTTCCAAGCAATCTTGCAACTCCAAGGGAGACGCTTTGCTCATGGCTGTTCTACCCGTGGTCGCTCCAGCAGTCTTCTTAAGACGGGATGCGGCTGCCTCCATTTGTCCTCGCCGTTGCGATACTCCAACAACGCTAGTGTGTGCAGCAGTTCCAAGAACGGCGACTGAGGATCTTCCACTCCGGTCTCTGGATACCAATACGGATCATGCAGGACCTTCTTGAGCATCTCCACATGATCAGCGTACAAGGTGTACTCGTTGCGTGTGGCGATCACTGCCCGCGCCACATCGTCGCGGGTGACTTTATTTTTCTTCAAGAGACACGCGTTCCGCACGCTTTTCGCCATGAGGGACATTAGCTCCCGCATCACGCCGCCGCTCATGGTAATCGCGTCATCCAGGGCTTCAGGCTCGATATCCTCGGGGCGAACCAGCCGAGAGCGCACAACTTGCCGGAGCAATGTACAATCCCTGTCCGCCGTGTCGTCCCGTTGGCCATGCACATCAGTGAGGCGGAGATTTGGGAGAATCACCTCCTTACCAATCGTTTTCACAATCGCACGAAAACGTCCGGAGCAAACCAAGGCCATATCCACAACGTAGACAACACAACACTCAGGCTTCGCCAGGTGTAAGCCGTTCTCACCGAAAACCTCCAAACTCTTGGCTAGAGGAATTTTGTCCGTATCGTCGATGAGGAGCAGAATTTGCCGTTTCTCCCGCAAATTCAGTCGAACCTCTCGGAGAAAAGCATTGAGCGTCGCAATGAGGTCGGTCAAATGTGGGCTGAAATGCTCTCTGATCTTCTTGCGCGTCTCGAATTCTAACTGGTAGCGAGCAAAGAATTTGACGCTAATCCACTCCAGCCACGACGGGACACCAACTGAACCTTCCGCGCCAACATTGCCAGACCGTCCAGCTGCTTCCGTGTCCTCTTCTTCGATCAGCCCCTGCAGTTGCTTGGCAAGTCGCTGTGCACGGTCCCGTAGACTCGCGGAAACTCCCACGCCTGCCCGCTCCGCTGCTTCATAAGCTTTGAGCGCCATGGACAGCAGTATGTCGATGTAGTCCAGATCGTTAGGATCAAGCAAGTCTTGAATCGAGTATTTGACGATCAGGAACGCGTTCGAGATCTCGGGAGTAGCGGTCAGATAATTGAGAAGGGTGGACTTGCCACAACCTTGGTGGCCGGAAAAGAGGATTTTCATGTTGCGCCCTGCTTCGCGTATGAGATCAAAGCGCAACTCTTCAACCGAACGAGAGCCCAGGTCAACATAAAAATTCGCGTCCGTTCCCCCCGGCTCCAACGGTCGAATTTGATCAAAATTGAGGTAGGATTGCTCTAAAGGTGAGAAGGAATTCGCCTCTGACATAGTTCGTATCCTAGCATGGAGAGACCATTGGGGAGAAGGGAGACGTTGTCCGCACCGTTCTTGTCAGGTAAGAGGTTCGTATCTTTTCTCGCTCCGCAGCTGTGGGTAACTAATGTGAACAGCGACTTCATTGTGTCTCCAGCACCCGCCATACTAGTCCTTATCCTGGCAGCAGCTCTGAAGCTCCTGACTGCTGGCGCCCTGTCTGCGTTGGCCTCGGATTGGCCCATGGTCAACCATGATCTCGCTAACAGTCGCTACCAGGCAGATGAACATACGATCGCACCAGACACGGTCGCGCGACTTGCTCCTCATTGGACCCTGACGACAGCCGGCGATGTGTCCGCCACTCCCGCAGTCGTCAATGGTGCACTCTATTTCCCGGATGCAGGAGGCAAACTGTGGAAGGTGGACGGCCAGACTGGAGCTGTGTTGTGGTCGCACACGATTGCTGAGTATAACGGCATTGCCAACTCCGTCTCGCGTCAACATCCAGCGTTCGCCGACGGCATGATCTTCCTTGGCGACATTACCGGCGCCCACTTCATGGCCATCAACGCGCAAACCGGAGCCCTGCGCTGGATCACTCAGCTCGACACGCATCCCAACGCCCTTGTGACGGGGTCCCCAGTCGTCGTCGGCGACCGCGTCTACATCGGGGTGTCATCGACAGAGCAAGGGCGCAAGAATGACCCTACATACGCTTGCTGCACCTTTCGAGGAAGCATGCTGGCGCTCGATATCCATTCCGGGCAAATCCTCTGGAAAACCTACACGATGCCGGAGAACGGCGGCAAGGCAAATAGCTGGAGCGGCGGCGCCATAATCACCACGCCGGCTATCGATGCGGAGCAGGGAGTGTTGTACATCAGCACGGATCATCAGTACACACAGCCAGAGGCGGTGACCGCCTGCCTCATCGCCGCCCGGAATGACTGGGACGCCTCTTGCTATCCACCAGAGGCGCGCTTCGACTCAGTGATGGCCCTGGGTCTCGCGACTGGAGCGCCGCGCTGGACCTTCTTTGGCGCCGGCGCTGAGGTGTGGAAACTTGCCTGCGGTCCATTGCCTGAGTCGTGGAGCAACGTCGCCGTAGGCGGCATGCCGGTGCGGATCTGTCCGCCTCCAGGAGACTTTGTCAATTGGGCCTTTGCTGCAGGTGCGCCGCAGCTCTTCACGATCCCGGTCAATGGCCAAGCGCGCAAGGTTGTGGGCGTAGCACAAAAAAGTGGAGTCTATTGGGCGTTTGACGCCGCCACCGGCGCCGTGGTCTGGCATACACTCGTTGGACCGTACTCAGAACCGGGAGGACTGACGTGGGGCGCGGCCTATGACGGTCAGCGATTGTATCTCTCATTGACTAATTTTGAACATGCGCCTTATCGGTTGCTTTCCGGAGCGTTAACCGATGGGGGCTCATGGGCGGCGCTTGATCCCGCCACAGGCAAAATCCTGTGGCAGACGGCGGACCCGCAGGGCGGTGTTGATTATGCGGCTCCAATCGTAGCAAATGGGGTTGTGTACGTCGGGTCGCTCGCTCACGCCGGGGACCAAATGTATGCGCTTGATGCGGCCTCTGGCGCTGTTCTTTGGCGGTTTGCAGCGGGAGGTTCGGTCGGGACCCATCCCGCCCTGGCAGATAGCTCGGTCTTCTGGGGCTCTGGGTTTGGGCGAGCTGGCTTTGGGGGCGTCCCAAACAATAAATTCTATGCCTTTACGATTGATGGTAAGTAAGACGTCCAAAGGCGACTGAAACTTGAGGATGATCCACGTTCCTATTCCGTTGACTTGATTGAATAGTTTAACCCCAGGACGGAAGAACGTCCTTATTGCTGGAGGTTTATCATGGCAGCATTAGTTCAAGGAAAAATCGCGTTAGTGACCGGCGGCAGCTCAGGTATAGGTCGGGCCACCGCCCAGATTTTCGCTCGTGAAGGGGCCAAGGTCGTTGTGGCCGATGTCGTTGTCGAAGGCGGAGAAGAAACCGTGCAGCTGATTAAGGCTGGAGGCGGTGAGGCAATATTCGTCAAAACTGATGTCTCGCAGCCCACTGACGTGGAAGCGGCGGTCAAGAAAGCTGTAGATACATATGGCCGGCTCGATTGTGCATTCAATAATGCGGGCATCGAAGGGGTGATCCAACCAACGGTGGACTATGCTGAAACGCACTGGGACCGGGTGATAGCGATTAATCTCAAAGGTGTGTGGCTGTGTCTAAAATATGAACTCCAACAGATGCTCAAGCAGGGTGGGGGAGCGATTGTGAATACGGCGTCGGTCGCCGGGCTTATAGGCCTGCCAGGCTTCTCGGCGTACGTAGCCGCCAAACATGGAGTGAATGGACTGACCAAGACGGCGGCCCTGGAATACGCCAAGGCGGGGATCCGGGTCAATGCAGTGTGTCCGGGGGCGATTCGTACGCCCATGTTCGAACGTGGACTGCGTGACAATCCTGGCATTGAAGAACAAATTGTTGCGTCAGAACCCATTGGTCGCATGGCGGCGCCGGCAGAGGTGGGCGAAGCAGTCGTCTGGTTGTGCTCCGACTCGGCATCCTTTGTGACTGGTCTGCCGATGGCGATTGATGGGGGTTGGGTGGCGCAGTAAATCCTGTTCTTGAGCTTTTCTGGGAAATCCTTGGACGGCTGGTTCATACCCCACGGGGAGGGACATTGTGATATTGTCAAGTTAATCGCTTACGGGCTGCCCGAGCTGCTCGTTATGGACACCCATTCTCCTCCTGACTACCATCTGCTTAGCACACGCCGGCTCGCTTTAGGCGCCGGCGCTCGTCCTCATCATAGCCTAGGCGTTCGAGGATCAGATCTATATGTTCCCCCAACCGGGGGACGGTCTCCGACGGGCGTCCGGGTTCATTCATGAACTTTACCGGGGAGCCCAGATGTTCAACGCCGTCTGGCCCGCGCACGATCATCTCACGGGCGCGCAGCTGCTCCCCCTGCCAGGCCTCTTGAAGATTGAGGACGGGCGCATAGCACACGCCTTTATCGGCGAGCCACTCGTCCCATTCGTCGCGGGTTCTCGTCGCAAAGGTCTTAGCCAAGAAGTGCTTGACCGGATCCTGGGCCGGACCCCACGGCTCACGGCAGAGGGGAATAAGGTCCGGTCGCCCCAGCACGGTTAGGAGGTTCTCTACAAAGTTCATCTCTGCACCCGAGAGAACAAGGGAGCCGCCATCGGCCGTTCGGTAGATATTGTAGAAAGCCGCGCCGCCGTGGAGGCGTTCCTGGCTCAGATCAGGGGGACGACCTTCAGCCAGCACACTACTCAGAATGTGTGGGGTCCAGGACATCAGCGCATCAGTCATTGCTACATCGAGGCGCTCTCCCTGCCCCGTTCGCTCTCGGCGGAGGAGCGCCATGAGAATGCCGATCAGCGCACTCGATCCCAGGGCGATATCGGCCATGGGCAGAGTCGGGAAAGTAGGAGCACCGCCAGGAGCTTGGCTAAGGCTCAGCACGCCCGTAAGGGCCTGGGCGCCAAGATCGTGCGAGGGCCGTTGGCTGAGTGGGCCCGTCTGCCCGAACGCCGACAGCGAACAGTAGATGATGCCCGGCGCTTGCTCTTGCACCGCCTGATACCCCAGCCCGAGACGGTCCATGACACCCGGGCGGAACGACTCGACAAGGACGTCGGACTGTGCGGCGAGAAGGAGGAAGATCTTCCGTCCCTCGTCGTGTTTGAGATTGAGGGTGAGACTGAGCTTTCCGCGCTGCGTGTTACGAAAATAGACAGGGTGCCCGGCTACCGGAGGGCCCAGCTGGCGGGTCGGCTCGCCCTGGTGACTCTCGATTTTGATTACCTCGGCCCCATGATCGGCCATCAGCATGGTGAGGTACGGTCCAGGGAGGAAGCGCGAGAGATCAAGCACCCGAATCCCAGATAGTTTCATATTGGTTGCCTCTGTACTCTTCTGTCTGTACTCTTCTGATTGAGATCGCGCTCACATGGAACTTTGATTCGACGCCGGCAGCCACATATTTCGGTCACTGCTCGGGAGAGTGTCACCGAATGTGTGGCGTAGATCAAGGCCGGAGCAAGTTTACCTGGTAAGGATAAACGACCACGAGTCTCCGGCCGAGATTAAAAATGTTGTTTCTGAGTAGCATGTTATTGGTCCCGATGGAGGATGCGTCCGGTATGAGGAAAGAACTCTTTATGCAAAGCATTGATCATTGCATTTTCCCCCTCCCCTCCCTTGTTTCTTTCCGATCAGCCTCGTACAACGTCCCAACATGCCTGCGAAGAAGATCGCCGTATCGAGGAAACGCACAGCCATTGAGGAAGAGATCCTCCTCCGTGCAGCTGATAAATTCGGCAAGCAAGGCTATCAAGCCACGACGCTGGACGAGATTGCCGCTGCAGCAGGAATCTCGCGGGCGGCGTTCTATCTCTATTTCCCCAACAAAGAAGAACTCCTCCGACGGATGTATAGCCAGGTCATTGCCACAAGCCAAGCGGCAATCGAGCGTATTGTCTCTGAAAACTTGCCAGTCTCCGAGAAGCTGCGTCGGATTATTCGGCGCCAAGTCCGGTACATGGCCTCGAACATCCCGCTGTCGCAAGTTTTTTTCTCCGAGATCTTTAACTTGCGTCCGGAATTGGGCCAGTGGGTGAGGCGTGCGAACCGCGCTTTCGGCGCGGTGATCGAGCGAGTGGTGAGCGAAGGGGTACAGAAAGGGGAGCTGGTTCAGGTACACCCCAAGCAATTTACCTATGCCCTGATGGGGATGTGCAACTGGATGCACCGCTGGTACCGACCTGGCGGCGAGTGGACCCCTGACACGGTGGCGGAGGAATTTATTCGCATCCTTGAGTCAGGCTACCTCACGCCGAGGATGGAGCATACCCATGCCCCTTGTCTGCAAGAAGTGCAGTCATTACGGCGTGAGGTTGCGGAGTTAAAGTCGCTGATCGAGACGCTCGTCCGCGCCGGTCAAGCGGGTAGAACCAGGACGTCTCGGAAAGATCCTCGTCCATTGTCCAGTGCGCGCTAAGCCGCGGCGCCGGTCGAACTACTACTCGCTTTATCCCCAACATCTCACCACAATCCCCTGCAGGCGCCAGATGCTAGGAGAGCAGTGGCTCTTCTGTCTCTCGCCTCCCTCCCCTTTTGTGTTGCTTCATACCTATTCTTTGGCTGCTTGCAGTTGACAGGTAGAGTAGACTTCGGTACTGGTTCATAGGTCTAATTTTTAGATTTATAAATCTATATTCCGTCGATGACGGCGCCGGAAAAAGGCGAGGTCGTCTGCGCTGTGTGACTGTCAGGTAAGCAATCAGAGGCAGCATAAGGAGAGCAGTTATGAATGACGCGTATAAGTTTCCGTATTCAGGCGCGATTGATGCTGACGGGCACATCTTGGAGCCGCCGGATTTATGGGAGCGTTATATCGATCCACAGTTCCGTGATCGTGCGATTCGGTTGCACCCTGGTAAAGATGGGCTCGAGGTGTTGGAATTTGGCGGGCGTCCCTCCAAATACATGGCTCCAGGCAGCTTGACCTTTGCTGGCGCCATGGGCAAATCGATTGAAGAACAGCAACCGAGCCCGGAGCGCACGTACGCGAACACGGCGCCTTTTGGTTCAATGGATGCCAAAGAGCGGATCGCATTAATCACTGAAGAAGGGCTGGAACGCGTGATTCTATATCCGACGATTGAGTTACTCTGGGAAGCCGAAATAGAAGATATTGAACTCGCTGCCGCCTACGCCCGCGCTTATAACCGCTGGATTTGTGACTTCTGCCGTGACTCCAATGGACGATTGATTCCTATCGCCCATATCTCTTTTGGTGATCCAGCCGAAGCCGCACGCGAGCTGGAGCGCGCCGCCGAGGACGGGGCCAGGGGCGCCTTTATCGCGCCGTACACCATTCCTAATAAAGGACACGCCCATCCTGACTACGACCGCTTCTGGGCTGTCGCCCAAGAGCGAGACCTGCCGGTTGGTATTCATCCCTGCGCCGAGCCGCCGACCAAACGCGTTCACCAGCGCTTTAAGGATATGCAAAAGTGGGCGGCGTGGCACTTCAACGTGCATGGTGGACAAGGTCCACTGCAAGCCTTTACAGCGCTGTTTCAGTATGGGCTGTTTGATCGCTTCCCCACGGTCAAGGTCATAGTCTTAGAGTCAGGCGCCGGGTGGGCTGGGTATTTACTCAATCGCATGGATGCTGTGGCCAAAACGATGGTGGGGCGTGGGATGAAGTTGAAGGAATTGCCGAGTTACTATTTTCACCGCCAGTGTTGGATCTCTGGCGACCCTGATGAGAAGGCGTTCGGCCATATCGTAGATTTTGTCGGCGCAGACAAATTCTTCTGGGCGTCGGACTTCCCGCATCCTGATCATCCGAGCAACTATATGACAGAGCTCGCCGAATTGGTTGCGCCGTTATCAGAGGACACGCGCCGTAAAATCTTAGGAGAAAATGTGAAGCATGTGTACCATCTGTCATAGGCCGCTACGGCAGGTGCTATAGAACTACGATCCGTAAGGAAAATTATCACAGAGAGTTAACATTCAATAATCAATTGTAAGGAGGTCTACAGATATGAGTGGCTACACAATAATCGATGTCGATACTCATGTGACCGAGAGTCCAGACCTGTGGACAAGTCGCGCCCCGGCCAAGATGCGCGACCAAGTGCCGCGGATTGAAACTACGGGCGACGGAAGCCTATCGTGGGTCGTAGGAGGAGGAGGGGGCCTGATCGCCAGTCCAGGGCTGACCGCGACTGCCGGGGTGGGGAGTATGAAGAATCCGCCCAAGACCTTTGAAGAAATGCACCCTGGGGCCTACGATGCCAAAGCGCGGCTCAAGTACATGGACCAGATGGGCATCTGGGCCATGGTCATGTACCCCAACGTTGGCGGCTTTGGCGCCCAGCAATTCCTGAAGTTGGGCGACCCGGAGCTGATGCTGACTTGCGTGCAAATCTACAACGACTGGCAGACCGAGTGGGCGTCGGCCGACGCCCGGCGCTTGCTGCCGATCACTTCACTGCCGTTTTGGGATGTAGCGGCGGCGGTGAAGGAAGTGCGCCGCTGCGCCGCCATGGGGCATAAAGGCATTCTGTTCACCGGCGAGCCGCAATCCTTGGGCCAACCGCTGTTAGGTGATCCACAGTGGAATCCGCTGTGGGAAGTCGCCTGCGAACTCGACTTACCGATCAGTTTTCATATCGGGTCTGGCAATATGGAGATGGGACTGTTGCAAACCAAGATTGCCGCGTATGGGAAGATGGCGGCGTTTACGGAGCTGTCGGTGGATATCTTCCTGCGTAACGGCATTCAGATGAACGACCTGATCATGTCGGGTGTGCTGGCGCGGTATCCGAAGATCAAGTTTGTCTCGGTGGAAAGCGGCATTGGGTGGATTCCGTTCGTGCTTGAAGCGCTCGATTACCAGTTCCACGGCAATGGTGTGGCCGAGGAGCATCCGGAATTCGACATGCTGCCGTCAGAATACTTTGCGCGTAACATCTATGCTTGCTACTGGTTCGAGCAGACCGCGCCACGCCGACTGATCGATAAAGTTGGGGTCGATAACATTCTCTTCGAGACGGACTTTCCGCATCCGACCTCCCTCTATGGCGAGGAGGTCCACGCGCGGATCAAAGGTGGACTCTCAGATTGTGAGGAGTCGGTGCAGCGAAAGATTTTGTGGGAGAACGGACAGAAGCTGTACAAGGTGGAGGGGCCCACGGCCGCGGATGAGGCCAAACGCGCGGCATAGGCGACAGGAAGTCTTGTTAAAATGGAGAGAGCAGACCCATAAGCTGCTGGGCTGGAAGACGGACATGAAACAGAGGCCTAGTGACTATTTTCGTCGGCAGTGCTGGATCTCGTTTGATCCGGACGAGACCACCCTGCCAGCTATGATTGAGCGGAGTGGGGCAGAGCGATTTCTGTGGGCTTCGGACTTTCCCCACTTCGACGCCAGTCCCGAGCCGGTCAAGGAAGTGAAAGCGGCCGTTGCCGCACTCCCGGCGAGTGTGCAGCAAAAGATTCTCGGCGATAACGCGGCAGAAGCCTATCAATTGTCCTAATCTGCAGGCAGGAATCACCTCTGCTTGTATTGCAGAAACAAACTAGACAAAGGCTCCACTGTTGAGTCTTTGTCTCCTGTCCGACTGTCAACCACAGGAGGTCTGTTATGGCAAAGTTCGGCGTGCTCGTTCTTCCCCGACCCGAAGCCCCGCGCGAGGTCAAGATGTTGGAGGAGATGGGCTTTGACATTGCTCTGATTCCAGACTCCCAGGCCCTTGCACGAGAGGTGTACGTCACCCTCACCGCCTGTGCGGCTAACACCAACAAGATCACTCTAGGCACGGGAATCACAAACCCTCTCACCCGTCATCCTTCGGTCACCGCCTCCGCTATCGCCAGCCTTAATGATGTTTCTGGTGGACGCGCGCTCCTCGGCATCGGTCGGGGAGATAGCGCCGTTCGTAAGATCGGCCGTGAGATCGTACCGCTCAGGTCGTACCGGGCCTATATCGAGGCAGTGCGAGGGCTGCTGGCCGGAGAGGTCGTGGAGTACGAGGGGGCGCAATTTGCGCTGGAGTGGCTCAGTCGTCCGGTCCAGCAGCCTGTGCCCGTCGACATGGCGGCCAGCGGGCCCAAGAATCTTGCCCTGGCGGGGGAGCTAGCCGACCGCGTTTCGATGTGGTTGCCGGCTGACGCCGAGCTGATCGCGCGAGGGGCAGCGTCTGTGCGCACGGGGGTTGAGCGCGCCCAGAGAGATTCGGCGAAGCTCCAACTCGGAGCCTATCTCCCCTGTTTTCTCTCCTCGGATTTGGGCAAAGCCCGTGAGGTGGTGCGTGGAGCGGCTGCCGTGGGGGTCAACTTTTTCGCCTGGGATAAGAGTGTCCGTATTGAGGATCTCCCAACTCCCTTGGCGGCCGAGGCGCAAAAACTGCGTGGCCAGTACTCCTTTAGCGGGCATGGGCAGAGCGAATCGGCTCACGCCCGGCTCCTCTCGGAAGAGTTTATCGACTGGGCGTGTCTGGTAGGGTCGGCCGAAGCATGTGTAGACAAGTTGCAGGGCCTTTTCGCGCAGGGCCTGCAGTACGTCTATTTCCTGATCGGCGCCATAGGGGTTTCCGAGGAAGATAAAAGAGGCGTATTGAAGGTGCTAGCCGAGAAAGTGTTGCCCCGTTTCAAATAAGGATGAAGTCGCGCGACAGATCGAAACGTTCGGCAGGCGTCTCTTACTACAATATCAATAGGAATGGAGAGGAATGACATGAAAGCAGCGGTGCTCTATGAACGGAAGACGCCCTTAAAAGTTGAAGAGGTTGATCTCGATCCGCCAAAAGCGGGAGAGGTGTTGGTCAAAGTAGTCGCTAATGGCGTGTGCCATAGTGACTATTCGGTGATCCACGGTGTCTTGCCGCTCCCGCTGCCGGTCGTACCTGGACATGAGGGGGCGGGGATTGTCGAAGAGGTGGGACCTGGCGTCACGCTGGTGAAGCCGGGAGACCATGTCGTACTCTCGGCGGTTCCTTATTGCGGTCATTGTTACTACTGTTCGTTTGGTGAGTTCGTGCAGTGTGAAAACACAGTGGTGGTGATGGGTCGCGGAACCCTTGCCGATGGGACGTCGCGCTTGCGCAAGAATGGAACGGCGATTCACCACATGGCGGGCCTCTCTAGCATGGCGCAATATGCCGTGGTGGCGGAGCTGGCGTGCATTAAGATTCCTCAGGAGGTTCCTCTGCAAACCGCCTGCTTGGTGGGCTGCGGCGTGATTACGGGAGTTGGGGCGGCGATCAATACTGCCCAGGTCGCCGCCGGCAGTAGCACCGTGGTAATCGGCTGCGGCGGCGTTGGATTGAATGTCATCCAAGGCTGCGTGCTGGCCGGCGCAGGCACGATCATCGCGGTTGATTTATTGGACAACAAGCTCGAAGCGGCGACACGGTTCGGCGCGACCCATACTATTAACCCGCAACGGCAAGATGTCGTGAAGACTGTTCGCTCACTCACCGAAGGTAGAGGCGCGGATTACGCCTTTGAAGTGATTGGGTTAGGAAAGACGATCGAGCTCGCCTATGCCTGCATCCGTCGGCGCGGAACCGCCATCATTGTTGGCGCGGCGGCGCGAGAAGATCGGGTGACATTGCCGGCGGCGAGTTTTCTTGGCGAGAAAACTCTCAAGGGATCGGCATACGGGTCCGCACGGCCGCGCGTGGACTTATCACGGCTCATAAACCTGTACATGCAAAAGAAACTCAAGCTCGATGAGTTAGTGACGCGCACCTATGCGCTTGACGATGTCAATGAAGCCATGACCGCCTTGGAGAAGGGTGAAGTCATCCGTAGCGTCCTGGTCATGTAGGGTGGAATGCTATAGCAGAATGGTCTGCCGAAAAAGTACAATGTACTCTTCAGAAGAATGAGGCTCGTAAACACGCCGCTGTGGAGGGACACATGACGAACTTCCGTAAAGATCATATCCAAGCCAATGGCGTTGATTTCCACTATTTAGAAATAGGAACCGGCCCCTTGGTCCTTTGTTTACACGGGTTCCCAGATAACGCCTTTACTTATCGTTACTTGGGGCCCACGCTGGCTGAAGCCGGCTTCCGTGTCGTTGCGCCGTTCATGCGCGGCTATGCGCCGACCAGCCGCCCGCAAAACGAACGCTACCAATCTATCTTACTAGCGCAGGACGCCGTCGCGTTGATTGCAGCGTTGGGCGAGGAGAGGGCGTATGTCGTCGGACACGATTGGGGCGCTTTGGCGACGTATGGGGCTGCAGCGTTGGCGCCCGAGCGCGTGCGGAGAATTGTCACGCTTGCCGCGGCTCATCCCGCGACGTTACTGGGCGCGCTGGCGACAAACTACGACATGATCAAAGGCGGGTGGCACGCGTACTTCTTCCAGATGCCTTTTGCCGAGCAAGCGGTCCAAGCCAACGATTACGAGTTTGTTGAGAAATGGTGGCGTGACGCATCGCCAGAGTACGACATCCCACGCGAAGTCATGGAAAGCGTCAAAGGGACATTCCGTCAGCCGGGCGTCGTCACCGCAGCACTGAACTATTATCGCCACACCATGAACCCGGCGAACCGCGACCCTGCGTTGGCGGCTTTACAAGAACAAGTCACAACGACGCGCACACCCGTACCAGCGTTGGCGCTGCATGGCACGAAAGATCGTCCTGGGCGGCTAGCAGCATTCGAAAGCATGGATCAGTTTTTCGCCGCAGGGCTTGAGAAAGTTATCCTCCCAGGCGCTGGCCACTTCCTGCATCTGGAGCGTCCCCTGGAAGTGAACCCGAAAATAATAGAATTCTTGCAACATCCATAGGAACTGAAGAAGTGATTTCCGATCTTCATTGTTGCAATGAGATTTCTTAACAAAATGGAAAAAGGAGGAATACTATGGCTGGACGATTAACTGGAAAGGTTGCCTTGGTAACCGGCGGAAGTTCGGGTATAGGCCGGGCCACCGCTCAGATTTTTGCTCGGGAAGGGGCCAAGGTCGTCGTGGCTGATGTTGGTGTTGAGGGCGGTGAAGAAACCGTGCGGCTGATCACCGCTGCGGGCGGGGAGGCGATATTTGTCAAGACTGATGTTTCGCAATCCGCTGAGGTTGACGCGATGGTCAAGAAAGCCGTGGATACGTATGGCCGGCTCGACTGCGCTTTCAATAACGCAGGCATTGAAGGCGCGTTACAACTGACGAGTGACTACGACGAGGCGGCCTGGGATCGGGTTCTCAGTATCAATCTGAAAGGCGTGTGGCTGTGCATGAGAGCAGAGATCCGGCAAATGCTCAGTCAGGGCGGCGGCGCCATTGTCAACACGGCGTCGGCGGCTGGTCTGGTGGGCATTCAGGGTATATCCGCTTATGTGGCGTCCAAACATGGGGTGAACGGGCTGACCAAGACGGCGGCGTTGGAGTACGCCAAGTCCGGCATTCGGGTCAATGCGGTGTGTCCTGGCGGAGTCGACACGCCGATGGTGAAACGTGTCTTCGGCGACAACCCTCAATTTGCCGAAGCAGCGGCGGCTGGAGAGCCCGTCGGGCGTTTGGCGCAACCCTCCGAGATTGGCGAAGCCGTCGTGTGGCTGTGTTCGGACGCTGCATCGTTTGTGACCGGCCTACCGATGGCGGTCGATGGCGGCTGGGTGGCGCAGTAATTCTGCTAGTAAGCCTTCAGGAGTAAAGAAGCTCAGAGGGCAGGCCATGACGTTCGATGAAGTGCTCGCGCAGGTCCAAGAATTGCTCCAGCGAGAGAAACGGGTCTCTTATCGGGGCTTAAAGCGGCGGTTTGCTCTGGATGACGAGTACCTGGAAGACCTCAAGGAAGAACTCATCGGCGCTAAGCGACTCGCTGCCGATGAAGAGGGACGCTTTTTGGTCTGGAGGGGCGACACGACAGCGCCGAGTGAGCATTTGCCAGGCGCCAGTCCTTCACCTTCTACTCCTAGTCCTCAGCCCTTAGGTGCTAAACCTCAGGCGCGCGCTGCGAGACGAAGCGATGGCGAGCGGCGTCAGCTTACGGTCATGTTCTGTGACTTGGTGGGCTCCACCACGCTGTCCGCCCAGCTCGATCCCGAAGAGCTACGCGAAGTCGTGCGCGCTTATCAAGAAACCTGTACGGAAGTCATTCAGCGCTACGAAGGCTACATCGCCCAACATCTGGGCGATGGCTTACTGGTCTACTTT
>JACXTT010001661.1_pt1 | contig 36589 bp, 28 predicted proteins | sample 9270951 | NCBI WGS metagenome assembly JACXTT01 (sample SAMN15532306, study PRJNA645909) | rock metagenome | isolation source: weathered quartz diorite | place: Puerto Rico | collected 2017-06-21 | reverse complement strand
CTAGCCCCATCACTCGGACGGTCCCATCCGCGTTCCGCACACCCTCCCAACCTTCCCAGTTATGCGATCCGCCCCCCGCTCCGGGGCCGGCGGCGAGGATGAGCGCGATGATCCCGAGAACGCCGATCAGCTTCGTCGTCTTCATGGCCGTCCCCCCTGATGCCGAGAGTCCGCGAGGGTTGAGTGTACGTTGACCCGTCCGAGATTTTCGGCGTGGGGGATCGGGTTCGGCGGAAACTACGGAACCGTCCCCTTGACCAGCGGTCAGGCATCCGGGAAGTGGCGGAGCCGACGGGGCTCGAACCCGCGACCTCCGGAGTGACAGTCCGGTGTGCTAACCAACTGCACTACGGCTCCGCGCCGTGCAACCTTCTCTACGAATCAAGGGACGGAAAAACCGGTGGATCATAGCACCCGGCCGAGGCAATTCAAGGCCGGCGGGCGAGCTGTGGTGGGCGGTACCGGACTCGAACCGATGACGTCCTGCGTGTAAAGCAGGTGCTCTACCAGCTGAGCTAACCGCCCAGGCCTACTGTAAACCGGGCGCCTATACTTCGGCACATGGGATGCGCGATCCTCGCGACGGCCTGGGCGCTCGGTGCGCTGCTCGCGGATGCGCCGCAGCCGTCTCCGACGCCGACGCCGACACCCACGCCTTCGGCTTCCCCCGGTCCGCAATCATCGCCCGCTCCGTCCCCGGCTGCGTCGGGACAGGTCCGCGGCTCCGTCTCCTACGGCCGCCATCAGCCTGCGGTCGGGGCGATCGTGGTTGTCGTTCCCGAGGGGGGCGGCTCGCCCATTCGCCTCGCGACGACGGGGACCAACGGCACTTTCGCGTTCAACGGGCTCGCCGATGGGATCTACCGTGCGGACGTCGAGCGCGAGGGGTACTCGCCGGTGACGAAGACCGGGATCCAAGTGCGCGCGCCGTTCCGCGCCGTCGTCGAGGTCCTGCTCGTCAAGGGCGCGCCGGCGCGTGAGGCGGCCAAGGCGGTCGACGGAAGCGCATCGCTCGGAGGAATCATACGGATCGCCGGTGGTGCGCCTCTCGCGGAAGCCCGCGTTCGCTTGACGCGGAGCGACGGTGCGGACGATTCGAAGACGATCCTCACCAACGGATCGGGGGCGTTCTATGTTCCGCGGATGAAGGCCGGGCGCTGGCACCTCGACGTTCAGGGGGCGGGCCTCCTGCCCATGCGCGCCGACCTCGACGTCGTAGGAGACGTCGCGATCGACGCCCAGCTCGCCGCACAGCCGGCGAACTACCACCCGCTGCCGCAGGATCTGATCGTTCCGGAAGAGGTCATCCCGCCAGCAGGATCGTAGCTGGCGTCACTTCGCCGCGGACGCCCCCACGGCGCCGCGCACGGCGAAATACCCGCGCCGGGCACGGACCGTCCAGTCGGGGTTGCTCGATTTCACCTCGAGCTTGATGAACCGGCCGTCCCAATTCTTGTTGGTCGTCGAGTACGAGAGGTAGTACTGGCGGCGCAGCTCTTCCGCGACCTTCTTGTAGACCTCGGCGAGATCCTTGGCCTTCGTGACGAAAAACGCGCGCCCGCCGGTCGTCTCTGACAGCTCCTTGAGGACGGACTTCTTGACGTCCCCGAGGCCGATCGCATAGAGCAGCACGCTCTGCGCCTTCGCCTCCTCGACGATGCGGTTGTACGCGAACTGGCTCGACGTGTCGTCGCCGTCCGTGAGCAGCACGATCGCCTTGCGCCCCTCGATCCCGCGGAGCTTGCGGAACGCGGCGTGGAGCGCGTCGTAGAGGGCCGTCGAGCCGAGGGCCTCCGTGCTGTTGACGGCTTCCTTGAGCTGCGCCTGCTCGCCGGTCAGATCCTGGAGGAGGAAGACCTTGTCATCGAAGTCGATCACCAAGGACTTGTCCTGCGGGCGAAGCGTCTCGACGAACGAGGCCGCCGCCTGGTGGACGTCGGGGAGGGAATCGCGCATCGAGCCCGAGCTGTCGAGCACGATCGCCATCGTGATCGGCCGGTCTTCGAGGAGAAAGTCGCGGATGGTCTGCGGGGCGCCGTCCTCGTAGACGGTAAAGCTGTCCTTGGTCAGGTCGCCGACCAGGTGGTCCGACTTGTCCGTGACCGTCACCCACAGGATGACGCGGTTGACCTCCTCGAACGCCTCGATGGTGATCTTGCGCGTGACGACGACGTCGCTGACCGAGAACCCTTCCTTGTGGTAGAGGACGGCGCGGATCACCCACGCCTTGCTCTCCTCGCCGAAATCGTGCACGCACTCGTAGGGCGCCTCGCGGTCGACGAAGATGACCTTGTCCTTGACCAGGAACTCGACGCGGTCGACGTCCGAGGGCGCCTCCGCCTTGACCTCGGCCCGGATCACCGTGCGGCCGACGACGAATTCGTCGGGGGCCGGGGAGACGATGTGAATCGAGAAGCCGCGTCGCTTCTCGGCATCTTGCGCCAGGGTCGGGGCGGCCGAGGCGACGATCAGCGCGGAGGCGATCAGAAATCTCATGGCGAAGCCGCCGGCGCCAGCTCGGAGAGAACCCGCCGCGCTTGCTCCGCGGTCGCACCGGCCGGGTGCGCGTCGAGGAACGCTTGGTAGCTCGCGGTCGCGGCGGCGGTGTCGCCGAGACGTAGCTGCGCGTTGGCCAAGTACAGGCGCGCCACCGGGTGCTTGGGGTCAAGGCTCAGGGCGCGCGAAAACGCTTCCTTGGCCTCGGCGTCGTCCCCAAGTCGGGCGAGGGACGCGCCGTCGTTGACCTCGAGGTCGGCGCGCTTCTGCGATTTGGCGAGGTCGGCGTAGATCTCGTGCGCTTCGCGGAACCGCCCCGCACGGAACTGAAAGAACGCCAGCGTCTCGCGCTCGGCTCCCTGCGGGGACGCCGCGGCGAGAAGATCGGCGGCGCGGTCGTAGTGTCCCTTCCCCGCTTCGAGGGCCGACAGCGCGGTGCGATCGGCGTCGGTCGCCGCTCCCGACGCGACGGCCCCCTCGAGCGACGCTATACGGTCCTGCTCGGCGAGGATCGCCGCGCGCTGCTTCCCCAGCTCGTCGCGCTGCCGGTGGGGGAGCCGCTCGTCGGAGAGCGCGGCGTCGATGTGCTGCACCGCGCCGGCGTAATCGCCGCGCCGCCGGCAGATCTCGGCCAGCCCTCGCCGCGCCCCGGGCTGCGCCGGATCGATCGCGATGGCCGCCTGAAAGGCCGACTCCGCCCCCGTCGTCACCCCCATCCCCAGCAGCACCTCGCCCAACGTGACGTGGTGCGATGGATCTTTCGGCTCGAGCTCGATCGCCTTGCGGATCGTCGCGACGGCCTCGTTCGAGAAGCCGAGCCGGCCGTAGGCCGAGGCGAGCCTGTTCAGCCCCGGGCCGAAATCGGGCCGCACGGACACCGCCTCGACGAGCAGCTTCACCGCGTCGTCGAGCTTTCCCTGGCGCAGGTAGAGGTCGCCGAGATGGGTGTAGGCGGGAGCGAACCCCTTGTCGCTCGCCAAGGCACGCTGGTAGAGGCCGATCGCTTTGTCCTCGTCCGCCTGCGCCTCCGCGGCGCGCGCCTGGCCATCGAGCGCCGGAGCGTACTCCGGCCGCAGCTTCATCGCCCGGACGTAGCACGGGGACGCTTCGTCGGTGTCTCCCTCGGCGAGCCAAGCATCGCCAAGGCTGACGTTCGCCTGCAGATGATCGGGGTCGAGGTCGAGCGCGATCCGATAGGCGTCGACCGCGTCCGCGTATCGGCGGTCGCCCGCCAGCGCGAGCCCCAGGTAGTAGTGAGCCGGGAATGAGTTCAGGCTTATCGCGGCCGCTTTCTGGAGTGGGCCGATCGCCGCCCGGTAATCGGCCCGGTTGTAGGCGGAAACTCCTTCGTTCAGGAGCTTGAAAGCGTCCTTGCGGACCTCGATCGCCTTTCCGGCGAGAGCCGGCGCGGTCCCCGCCGCGAGCGCGGCGGCGACGACGAGCGCGGGAGCGCGGCGAAGCATGCGGAAAATCTTATCCCCGCAAGGCCTCCCTGTCGCTCACCATCAATCCGTCGCGGATCTCGACGATGCGCCCCGCCCGCCGCGCCAGCGCGGCGTCGTGCGTGATGACGATCATCGTACGTCCTTGGCGCCACAGATCCTCGAAAAGCGACATGACGTCGCCGCCCGAGGTCGTATCGAGGTTTCCGGTCGGCTCGTCGGCGAGGACGATGTCCGGGTTCATGGCCAACGCGCGGGCGAGGGCGACTCGCTGCATCTGTCCGCCCGACAGCTCGGTCGGCCGGTGCTCCATCCTCTCCTTCAATCCGACCTTCTCGAGTAGCTGGTGGACGCGCGCCTTCCGCTCCTTTTTCGGGACACCACCGAACATCATCGGCATCTCCACGTTCTCGAACGCCGTGATCTGCGGGAGCAGGTTGAAGTTTTGGAATACGAATCCGACCCGCTCGTTGCGGATCTTGGCGAGCTCGTTCTTTCCCAAGCCCGCCACCTCCTTGTCCCGAAGAAGGTAGGTCCCCTCGGTCGGCGTGTCGAGGCAGCCAACGAGGTTCATCAGCGTCGATTTCCCGGAGCCGGACGGACCGACGATCGCGACGAACTCGCCGGCGCGGATGCGGAGATCGATTCCCTTGAGCGCCTCGACTCGGATCTTCCCCGTGTCGTAGACCTTCCGTATCCCCGACATCGAGATGACGTCGGCGGCCTGCGCCTGGGCCCGGGGCCGTTCGAGAGCCACGCTCATGTCCGCCTCACTCGTAGCGCAGCGTTTGCGCCGGGTCGATCGACGCCGCGCGCCGCGCGGGGAAATAGGCCGCGAAGAGCCCGATCATGCCGAGGATTCCGGCCGAGATCAGCCCGACCATGGGGGAGAGAGTCGGCTTGCCGAGGAACTGCAGCGCCTCGCTCTTGAGCGGGACGAAGCCGAGCCCGATGATGATCGTGGTGGCGAAGAGCAGGCCCAAGAGGCCGCCGAAGATCGTGTAGGCGAGTCCCTCGAGGAGAAGGGGCGCGGTGATCCACGAAGGCCGCGCCCCGAGCGCCATCTTGACGCCGATCTCGCGCGTCCGCTCCTTCACGGTGGCGTACATGATGTTGGCGACGCCGACCCCGCCGATCATCAGCGTCAGGCCTCCGATCAGCCCGAGGAAACCCTGGATGCCGATCAGGATGTTGCGCATGATCTTTTGTCCTTCGACCGTGTCCCAGAATCGGATGGCGCGATCGTCCTCGGGATCGAAGCTGTACTTCGCCGCGCACACCTTTTGGAGCTCCTTGAGGGCCGTCTTCATCATCTTGGGATCGGCGGCGCGGACGACGAGATTGGCCAGGTACTTCCGGACGATCTGAGCCTGGAACGTCGTGATCGGTATCACGGCGTGGTTCTTGTCGGGGCCGCCGTAGGTCCCCATCTGGAGCCGCTTGGCGAGCACGCCGACGATCGTGTACGGCATCGAGTTGATCAGCATCTGCTTCCCGACGGGATCCTGGTCGCCGAACAAGTCGTGCGCGAGCTCGCCTCCCAGGAAGACGACGCGACGCCTCAATGTGACATCGTCGTCGTTGAGGAATCGACCGCCGGGAGCGGGGACGTGATTGCGCAGGTCGCCGTAGGCCGCTTCCGTGCCGATCAGCTGCGCGTTGACCGTTTTCTTGCCGTAGGTGAAGTTCGTGCCCCAGGTGACGAACTCGCCGATGACGCCGTTGAACAGCGGCACGCGCTCCTTGATCAGAGGAACGTCCTCCGGGACGAAGTGCACGCTGCGCCCCGCCGGAAGGCCCTGCCAGACCTTCGTCGTCTCGGAGGCCCAGATGACGGCGATGCCCGTACCCATCCCGCGGTTGGCGACGGAGAGCTGGTCACGAAGACCTTGACCGAACGCGAGGAGCAGGAGGAGAGCGACCGAGCCCCACGCGATCGCCGCGATCGTCAGCACGGCGCGCTTTTTCTGGAGGCGCGACGACGAGAGGAACAGGTGGAAGACGACGCCCGGGCCGCGCATCGTCCCTCCTAGAGCTTCATCGCGACGACAGGATCGAGGGCCGCCGCGTCGCGGGCGGGGAAAAACCCGGCGAGAAGTCCGACCGAGCCCAGGAGCGTCGCCGTGACGGTCGCGACGAACGGCGAAACCACCGGCGTGCCGACGTACTCGGTGAATCCCAGAGCGGGAAACGCGGCGCAGATGCCGATCGTCACGCCGAGCCCGATCGCGCCACCGATCCCGGTGATCAGCAGGGTCTCGAGCATGAATTGAACGAGGATGGCGCCGGGGCGCGCGCCGAGCGCCATCTTGATTCCGATCTCCCGCGTCCTCTCCTCGACGACGACGTTCATGATGTTCGATACGCCGATGCCGCCGACGACGAGCGTGAGCGATCCGACGATTCCGAGGAACGCGCGGAATGAGATCCCGAAGGTGTTGACGAACTGGAACATCTCGGTGGTGTCCCAAATGCCGATCGCTTCCTTGTCCTTCGGGTCGAAGCGGTGCTTGGCCGCCGTGATCTCCAGGACCTGGGCCTTCAGGGCGTCCGTCTTCTTGGAGTCGGTCGCCTTGAAGATGAACTCGTCGACGTATTTCTCACCGGTCAGCGCGCGATGGGTCGTGCCGGGGATGAACGCATTGTCCTTGTCGCGACCGCTGTAGCTCGAGTCCTGAGGCTTCTTGACCATGACGCCGATGACCAGGAACGGCGAGCCGTTCATGTACAGCGTCTTCCCGACGGGGTTCGTCTTTCCGAACACCGTCTCGGCGAGGTCGTTGCCCAGGAAGACGACCCGGCGGCGTCCGTCCCAGTCGAGCTGGTCGATCCAGCGGCCGCCTTCCTGCGGGACGATCGTCCGCATCGAGGCGAAAACCGGGGTGACGCCGTGGACGTCGACCGCCATCGATTTCTTCTCGTAGATCAGCTTGAACGAGGCCTCGTACTCGCTGGAGATCGCCTCGAGCCCGTCCGCCTTGGCGCGGATGAGCTGCATGTCGTCCTCGTCGAGGCGGATCACACGCCCCTTCCCCAACCCTTGGAACGGCAGCGAAGTGCGGGACGGCCACGCGATGCAAATGTTCTCGCCGAGGCCCGCGGAGCTCTTGTACATCTGCTCGTGAAGCCCCTGGCCGAAAGCGAGAAGCAGGCTGACGGCTGCGGTCCCCCAGACGATGCCGAACGTCGTCATGAGCGTTCGCATCTTCTGCGACTTGAGGTCGCGCAGAAGCTGGCGGAACTGGAGCCAGAAGGCCACTAGAAGTCGCTCTTGGGCTTCGGGGGCCTCTGGACGATCAGGTCTCCTTTCTTGACGCCGGAGGTGACCTCGCAGTTCAACCCGTCGGACAGGCCGGTCTTGATCTCGACCTTCTTCGACGGCGACTTCGGTCCCGGGCCCGGGATCTCGACGAAGGCCTTCTTGCCGCCGTCCTCGAATTGGATCGCCCGCTCGGGGACGATCAGGATGTCCTTCTTCTCTTTGATGACGAGGTCGGCGTTCGCGGAGTATCCCGCCCGCAGCGTGATCTCCTGGCCGGGATCCATCTCGAGCTCCACCTCGAACAGCTTGGCGTTGTCTTTTTCGGTCGCCTGCGGCGCGATCCGGGTCAGCTTCCCGCTGATCGTGGCGTCGGGAAGCGCGCCGATCCTGAGGCGGGCCGGGAGGCCGATCGAGAGCTTGCCCACGTCGATCTCGTCGACCGTGCCCTTGAAGATGAGGTCCTTCATCTCGGCGATCGAGGCGAGGTCGGTGCCCGCCTGATAGGTCGTCAGCGGGACGACGGGATCGCCGGGGTTGGCGAGGCGCTCGAGCAGCGTCCCGGCCGCGGGAGCGCGCACGACCGATTCCATGCCGGCGCCGCCCCCTTGGATGCGCCCCTTCTGGAGCAGCTCCAGGTTGTCCTTGGCTTGCGCCAAGGCGATCCTCGCTTGGTCGAACGCCTGATTCTTCACGTCGTGGTCGCCCCGCGAGAGGATTCCGGAGATCGACAACTCGTTCGCCCGGTTCAGGTCTCGCTCGGCCTGGTCGTACGTGCTCTGCGCCTTCTCAACTTGGCGCTCGGCCTCCACCCGCTCGGCCGGGGTGGGATCGGGGACGATGTCGAACAGCGGGTCGCCGGCCGCGACGCGGTCGCCAACCTCGACGTGGCAGCGCTTGACGATCCCCGAGATCTTGGATTTGACATGGAACTTGACGCGCGGCTCGATCTTGCCGACCGCGACGGCTTTGTCCGTGATCGAGCCGGTGACGACCTCGATCTTCTTGATCCCGTCGTCCCCGCCATCCCGGCTCTGAAGCCATGCGTAGGCCCCGACGATGGCGAGCGAAAGGACGCCGAGGATGATGAGTATCTTGACGACCTTACCCATAACGGCACTCCTCCCGAGTTCCTGAGCCTTCCCGTAATACGTCCGACCCGGGCTGAAGGTTCCTCGGTAAGCCCGAGATTCCGCGGGGAGTTTGACGGACCGTCCCGTTGTTCGGATACTTCGTAGACCGAGGCCGACCTACCGAGGAGCAGGACGGATGACGTCGTTCCGTTGCGCAGAACCCGGACGAATCCCTGTCGCGTTGATGGCGGTGGCGCTCCTCGCCGCGTGCTCCACCGGCCGGGCCGACCCCGAGACGGCCCTGCCCCGGGGCGGGGTCGGGCCGGGAGACCTGACCGTGAGACGCGGGAAGTTCGAGAGCCGCTTCATCTTGACCGGGCAGCTCGTTGCCGTCAGCTCCGAGAGCCTGTTCGTCCCGCGCATGCCGTCTTGGCAGACGACGATCCGCTGGCTCGAGGCGGAAGGCGCCGTCGTCAAGCAGGGTCAAAAGCTCGTCGAGTTCGACACAGCGTCCTTCGCCCAGGACTACGGGGAAAAGCGACTCGCATGGGATCAGGCCGAGAGCGATCTCGAGCAGGCCGAGGCGGACCGAACTGGCCAGAAGGCGGAGAAGGAGTTCCAGGTCGCCCAGAAAACGATCGCGGTCGAAAAGGCCAAGATCGCTGCCGCGATCCCGGCGGAGTTCGTCCGCGGCAAGGACTACCAGGAGAACCAGCTCGCGCTGTCGCGCGCGAGCACCGAGCTCGCCAAAGCCCAGCAGGATCTCGACTCACACGAGGAATCCTCGGCCGAGCTGGTCCGGCAGAAACAGATCGCGGTCGAGAAAGCGCGCCGCGAGCTGGATGCCGCGGCTCAGGCCCTGGACGGGATGGTCCTGAAGGCCCCGCGAGACGGCATTCTGGTCGTGGCGGATCACCCATGGCAAGGCCGGAAGATCCAGGTCGGCGATTCGGTGTGGGTCGGGCTGCCGGTCGTCAGTCTTCCCGATCTCGGCGCGATGTACGTGGAGGGCAAGCTCTCGGACGTGGACGACGGGCGGATCACGCCAGGCCTTCCCGCGAGCTGCGTGCTCGACGCCTATCCCGACCGGACCTACAACGGCAAGATCACCGACATCACGCCGGTGGCCCAGGAAGCCGCCGGCCGTTCGCTCCGCCGCGCCTACAACGTCCGCATCGCCCTCGATGCGTCCGACAGCCAGCGAATGCGCCCGGGCATGTCGGTCAAGGTCGAGGTGCGGCCCGGCGCGCGCGACAGGGTCCTGATGGCGCCGCGCGCCGGTCTCGATCTCTCGGGGCCGACGCCGCGCGCCCGGCTCGCCTCCGGCAAGGACGTCGACGTCCGTCTCGGCCCCTGCAACCTCGACCGGTGCATCGTCGAGAGCGGCGTCGACGAGGGAGACCGGCTGAGGTCGGACGGATGAACCGGCGCTCCGTCGCGGTCTTCGGCACCATCGCGGTCATCGTCGCGGGGTGGTGGGCCTTCACGCGCGGCAGCGCACCCGACGCCCTGTGGGCCGACGCCGCGCGCGGAGACCTGGTGTTGAGCGTCGAGGTCAACGGAACGCTCGAGGCCGTCTCGAGCGCGCCGATCGGGCCGCCGCAGGTCCCCGACGTGTTCGACTTCAAGATCGCCATGATGGCCCCCGAAGGGAAAGACGTCCCCGCCGGCGCCCCCGTCCTGGGGTTCGACACGAGCGAGCTCGATCGCAAGTTCCTCGAAAAGAAGGCCGAGAGCGAATCCGCGGGTAAGCGCATCGAGAAGAAGGAGAAGGACTCCCAGATCGCCCGGGAGAATGACGACCTGCGCTTGGCGGAGGCGACGTCGCGCTGGAAGAAGGCCTCGCTCGAGCTCGAGGTTCCCGAGGACCTGGTGAAGAGCCAGCAGCTTCGGGAGTCGCGCCTGAACTACGAGGATGCCCAGCGCGAGATGGAGTTCATCGACGTCAAGCTCAAGGCGGTGCGACACGCGGACGAGGTGTCGCTCGCCGCCCTGCATGCATTGAAGGACGCCGCCGACCGCCGGGTGAGGGAGATCCAGGCGGCGATCGATGCGATGACCGTGAAAGCGCCGCGAGCCGGTACGGTCGTCTACGCGACGAGCTGGCGCGACGAGAAAAAAAAGGTCGGGGACTCGGCGTGGCGCGGCGAGCGCATTCTCGAGATCCCCGATCTCGCCGCGATGAAGGGGATCGGCGAGGTCGACGAATCCGATGCGGGGAAGATCACGGTCGGTCAAAAGGTCCGCTTCCGCCTCGAGGCCCACCCCGACATCGAATTCACCGGCAAGATCGCGTCGATCTGGAGCACGGTCCAACGGAAGTCGTGGCGCAGCCCGATGAAGATCGTCAAGCTCGAGGTCGTGCTCGACGCCACCGATTCGCGCAAGATGCGGCCCGGGATGCGATTCCGCGGGGTCATCGAGACCGGCCGGATCGCGAATACGCTCCTCGTCCCCGCCGATGCCGTGTTCCCTACCGACCGGGGGCCGATGGCGTTCCGGCGGTCGGCCGTCGGCTGGTCGCGCCGCGTGCTGACGCTGGGCGCCCGCAACGAGACGTCGGTCGAAGTGAAAGCGGGCCTCGACCCCGGCGACCGGGTGGCACGGCGCAACCTCGATCTGGACGAGCGGACCGCACGTTGAAGCGTACGTATGCCGTCGCCGGGACGTCCGCGGCCGCCGTCGCGGCGATCGGGGGGGCGCTCTGGCTCGGCCACTTCCACGCGACGCCCTCCGTGCCCACCCTCGTGGTGTCGAAGTCGAAGTTCGAGCGCCGGGTCGTCGCCGAGGGAAACCTCGAGGCGGCCGAGGCAACGCCCGTGACGGCGCCGATCGACGCCCAGGGCCAGCTCAAGGTCGCCTGGCTGGTGCAGGACGGGACGCCGGTGAAGAAAGGTGACGTCGTCGTGCGGTTCGATCCATCCGAGATGGAAAAGAGCTTGCGGGACGGCGAGTCGGACAAGTCCTCCGCCGAAAGCCGGATCACCGGCATGCGCGCCGACACCGGCGGCGTCATCCGCAACCTGGAGCGCGATTCCGCGCTTGCACGCGAGGAGCTCGAGGGCGCCGACCGTTACAAGATCGAGGACCCCGACGTCTTCTCGCGGCAGGAGATCATCCGCTCGCAGATCGACCGAAATCTGGCCACGCACCGAATCGAGACCTCCGACGAGGTTCGCACGATCCGCGAGGACGTCGCGAAGGTCGATCTCGATCTGCTCGACATCGAAAAGCGCAAGGCGGGGATTTCCATCGAGCGCGCCTCCAAGGGGCTCGAGGCGCTCGAGATCAGGGCGCCGCACGACGGGATCCTCGTCTTCCACCGTGACTGGCGCGGTGAGATCACGAAAGTCGGCGACACCGTCTGGCCCGGCGAGCCGGTGGCGGAGATTCCCGACCTCGGCACGATGGAGGCGCGAATCTACGTCCTCGAAGCCGATGCCGGCGGGCTCACCGTGGGGCTTCCCGCTACGGTCGTCGTGGAAGCCCACCCGCTGAATGAATACAAGGCCAAGATCAAGAAGGTCGACACGCTGGCAAAGCGCCGCACGGGTTGGATCCCGGTCCAGTACTTCGGCGCCACCCTCGAGCTCGCGGCGACCGATCCCAGGGTGATGAAGCCCGGTCAGCGCGTGCGCGCGGTCCTCTCGCTCGATGCGAGGGACGACGCGATCAGCGTCCCCCGCAACGCCGTCTTCGAGAAGAACGGCAAGAAAATCGTGTACAAGCTCTCGGGCGGAACGTTCACGCCCGAGGAGGTGACGCTCGGGCCCGCCGCCGTCGGCCGCGTCGTCGTGGAGAAGGGGATCGGCGCCGGCGACGAGATCGCGCTGCGCGATCCGACGTCGGCGACGACGCCCGATCAGAGCGGCTCCGCGTCCGCCGGCTCGCCGACGGCGATGCCTGGAGCTCGATGACCCTCAACGAGTCGTTCGAATCGGCGATCGCGAATCTGGGCAGCCACAAGCTGCGGTCGGCCCTGACGATGCTCGGCATGATCTTTGGCGTCGGCGCGGTCATCGCGATGCTGTCGATCGGCGCGGGCGCGGAGAAGCAGGCGCTCGAGATGATCGAGCGCTTGGGGCTGCGCAACGTCATCCTTCGCTCCAAGGAGATGAAGGACGACGAGCTCGAGGAGGTCCGGAAGAAGTCGCAGGGTCTGGCGTGGCGCGACGGTCAGGCGGTTCAGGACGCGATCCCCGGCGTCGAGCTGGTCGCGGGCCGGATCGAGATCGAGCCCTACAAGATCCTCTCCTCGACTGCCAAGACCAAGGCGAAGGTCTACGGCGTCTCGTACCGTCAGGCGCAGATCTCTCGCCTGAAGCTTTCGGAGGGGCGGTTCCTCGACGCGCTCGACGAGCGCGACCATGCGCAGGTCTGCGTCGTCGGCTCCGGCGTGCGGCGCGACCTGTTCGGCTACGGCCCGGCGCTGGGAAGCGACCTCAAGGTCAACGACGTCTGGCTCACCGTCGTCGGCGTCCTGCAGGACGAAGGGGGCGCGTCCTCTTTCCAGGGCGTCCAGCTCGGCGCGACGGCGCGAGAGATCTACCTCCCGGTGACGACGGCCAGCCGGAAGTTCGACCGTCCGCCGCTGAAGGCGCCTCTCGACGAGCTGATCGTCCGACTGTCTCCCGACGCCGAGCCGCGCTCGACCTCGGAGGTCGTGCGGGCGCTCGTTGATCGCATCCACGGCGGCGCCGGGGATTTCGATCTCGTCGTGCCCGAGGCGCTCCTCGATCAGAGCCGGCGCACGCAGCGCCTGTTCAGCATCGTCATGGGGTGCATCGCCGGCATCTCGTTGCTCGTCGGTGGGATCGGCATCATGAACATCATGCTCGCGACCGTTCTCGAGAGGACCCGCGAGATCGGCGTGAGGCGCGCCGTCGGCGCGCGGCGCCTCGACATCCGCAATCAATTCATCATCGAGTCATTCTCGATCTCGGCGCTCGGCGGCGTCTTGGGAATTGCCGTCGGTTTGTTGATCGCCCGGGCCGTGGCCGCCTACGCCGGATGGCCTACGGTGGTCACGCTCGCCTCGATCGTCCTTTCCACCGGTGTTTCGATCGCCGTGGGCCTCGCATCCGGCATCTATCCCGCCGTCCGTGCTGCCGACCTCGATCCGATCGACGCCCTTCGATACGAATAGGGAATTCGGGACATTCTGCTTTTTCCTTCAAATACGAAATGCGCCCGTATTTTCTTGAAAAGCGGTATCCGGGGAGCTTTGCGAAAAAAAGGGGCGCATTTCGTATTTGAAGGAAAAAGCAGAATGTCCCGAATTCTATCGCACCGCCTCGAACGTCGCGCGCAGCACTCGAAACGGGTAGGTCTTCCCATCACGAGGAGGGACGCGGAGCCTCCAGGCCGAAGGCGGTTCGAACCGGAAGGACAGCGTCCTGTGACGGCTGCGGACGAGGCGCAGGCTCATCGCGGCGTCCTCGTCGGGCGAGCCGTCGAGCTCGACGACGATTTCGTGCAAGCCGTCGGCCGGAAGCTCGGGGCCGGCAAGATGCCGGCAGTGCTTCCACCACATCATCTCGTCGAGGTTGTCGAACTCGTAGCGGGGCTGCGCTCGGAAAACGGCCTCGAGCTGATGGGCCCGGCCGGGCATGTCCAGGAGGGCGGAGGGGCGCACGACCGCGTGGGCCGAAAGACGCGCTTCGAGGCTCGCTCGAGGGAACAGCGGTGCGTGGGCGCCCGCGCGGGCCGGCTCGCGCAGCGCCACGCGCCGGACGAACGCATCCGCAGGAAGAACGACGTAGCCGGTCTCGCGCTGGCCGACGAAGGCGCAGCGCTCCGGCTCGTTCAGATAACGGCGAGCCGTCCCGGCGAGGAGCGTCGCATCGAGCAACGCAGCCGCCGCGGCGACCGCCTGCGCCGAAGACGCGCGCTGGAGACCGTCGACCGCCGGCTTGAAGTCGAACCCCGGCGCGCCGTCGAGGGCGCGTACGGCGGCATCGAGCGCGGCGAAGAGCTCCGCCCAAGCGCCGCGCGAAAAGCGCGCGCCCCGATACTCGGGAACCGGCAGCGCCTGAAGCACCGCTTCGCGGTCGGGGAGATCACGTGCGGCCGCGGCAGCGGACGCGTCCCAAAGGAGCGCCTTCGCGACGAGCTCGGGATGGATCTCGACGAGCCCGGCCTTCCGGCGGTCGCGATCGGGATAGGGGAGGCACGGACTCCCAGCGGTCGCGAGCGCCGTGATCAGATCCGGCCCCGTGAGGAACGCCGTCCCTCCCGGACGAGCGGGTGGTATCCGGACTCCCAATCGCCGCCGCAGCCAACCGTCGACGCGGCGCGACTTTCCGGCGGGCGCCCCCGAGGCGACCGGCACGTCGACCGCGAGGAGGAACGGCTCGCCCCCCGCGAGACTCGCCACCTCGCGCGCGAACGCGGGGAGGGAGTCGACGCGAGCCACCGACGCGACGGCTCCCTCGGCATCGAGCGAGACGATCGTGCCGGCGCCGGATCCGGCCTCGAGATCGCGTAGATCGGCACCGAGAATGCGCATCCCGCGGGATTATCTCGCCACTTCACTCTTCGTGGAAGTCGATCCCCAACGGGGTCAGGGCCTCCAAGACCGGCTCGTAGATTTCGGGATCGACGGGGATCCGAACGCCCGTCGCTCCGATCCGTCCGTCGAGGATCAGCCGCGCAGCGGCCGCGGCGGGGAGGGAGACCGTGCGCGCCATGGCTGAATCGCCCGCAGGCTGGCCGTAGGCGATCAGCGTGGAGGCGAGCGTCCGGGGCCGGCCGCCGGCGTCAACGACTCCGAGCTCGTGCCTGAGCACGATCATGTCGCGCTCGCCGGCAGCGTAGGACAACGCGTCCTCGAGCCGCGCGCAGAGGACGTCGATGGGAGCCATCTCCGCGCCTTTCAGCCTGCGATCGGAAAAGAGCCCAGCCCATCTCAGGCGCTCCATGACCGCGCCATCGGGCGGAAGCCCGAGCCGCGCCGCGACGCGCTCCGCGACGGAGCCGGCCCCCGGCGCTGCGAACGCGTCCATGAATTCCTCATGCGTCGTTCCCCGGTGCCAGCCGCGCGCGCGATCGTCGAGAAGGCCGAGGCGCGCCACGGCATCCAGCGTCTCGCACCATCCGGGATAGCGGAGCGTTCCGCGAAACATCGTTCTCACTCCTTCGAGGCCGTACGTCGCCATGTAGGACGTCGAGTCGCGATTGGGATACACCTCGAGCCGTCCGAGCTCCGGGACGTCGTAGGGAGCCCCGTGCTCGAAGAGCTCGTCTCCCGGTACGTCGACGACCCGGCCGGCCTCGAGCCAGCGCGCCGCGTTCTTTCCTGCGGCGAGCACGCCGCGCGGGCTCCACGAGAACTTGTACCCCCAAGGGTTCGTGTTCGCCTCGGGGGCAGGCAGCCCGCCGCAGCAGCTGCGGAAGGACTCGATGCGCGCGCCCTCGCCGCGCAGACGGTGGATCACGCGCATCGCCGACATGTGGTCGAGCCCCGGGTCGAGACCGATCTCGTTGAGGAGCAGAACGCCCGCGGTGCGTGCGGCGCCGTCCAGCGCTCGCATCTCGGGGGAGACGTACGACGTCGTGATCAGCGGCTTGCGGCGCGCGACCGCCGCTTCGGCGACGCGGACGTGCAGCAGGTAGGGGAGCAGGCTGACGACGAGGTCGGCGTCCTCGACCGCCGCCGCGAGCGCGGTCTCGTCGTCGAGCGAAAGACCGATCGCCCGTCCGCGCGCCGCGCCGCCTAGCACCTGGGCCGCTCTCGCGGCGTCCCGATCGGCCACGGTCAGCGACACGTCGGGCCAACCGGCGGCCTCCCGCACCAGCGGCCGGCTGACCCATCCGGCTCCGAGGACGAGGAGCCGCTTCATGCCAAGTGCCGGGCGAGGCCGTCGTAAGCGGGCGTCAGCCGTCCCTGGTGGACGATGATCGCGCGGCGGATCTCGTCGGGAAGATCGAGCGCCGAGAGCGGTCGCGACCAAACGCAGCGCGCGAGCCGGGGGACGAACCGGAGCAGCGCATCGCCGAAATGCTGCGACGCCTCGACGGGCAGCTCGCAGGGCAGATTGTCGACCGCCAGGATGACCGGACCCCGCCCTGTGACGCCGAGGATGGCCTCTCCGGAGGCGACGTCGTAGACGTAGACGGGATCGTCCGGCGTTGTGATCCTCACGTTGGCCTCGATCGAGCCGTGAAGATCGCACGAGATGTCGCCGATGACGCGCAGGCGCGGCGCCGATCCGTCGGCGAAGAGCCGCCTGAGGTCCTCGAGCGTGGCGACGCGACGCTGCCCCGGCTCCCAGTAGATGCCGTTGACCAGCACGGAGAGGTGATCGAGGTGGCGGGACATCTCGACCCGGTCGTCGCGCGTGAACGACACCTTGTAAAGGAGGTTGCGGGGAAGCTCTCGATTCACCGACAGCGACGGCAGGTCTTCCGGTAGAACCTCCTCGTGCGGCAGGTGGTCGAAGATCTCCTGGGCTCCCTTCGACGCGTTCCCCGAGCCGGTGAATCCGAACACCATCGGGTGAAGAGCGTCGGGCAACCCGTCGTGCCGGATCGCGTGAGCCACCCGCGCAAGCTCCGCGTGCGCTTCCTCGAGATCGGCGTACGCGTGCGCGGGGCGGAGTGCATGGAACGGCGAGCGCGCACCCTCCGCGTCCAGCCGCCGCCCGAGCGCCGAGAGGGTGTCGAGCATGCCGGCGAAGCCCGCGTGCCGTCCGAAGAAGACCAAGCGGCGCCCGCGATCGTCGACGATCTTCTCGTAATCCATGAGGGTGCAGCCCAGCTCCATCAAGCGCCGGAGCATCGGCATGTTCCAGGGTTGGCCCTTCGTCACGTGCGCGAAGTAGAAGTAGGCGCACCCGTCGCTCAAGCGCGCCGCGGGGATTTCCTTGACCCCCATGACGAGCGGGCATCCGGTCAGATCGTCGACGAGTCGCGCGCCCGCCTCGCGGAACTCGTCGTCGGGGAAGACGCGCAGGGAGGAGCGCTCGACCGCGACCGGAACGCCCAGCCGCGTCAGCTCCGCGACGTGCTCCGGCGTCAGAGGCGTCCTGCGCTCCCAGCGATTCTTGTCCTCGCGCCGGATGCCGATCACGCGATCCCCCGCGGAGGAAAAAGGGCCGTCGCATGCTAGCAGCCGCGCGGGCGGACTACGTGCCGCGAGGCTTGGGCCGGTGCGTCGGCATCGCGGTCCAAGGGTCCTCCGGCCAGGGGTGTCTCGGGTAGCGCGCGCGAAGCTCCCTGCGGACCTCGGGGTAGGTCCGCTCCCAGAAGCTCCGGAGATCCCGCGTGGTCTGCACCGGTCTTCCGGAGGGGGCCAAGAGCTCGAAGACCAAAGGCTCCCGCCGCGCGCCGATGCGCGGGGACTCCGCGAGTCCGAAGAGCTCCTGGAGCTTGACCGACGCGACGACGGAGCCGTCGTCGCGATAGGAGAGACGCGCGGTGCGGCCGCTCGGTAGCTTCAGCGACGCGGGGGCGAGCCGCTCGAGCTCGCGGACAGCCCTCTGCGGCAGCGACGGGAGAATGGCGAGGTCGGGCAGCGTCGTGACGCCCTCGCAGGCACGCGTCGCCATCGCCAGCAGATCGATCTCGATCCCCGCGAAGCGAAGGCGCGCGGCGACGGGAATCTGGTCGGGCGTCACGCCTCGGAGGACGAACGCCCTCGTGAGCAGACGCGACGCTTCGGCCGGGTCGACCGGCGCCGTCCGCTCGGCGATGACGAGACCACCGACGCGCTCCACGGCCAGGGCGGTCACAGCACCGGTCGCCGGATCGAACCGATGCTCGATCGATCGCGCCGGTTCCGGAAGCCACTCGCACTCGAGGCGGCTCGCCAGACGGACGCGCGCCTCGGCGCCGGGGCCGCGCGCGCCGGCCTCGACATCCAGGGCCAGGAGGAACTCTCCGTCGACGACGACGCTCTCATGGTCGAGCACGCCGCCGTGACCTGACGCTAGCAGGACGCGCCGAGACCCGGGCGATCGCCGTCGCGCGAGCCGGTCGGGGAACCCGGCGAGAAGCGCCCGTCGAACGATCGTCTCTCCATCGGCGCCCTCGATGCGAGCCGCCGAGGCGGCCGCGGCATGCGCAGGATCGTCGAGGAGCCTCCTCGCCGCCTCCGCGATCTCCTGCGCGGCCCGGCGAACGGGAGGAGGCGCTGAGTCCAGACGGTCGGCGCGCACGACGACGTCGGACGATCCGGAGAGGAGCTTGCCCTCCGGCACGAATCGCTCCGACAGAACGGCGCAGGCCGCGGCGGCGAGCGCCGAGCCTCCCGCGGCGACCGAGACTCGGGCGAGGCGCGGCGGCACCGGGAGCCGTCGAAGCAGATCGCCGAGCGGCGTCATCCGGTCGCCGTCCACCGCTCCGAGCTGCCTCAAGAGGTCCATCGCCGCGTCGACCCTCTCGGCGGGAGGCGATTCGTACCAGTCGAACGTCGCGGGATGCCCGCCCCACGCGAGGACCTCGAGAACGGGCGGAGTCAGATCGACCCGCGCGATCTCGGGCTCACGGTGGGTTCGCAGCACGTCCCGCCGGTCCCAGAGGCGGAGCGCGCGCCCGGGCTCGTCGCGTCCCGCCCGGCCGGCGCGCTGGTCGGCGGAATCGAGCGAGATCCGCTCGGTCTCGAGGCGATCGAGACCGAGGGCGGCGTCGAGGCGCGGGACCTTGTGGAGGCCGGTGTCGATCACCGCCGTCACGCCGGGAACCGTAATCGACGTCTCGGCGACATTCGTCGCGAGGATCAGCTTCCGGACGGCGGATGGGGCGAGGGCCTCGTCCTGCTCCTCCGGGGACGAACGGCCCGTCAGCTGGAGGATGCGGCAGCCGGAGATCTCACGGCTTCCCGCGAGCGCCCGCGCGAGCTTGGCGATCTCGGGCGCGCCGGGTAGAAAGGCGAGGACGTGGCCGCCGGCGAGAGCGATCTCGGCCCGGATCGCCTCCGCCGCCGGCAGGCCCGCCGCGTGCTCGATCGAGACCGGATGCGCGCGCCCCTCCGCGCGGATGACGTGCGCCCCGCCGAGAAAACGCGCCACGGGATCGGCGTCGAGCGTCGCCGACATCACGACGATGCTCAAATCTCCGCGGGCGAGCCAGGCCTGCCGCGCGAGCGCGAGCGCGAGATCGGCGTGGAGGCTCCGCTCGTGGAATTCGTCGATGATGATGGTGCGAAAGCGCGAGAGCAGGGGATCGGACTGCAGGCGTGCGGTCAGGATCCCTTCGGTCGCGACGAGCACGCGGGTGGACGGCACGAACTTCCGCTCGAAGCGGACCTGCCAGCCGACCTCGCGCCCCAGAGTCCAGCCCCGCTCGTCCGCGATCCGCCGCGCGAGCGAGCGCGCCGCCAATCGCCGAGGCTGCAGGACGATGACCGGGCCGTCTTCCGCGAGAGCGGGCGGCACGCGCGTCGTCTTTCCGGCTCCCGGGGGCGCCACGACCACGGCGACGCGATCGGCGCGAACCCGGTCGCGGATCGAGCCGAGATGGGCATCGATCGGAAGGAGCTCGAGCGTCAAGGCGAGATCATCGCGGCGGCAGCTTCGCCAAGATGGCCTCCGTCATCGCGCGCGTGCCGGCGGCTCCGCGCGCGAGAACGTCGGGCGCCGCCCGCATCCCGAGCATGTCGTAGGTGCGCACGCGCCCCTCCTCGACGACCGACGCCACGGCCTCTCGAATCCGGGCCGCGACCTCGGGGGCACCGCCGTGCTCGGCGAGAAGCGCTCCCGCCAGGATCGCCGCGACCGGGTTGACGATGGGATCCTCGAGCGTGGCGTGAGACGGCGCGGAGCCGTGGGTCGGCTCGAAGATCGCCACTTCGTCGCCCAGATTGGCGGAGCACGCGAAGCCGGGTCCCCCCGTCAGCCCCGCGACGGCATCCGACACGAGATCACCGAACAGATTCGACGCGACGATCACGCGAAAGGCTTCCGGGCGGCGCGCGAGGTCCATGAGGAGCGCGTCGATGTTGACGACGGACAAGCCGACCCGCGGCCACTCGCGGTGGACGTCGCGGGCAACCTCTTCGAAGAGCCCCGACGTCTCCCGCAGGACGTTCGGCTTCTCGGCGAGCGTCACGGTCGGAAGGCCGCGCTCCGCGGCGTGGCGGAAGGCGGCATGCGCGATCCGGCGGCACGCGTCGCGCGTGACGATGCGGACGGTGATCGCGAGGTCCGGACCGGCGACGCCGGCGAACGGCGCGAATCTCGCGTGGAGCGCCAGCGCGCGGCGCACCTCCACCGGGGGATCGGTCCACTCGACGCCCGCGTAGAGCCCCTCTGTGTTCTGCCGGAAAACGACGATGTCGAGAAGGGGCTCCTCGACCGATCCGTCAGCGCGGCGGCGCACGAAGTTGACGGGATTCCCCGGGTAGCTCCGGCAGGGCCGCACGCAGACGTCCTGGCCGAAATGTTGCCGGAGCGCCAAGACCGGGCTCGCGTACTTGATCGCGCGCCCGCGCAGCGCGGCCGGAAGCTCCGCTTCGGCGGCGGCGGCGGGTTTCGACGTGATCGCCCCCAACAGGCCGAGCTTGTGCCGGGCGAGGAGCTCGACGGTCCGCGCGGGGAGCGGATTCCCGTCTCGCGTCCAGCAGCTCCATCCGATCTCCGCCGTCACGTACTCGGCTTCCAAACCGGCCGCCGCGAGCACGCGGACCGCTTCGGGAACGACGATCGCGCCGATGCCGTCCCCCGGCATGACGACGACGGTTCGCTTCGCGCTACGCGTCATCGCGCTTGATCCTCTCGAAAAGGAACGCATCGAGCCCGCCCGCGCCGATCAGCTCGCGCGCGACCGACGGAAGCCAGCCGAGATCGACGGCGATCGTCTCGCTGGTGAAGAGCGCTTCGGACGACTCGCCGGGGATGCGCGACCGCAGCGAGCGAACGAACTCCGGGCGCTCGACGGCGGGAAAGCCGTTGTTCCAGGCGTTGCGCCGGAACGTCGCGGAAAGGCTCTCGGCGACGACCGCGGCGATCCCGGCGGCGCGGAGCGCGGTGACCGCCTGCTCGCGACTGGAGCCGGTGCCGAAACGGCTTCCGACGACGAGCACGTCGCCGGGGCGCACACGCGCGGCGAAGGCGGGATCGATCGAGCCGAACAGCGCGCGGGCCAGCTCTCCGCGCGACGCGCCGTCGGCGTAAACCAGCCGAGCGGGACACAGCGCGTCGGTGTCGATCCCGTCGCGGAGGAACAGGACGAGCCGCCCTCGGATCGTCTCCGAGCTCTTCGATCCCGCCTCGAGGACCTCCGGCGACGCGATCGTGTGCTTGCGGATGCTTCGTGCGGGAGCCCTCGGGGATGAATCCCCAGGGCCGCAGATGAATCCGGCGGCCGCCGAGGCCGCGACGACGGCGGGGCTCGCGAGATAGCAGCGTGCCTCGGGCGATCCCATCCTCCCTTTGAAGTTCCGGTTGGACGCGCTGATCCCGGTTTCCCCCGGCGCGAGAAGCCCGGCGCCCAGGCCGATGCAAGGGCCGCACCCCGACGGCAGCGGCACCGCTCCCGCGTCGAGGAGCGTGCGCCACGCGCCGCTCTCCTCGGCCGCTCGCTGCACGTCGGCGCTCGCCGCCGTGACGTAGAGCGAGACGGTGGGCGCCACGCGCCGGCCGCGAAGCACCGCGGCCGCCGCGTCGAGATCCGACAAGCGCCCGTTCGCGCACGAGACCAGGTAGGCCTTCTGGATCGCGATTCGATCCTTCTCGAGGTCGGTCACGGGCGTCGCCCGGGTCAAAGTGTCCGGGCCGGCGACGTGGGGGGAGATCTCGCCGAGATCGAGCGCGATCGTGGCCGCGTAGGCCGCGTTCCCCGGCGGCGCGGGGCGATCGACGAACGCGCCGGCGACGGCGCCCCACTCGGTCGTCAGGTTCGACATCGTGATCCGGTCGTCGAGAGGAAGCGCCGCGGCTCCCGGCCCGTCGAATTCGACCGCGGCGCCCAGGGCGTCGTCCGGGTAGAGCGCGCATAACACCAGCGCGGCATCCTTTCCCGTCGCACCTTGCGCCAGCCGTCCCGTGAGGACGACGCGAACGCTCCGCGGGACCTCCCACCAGAACATGCCCGAGGCCCAGATCCCTGCGGCATCCGAGCGCGTGACCGCGACCCCGAGCGCGCCCAACGCGCCGTAGGTGTTCGCGTGAGAGTCCGCGGCGACGCAGAGCTCGCCGGGTCGCACGTGGCCACGGTCGATCATCACCTGGTGGCCGATCCCGCTCCCGGCCGGATGGAATTCGATCCCTTGCTCGCTCGCGAACGCTTCGATCGCGGCGTACTTGGCGAGGTTCGCCGGCGAGCCGTTCTGGATGTCGTGATCGAGAACGATGACACAGCGTTCGGGACAGAAGACGCGAGCCGCTCCCATCTTGCGGAATCGCGCGAGGACGGCGGAGCTGTTGTCGTGGGTCATCAGGCGCGCGGGACGGAGCCAGACGACGTCCCCCGCACGCGCCGGCCGGCCGTCGGTCCCGCGGAAGGCGTGTCTCGAGACGACGGCTTCGACGAACGTGCCGGACATCGATCCGAGTATAGGCGGGAGGACGCTTCGGCGGTCAGCGGGCGAACGCGACGAGGGTGACCATCAGCGCCGCGAGCCAGGCGATCGAGTAGAGCATCGTGCGGCGAGCCCACGCCCCTTCGATCGGCCCGACGACGCCGCGCCGTGCGAACGCGAGGAAGCCCGCACCCAAGCAGGCCGCGGACACGGTGTACGCGGTGCCCGCCAGCGCGAGCGGCTGAGCGAGAAGGCTCACGGCGACCAGCGCGACGGTGTAGAGGGCCAGCCATCGCGCGGCGATCGTTCGTCCGCGCTCGACCGTGAGCACCTTCAGCCCGCCGCGACGGTAGTCCTCCTCGAGATAGATCGCGATCGCGAGGAAGTGCGGGATCTGCCAGAAGAAAAGGATCCCGAACAGGAACCAGCCGGGGAGCGAGAGCGTCCCGGTCGCCGCGGTCCATCCCATCAGCGGCGGGATCGCGCCGGGGATCGCCCCGACCTCGAGGGCCCAGGGCGAAATCCGCTTGAGCGGCGTGTAAACGAGGATGTAGGTGGCGTGGGCGATGGCGCCCAGGAGCGCCGTCAAGGGATTGATCGCCAGCGCGAGGATGGGAATCGCGAACGCCCCGCAGCCGATCCCCAGCGCGAACGCCGTCCACGGGTCGAGCCGGCCCGCCGGGAGCGGGCGGTGGCGCGTGCGCAGCATCAGCCCGTCGGTCTCCCGCTCGAACCAGCAGTTCAGCACGTTCGCCGATCCGACGAGGAGGGCGGTGCCGAGCAGCAAGAGCACGGTGCGCGCGGCGCCGATCGACGCGGGGGCGAGCCACGACCCCATCGCCGTCGTGAAGACCACCATCGACGTGATGCGCGGCTTCGCGAGGTCCAGGACGTCGCGCACGGTCGCGATCGAGAGCGTCCCGGCCGGGAAGACATCCGCCAGGGCGTCGGCGACGCTCGGATCGGAGGAGATCGACGGGGATTCGACCGGGTTCACGACCGGCGGATTCTAGCAGCCTCCCCGCGGGGCTCGCCGAAACCTTGGCTTTGAAACGTCGAGAGGCGCGCGCGGCGCCACGCTTCGGCGGGGAGCCCCGCCTTTCTCGCGAGCTGCGCCAGCAGGACCTCGCGCGTCCACCCGTTCTCCACGGCGACCTCCGGGAGGAAGAGGGCGCTGCCGGCGGATGTCTCGAGAGCGACCCCATCCCTTCCCACGACGATGGCCTCGTGGCTCTCGACCGGGGACATCGCCGTCAGCACCGAAATCGAGAGAACGAGATCGGGGTACTCGTCGGTCGTGAGAGGCGGGAAGCGCGGGTCGGAGAAGGCCGCCTCGCGCGCGGCGTCGACGATCGCCTCGTGCGCGGGGCGGCGCGCCTCGACGGAGCCGACGCACCCACGGAGCTGAAGCCCCCCGGAGGCGTCGGGAAGCTTGAGCGTCACGAAGCAAGCGCGCAGCTCCGCGAGGGCGGGCGTCAGCGCCATCGTCGCCCGCATCGTCGAGAGAACGTCGTTCTCGAACAGCCGCTGTTCGATCGCCGCGCGCGCGAGCGCGAGCAGGGTCGCCCCTTCATCGTCCGTCAGCATCGGGATCACCGCGCCACTCCCGCCGTCGGCATCGCGATCGACGCGTAGGAGACCGAGTGATCCCAATCCCCGGTCATCCGCCCCGAGGCGTCGTAAGCGACGAGCCTCGCCCCGCCGCCCGCGAACGGGAGACGAAGGAGAACGTCGATCGCGCGACGGCCGCAAATCGTCGCCCCGGTCGCCTCGACGTAGCGGGCGAACGCCCCCGCGTCGCCCGCCTCGATGGCGTCGATCGCGCCGCGATCCAGCTCGCGGATGCGTCGTGGGACGTCGTCGGTGAAGGGAACGTAGCCGAAGCGACGGCCGTAGTGCGTGAAATCGGAGGAGACGACGACGAGCGTGTTCGCGTCGAGCAGGGGACCGACGGCGGTCGCGACGAGCGCGGCGTCGTCCGGCGCGGCTCCCCCGCCCATCAGGACCGGGACGATCGCAACGTCGCTCCCGAGCACCCGCTGCAGGAAGGGGAGCTCGGCTTCGAGCGCATGCTCGGGCTCGAACACGCGGTCGTCCGCGCGAAAGCCCGGGACATCCGAGAGCGCGAGAACCGATTCACGATCGATCGGCGCATCTCCGAGCGGCGTTCGATAGACCGCCGCCTCGCTGGGGACCGCGGCGCCGCGAAAGCCGAAGTAGTGGCTCGGTCCGATGACGAGAGTCCGCGTGAAGCGACGCCCCCGAAGATTCCGGAATGCCGACGCCGCGACGCGGCCCGAATACTCGAAACCCGCGTGAGGCGCGATCAGCGCGGCGGTCGCGCCCTCCGCGGCGGCGGGCTCGCGCTTCGCGGCGTCGTCGAGCAGCCGGTCGACCAGAGCGCCGAGCTCGTAGCGGTTCGCGGGGTACCAGCTCCCCGCGACGGCCGGGCCCAGGGCGGACGAAGATCGCATCGTTCAGCCGACCCGTTCTTCGTGGGCCGCGAGCTCGCGGACGATCGTCGCCGCGACGGCGTGAGGGGTCCGGCGGGCGGTGTCCACGACGAGGTGCGCCTGCGCATAGCGGGATTCGCGGCTGGCGAGCATCGCGCGCAGCTCGGCCATCGCATCGGGATGGTCCGCCATGGGCCGCCGGTCACCCTGAGCGACGACCCGGCGCCAGTGATCCTCCGGTTGCGCGCGGAGCCAGACGACCGTCGTGCGATCGAGGAGCGCCTTCCAGGTCGATGGCTCGTTAACGACCCCTCCCGCGGCGGCCACCACCGACGCTTGGGATCGGGCGAGGATCGACTGCACCGTCTCGCGCTCGAGCTTCCGATAGTACCGCTCGCCGTGCAGCTCGAAGATCTGATCGAGCGGCAGCCCCGCCGAGTCTTCGACGAGCGCATCCATCTCGACGAACGGAACCCGGAGCGCCGCGGCGACGAGCGGGCCCACCGTGCTCTTGCCCGCGCCGCGCATGCCCGTGAGGGCGATCACCGGCCCGCGAGGGCGAGGCCGGCGGAGGAGCGCGTCCAACGGCGTGTCGAGGGCCTCCGCGAGATCCACCAGGCGGATCAAGGAAACGTTGCCGTCACCCGTCTCGATTCGTGCGAGATAGCGGACGGAGAGACCGGAGCGTGAGGCCAGCTCCTGGCGATTCCAGCCGTGGGATTCGCGCAACCGGCGGACTCGAGACGCCAGAAGGTCGAGCGCTTCGTGAGAGGCTCGCCGAGCGGAGGGCATGGGTGCACTATAGTGCATCGAGGATTCCCGGGCGACCCGGTATCCCGTGCAGTATAGTGCTGTCCTTTCGGAGACGCCGCTAGGAGGATCCCCCTTGGAGACAACGGCACGACCGGAGCCGATCACCTTCGGGCGATCGCCCGACACGTACGTCCACTGGAAGCTGACGCTCGACCGCCCTCAGGCGAAGCTCGCGATGGCCGTCCAGGAAGACCATCCCCTGAGGCCGGGCTATCGCCTCAAGCTCAACTCCTACGACCTCGGGGTCGACCTCGAGCTTTACGACGCCGTGCAGAGGCTTCGGTTCGAGCACCCCGAGGTTCGCTGCGTCGTGATCACCGGCGCGCTCGAACGGGTGTTTTGCGCGGGGGCGAACATCAACATGCTCGCCGGCTCCTCGCACGCCTTCAAGGTCAACTTCTGCAAGTTCACGAACGAGACCCGCCTCGCCATCGAGGACGCCTCGGCGAAGTCGGGGCAGAAGTATCTCGCCGCGCTGAACGGCGTCTGCGCGGGCGGCGGGTACGAGCTGGCCCTGGCGTGCGACGAGATCCTTCTCGTCGACGACGGGAACTCCGCGGTGAGCCTCCCGGAGGTCCCGCTCCTGGGCGTCTTGCCCGGCACCGGCGGTCTGACACGGCTCGTGGACAAGCGGAAGGTGCGGCGCGATCTGGCCGACATGTTCTGCACGGTGGCCGAAGGGGTGAAGGGGAAGCGCGCGGTCGCGTGGAACCTGGTCGATGAGATCGCGACCAAGAGCCGGTTCGACGAAGCGATCGCGAAGCGAGCGAAAACCCTGGTGGCGTCCTCGCCGGCGCGGGCGACGACCGGGGTGCCCCTGCCGCCTCTCGCGGCCGAGAGGGACGGAGACACGATCCGGTGGAAGCACGTCACTCTGTCGGTCGACCGGGACAAACGGACCGGGACGCTGACGGTGCGCGGGCCCGGGGCCGGTTTGCCGAAGGACCCCCGGGCGATCCGTGCGCTCGGGGCTACGTGGTGGCCGCTGGCGGCGTTCCGCGAGCTGGACGAGGCTCTTCTGACTCTGCGCCACAACGAAGAGGAGATCGGGCTGGTGCTTCTCAAGACGGAAGGGGACGTCGAGGCGTGCCTCGCGCTCGACGACGTTCTCGAGGCGAACGCCTCCGACTGGTTCGTCAACGAGGTGCGCGCGTTCATCGCTCGCACGCTGCGTCGCCTCGATCTCACCGCGCGCTCGCTCTACGCCCTGATCGAGCCCGGCTCCTGCTTCGCCGGCACGCTGTTCGAGCTGGCGCTGGCGGCCGATCGCTCCTACATGCTCTACGACGTCGACCGGCCCGTCGCGATCGCGGTGTCCGCGACGAACGGCGGCGCCTATCCGATGAGCCACGGCATGACACGGCTCGCGGTGCGGTTCTTCGGCGAGCCCGACAAGGCGAAGGAGATCGCCGCGTCGCCCCGCGTCTACGACGCTTCCGACGCGGAGGACGCCGGCTTGGTCACGGTCGTCGCCGACGACATCGACTATGCCGACGAGGTGCGCATGGCGATCGAGGAGCGGGCGAGCCTGTCACCCGACGCTCTCACCGGCATGGAGGCGTCGCTGCGATTTCCCGGGCGCGAGACGGGAGACAGCAAGATCTTCGCGCGACTGTCCGCGTGGCAGAACTGGATCTTTCAGCGCCCCAACGCCGTCGGCGAGCGGGGCGCGTTGACTCTCTACGGAAAGCCCGAGCGACCGGTGTTCGACTTCAGGAGAACGTGATGCAGCTCTACGAGAAGATCCCGAACAACGTCAATCTCTCGCAGGACAAGCGGCTGCTCCGGGCGCTCGAGAAGTGGCAGCCCGACTATCTCAAGTGGTGGAGCGAGGCCGGCCCGACCGATTTCCAGGCGAACGACATCTATCTGCGCACGGCGATTTCCGTCGATGCGAAGGGTTGGGCGCACTTCGACTACGTCCAGATGCCCGACTACAAGTGGGGGATCTTCCTTGCGCCCCCCGAGGCCGACCGGCGGATCGGGTTCGGTGATCTCCTCGGGAACCCGGCGTGGCAGGAGGTCCCCGGCGAGTTCAGGAACGCGTTGCGCCGGATCATCGTCACGCAAGGGGATACCGAGCCCGCGAGCGTCGAGCAGCAACGGATGCTCTGCAACACCGCGCCGTCGATGTACGACTGCCGCAACCTCTTCCAGGTCAACGTCGAGGAGGGGCGGCACCTGTGGGCGATGGTCTACCTGCTGCACGCCTATTTCGGCCGCGACGGGCGCGAAGAGGCGGAGGACCTGCTCGAGCGGCGCTCCGGAGACGTCGACAAGCCGCGGATCCTCTCGACGTTCAACGAGCCGATCGCCGACTGGCTCTCCTTCTTCATGTTCACGATGTTCACCGACCGGGACGGGAAGTACCAGCTTCTCGCGCTGGCCGAGAGCGGCTTCGACCCCCTGGCGCGGACGACCCGCTTCATGCTGACCGAGGAGGCGCACCACATGTTCGTCGGCGAGACGGGGGTCGGCCGAGTCGTCAAGCGGGCCTGCGAGCTGATGAGGCGCGATCCGAACGAGGACGCGCGCGCCGCGGGCGGCATCGATCTCGACACCGTCCAGAAGTACGTCAACCATTGGTACTCCTCCAGCCTCGACCTGTTCGGCGGCGAGATCTCGACGAACGCCGCCGACTACTTCGCATCGGGCCTGAAGGGGCGGGAGCACGAGGACCAGTTCACCGACCATGTGGCGCTCGAGGTGACCTATCGGATCCCGATCATCGACGACGGGCGGCTGTCGGAGCGCGAGGTGCCGATGCGCAACGCGATGAACGAGGTCTTGCGCGACGCCTACATCGACGACAACCAGCGCGGCGTCGACCGCTGGAATCGGATGATCGCGGAAGCCGGCGTCGACTACACGCTGACGCTCCCCAGCCGGCGGTTCAACCGGACGATGGGGATCTACGCCGGGCACCGCTTCGACCCTTCTGGCGAACCGATCTCGGCCGAGACCTGGGAGCGCCGTAAGTTCGAGTGGCTTCCGACGGACGCCGACAGCGTCTACGTGAAGAGCTTGATGAAGCCGGTGCTCGAGCGCGGCAAGATGGCGAACTGGATCGCCGCTCCCGAGCGCGGGGTCAAGGGTCAACCGATCGACTTCGAGTACATCCGACTCGCGTAAGATTCGGGACATTCTGCTTTTTTGCAAAAAAGCAGAATGTCCCGAATTAGACCAGATAGCCGCGCGGTACCCGACAGGGGACACTCTCGATTCTGTCGTCGTCGACGCTCCAGGCGGTCAAATGCCCGCCGTAGACGCAGGCGGAGTCCAGTCCCATCGTGCGGGCGCCCCGGTAGTGCCCGCGCATCGCCCAGTGGCCGTGGACGATCAGGTTTTCACCTGCGTAGAACGCGTCCCATGGCCGGAAGGGCGGCGGCGCGTCCGAGGGGCGGCCGGTGAAGGCGACCCGCTCGCCGGAGGAATCGCAGCAGCGGACGCGAGTCATGTAGGTCAGCTCGGCGCCGCGCAGCCAGTCGTCGTCGTGCGGCTGGGGGTTCAGGCGATCGGCGATCGCCCCGAGGTCGTTCCACCGCGGGTGAATCCCCGCGTGCAGCAGCCACACACCTCGGGGCTCGATCTCCCGCGTGAACCGCACCATCGCGGGCGAGGCACGCAGACGGGCGAGCAAGGCGTCGCAATCCGGCGAGGCGAAGAGCGGGTCGAGCCGGTCGCTCCGGCGCGCGATCCGCGTCGCGCGCGCGAGCAGCGCGTACACGTCGTGATTGCCCACGACCGAGCGCCCGCCGGCGTCCCGCCAGATCTCGAGAACCGCCAGCGAATCCGGCCCCGTGTTGACCAGGTCGCCGACGGTCCACAGCTCGTCCCGGGCCGGTTCGAACCGGATCTCGTCGAGAAGATCGCCGAGCTCGCGCGCGCAGCCGTGGATGTCCCCCACCACCCAGCGCATGCGACCATCGTATCAGGAGGAAGGACGACGGCATGCGCGCTTTGACGCTGATCCAGATCCCATTCAGCCACAACTGCCTCAAGGTGCGCATCGCGCTCGGGCTCAAGGGCCTTCCCTACGAGACGAAGGACATCGCGCCGATGGATCGCGCGTCGGTCGTCGCGGCATCGGGGCAGGGGCTCGTCCCCGTGTTGCTCGACGACGGCCGCACCATCGCCGATTCGACCGCGATCCTGCTCTACCTCGAGGAACGGCATCCCACGCCCGCGCTGGTTCCCTCCGATCCCGTGGGGCGCGCGAATTGCCTGATCCTCGAAGACTGGGCCGACCAGGCGTTCATGGCCCTGTCGCGGCGGATCTCGTACGGCAACGTCCTGAGCCGCCCGGGCCTCCTCGCCGCGCTGTTTTTCCCGCGGACGCACGGGCCGACGCGCTGGGTCAAGGAGCGCATCGCCCGCCGCCTTGTGGCCCGCCGGTTCGGCATGAGCCGCGGCCGTCATGCGAAGGACGTCGTCGAAGCCCGACGCCTGGCGCGGCTCGCCGTGGCGCGGCTCGGTGGACGTCGCTGGCTCCAGGGCGAAGGACCGACGATCGCGGACATCGCCCTCGCCGCGATGTCGGCTCCGCTGGCCGGCGATCTCGAGGCGGGCCGCGACCCCGCCGTGCGGGCTCTGCTCGCGTGGGGAGAGGCGCTGGTCCCCGGGGACATACGGCGGCTCTACGCTCAGGCCTGAGCGAACCGGCTCCCCAGCGGCGCGCTGCTAGAATCGAAGAGACGGAGGGAACCGGTGTCGGATCTGATCTGGAGCTTCGACGAGCTCGCCCGCTTCACGAAGTGGGATGACTCCGAGGTCCGCTACTGGGCCATCGACCGGCTGATCCGCCACTTCCCCGAGGCCTGCTGCGACGCCATCGCGCCGTTCGTCCTCGACGATCACGACACGACCCCCGAGCGGGTCGTGCGGCACTTGGGCGAGCACGGCGGAACGGGCCACCACGCCATCCTGCTGCGGGGATTCAAGCTGCTGCGCGGCACGGTGCCGGGCTACTGCCTGCAGTCGCTGGCCCGCCTCGGCTATCCGGGGACCGTCGAGCTGGCGGCGACGGTGCTGCACCGCGGCGACCTCAACGACGCCGCCGCGGCGATCATCGTCGAGGCGCTCGCCGATCTGGGGACGCCCGCCGCTCGCGATCTGGTGCGCGAGTTTCTCCAGCGGAAGACCGAGCTGCTCGCCGAGCCGCAGGCGCTGCGCGGCGTCTTGAAAGTGGTCGAGGCCCCGGAGATCCCGGAGGTGCTTTCGCGCTTCATGACCGCGCTCCAATGGCGCGGAGCGCACCGGGCGGGCGAGGGATTCCGGACCCTGATGGACGCGCTGTCCATCGACGATGGCGGCTGGTGCTTCCGCACGGGGCCCTCGGGCCGGATCGAGCTCCGGAAGACGATCAAGGCGGTGGAATCCGGCTACGACTGCGACATCCTCTCGGCGATGGGGGAGGGGACGATCAAGCAGATCGCGCAGCGCTTCCGCGCCGGAGACCACGCGGACATCGTCCAGTCGATCGCCGATTGGACCTGTGCTCGCGCCGCGAAGCTGAAGTCGGATCCCGACAACGAAGACCCGGCGAGGCTCTCCGCGGCCGTCCTGGCGTTTTGCTCGCCGGCGATTCTCGAGGCGTCGGAAAAGCTCGGGCACCAGTTCCAGCAGTGGGTGGTGGGCTTCGAGCTGTCCGCAGCATTCGCCATGGCGCGCTCGATCAATCCGACGCTGGCCCTGAAGCGCGCTCGCGGCGACATCGACAAGCTGCTGAAGCTGGCGGAGCTCGAGACCGCGTTCCTGCTTCCGGACCTTCCCGCGGCCATCGCCGTGCTCTGTCGCGAGGACGATGTGCGCGGCCGCAAGGCCCAGGACTGGTGCCTTCGCATGCTGGAGGCCCAGGGGCCGTTCTTCCCGAAGGTCGTCGCGCTCGAAACGCTCGGCGAGCTTCGCGCCGTGCATTTCATTCCCGAGGTCATGGAGTACCTCTCCGACGAGAACTCCTACGTCTACGGCGCCGCGGAGCGGGCGCTCTCGCTGATGGGCGAAGCCGTCGTCGCCCCGGCGAAAGCCAAGCTCGAGGCCCGCTCGCTCGATCCGGACGCGGCGCACAGCCTGCTCGTTCTGCTGTGCGACCTGGGCAGCCGCGCGTCCTACGAGGCGGTCACGGCCAACCTCGACTGGTTCATGGAAGAGGTCGGGCCGGGCTCGACGGCCGAGTGGGTCAGCCTGTTCGGCACGCAGGAGCTGATCGATCCGCTTCGGGACTGGCTCGAGGAGGATCCGGCCCTCGTCGGCCAGGGAGTCCTGCTCCTGGGCGCGATCCACAACGTGAGGATCCCGGAAGAGGAAGAGATCCTCCGCGCGATCGAGGACGAGCGCCTCCGCTTGGAAGCCGAGCCGGAAGTCGACAGGGCGGGCAGTGGCCCCGATCGCGACGGCGGCGACTACCTGAACTAGTCCGCGGAAGGCCATCGTGAGCCCGCTTCCCAAGGAACGCGTCCGCAACATCGGCATCGTCGCGCACATCGACGCCGGCAAGACGACGACCAGCGAGCGCTTCCTCTATTACACGGGGGTCAGCCACAAGATGGGGGAGGTCCACGACGGGCTCGCGGTGATGGACTTCCGCGAAGACGAGCGCGCCCGTGGGATCACGATCTCGGCCGCGGCGACGACGCTCGCGTGGAAGGACCACCGGATCAACCTCATCGACACCCCCGGGCACGTCGATTTCACCGCGGAGGTCGAGCGCGCGCTGCGCGTGCTCGACGGCGCGGTCGTCATCTTCGACGGGGTCGAAGGGGTGGAGCCTCAGTCCGAGACGGTCTGGCACCAGGCCGACCGGTACGCGGTCCCCCGCATCGCCTTCATCAACAAGATGGACCGGATCGGTGCGGACTTCGACGCGGCGGTCTCCGGGATCCGCTCGCGGCTGGGCGCGAACGCGATCCCGATCCAGCTTCCCGACGGCTCGGCGGAGACCTTCGCCGGCATCGTCGATCTCGTCGAGGGGGTCCACCTCGCCTTCGACGAGGTCTCGCTCGGCCGCGAGATCGCTGTGTCCGCGATCCCTGAGAGGCTCGCCGCCGACAGCGACGCGCGGCGCGCCGCGATGATCGAGCGGCTGGCCGAGCTTCACGAGCCGCTGGCCGATCTCTTCCTCGCGGAGAAGCCGATCGGCCCGGAGGACCTTCGCGCGGCGCTCCGCGCGGTGACGGTCGCCGGCACCGCCGTGCCGGTGCTGTGCGGCGCGGCGCTCCGCAACGTCGGGATCCAGCCCCTTCTCGATGCGGTCTGCTGGTATCTCCCGTCGCCCACGGACGTCGGACCGGCACACGGCACGGATCCGCGGGACGGCTCGGAGGTCCGGCGCGAGCCGAAGGATTCCGCCCCGTTTTCGGCGCTCGTCTTCAAGATCCAGGCCAGTCCGGCGGCGGACCTCTTCTATTTGCGCGTCTACTCGGGCCGGCTCGACGCCGGCGACCGTGCTTGGAATCCGCGCACGGGCGAGCGGGAGCGCCTGCGAAGGATCCTGCGCATGCACGCCGACCGCGGCGAGGCGGTGGAGGCGATCGAGGCGGGGGACATCGTCGCGGTCGCGGGGCTCCACCGGTCGGTCAGCGGCGACACGCTGTGCGATGAGGCCAAGCCGGTGCTGCTCGAGCCGATCCGCTTCCCGTCGACCGTCGTCTCGATCGCCGTCGAGCCGAAGACCAGCGCCGACCGCGACCGCCTCGCGGAGCTGATCCCGCGCCTGCAGCGCGAGGACCCGACGCTCCGGTCCTCCGTCGATCCGGAGACGGGGCAATCGCTCCTCTCCGGGATGGGGGAGCTGCACCTCGACGTCACGCTGAAGCGGATCGAGCGAGAGTTCGGAGTCCGCCTCGGCTTCGGCAAGCCGCGCGTCTCGTTTCGCGAGACGATTCGCGGTGAGGCCGAAGGGAGCGCGAGCTATCAACGCCAGGTCGGCGGGGAGGCGCTCTTCGCCAAGGTGCGTCTCCGCGTCGAGCCGCTGTCCGAGCCGGGAGCGCGCACGGAGGTCCGCGACGGGCTGGCGTCCGGAACGATTCCGGCGGCGTTCGTTCCGGCGCTCCTGGACAGCGTGGCCAACGCGGCGGAAGGAGGCGGGATCTACGGGTACCCGGTGACCGGGGTGCGCGCGACGCTCCTGGACGCGTCGTTCTCCGAGTCGGGCCAGCCCGAGATCGCGATCAACTCGGCGGCGAGCCACGCGTTTCGCGAAGCGCTGAGGAACGCGGGCCCGGTCGTTCTCGAGCCGTACGGCAAGCTCGAGATCCGCGTTCCCGAGGATTACGTCGGCGCGGTGATGAAGACGCTGCAGCAGCGCCGCGCGATCGTGATGGACACGGGGTTCCAGCGGGACAGCGCGGTGGTCCGCGGCGTCGCTCCCATCGGAGAGATGTTCGGCTTCCTGACGTCGCTCCGGTCGCAGACGCAGGGGCGCGGCTCGTACATGCTCGAGCCTCTCGATTACCGTCCGCTTCCCGACAACCTCACGGCGCTCCACCACGAAAAGCTGATCGGCTGAGTCTCTTTCCCCGCGCCGCGGGCTCCTTGACAGCGCGAACGGCGCGTCTTAACCGATTCGACGTCGCCGAAAAAAAGGCGCGAATCGTTCGATGGAGGGAAAGGAAATGAAACTCGTTCGTTGGGATCCGTTCCACGAGCTGGCCGCCATCACCAACAGGCTGAATCGCACGCTCGAGGGCCCGTATGCCTCGACCACCGAGGAGGCCTTCGGATCGTGGGCCCCGCCGGTCGACATCTTCGAGAAGCAGGACCAGCTGATCATCCGAGCCGAGATTCCGGGCGTCAAGAAAGAGGACATGGACGTGCGGATCGAGAACGGCGTGCTGACGCTCCACGGCGAGCGGAAGCAGGAGACCGAGGCGAAGGAAGCGAATTCGTACCGCATGGAGCGGGTCTACGGCTCGTTCACGCGGAGCTTCTCGCTGCCGACGACGGTCGATGCTTCGAAGATCAGCGCAACGTACAAGGACGGCGTGCTGGAGGTCAGCGTCCCGAAGGCCGAGACGGCGAAGCCGAAGAAGGTGGAGATCAAGGCCGCGTAACCGATTCGAAGGCGTCTCCGGTCGAAGCGTTCCTCGCATCGAGCGCCCTGGCGGTGGCTTCCCATCGCCGGGGCGCCTACTATTTAGAACCGACCACGAGCTCGAAGTCCCGGTCGGAAGAGGCAGCATGACAGCCATGGAAAACGTCATCGTTCCGCCCGAGCTCGGTGTTCTTCCCCTGAGGAACAGCGTGCTCTTTCCCAACGCGATCATGCCGATCTCCGTCGGTCGGAGGAAGACTTTGAACCTCCTCGACGACGTCGTGGGCGACTCGAAGCTGATCGCGGTGGTGTCGCAGAGGAATCCATCCGAGGACGATCCGGATCCGGCGGGGATGTACCGGATCGGCTCGGCGGCTCGAATTCTCAAGGTCGTCAAGCTGAACGGCAACAACGTCAACCTGATCATCCAGGGGATCCGGCGCATCCGCGTCGACCGCTTCACGGCGACCGACCCGTTCATGAAGGCGTCGGTGACGGCGCTCGACGAGCACTTGGACGCCGGCGTCGATCTCGACGCGATGGTTCGCTCGCTGATCAATCAGTTTCAGAAGCTGGTGCAGAGCTCGCAGAACATCTCGAACGACCTCGGCGAGATGGTCCTCTCGGCGGGGGCGGGCGATCCGGCGCGCCTGTCCGATCTCGCGGCGTCGGTGCTCAACATTCCGGTCGAGGAGAAGATCGGCCTGCTCGAGCGCAACAACGTCCGCGACCGCGTGGGCAAGCTCGTCGAGATCGTCACGCGCGAGGTCGAGCTGCAGGAGATCTCGAGCAAGATCCAGTCGCAGGTCGCCGACGAAGTCGGCAAGACCCAGCGGCAGTACTACCTCCGCGAGCAGATGAAGGCGATCCAGAAAGAGCTGGGCGAGGACGACGACCGCCAGCAGGAGATCGAGGAGTTCCGGAAGAAGATCGAAGCGGCGGGGATGCCCGAAGAACCGAAAAAGGCCGCCGAAAAGGAGCTCGACCGGCTGAGCAAGATGCCGCCACAGGCGGCGGAATACACGGTCTCGCGCACCTACCTCGACTGGCTGGTGTCGTTGCCCTGGTCGGCCGAGACCGAAGACAAGCTTTCGGTCAAGGAAGCGCACCAGATCCTCGACGAGGACCACTACGACCTCGAGAAGGTCAAGGATCGCATTCTCGAGTTCCTCTCCGTCCGCGCGCTGAAGAACGACCTCAAGGGTCCGATCCTCTGCCTCGCCGGTCCTCCCGGCGTCGGGAAGACCTCCCTCGGCAAGTCGATCGCGCGCGCCATGGGGCGCAAGTTCGGACGAATCTCGCTCGGCGGCATTCGCGACGAGGCGGAGATCCGCGGCCATCGTCGCACCTACATCGGATCGCTCCCGGGCCGCATCATTCAGGGCCTGAAGCGCGCCGGCACGAAGAATCCGGTCCTGATCCTCGACGAGATCGACAAGGTCGGCACCGATTTCCGGGGCGACCCGTCGTCCGCCCTCCTCGAGGTCCTCGACCCCGAGCAGAACCACGCCTTCTCGGACCACTATCTCGAGGTCCCTTTCGACTTGAGCAAGGTCTTCTTCAT